>Ga0105238_10000151_pt1 | contig 76390 bp, 78 predicted proteins | sample KBSC34metaG_FD_81526 | JGI IMG/M metagenome (GOLD analysis project Ga0105238, IMG submission 81526) | Corn rhizosphere microbial communities from Kellogg Biological Station, Michigan, USA - KBS C3-4 metaG | ecosystem: Host-associated > Plants > Roots > Rhizosphere > Soil | place: Michigan, USA...
AATTTAATTGATCGCCGCCAGGACCTTCGGGATCCTATCGAAATCGTCGATAAGCGTCTGGCGCATCCCGCCGTTATAAAGGGCGGCGGCCGGATGGAACAGCGGCAGGTAGACCTGTCCGTGGTACCGTTTCGGCTGTCCGTGCACCTTACTTATCTGCAAACCCGGCAGCAGGCTATCCATGCTATGGCGGCCAAGGGTCACCACTATCTTAGGTTTGATAACCTCCAGCTGGGCTTGAAGAAACGGTAAGAAGGCGGCCTTTTCATCCGGCAGAGGGTCCCGGTTACCCGGCGGACGGTACTTCACGATATTGGTGATGTATACGTCCTTACGCTCCAAACCGATGCCGGCCAGCATCTCGTTAAGGAACTTACCGGCGGCGCCGACGAAGGGCTCGCCCTGTAAATCCTCGTTCTTGCCGGGAGCTTCACCGATGAAAACGATATCGGCGTCGGCGCTGCCGGCGCCGAAGACAAGTTGCGTGGCCTGTTGGGCCAAATCCGGGCAGATATTCTTAGCGATGATATCTGCCTTGATCTGTTCCAAAAGCGCGTTCTTATCAGCTTTAGACATCTAGCGCGAAATGGCGAACCGGACGGCGCGAACAGCGTGCCGGACGCCGAACCAGAGCAATAAGATGGTCACGGCGTACTCCAGTAGGTTACCGCTATCGATCGCCAGGCTGGCGAAACCGTAAGCCAGACCGATGAATGCCAGGGCTACTAGCGCCCGCACCCACCACTGATTCATCATTACCTGTTCCTGGCTCCGTCTTGATACCCTGCGCGCCATACCTATCCTTTCTGGTTAAGCTCCCTGGCAGCGGCTTTCATGGACAGCTGTAACCGGCCGCGGTCATCGATAGCTACCAGTTTGACCGTAACCTTGTCGCCCTCCTTGACCACATCGCTCGGTTTTTCCACCCGCTCCTCTTTCATTTCACTGACGTGTACCAGCCCTTCTTTCCCGGGGAGTATCTCTACGAAAGCTCCGAAATCCAGGACGCTGACCACGCGGCAATCTTCGTATATCTTACCAACTTCCGGCTCGGCTGTCAGGTCGCGCACCCACTTGATGGCGGCGTCGATACTGTTCTTATCCGGGCTGGCGATCATCACGGTACCGTCGTCTTTGATATCGATCTCGGTGCCGGTTTCGGCGATGATCTTGTTGATAGTCTCGCCGCCCTTGCCTATCACTGTCCGGATGAGATCCGGGTTGATGGTGATAGCCTCCACCCGCGGCGCGTACGGGCTCATTTCCTTGCGCGGTTCGGCTATGACGGTCAGCATATGCTTCAGGATCTCGGCCCGGCCTTGTTTGCCCTGCATCAGGGCGTCTTTGAGCACGTCTACCGGCAGACCGTGGACTTTCATGTCCATCTGTAAAGCCGTGATGCCTTTCTCCGTGCCGGCCACTTTGAAGTCCATGTCCCCGGCGAAATCTTCGGCGTCGGCGATATCGCTTAGGATCATGTGCTTCTTACCATCGGTCATCAGACCCATGGCGATACCGGAGACCGGCGCCTTCAGTGGCACCCCGGCGTCCATCAGCGCCATGCAAGATGAACAGGTGGCGGCCATGCTGGTACTGCCGTTCTGGCTCATTATCTCCGTTACCGAGCGAATCGTATAAGGGAATTCGGCTTCGGCCGGCAACACGGCGCTCAAAGCCCGCTCCGCCAGATAGCCGTGACCGATTTCGCGGCGGCCCGGCGAACCTAAACGGCGTACCTCGCCTACGGTATAACCCGGCGCGTTGTAATGGTGCATGTAGTGTCGTTCACCCTCTTTTTCCATGGTGTCCACCAGCTGGGCGTAGCTGGTCGAGGCCAGCGTGACTATATTCAAAGCCTGGGTAACGCCTCTGGTGAACAGACTCGAACCATGGGCCCGTGGCAGCAAACCCACCTGGCTGGACAGCGGCCGGATCTCGGTGGTCTTGCGACCGTCCGGGCGGATGCCGTCGTTCAGGATACCGTCGCGCACGTCCTTATGCACGGCCATCTGGAAGGCTTCGTCATATTCGCTTCTGGCGGCCAGGAACTCCTCCTCGCCAAGCTCTTTAATGAAATGTTCGCGCATCTGTTCACGCAAGGTGTTGACCAGTTCGTTGCGCTCCGGATAAGCGGTGCGCAGCGGCGTCCCAAGTTTTCCTTTGGTCCAGTCGTCGACCTTTTTCTGAATCGCTTCGTCCGGCAGCATCAAGGTGTATTCCTGCTTGGTGACGCCGATCTTCTGAACCAGCTCATTCTGCAGGTCGATGGCCGGCTGGATGGCCTGATGGGCATAAGTCAGGGCGTCGGCGACAGTCTCCTCTGAGACCTCCCGGGCGCCGGCTTCTACCATCATGATGGCGTCTTTGGTGCCGGCTACAACCAGATCAAGCTCGCCTTCATCGTATTCGCCGGCGCTTAAGAAAGCCTGCGGCTTGCCGTCTTTCAGGCCGACGCGCACCCCGGCTACCGGACCGTCAAACGGCACGCCCGTCAGCATAAAGGCGGCGCTCATGGCGATCATGGCGACCATGTCCGGGCGGAATTCCGGGTCCATGCTTAATACCGAGGCCACGCCTTGGACTTCGTGCCGATAACCCTTTGGCCATAGGGGCCGAATCGGGCGATCGATCAAACGGCCGATCAAAATGGCTTCATCACTTGGCCGGCCTTCCCTTTTTATAAACCGGCTGCCGCTTATCTTACCGGCGGCGTAAAACTTCTCCTCGTAATCGATACTCAACGGAAAATAATCCATGCCGCTGATGGCCTCGGGGCTGACCATGGCGGTGCCCAGCACTACGGTGTCTCCGTAGCGAGCCAGTACACTGGCGCTGGTCCGAAAGCCCAGGCGCCCGACTTCCAGGCTGAGCTCGCGCCCGCAGAACTCGGTCTTTACTAACGTTATCTTCTTACCGAAGGGATTTATGATATCTGACATTAATTTAAGAGATCCTTCCCGCGCTTGCGGCCAGGGTGCAAATATATCCTTGTGCGGACGATATATCTGTGGCTCCGGCAGCAAACTGCGATTTATTTAATGCGCACAAGCTTGTCCCGCCGATCTAGCGGAAATGTAGTCTGGGCACTTTAACGGCGGATGCCGAGTTTCTTGATAAGGGCGAGATACTCATCCCCGTCCTGCTGGGCGATGTACTTAAGTAGACGCTTGCGTTTGCCGACCAGCTGCAACAGACGGCGGCGAGCGGCGAAGTCGTGCTTGTTCTTCTTCATATGATCAGTTAACTCTGCGATCCGGGCAGTCATGATGCCGACCTGCACGGCAGGGCTGCCTGTATCTTTCTCGTGGCCTTTTAGGTCGTTAGTGACCTCGGCCTTCTTCTCCTTAGTAATCATTCAGGGTTCAATACTACCACATCAGGGGTGGGATGGCAACTCCCAATCGCGACTATGGACAAGAGTGAGGTTACCGCGCCTGATCGGCCGGCGGTTTACCTTATCTTTCACCAGCGTGCCGTTTTTAGAGCCGAAATCCTTTATAGTTATTTCGGATGGCCCTATAACTACCACCTCGGCGTGTTCACGGCTAAGATGGCTGTCGTTTTTCAACCGCTGGCTGATACTTAAAGCGCCGATCGATTTCATCTTCGCCTCGTCGATTACTCCCTCCCTGTCGAATATCTCCAGACCGTGCCGCCGGCCGAAGCGGACGGCATTGCCGGGCTGCAGATAAGCGGTCTTGCCGGATACGCTATCGTTCCGTTCCGTAGGTATCTCGCTAAGCCGGATGGTCTGGAAGTCTTTGGGACCGATATGATTCAGCCTGGCCAGAGAAAAAGCCGAGTAACCCATAAAAAGGACTAGCCGCAGGTTATGCTCTTCCAAATTGAACAGCTGTTCGGCGTCCCGCAATCTGGCGATTTCTCTTTCCATCGAAGGCATAGATAAAAAATATCATTAACTCGAAATACTGTCTCGCAAGGATTCGACGGAAACGGCGCTATCCATGGTCAACGCTTCTTCAAGCCCGTAGCCGCCGACACGAGTCCTTCTTAGGCCGCTTAAGTAAGCGCCGGTACCTAATTCGGCGCCGATATCTTCGGCCAGGGAGCGTATATAGGTTCCGGACGAAACCTTACAGGTCAAGTTAAGCTTCGGATATTCATAGTTAACATCTGTAATCTGGTAGATTTTCACCTTGCGCGGCTCAATCTCAACCGTTTTGCCGGCTCTGGCGGCTTTATAGGCCCTCTGCCCGTCTATTTTGACAGCTGAGTACTTATGTGGTTTTTGTAGTATTTCGCCTTTAAAACGCCCCAGGACAGCTTCTACGGCCTGTTCTGGCGGCTTATCATCGCTGACTTCCGTCAGCTCCCCCTCCTTATCACCCGTCGAGCTGGTCGTGCCAAGGGTGATTTCGGCTTCATACGTTTTATCCAGCTTACTTAAATCGCCGGCTTTCTTGGTATAGCTGCCCACTACCAGGATAAGCAGACCGGTCGCCATCGGGTCTAATGTCCCGGTGTGGCCTACTTTTATCTTTTGGCCGGATCGGGCCTTAATAATCGAGCGGACTTTGGCCACGACGTCGTGACTGGTCCAGCCTTGCGGTTTGTCAACCAGCAGGATTCCATCCATGGGAACAGATTATATCTTATTGGATAGGCGGAAGCGGCGGCGGGACCGGTGGGGGCGCCGGCATAGAAGGTTGCTGGACGGCTACCGGCTCGGTGGCGGTGACCGAATTGCCGTTATCAGACGGCAGCACTAACATCGGCGTATCACTGGTCGGGACCGGTGGCGTCGCGGCCGGCGTGACCGTCGATTCGACGTGGATCGGCTCGCTGTTTACCGGCTGGGCATTGAGCGCCTGGACCGGACCGGCGGTGGCGGCATCGAACGGCATAGTGGCCAGCGCGCTTTGCACGGCGTCACGGGCATGGTTGACCTCGGCCATCATATCGGCCGGCGGTTCGATGGTGCGGGCGTGACCGATATCATCTACCGGCGGCGAATACATCCCCTGCGGCGGCGCTCCAGCCTGCCGCATCGGGTCCATCGGCACTAAATCGTACGGGGTCGCCCAGTCCGGCTGGGCCGAGGCGCCCATGAAAGAGTGTTCCTGCGGCATCGGTGGTGTCTGGATCGGCGGAGGCGCTATTTCCGGAACAGCCGGTGTCGGCATAGGCGGCGGGGGTGGTGGTTCTGGAACAGCGGGCGGAGGTGGTGGTGGCGGTGGGGGTGGTGGCGCGACCGGCTCCAAGTTCTGCTCGTCGATTAACGGGACTGGAGCGACCTCCGCGGCCGGCGGTGGCGCCGGCGCGACCGGCATTTCCGGCGCTTCGCTAGATTTAGCCGCCAAGTCCTGTGAGGTAATCAGATTCCCCTGCTCATCGATATGGATTTCCGTGGTGCCAAGATCCACATCCTCGGTTTTTTCACCGTTCTCGGAGTGCGGTACATCGATCACTCCCTCCGGTTTGAGCGGTGGCTTGGGGGGCTTAGGCGGTTCGACCGGCTTTGGCGGCGGAGTCGGTGGTTTGGGCGGTTCTTTAGGCGGCTGTTTCGGCTTCGGAGGAGGTGGTGGCGGCGGGGGTGGTGGCGCGACCGGCTCCAACTTGTTGACGATCAGCTGCTGATTGGCGCCGGCCGCCATCAGCTGGGCGCTCATGGTCATTACTTTGGGCGAGGTCTTCTTATTACTGAATCTATCGGTTTCGGCCACGATGCCGGTCAGGAAAGCGGTGGCTATCTGGGCGTCCACCAGGCCGCTGCCCAATGCTTCACTGATACTGACTAGCATCTCGCTAAGGCTGCTGGAAGCCTGGTCGGCCCAATTTATCTGGCCCAGATCCGGAGCTTTGGCTATGCCGGCGTTTATTGAGATGACGGTGGCGTCGTGCAAAATACGGCCGTGCGCGGTGATCGCCTGGTCCAGCTGGTTACGCTGCGTCACGCCCAGGGCGATGACGGCTTCGACATTGAAGTCGCCTTCGCTGAAAATCAGGTCCTTTTGGCTGATGCTGGTTCGATACGGCGTGATAAAAATCTTGACTACGTTATCTTCGACCTTATAGCGGAGCTTGTCGGCTTTGTCCTTATCAAGCGAGATGATGAAATCGCGCAGGACATCGGCGTTTTTCTGAATCGTCTTGTCCGGCTCCAGGAATTGCAGCACGTTAGGCACCTGCCCGCTGAATACGGCGGTGGCGTGCTTGCCCATCTTGTTCAAAAGCAGGGTCAAGCCGATACAGGCCGCCAGTTGATCAACTGTCGGATTGGAATTGACGGTCACCAGGAACTTATTAGCCTGTTTGACGCGCTCAGCTATCTGTTGTTTAGCCGCTGCTGGGTCCATTTTTTTGTTTAAGAAGGTTTTTTGTTAGCTAACTTCTTAGCTCCAGATTAGCACTTTGCAAACACTAGCGCAATAGTATTCATGATGCTTTTCCTTCCCCTTTTGACAAAGGGGTCGCTAATCTGTATATTAGGTTTTCGATGCCAATTATCAAATCAGCCAAGAAACGCGTGAAAGTAGCCGCTAAGGCCCGATCCCGCAACGTCCGCACCAAGCGCTCGGCGCGTGAAGCTTTGAAAGCGTTCACAAAAGCCCTGGAAAGCGGTAAAGCCGCCGATATCCAAAAAGCCCAGCAAGAGGCCGTCAGCGCCATCGACATCGCCGCTAAGAAGAACATTATTCACAAGAACAAAGCCGCCCGGCAAAAGGCCGCCCTGTCGGCCGCGGCCAAAGCCGCCGGAGCCAAGCCCGTCGCAACTGCCCCGAAAAAAGTCGCGACCCCTAAAAAGGCGGCCAAACCGGTCACAAAGAAACCAGCCGCCAAGAAACCCGTCGCCAAGAAGCCGACTTCTAAGAAGTAACCACAAAGCTTCGCCTCTGTTAAACTATTGCTTTTTTATTGAGCTTATGCTATAATAGTCTTCGTCTCCGTCAGAAGTGGTTTTACACTTCCCCGGAGCGAAGTTCCTTCAGTCCACTATTCTTCCTTAGGAGGAATCACAATGGAGTCCATCGGAAACGCGCTACTGGCTTTGCTGATCATCGCGGAAGCCGTCACCGGCGGCATCGCCAAGGTCGCACTGGCCATCCAGTCCGTGACCCGCTGGTCGTGGAAGACGCCCTTGGGCGTTATCATCACGACCGTCGCACTCATGGTGCTCTGGATCCTGCTGGGAGACCACGCGCCCTCAATCTTCTTCGCCTGGAGCACTTTCATCACGTCCATGGTGACCATCGTCTATGCTCTTCGCACCATCGTGGTGCTGATCGAGCACGACGCGCAGCACGAGAAGCCCAGGCGGCGGCCCAAGCACAGACCGGCAACCATTCCGGATTGGTGCGAGCCGACTCCCGTCGACTGAAGGAAAGCCCCGGATCGCTAGCTAGCGTGAAGGGGCTTTTCTCTTTTATAACATCACAATGTAAGACTTCAGGGCTTCATCCATGTCGAGCGAGGTAGTCTTGCCCTGTTCGTCGATTTCCAGCGCTTCACTGACCATGTGTTCCAGACGCTTATCATCTATCCGGCGCGCCAAGCCCTGGGCCTTTTGGACCGGCCAAGGGCTCAGGCCGGCGTCCTTAGCTATCTGCTGGGCGCTGCGGGCGCCGGCGGTCTTGGCCAGTACCAGCAGTTTTAGCTGCCAGGCCATCATGGCCATTATGGCCTGCGGTTCCACTTTCTGGGCGCGCTGCTCCTCATAAAGCTCCAGGGCCTTTTTCTTGTCGCCGCCAAAGGCCGCGTCCAGCAGGTCGAAGACTTTGCTCTGCGGCGTCCGGACGGTCAGCAGGTCGATACTCGCCCGCGTGATCTTAGAGTCGTACAGCGCCAGCTTCTCCAGCTCACCGGCCAGTTGTTCCTGGTTCTGCCCGGCCCGTTCCACCAGGTAATTGGCGTCAGACAAAGATAGATCGGCGTCGATTTTTTGGGCCTCCTCAACCAACCACCTGGCCAGGCCTTGAGTATCCAACTGGTCATATTCCTCTAGCTGTGATTTGGATTTTAACACCTTATAATAGCTGCTCCGCTTATCCGGTGAGGGCTCGTGGAAAATCACATCCGTACTATCAGCGGCTGAATCAATTATTTGCTCAATCTGTCCGCTTACGTCTTTGCTGGCGCCGGCGCCGCGCACCACCACCATTTTGCGGCTGGATAAGAACGGCAGACTCTGCACCGCGTCCAAAACGGCCGTCGGCTCGGATTCTTCGGCGTCGATCTTTTCCAGTGCCAGCTCGCCTTGCTGTTGCACGAACTCGCTAGTCAGTTCGTCCAGCCGTCGCTTGAGCAGGTAAAAGTTATTACCCGTGAGAGTGATTATCATTTAGGCGCCTTCTGCTCGCGCGGGCAGATATGCGTCCCGCGGCCGGCCACCCTTATCTTTTCTATCGGCGCGCCACAGCGCGGACAGGGCTGGCCTTCGCGGCGGAAAACATTGGCGAAGGCCAGGTAGCTGCCCTTCTTGCCTTCGGCGTCCACGTAGTTCTTATCGGTGCTGCCGCCCTTGGCGATGCTTAAATTAAGTACGTCGCGCAGGCAGTTATATAAAGCCACCAGCTTTGTCCTGGGAACCTCGCCGGTCAGGGTAGCCGGATGGATCTTAGCTCCCCAGAGCGATTCGTCAGCGTAAATGTTACCTACCCCGGCGATCACTGCCTGATCTAGCAGAACGGCTTTGATATTGCTGTTCTTGCGGCGCATCAGCCGTTCTATGAATATATCCACGGTGAAATTATCGTCCAAAGGCTCCGGACCAACTTTTTTGAAGAAGTCAATCTCGGGGATCTCGATGGCCGGCAGCAGACGCATCCAGCCGAATTTGCGCTGGTCGTTAAAAAATAGTTTGCCTCCATCCGTAAAATCGATGATGACATGCGTGGATTTGACCGGCAGGTCGGCCATCATATCGTCATTAGGGTGACCGGCGCCGAAGCGCTGTTTCTTATCCACGAAAACCAACTGCCCGGTCATTTTAAGATGAATAATTAGGGCCCAGCCGCCGGAAAGTTCGATTATAAGCACTTTGGCGCGCCGGCGGACCTTTTCTATCTTGGCGCCCACTAAAAACCTGGCGACATCGGCCGGGGCGTTGGGAAATGATTTGTCCCAGTCGTACCAGACGTCTTTAACTACCCGGCCAGGCAGCAGCTTGGCCAGGCCGGCGCGGATCGTTTCGACCTCCGGTAACTCGGGCATGTAGACATTATATATTCTTGGCGGCCTGACGCAGCCTGTCCAGGCGATCATCGGGGTCTTCTATGACCTTGAAGAAGGCTTCGGCGGTAGCTTCCGGGTTGAACACCAGGTCGTCGTGACGGGCCGTATGGCTGGTGCGATAATATCTTTCCTTATCCCCGTCCATCTGTTTTAAGGTTTTACCCAGGTCTTCACTAAGCTCCACCGGCGTGGAGACCGACTTCACCAGACTTTCATCACCTTCCAAGCCTTCGGGAAATATGGTTTTATCCATCACTTTATAAGGAAAGAGGGAGTCCTGCGGGTACTCGAGGACGTAGGGTTTGCTGGCTATCTTGCCTAGGTTGATGTAGTTGATCTTATCGGTAAGGATCGGCTTGACTTCACCGACGGTCTTTCTGAGATCGCCGAGTATAACCTTGGTGTTTTCTTTGAATAAAACTTTATCTTTATCCAGTACTTTATCGCGCGGCGCCCCCAGTTGGAAGAATCTGACGTACCTGGGCACGAACTTGCGTATCTTTTCCTGGTCGTTGGTGCCGGCCGGCGCCACCAGCACGGCGTGGGCGCCCCGCTCTTCCTTAAAGCAGGTCCAGCCGCGTTCGGCGGCCAGTTTGGCGACTTCCTCGAATAAAAGCGCTCCGTACGAGTGGGCGACTATATCCAAGGGAATATGCTGTAAACCTTCGTTTTCAATGACCCGGGCAAACAGCTCGGCTTCTTTGTTTATAGTGGATTTGCCGCTGGCTGACTTCAGCTCGATCCTGTTAGGCGCGATCACCTCTCGGCCACGGTCATTCAGCGCCGCGGCGAAAGGCCGCAAAGCCGAGGTGCCGAGCGGGTAACCCGGGAAGATGAACACTGGGTTCTGATTCTCGCTGCCTTCTAGGTAATCATAATCAAGACTACCGAATCCGTTGGACACGGATTCGGCGACATATCGGTCGCTTGATGACTGGTTTTTGTTTTCCGCGCCAGGCGTGGCTTCTTTCACCCTGTTATATTAGCACAGTTTGGCTAAAAAGTCAATTAGCTTATGGTTGAATCTTCCACCGCGTATTCGGTTATACTCAGGTAATGGATTCGCTGCAGGAGATACTGGGGAAACGTGATTTCAATCCGCCGGACGAGGTGGCGGCGGTTAAGGAATTCATAATGCGCCGTTATAAAAGTAAGAGCTACGTGCGGGTGGAACGGGACGTGCTGGTAGTAAAAGTACCGAGCAGCGCCCTGGCGGCCACGCTGCATCTGGAACAGCGCAGTCTGATTGAGACCTGCCGTGTTACTCGGAGATTAATTATCCGGACCGGCCGCTAAGATTTTCTTGATCTCTTTTCTGAAATCTTCGACGTTATAAAAATAGACTGACTTCATTCCTGCGGCCACAGCGCCCTCACAGTGACCCGAGTTATCATCGGTAAATAGACATTCTTCCGGCCTAACCTTTAATCTTTGGGAGGCTAAATTGTAAATGCCGGCTTGCGGCTTTGGCATACCGTGAGCGAACGCAGGCAGAATATCGTCAAACAGCTCATAATCGGTCTTATCGAGATATTCTTTGGCGTAGTCCCGGCTGGCGTTGGATAAGACGCTTATCTTATAAACCGGCTTAAGTTCATGCCGGATAAGATCAAGCAGCTGCCGGTTTGGTTCCCGGCCGTCGAGCAGCAGGACGCCAAAGAAATCGAAGATGATGGCTTTGATCATTTAACTTCCGGGAATCGGTCCGGATCAGCGGCGTAATAGTCAGTCCATTGGTTATTCTCAGGTGAGCTGACCGTTTCTATAAAATGTCCGGACGTAAAGCCGCCAATCTTTCGTCGTTTATCATATTGAATGGCATGAAGATCGGTTATTGTGTGGCCTAAGTTTACAGCGATAGCCTCTATGACTTCCCTTACGTCCGCCAGCTTCTCCAAACTTGATCCCTTACCGTTTTTTAGCTCGACTATCTCTTCATCCAGCTTGTTCATAAGAGCCTCCGTAAGCTCTTTGCCCTCTAGAATTCGGTGATTGGCAGACCCACCCATAGTTTCTGTACTTTCTACGATCTTGTCGCGGACGAGTTTGTCCAGCCGGAAGGTTCGCATTTCGGTCATAGTTCGCCCCAGTTTTTGCCGATGGAGATATCGGCCCGCAGTTTGACCGGCAGTTTGATGACGGTTTCCATGGTCTGCTTCATTATCTCGCCGGTCACTTCGGCTTGGGCTTTAGGGACTTCCACGATCAAGCTGTCGTGTACCTGCAGTAACATTTTGGCTTCCTTAGGCAGTTTCTCGGCGATCTTGACCATGGCTAGCTTCATGACGTCGGCGGCGCTGCCCTGCATCGGCATATTGATGGCAGCTCGCAGGCCGGCTTCGCGGACCGCGAAGTTAGACGACTGGACGTCGGGTGTCGGGCGGCGGCGGCCCATGATAGTTTCCACGTAACCCTGGTCTTTGGCCTGCTCGCGCAGGTCGTCCAGGAACTTTTTCAGACTGGGACGGACTTCGAAATACTTGGCTATGAATTCGCGGGCCTGGCCGTATTCCAGGCCGGAAACGGCCGCCAAGCCGTGCGGGCCCTGGCCGTAGATGGTGCCGAAGTTGAAAGCCTTGGCGGCGTAGCGCTGCTGCTTGGTGACGTCTTTAGGATCGATCCCAAAAACCAGCGAGGCGGTCTGTATGTGGATGTCTTCGTCCTTGTTGAAAGCTTCGATCATGCCTTTGTCGCCGGATAGCACGGCGGCCAAGCGGAGTTCCTGCTGGCTGTAGTCCACGCTGACCAGCATATTGCCCTTTTCGGCGACGAAAGCGGTGCGGATGCGGCGGCCCAGATCGGTGCGTACCGGGATCGCCTGCAGGTTGGGATCGACGCTGCTGAGCCGGCCGGTCGGCGCGATGGTGATGTTATAAGTGGTGTGGATGCGGCTGTGCTTATCGACCATCTTGGGCAGGACGTCGATATAGGTATTTTTGAGCTTGGTAACCTCTCGATACTGGCTGATGAGGTCGATGATAGGATGCAGGCCGCGTAATTTATCGAGTTCGGAAGCGGCTGTTGAATATCCGGTCTTACCTTTCTTTATCCCTTGGGTGGGCAGGTTCAGCTTGGTAAACAATATCTCGGCCAGCTGGCCGGGGCTGCCGATGTTGAACTCCTGGTCGGCGTGGCCGTAAATCTGCTGTTCCAGATCGCTGATGGAGCCTTCTATCTCTTTGCTGAACTTCTCCAGATATGGACAGTCCAGTATGATGCCGTTCAATTCCATATCGGCTAGCACCGGAATCAGAGGCCATTCGACCTCTTTGGCCAGGTCTTCGACCTTAGGCATCCGTTCCAGAGCCTTGGTCTGGCCCTGCTGGAGTTCGCGGATGACGGCGATGATTTCCGGAGCCCGCTGGATCAGTTCGTCGGTGTCAAGATCGTCCAACGAGGCGCCTTCGTAGCGCAACTGGCTGCTGGCCAGCTCCGTAAGACTTTGGGCCCGCAGCAGCGGATTGATAAGATATGCCGCCACCAGGGCGTCGTGACCGACGGTCGGCAGTTCTTGCACTCCCATTACGCGCAGCATTTTCATGGTCGATTTGATGTCGTAGCCCACCAGCGGCCGGACATCTTTGAAGTGGCCGGCTATAAGCTTATGGTCCAGTTTACGTAAATCCAGGGTGTAAGTATTTTTGCCGTCAAGGCTCATGATGAGCACCTCGGGGTCGGCGCCGTGCTTACCGGCGGCCCGGGAATGGATGTAAAAGTATTTGGAATCACCCAGTTTGGGCAACTCCCGGTCGCTAGTGACGATAGTGTTCTTGCCTAATTCAAGCTTCACGCCGCCGACGGTCTCGGTCTTGGGCGCTTCACCCTGCATGTTCTGCGGAAGGTTGCGCAGCAGGCTGCGGAACTCCAAACGTTCTAACAGTGTCCGGAGAGCTTTGGCGTCGATCTTGGTGCCGTCCATGGCTTCAAGATCAAGCTTGATCGGCGCGTCGCACCAGATGGCAGCTACTTTTTTGCTTAGATAGGCGCTTTCCTTTCCGGTCTGGAGCTTGTGGCGCAGGCCGTCCGGTTTGACATCGTCTAGGTGCTGGTACACGCCGTCCAGGTCTTTGTAATCCTGGAGCAGTTTGATGGCGGTTTTTTCACCTACTCCAGGTACGCCGGGGATGTTGTCGCTGCTGTCGCCTTTCAAAGCTTTAAGATCCAGGAACTGGGTGGCTTTGAGCCCGTATTTTTGTTCGAAACTTTCGGGATGATATTCCTCTATATTGGAAAAGCCCCTTTTGAGGGCGTAGACCTTCACGTGGTGGGTGATCAGCTGCAGGACATCAAGGTCGGAGGTTATCAGCAGGGTTTCGATGTCTTTCTTTTCGGCCAGCACCGATAGCGTGCCCATGATGTCGTCGGCCTCGTAATCGTCAAGTTCGTACAGCGGCCAGCCGAAAGCGTCCAGCAGATCGTGCAAGATAGGGATCTGGGTATAAAAATCCGGCGGGGCCGGTTTGCGGCCGGCTTTATAATCCGGATACATCTCCAGGCGTTTACGGATATTGGTCTTGGGTTTGTCCCAGGCCACGCAGACATAGTCCGGCTTGAGCTTCTTGATTAGTTCCAGCGCCATGGTGGCGAAACCGAAGACGCCGCCGGTAGGCACGCCGTCGCCGGTGCTTAAGTTAGGCATAGCGTAATAGCCGCGGTAAAAAACGCTCTTACCGTCGATTATCGCCAGTTTTTTCCTCTCGGCCATCACCTGGAATTATACGCTGTATCTGTTATTTGGGCGACCGCTTATGCTTTGAGGTATTCGGCCAAGGCTTCTGTGGCGTGTTTTTCGAACAGGGCGAAATCGTTGTTGTCGTTGGTTATGAAGATGTCGGCCTTGCCTTTGACGGCCGATAGATTAAGCGCGTTTTCATCAGTAGAATGCATCTGCTCGGCCTCTTCTTTTTGGAATTCTTTTAATGTGATCCTATCCTCGGCCCCTTTGTTGCGGGCTTTGGCCCGCTGGTACCTAAGCTTCTGGGGCGCGTCTAGCCAAACGACCTTTCCCCCAAGTTGGTGTACGCTGTCCACCTCTCCGGGGTTGCGTAGGCTGGCCAAGCACAATCCTTCATAGGTTTTATCAAGTGATTGATATTCTCTGACGGCGTGGTCGATCAGCACCCCCAGGCCCTCCTTCTGTCGCCACTCGGCGCTGATTATCTTTAGTGTGCTGCGGGACAATGGTATACCCCGGATTTTGGCTTCGGCGCGCAGCAAGTCCGTAACGGATATGAAGTACCAGCCCAGTTTATCTCTTAGAAAGTGCCCCAGCGAATCTTTCCCGGAACCGTCGGTGCCGGCGATGCCTATCAGCTTCATGAGGCTTGACTGAGTTCATTTATATGATCAAATCCGCGCATATCGTCCAAAGCTTCTCTTTCCAGTTTTCTTACCGTCATGTCGCTGATTCCCAGCCGGCGGCCGATCTCACGTAGCGACAACGACTCGTTATCTTCCGTATCGATTCCGTATCTTAGGCGGATAACAGCCTGCTTCTGCTCGTCAAGCATGCTTATAGCCTGCCTGGCGGCGGCGGCTTCGATTGATACCGATGTTTCATCGAACGGATCTGGAGAATCTAGGTCCTCGAACAGGTCCCTGTATGACAGATCGCCATCCTCGCCTATCCCATGATCCAGACTGGCGGTCACCCTGGCGGCATTCCAGGCCAAATCGAAGTCTTCTTCGGACAAACCGGTCTCTGCGGCAATCTCTTCAGGAGTTGGCTCCCTCTTCAGCTCGCCTGTAAGGCGGTCCGCGGTCCAGGATATATCCCGGCGGTTCTTAGAAACTTCGGATGGTATAGCTATGGTCCGGCTTTTTCTCTCAATCGCCTTTAGAATCGCTTGGCGGATCCACCAAGTGGCATAGGTGCTGAATGCGAAGCCTTTGCGCCAGTCGAACTTCTCAACTGCCCGATTCAAGCCGATGTTGCCCTCCTGTATCAGATCAAGTAACGACAACCCCTTGTTTCTGTACGGCTTGGCTATCGCTATGACCAGTCTTTGGTTGGAATTGATCATGAGTTCCTTAGCGCCCAAGTCTCCCTCTTCAATCAGCTTAGCGAGCGATGTAACCTCTTCGCGGGTCGGGACTTCGTACTTGCCAACTTCGTTTAGATAAAGCTGCATCAGGTCTTCGACACTGGTAGCCTCGTGCGATAGATCCAAATCAGCTTCACCGGCCGGATCATCAAACAGCGCTTCGGATCCGTCCTCTTCGTGAGACTCGGCGGCGGCTGGCGGCATTTCGTCCGCGAACCTGTCAAAACGAGTGAAGCCGTTCGGCCGAAACTGTTCCATTCTTACTGCAGGTACTCGTGCAGGCGGCGGGTATCCTTATGTTTGCGCAGTTTGGCCAAGGCTTTGGCTTCGATTTGCCGGATGCGTTCGCGGGTGACCGAAAATTCCTGGCCGACTTCTTCCAGGGTATGGCTTTTGCCGTCTTCCAGGCCGAAGCGCAGTTTGAGTATCTTCTGTTCTCGCTCGGTCAGGCTGGAGAGTATCTGTCGGACCTGCTCCTTGAGCAGCTGTTCGCTGGCCGATTCGGTAGGAGTCTTGGCGTCTTCGTCCTCGATGAAATCGCCCAAAACCGAATCTTCTTCATCGTCGCGGACGCTGGCGTCCAGACTGGAGATGTCCTGTTTTATCTTCATGATGTGCTCGACTTTTTCGACTTCCATCTCCATGGCAGCGGCGATCTCTTCGTTGGTCGGTTCGCGGTTGAGTTCCTGGGTCAGCCGGCGCTGGGTGCGCAGCAGCTTGTTGATGGTTTCGACCATGTGCACCGGGATACGGATGGTGCGGGCCTGGTCGGCGATGGCCCGGGTGATGGCCTGGCGGATCCACCAAGTGGCGTAAGTACTGAATTTGAAGCCGCGGTCCGGATCGAACTTTTCTACGGCGCGCAGTAGACCGGTGTTACCTTCCTGTATCAGGTCCAGCAGGTCCAGGCCGCGTCCGACATAGCGCTTGGCTATGGATACGACCAGGCGCATGTTAGCTTCCGCCATCTGGTCCTTGGCCCGCTTGTCGCCGGATTTCACCTTTTTAGCCAGGGCCAGCTCTTCTTCGGCATTCAAAAGAGGTATCTTACCGATCTCGCGCAAGTATAGACGCACGCTGTCATCGGCGATGTCGTCCATGTAAACGGTCTCTTCGGCGGCGGCTTCCTCGGTATCGTCCTCGACCCACTCGCTCTCGTCCTTGATTTCTTCTTCGGTTGGGTCGGCGACCGGGATAAGTTCGATCTCTTCTTCGGTCATCTCGGCGTACAGTTGTTCAAGCACGTCTATGTTGGCCGGGACGTCCGGGATAGATTCGAATATCTCGTGCTGTTCGAGCTTATTTTCCTTACGGCCATGTTCCAGCAGCTTGGCTATCTCTTTTTCATAACTCTTGGCCGACGCTTTCTTGGCGCCTGAGCCGTCATCAGTCTTCTTCTTACGTGGCATAAATATCTCCTACCCTCTTATGAGTTCGTTTAGTTTGTCTACTTTGCGAACCAGCGATTCTACTTCTTTGTCGTCCTTGGTGGCGCGCATGGCGACCATCAATTCATGTTTTTGTATTTTGACGTACCTGTCCACCAGGCGATGCTTGAGGCCGGTTGCCTGCTCTTCCAATTCATCTAAAGGCAGGTCCTGGTATATTTCCTCGAACTGTAATACCAATATCTTAACATAATCGGCGTCTGGCTGCAATTGCGCGCTGATCTTCGGATCACCTTTATAGTCGGGATTCTCTTTAAGGAACAAAAAGATGCGCCGCTGCGGTCCGTCGCTGAAGAATTCGGCCTTGCACTGCTTGATCAATCTTCGGAGTTTAGGCTGCATCAGCAACATGGCCAGCAGATGATCCTGCAGCCGTCGATATTCCACCTGGGCTTTGTCGATGGGAGTGTTGGCGGTTTTTGGACGTCTTAGGACCTGCTGAGCGGTCGGTTGGTGGGCGAATTTGGCTTTGACGGCTTCGAAACTGGTGTCGGTCAGCCGGGCGATGATCTTCATGTAATGTTCTTGCTCTATCGGATCGCTCAGCCGTCGGATAGTTGATAGCAGCGCGTCCGTAAAGGCTTTCTTACCGGCGGCGGTCTTAAGATCCACTTCTGATTTATACCTGTCAATCAGCCAATCCGGCGCGTATTCGGCTTTATTGACGGCATCCGACCATAATTTGACGTCTTTCCTGATAAGTTCGTCCGGGTCCTTGGCGCCTTTGATGGTGATTATTTTGAGCGATACCTCCACTTTCTGGGCCAGCGGTATGATGCGTTCGGTAGCGTTGATGCCGGCCCGGTCGGCATCGAAACTAAGTCTGATGTCGCCGGTGAACCGTTTAAGGATCTTGAGGTGCTGTTCGGTCATGGCCGTACCGGCGCTAGCCACCACGTTAGCCACGCCGGCCTGGTGCGACATGATGACGTCCAGGTTGCCTTCGGCTACCACCACGAAACCGTCTTTTCTGATGGACTCCTTAGCTAAGTGCAGACCGTAGACCTGGCGGCTTTTATCGTAGAGGACCGTCTGCGGCGTATTGATATACTTTGGAGCATCCGGCTCGTCTTCCAAGAGTCTGGCCGTGAACCCGACGATCCGGCCGGAAGCGTCGGCCAGCGGGATCATGATGCGGCCACGGAACATGTCGCTGCTGTGCCGGGCCCGCTGGAATACCAATCCGGCGCGATTCATCTCATCCGTGGTAAAACCCTGCTTAGACAAGAAATTGGTCAGAGCGAAACCGGTGTTGGGCGCATAGCCCAGCCGCCAGGCTAAGATGGTTTCGCGGCTGAATCCTCGCTCTTTTGATAAGTAATCGATGGCTTTGCGGTTAGCCGTCAGCTGCTTTTGATAGAACTTGGCCGCCAGATCCAGCGCTTCATAGGCTCGCTCCTTAAGTTTGGCGCTGGTCCCCGGCTTGCCGGTACTGAATTGCTCCAGATCCACTCCCGCCTTGCGGGCCAGGTGTTCAAGCGTGCCGCGGAAGTCCAAGCCCTCCATCTCCTGGACGAAGGTGAACATGTCGCCGCCTTTGCCTGAGGAGAAATCGTGCCAGATCTGTTTTTCCGGACTGACTATGAAGCTGGCCGTCTTTTCATTCGTCCAGGGGCTAAGGCCTTTGAAATTGCGGCCGGTACGCTTCAACTGGACGTATTCGGAAATGACGTCCTCTATATTAAGCCGGCTTTTTACCTCACTGACCGCATCCATATCTTTAGTTTAAGGCCGCCGGCCCAAAGCTAAAAGCTTAAGGGGTTTCCTGTTATCATAATTCTTATGTCTCCAGAGCAGCCGCAGAATCCTAACCATGACTTCGATTTCATGCTCAAAGACCAGCCCCCGGCGCGGCGCGGACTGACGATGCCTAATTTACCGCGCCCGGCGCTCTACGGCCTCGTTGGCGTGGCAGTCATAATTCTCCTGATAATCGTATTTTCGGTGATATCCGGGCGTAAAGGCGGCAATACCCAGCCGATATTCGGAGTAGTCGCCCGAAACCAGGAGACCCTTAGGGTCACGGACCTGGTCCAGAACCAGCTGCAGCTGCAGAACCCGCAGACCAAGGCCCTGGCAGCGACCGCCACCGCTTCATTGAGCAGTGACAAACAGCAACTGACGGCTTATCTCGCTACCAGCCATACTAAGCTCAGCGCCGTCCAGCTGGCCGCCGACTCCGATAAGGCGACGGATAGCTCCCTGCAGGCGGCCGCCCAGAATAATGGTCTCGACCAGGCTTATGTCAGTTACCTACGCGATGCCCTGACGCGCTACCAGACCGACCTTAAGGCCGCTTATCAGAAAGCCGGGCCTAAAGGCAAAGCCATCCTGCAGGCCGCTTATGACAGCGCCGGCGCGATGCTTGGTTCGCCGCCGCTCAAGTCTTAGTGACCAAATCGTAACTTAAGCGGATCAGGCCTTTGATTTCCTCCCAGTCGATCTGACCGGTGAGCAAAATCGTATTCCAATGTTTTTTATTCAGATGGTAGCCCGGCATCACCGTCTCGTATTTTTGGCGCAGGGTTTCGGCCAGCAACGGATCGCACTTCAGACTGATCTGAACCGGCTCCTTACCTTCCGTCACCAGGGCGAACATCTTATCTTTCGCCTTATAGACCGCGACGCCATCGCCGAAAGGATAATCAAGTTTGGCGTTCGGCATGGCCAGCAGATATTCTTCGACTTGCTTATGGGTCATTTTTTCTTGGGGGTAAAATCCAATGCCGCGGAATTAATGCAATAGTGTTGGCCGTTGGGACTGGTGGGATCTTCGAATAGATGGCCCAGATGGCTGCCGCAGGTAGCGCAAAGCACCTCCGTACGGCGCGTCCCAAGACTGTCGTCAGGCACGAGCTTCAAGGCGTCATTGCTGGCGGCTTCCGAGAAGCTCGGCCAGCCGATCAGACCCGGCATCGTTGAATCATATTTGGAGTCGCTCATAAATAGCAGCGAGCCGCATACCGGGCAGCGATATTCACCCTTTTCCTTGTTATATAACAGGTCGCCTGAGCCAGGCGTTTCGGTGCCGGCCTCGCGCAATATATGATACTGCTGCGGCGTCAATTTCTTCTTTAGTTCCTCGTCCGCCATAACTACATCCTTTCCGGGGCTTCTATGCCTAGAAGGCTAAGCCCCTGCTTTAATATCTGGCTATATGATTGAACCAGCTTTAGACGGACGGCCTGGCGGTCATCGCCGACGATCCGGCTTTTCTCATAAAAACTATTGAATGTCTGAGCCAGCTCGTAAAGGTAAGCGCATACGTGGTGCGGCATGAGTTCGGCGGCGGCTTTGGCCACGGCCTCCGGATATTCGCTGATCTTCAATGCCAAACTCCGCTCGTTCTCATCCAGTGCGCTGTCTTCGGTCGGCTCATTGTCTTCCTTGACCTTAGCGATAACACTGCGGGCCCGGGCGTAAGCGTACTGCAGATAAGGGCCGCTTTGACCTTCGATGCTGATGGACTCTTCGACGTCCAAGACGATATCCGAGCCTAGCCGGTGCTTAAGGAAGCTGTATTTAACCGCTCCGAAAGTCACCGGTTTACGGACCTTGGAGTCCGGATACATCTTATGCACCGCGTCTTTGACTTCCAGCAGCAGTTTCATGGCCGGATACACTTTGCCCGTGCGGCTGCTCATCTTGCCGGTGGATAAGCTTAGAAAGCCATGCGCCAAATGCTTGGTCTTATTGGCAAGTTCCGGGTCGATCTCCGCCAGAGCGGCTAACATCACCTTGAAGTATTCGGTCTGTTCGTTGGCGGTGATGATTATGGAGCGGCCGGCATTGGGGTAGTCCCTATTTTTTAGCTGCGTCAGCCCCAGGTCCTTGGCCTCGTACGTCGGCAGAGCCTTGGAAGTGATGAACACCCGGGTGTGCAGTCCGGATTTTTCGCCGTCGTAGATTATGGCGCCCTGGCTTTCCTGGAATACCCTGCCCAGGTTATCTCTTACCGTTTTGACGCCGGGTTCAATCGTTTCGCTTTCCAGATATCGTCTGTCGGTAGCGATACTTAACAAGTCAAGTATTTTGTCAAAATATTCGAAGCTTAACTTGATTCCCCGTTGGTGCAGGGCGGAAACATCTTGATTACTCCCGTCATAAATCTGAGTGTTCATCTGGTCGATTTCATCTTTGGCCGCCGGATCATGCTCATATTTATCGGCGCCGAAGGCATAGGCTTTGCCCAGGAAACTCTCCAGCTCGATGGTCTCGGCGCCCTGCTCTTCATGCAATGACCTAAGGCCATAGATGGCTTTGGCGACGTGCAGGCCGACGTCGCCGTGGTAACTGAGCCGTTTGACGCTGGCGCCGCTGGCTTCTAGCAGTCGGCAGATCGAATCGCCGACGATGTAGCTGTACAGATGACCGATGTGCATCTCTTTGAAAGGATTAGGGTCGCCGAACTCGACCAGGATTTCCTGGCCTTCCAGGGGCTTGGCAAGCTCCGTGGCTTTCACGGCCGCCTGCTTCAGAGCGTCGTCGGTCAATCTGAAGTTAATAAAGCCGGGGCCGTCGATCGTCGGTTTTTCGAAGCCTGGCAGATCGATCAGTTCAGCCGTGAGATCCTCAGCTATCTGGCGCGGGCTGGCGGCGGCCTTCTTGGCCAGTTGCAGCGCGGCGTTAGTGGCGTAATCGCCGAATTTCTCATCCGGCCGGGACAGTTCCGGCTCAATATCGGCGTCAAACAATTTCTTGGCCGCGTCTTTGACGGCCTGTCTTAACTCCTGCATCACTTACATGATAGCAGTTATTACAGGGGTTAGAGAAGCTTAAGCGGCGGCGCCTATCGGGTCGCCCATAGTGTCCACAGCTTAAGGCTTGGATGCAGTACCAGGAAGAATCGAGCAACGGACCGAGCCGTATATGTAATACGGTGAAGGAGTAGCGCAGATTCTGACGCCGTAATGCGCCAAGAGCATCAAAGCAAGGCTAGCTTTGCTTGACTTGATTGATGCGACTTAAGCTGTGGCACCTATGGGCCGGACGGCCTGGTCGGTCATCTTGAAGATCATCTGACTGATCTTCCAGCTGCCGGTGCTGGTCTTTACCAGGATGTAGTCGATCGTCCCGCGGACCGTCCAGACGTAACGGTCGCCGCGGTCGGCGACGTAGTGCAGGTGTTCGACCGAAGTACTGACTTTGGCCCGGCGGCTACTGACCATACGGACGCCCAGCTTGCGGATGAAGTGACGCGTGGCATAGAAATAACTGCCGATTTCGCGGCGCCAGCCGTCGATCAGACGTTTCTTAGATATGACCGCCGGCATCTCGCCGCTGACCGATTTGTTATCAACGAAAGGTTTCTTAACGAAATATTCTTCAAGGCGTTCCCATTGCTTCATGTCTTGAAGCTGGGCCACGCTGGTGACGATTTCTTTTATCAGTTCTTTGTCGTTCATTTCTTCATGCATTTTGACGCTCCTTACGCTTTTTGGTTTTACGACGGTTATATTTTCGCAAGCCTAACTGAAAAATAGCTAAGAAAACGGCCGCGGGCGGTAAGATTTTTTACTGTTTATGTTTTCTTACGCGCTATATCCATTATACTCCGCGCTTTGTCGTCTGAGCCGACATGCCGGCTTCCGTACTTTTAACTCTATAAAAGCACCTCCAGCCTCAGGTCGTCTCCTCTCAATTTTGCCAAATATTGCGCTGCGGAATTTGGTAAAAATTGTATGAGCCTATCTGTTAGAATAGGGCTGCGAGGAGGGGTCGCCTAGTTGGTCTATGGCGCCGCCTTGGAAAGGCGGTTTACCCGCAAGGGTATCCAGGGTTCGAATCCCTGTCCCTCCGCCATAAGCGTAGTAGAATAAACATAAGAATTAAAAAGGATTACTGCGAAATGGCTAAAAAGAAACAAAAAATAACACCCCTCCAAGGGGTACTAGTACTGGCCGCGCTGGTGGTCTATGGGATCATCGCCAAGGCGGTTATCGATTCCGGCGACCCCTGGAACTCACTTGGTACGCTCGGTACTATCCTGTTAGCCGCCCTGGCTATCGCCGTGCCGTTGCTGTTCATCGTCTTTTGGATTTCCATGCTTCTGGAGTCACTACGCAAACAAGAATATATCTGGTCGATATTCATCTTTATCATTCCGGCCGTCAGCCTGCTGTACTGGCTGACGAACCGCCAAGCGAGAACCAGATAAAGAGCTCCGTTCTAAGGTGTAGCTGATTTCGCAACCTTTTTTCTTTGGTCTATCAGATAAAGCGGGGGTAAACTAAGTCCATAGAGACTTAGGTTAGAGGGGTTATTACAAAAGGAGGGGTGGAACACCTCTTTTTTCATACTAAAAATTATCAACTAACGACGGAGCGGATTAAATAAACATGGCCTTGATCGAACTGGATGACGTGTCGAAGCTATATGGGTTCGGCGATGCCACTACTCTGGCTTTGGATGAAGTCAGCCTAAAGGTGGATAAAGGTGAGTTCGTAGCCGTCATGGGCCCCAGCGGCAGCGGCAAGACAACTCTTATGAACGTCATCGGCCTGCTGGATAAGCCGTCGCACGGCAATTACAAGCTGGGCGGCCGAGACGTGGCTCACCAGTCGGCTAAGCGGCAGGCCCGGCTGCGGCGCGACGAGATCGGTTTCGTTTTCCAGTTTTATAACCTGTTGCCGCGGCTCAATGTCCTAGACAACGTTTCCCTGCCATTAGCCTACAAAGGCGTGCCGCCGGTGCGGCGGGCCAAGCGGGCCAGCGATATCCTGGAACTGGTGGGCATGCGCGACCGGGAATACTACCGGCCTAACCAGCTTAGCGGCGGCCAGGCGCAGCGGGCGGCGATCGCCCGGGCAATCGTTAATAATCCCAGTATCATCATCGCCGATGAACCGACCGGCAATTTAGACAGTCACGACAGTCGGGTGGTCATGGAAGTTTTGTCGGACATCCATCATCAGGGCAACACCATCCTGATGGTGACCCATAACCCGGAGCTGACCAGGTATGCCAGCCGGGTCATTTACATGTACGACGGCACCATAGTGGGTGACGAGCGAACCAAAGTGGGCGAGATGGCCAAGCACGCCCGGAGGATATTCTTCCGTAAGCCGCGGGCGACGGACGACGACATAGCGGCCGGCGTATCGGCGATACTTAAAGACATCCCCGGTGAAGAAGTCACCGCCAAACCGAAGCGCGGACGGCCAAAAGGCCGCAAACGCACGGTCCGGCGGACCAGGAGCCGCCGATAATGTGGGGCGGTAATTTCAAAACGGCCGTTTCCAGTCTGCGCCAGGCCCGCTGGAGAACGACCTTCACCATGATGGGGATCATTATCGGCATAGCTTCGGTAGTAACCGTGGTCAGCCTGGGCGACGGAGTAAAAGGCCAGCTTACCGGCCAGGGCGGCCAGCTGGGTAACGACGTGCTGACGATCCGTCCCGGCAAACTGGTCAATAACCAAGGTGGAATAGCCGGTCTCAACCTCTACGCTTTCCTGGCTCCTAGCACCCTGACCAGCAAAGACGTGGACTCGATTGCCGGTTTGAAGTCGATAAAGGCCGCCGTGCCCGTCGAATTCGTCACCAACGTGGCGACCGGCGATAACGGTGAGAACGACGACGTATTCGTGGCCGGCACGCACTCGCAGCTCTTCAGCCTGCTGCGTATAGATACGGCTTATGGCGCCCCGTTTTCAGATGATGACGTCGATCAGAACTTCGCGGTTATCGGCAGCAGCATGGCCCTGAAATTATTCGGCGTGCTGAACCCGGTCGGTTCGACGGTTCACATAAACGGCCAAGACTTCATCATCCACGGCGTGCTGGCGCCGTCCAGCGGCGGGTTGCTGTCCGTCGCGCAGGCCGACTTCAACTCATCGATTTTCATCCCAACCGGCGCCGCCGATAACCTTACCGGCGGCCATACCAACGTCCTGCAGATACTGGCCCAAGTAAAAGATTCCAAAAAAATCGATAGTGATGCGGCGCAAGTCCGGCGGACGGTAGCCAAGAATCATGGCGGGACCGTAGATTTTTCGGTTCTGAAACAAAAGGAGTTATTGGGAGTATCCGACCAGGTCGTCAGCCGGATAACCCACGCCGTGACCGGCATCGCCGCCATCTCGCTGCTGGTCGGAGGTATCGGCATCATGAACATCATGCTGGTCAGCGTCAGCGAGCGTACCCGCGAGATCGGCATCAGGAAGGCTATCGGCGCGACCAACCAACAGATCCTCAATCAATTCTTAGTCGAAGGCCTGATATTGAGTATCGGTGGCGGCGTCATAGGCATCCTCGTGTCACTGCTCATCAACCTCATACTTAAGCTTTATACTTCCCTGCACCCCGTCATATCCGTCCCGACGATCATACTCGCAGTGGGAGTATCGGTGGGAGCCGGCATCATTTTCAGCATCGCGCCGGCCCTACAAGCCGCCAGTAAAAACCCGATTGAAGCCTTAAGAGGCTCTTAAGCTTACGAAATCTTGATATATTAATTAGTAATGGATCCGATATATGGTGGGATAGAATCCGGCGGCACTAAATTCGTCTGCGCTATAGGCCGCCGCACCGGCGAGCTGCTGACTCAGGCCGAGATACCGACGACTACGCCGGATGAAACGCTAGGTAAAGTAATTGATTTCTTTAAGAAGAACGGACCCATCGTGGCCGTGGGCATCGGCGCGTTCGGCCCGCTCGACTTAGATCCTAGTTCGGATACTTATGGCCACATAACCAAGACGCCTAAAGCCGGCTGGAGCAATCTGGATATCAGAGGCAGGTTAGCCGAGGCCCTGCAGCGGCCCATAGAGATCGAGACCGATGTAGGCTGCGCCGGTATGGGCGAATACTTTTACGGCACGGCTAAAGGTATCAACGACCTGCTATATATCACCGTCGGGACCGGTATCGGCGGCGCTCACCTGCGCAATGGCCAGGTCCAGCATGGGCTGGGCTACCCGGAAATGGGCCATTTATTCATCCCCCACGATAAAGAGCGCGATCCCTTCCCCGGGGTCTGCCCGTTCCACGGCGACTGCTTCGAGGGCTTAGCCAGTGGTCCGGCCATCGAAAAACGCGCCGGGGATAAAACCCATGAGGTAATCGACCCGGTACGCTGGGACCTGGAAGCCGATTATATCGCCCTGGCCTTATCGAACCTCATCCTGACTATGAGCCCAAAGATCGTAGTACTCGGCGGCGGCGTCATCCAGCACGGTGGCCTGGTGCCACAGGTTAGGACCCGGGTCGAAGAGCTGGTCCACGATTACGTGCCGCTGCCGATGATTACCGAAGCGTCCGAGGACAACGCCATCAAAGGCGCCATCCGCCTCGCCGCCCACAGTTAATCCAGCTTTTAGCGGACGGTGTTATACTTCGCTTATGGCAAAAACTAAGAGCAACTCACCGACCTGGCAGGATTGGGCGATCTTCGTTCTGATCGTCGTAGCCGTGTTTACCAATGTCTACTGGTATTGGGCGGTTCGCGGCGTTAATAAACGTCTGGACGCTCAGACTGTGAATATTTACGAGCTTTCTACCAAAGCCGCTAAATAATTTTCACCCCAGGTCTTTTTTGAATCTTTCCACCAGATCGACCGGTGACGGGTTGACCCCGTTAAGCAGTGCTAAGTATATCGTCACGAAGTCACCGAAGTTGATAGTCCAAAGCAAGTGTTCGAGCAGATTCTCGCCTTTGGCGTCGATGACGTGGGCCGCCGGCCGCCGGCCGGATAATAACCGGTCTGACAGTTCGAAGCGCTTCTGTATCCTGGGATGTTCGAAGCTCGAGCGCAGATCCACTACCGCGTAGGGTTTATCCACCGGGTGGCTGCTCCAGCCGATGAATTCGTTATGATTGAACTCCGGGTACTGGCCCCACCAAGCGATGTTCTTGGCGTTCTCGTTGAAACTTATCTTCCACTTATACGCCGCCGGCGCCATCAGCGGACCGCCGTAGACCACGCCCGAATTACCGGCCAGGGCCAAGGCCAGCTGTTTGGCCGGATTCTTATCTTGCGGCACCGTCGGCAGCCAGTCCTGGACGGAAGCCTTTAGGAAATCGGAGGCATTGGCTAATTCGTTTTGCGGCCCGTCATCAGCTAAACCGGCAGCTTGCAGGATATTCACCAAAGCCACAAGGTTATAAAAAACGGCGTAACGCGGCTGGGAGGCCTGCGGGATCTTAACTAAGGGATAGTTCTTGGACCCGGCTGTTTCTTCCAGCCGGCCGCCGGCGGCGATCACAACTATCCGGGCGCCTTTCCCCTCTGCCTGAGCCAGCGCCGATCCGGTCTCTTCGGTATTACCTGAGTAGCTGGCGGCGATAAACAGGGTATTTGAAGATACGTAGGCCGGGATATCGTACTGTCGGCAGACTTCGAACGGCACCTTATGGCCCGGCCAGCTTTGGCTTATCAGCGCCGCCAGCGCCGAACCGCCCATGCCGGCGTACACGATGTTGTCAAACTGTCCCTCGATTTTCGGCACATCGAACTGGTGGGTCAGCTGCTGCCATTGTTTCTCGGCAATACCTAAGGCGTCCTGCCCGTCTCGCTGATGGATATACTTCAGGTCATCCAGCATAAGCTTGTTTGAATAGTCCACTCCTTTAGCTATAATTGTAAATGATTTAGCTTATTAAGATTAAAAAGTTTTTCAGGGGGTGGCATGTTTGGCCTCAACGATAACGGTACTCAACAATCTGACAACACGGCAGCCGCTCCGGCATCGGATCCGGCCGCCATGCCGGCCAACCCCTTCGGCGATGCCGCTCCAGCCACACAGCCGGCGGTAACTCCAAGCGTTCACCCCGAGCCGGTATCAGAGCCGGATCCGGTCCTGTCGTCGCAGCCGGAACTACCCACCGTCAGCCATCCGGTCGCGTCCACCTCGGGTTCCAGCGATTTATTAGGTCTGAAGGAGCAGGCGCTGCACAACCTGCAGCCGCTGGTCAGCCATCTGGATCAAACCCCTGAAGAAAAATTCAAAACCACTATGATGCTCATCCAGGCTACCGATAACTCGGCCCTGGTCAAAGAAGCGTACGAGGCCGCCAATCAGATAACGGATGAAAAAGTCCGCGCCCAGGCCCTCTTAGACGTCGTCAACGAGATAAATTATTTCACCCAGCACAACGGACCCGCCGACGAAAAGGCTTAGTCTCGGGATCTATTGAAGCGTCGAATACTGATAACGTAATGCAGTCCGGCGGCCGCTACGGCGCTACCGGCGAACAGCCCGATAACATTGCCTGGACCGTTATTGGGCAAATTGGTGTTCGTATTGTTCGGGCTTGTGGTCGCCGGATTATTGGTCTGGGGCTGTACCGTAGGCTGATTATTACTGCTTGAGGTTCGCGGCGTTTTGAGAGTTGTGCTGCCCGATGACGTTCCACTGTGATGAATCGAGTGATAGACCCAGCGCGCGAACAGCAGTATCAGAAAAGCCAGCACAGCGATGATGATAATCCCCAGAACCAGCCTTAGGATTGACGGCCGGGTCCTTTGGGTCTCGATTTGACGCTCGCTGCTTACGACCCTAGTAGCCGGCGGCGGGTCAGCGGGCGGCGCTGCCGTGGTTTTTTCTTCCTCCGTATCGTCGTCCAGTAACCTCACAGATACTCCCTCTTTAGGTTATAAATTATAACATAATGTTTACTAGCCCGCTAAAAGGCTAAATAAAACTCCCACTACTATAGCGGGAGTTTTATAGCCGGACTGTTAGGCTTCTTACATACCCATGCCCATGCCGCCCATGTCAGGCGAAGGCATAGCCGATGTCTTTTCCGGGACTTCTACCACTAACGCCCCCATGGTCATGGCCGTGCCAGCGATGCTGGTGGCGTTCTGGACAACTTCCTTTACTACTCTGGTCGGGTCAACCACGCCCGCGGCTTTAAGGTCCGTAAGTTTAGCCGGGTCGTTAACGTCCACGCCCATTCCGCCCTTACCTTTTTTAACTTGGGGCAGCCATTCGTCGGGGTTAAGACCGGAATTACTAAGCAGGATCCTAAAGGGCTGTTCCAGCGCGCCGATAAGCAGTGCCACTCCGGCGGCCTGGGATTGGTTCTTGCCCGCCAGTTGTTTTACCCGCTCTTCGTGCCGTTTATTAAGGGTAACGCTCAGATTGACTAGAGTTACGCCGCCGCCGGCCACGATACCTTCGTCTAATGCAGCCTTAACCGCGGCTACGGCGTCATCCACCCGGAATTTCTTCTCTTCAATCTCGGTTTCGGTGGCGCCGCCAACCTTTATGACGGCTACTTTGCCGCTCAGCGCGGCCCGGCGCTTTTCGAGGTTCTCTTTATCGTATTCACTGCTGGCGCTATCGATTTGTTTGTTAATCTGATCGACGCGGGCTTTGACCGCGGCCGCCGAACCGGCGCCTTCTATGATCGTCGTCTCATCCTTGGTAACCAGCACTTTGCGGGCGGTGCCGATTACGGATAAGTCGGCGTTTTCAAAAGTCGTGCCGGTGTCTTCGCTGATAACTTCCCCGCCGGTCAATATGGCGATATCCTGCAGAATCTCCTTGCGGCGATCGCCAAAAGCCGGAGCTTTGACAGCCACGGTGTTAAACACACCCTTCAACCGGTTCAGCACCAGAGTGCCCAGAGCTTCGCCTTCGACGTCGTCGGCGATCAAAACCAGATCTTTTTTGCCGGCACCGGCCAGCTTTTCGAGCATCGGCAGGAAGTCCTGGACCGAGCTGATTTTCTGGTCGGTTATAAGGATGGCTGGCTTATCATAAACCGCTTCCATGCGCGAGGTATCGGTCACCATGTAGGGGCTGACATAGCCTCGATCCATGGTAAAACCTTCTACCACTTCGCTCTCCATAGCCAGGCCCTGCCCCTCTTCCACTGTTACCACACCATCTTTACCGACTTTCTCCATGACTTCAGCGATAAGTCGGCCGATTTCAGAGTCACCGGCCGAAATCGTCGCCACTTCCGCTACCCGGTTCTTTTTGCCGGCGATGCTTTCGCTTTGGCCATCCAACTGCTTGATGACATCGTGCGCCGCGGCTTCCAGACCTTTGCGCAGCTGCATAGGATTATGCCCGGCGGCAATCAGCCTGTTGGCTTCGTTCAGGATGTGATAAGTCAACACCGTGACGGTAGTAGTACCATCTCCGGCCACGTCGTTCATCTTGCTGGCGGCCTGTTTGATAAGTTCGGCGCCGACTTTGTAACCCAGCGTCTCGTCATCGACATCATCGATTTCCACGCCTTTGGCCACCGTCACGCCGTCGTGGGTTACAGTCGGGTTGCCATAGCTTTTGCTGATCACCACGTTGCGACCTTTCGGGCCCATGGTGGTCTTCACGGCATCGTATAAAATCTTCGCCCCGCCTAAGACCCGGCGGCGGGCATCATCATCGTAAAATACTTTTTTTGCCATCTAAAATCCTCCTATTTAACCGTCGCTAAAATGTCTTCCTCTTTGACGAGGATGAACTCTTTATCGTCGACCTTCACTTCGGTCGTGCTGTAACTTTTATAAACTATGCGGTCACCAGTCTTTATCTCTTTGACCTTGCTGCCTACTTTGACTACTTTGGCGATCTTCGGCTTCTCGGCCGCCTTATCGGGCAAATATAAACCGCTGGCGGTCTTAGTCACCGCTTCTTCCTGTTCGGCCACCACCCAATCGGCCAATGGATTCAATCCAGCCATAAACGAACCTCCTTTTTAATCCCTAGAAATTATCCGTTAATCAAACGAATTCTAGCACTCATAATAGCCGAGTGCCAAAATCACTGTCAAGAGTAGCTGGACTTTAACTTTGAAACCTAAGCGCCGGCCGGGCCAGCCGCACGCCGCGGCTGCCCCACGGCTGACGGCTATGCCGGACATGGCGCCGCTTCTTCTCCCGCGATAAATAGACGAACTCACCGACGACTTCACGCAGCTGGTTCTGGTAACCGGCGTCGACCGTAAAGTCCACGCCGATAGATTCGATGTTAGCCGGGTGCAGCCGTTTGATGTAGTAAGTATCCCTGTCTATCACCTCGATGCCTGAATGAGCCGGGGCCTGAACGTAATGGCCGTCCTCGTAAACCCGGCCGGAACTTTTCACGTCTATCAGCAGCCTTTTGCCGTTAATCGTGACCACCAGGTCAGAGCCTTTAAGATCCTCATCCGGAGTCGAATATCTTACCGAAGCCGCTTCCTGTCTGTCCCTAAGAATCGCCTCAAAACCCCTTTTGGTAGCCACCTCGGCGGACACGCCGGTCTCGAACCACAGCGCCATATTATTAAAAGCCCCTTCTTCGCCATACATGTGATTAGCCATGAACCTGAGATGCTGTCGGTTAATCCCCAGCATTTTGCCGAGTTTATTGTCGGGCAAATAAGCGAACTGTTCGTGGGCTTTGATGATATGCCGTTTAGCCGCGTGCTTGCCGTCTAAGCTTTGGAAATATACGTCCTTGGCCAGCAGATAATCGGCGGCGGCCCCGGCGAAACAGGTGGCGCTGAGGCGTGATAGGTAGATTACCAATTCCCTTTGATCCAGCATCAGATTACCGGGCAGTTTTTCGACTAACCTCTCCACCCTGTCATCGCACAACGCCGAATCCATCACTTCCTTGACTTTCGAGATTATCGCCATGGAATGCTCCGGCAGCGCGTAATGCGTGCCAATATAATGCGGGCTCAGCTTCTCGGCCGGGACGTTCATGATTTCGGCCGCCGCTTCGCGCTGGGCCATATAAACGTTGCCAAAGGCCATACAGAACTCTTCGGCCGTATAATCGTGTTCGGCTTGTTCGGGGGCCGCCGCTAACGGCGGTTCGGCTAAGGTTTCAGCTGGCATTTTTGTTTTTAGATTAACTGGCTACATCATAATCCTAATGCCCGCTAACCGCAAGCGTTTCGCTATTTGGATCTAAGGAGTTTTTTGGCGATTTCCAGCTCGTTCCAGGGCTCTTCTTTGCCACCCATGTTTCGGCTGACCTGGTGGCCGATGCCGGTCAGCAGCACGGTATCGCCGCGTTTGGCGGCGGCGAAAGCGGCTTTGATGGCTTTGCGCCGGTCCTCCACGATGACCGTCCGCCCTGCCCCGCCGGCTTCTTCTATGCCTTTGAAGACATCCTGGATGATCCGTCCCGGGCTTTCCGTATAAGTCTCGTCGTCCGTCAGGTACAGCGCGTCGGCGTGGTTGGCCGCCGCCCGCCCCATCAGCGGTCGTTTGGACCGGTCCCGGTCGCCAGTAGCGCCGAACACCAGCATCAGCCTGCCCTTAGTCAGGTCCCTGGCGGCTTTTAAGACGTTTTCCAGGGCATCCGGAGTGTGGGCGAAGTCTACCAGCACATTGAACTTCTGGCCGGCTTCTATGGCCGTCATACGGCCCGGCACGCCGTCCAGCGCCGCTATCCCCTGCTCTATCTGATTCTTTTTCAGACCCAGCGCCCGCCCGACTCCGACAGCCGCCAGCGTGTTATAGACATTGAAGTTGCCCGGCAGCGAACTTTTTATCGAATAAACATCCTTACCCGCCGCCACCTTGTAACTGATGCCTGAAGCCTTGAGCTTGATATCCTGGGCTTTGATATCGCCCTTCCTGATGCCGTACATGACGGCATTGTCTACGGCCCCGACGAACCGACCCGCCGCTGGGTCGTCGGCATTAACCACCCCTGTTTTTAAGCCATTTTTGTTGTGATTAACTAAACGGAAAAGCTTTACTTTAGCATCGATATAGCGAGCCATCGTGCCGTGATAATCCAGGTGGTCCTGACTGATATTGGTCATGCCGGCCAAATGGAACGGCACGCCCCAAAGCCGGTTCTGAGCCAGCGCCATGCTGGTAACCTCCATAACCAAATACTCGACGCCTTTCGCCTTGAGGTATCGCAAACGCCGCATCATCAGCGGCACTGGGACGTTGGTGTAGTGGTCCGGCGGCATCTTCAATTCCAGACCGGCCCCGTAAGCCACAGTGGTCATCAGGCCGACCTTATAACCCGCCTCGTGCAGCATCCGGTGGACCAAAAATGCCGTGGTGGTCTTGCCGTTCGTCCCAGTAATCCCGATGATCTTGAACTGCTTGGCGGGAAAACCGTTGGCCGCGTTGAACAGCATCGCCTCTCCCAAATGCCCGGCCGGTTCTATCTTCCTAAACAGTTTGCGAGGGATAAACAACTTGACGACTTTCCGCAATTTCATCACCTTTAAGTATACTTTAGGACAGATGAAAATTCTGGGAATCGAAAGCTCGGCCGACGAGACGGCGGCCGCCGTCGTACGGGATGGCCACCACATGCTCAGCAACGTGATAGCCAGCAGTCTGGACCTGCATACCTTTTACGGCGGGATAGTGCCGGAAATCGCCGCCCGCAGCCACTTGGAATCGGTTATCCCGGTCATCGAGCAGGCCTTGTCCGATGCCGGCTGCTCCTGGGACGACATCGACGCCATAGCCGTGACCAACCGGCCGGGCCTGATCGGCAGCCTGCTGGTTGGCGTACTTACCGCCCGGACACTGGCCATAACCAAGAACAAACCCCTGTTCGGGATAAACCACGTGCTGGCTCACTCTTACGCCAATTTCATCACCGATACGGCACTGCCAGGATACCGATTGGGCCCGCCCCCGTCCTTCCCTGCCCTGGGCCTGATCGTGTCCGGCGGCCACACCCAGCTGATGCTCTATAAGAGTCATAAAGATTACAACGTTTTGGGACAGACCAAAGATGATGCCGTCGGTGAAGCCTTCGACAAGGTAGCCAAGATACTAGGGCTACCCTACCCCGGCGGACCAGCGGTGTCACAAGCCGCCGAGCATGGCGATCCTAAGGCCGTGAGATTGCCAAAAGCCAGACTAGAAAGCAGTTATGACTTCAGTTTCTCAGGTCTCAAAACGGCCGTCCTGCGGGCCGCCCAGTCCATAGCCGGCAAGGACTTCACCTTCCCGTCCACCGATCTTTCGGCTGTATTAACCTACCAGCAAAAATGCGACCTAGCCGCCAGTTTCCAGATGACGGCCATAGAGACTTTGGCCGATGCTCTGACGACCGCCGAAGCCGAATACCGGCCAAAAAACGTCTTGCTGGCCGGCGGAGTGGCCGCTAACACCGTCCTTAAGGAAACCCTGACCACCCGTACGCAAGCCCCCTTGCTCTTCCCTGATACAAAGCTATGCACTGATAACGCGGCCATGATCGCCGCCGCGGCCTATTTCTGGCAGCAGCCGGTTGATAACCCCTATAAGCTGACAGTTATCCCCAGCCTTTAACCAAAAATCTTGCCCTGAGGTAGTCATTATTGTTATGCTAACCTTTGAAAACAAACAGGTGCGAAACTCAACCAATCAGGCATTACTTATAGGCTTTTTGCGTCACCGTTGTTCGCAGAGAGTACTATTTGTAGTGCCTGATTTCATATGAAAACACCTTAGAACCAAATACCTCCGTTGTCATAAATAAACGGGGTATTTTTTTAACCACCCCTGTAATTTCCCTGTTATACTTAGATTGATCATGAAGTTACCGAGCGTGTATGAACCTGGCGAATACGAGGCCGACATTTACTCCTTATGGGAGCAGGGCAGGGTGTTCATCGCCAATCCTAACAGCGATAAAGAACACTTCTCCATAAGCATGCCTCCTCCTAATGAGACCGGCACGTTGCATGTCGGCCACGCCTTATTCATAACCCTTCAGGACATCATAGCCCGGCACGCCCGGCAGCAAGGTAAAGACGTATTATGGCTGCCCGGTACCGACCACGCCGCTCTGCCGGTCAACGCCCTTATAGAGAAGCAGCTGGCAGAGCAGGGGACCGATAAACACGAGATCGGCCGCGAAGAGTTCCTCAAGCGCACCCGCGACTTCGTCGGCAATAGCCGCAACACCATCAACTCGCAGCTGCGGGCCATGGGCGCCAGCGCCGACTGGAGCCGGGCGCGCTACACCTTGGACGAGGCGCTGAACCGGTGCGTAAACGAGGTTTTTGTGAAAATGTACGATGACGGGCTGATTTACAGGGGTCACCGCATCGTGAACTGGGATCCCAAGCTGGAGACTACCGTATCTGACGATGAAGTCGTTCATACAGAGGAAAAAGGCGCTTTTTACACCTTACAGTACGGTCCGTTCCAGATAGGTACGGCCCGGCCCGAAACCAAGTTCGGCGACAAATACGTGGTGATGCACCCGGAGGACGATCGTTACAAACAATATAAGCATGGTGACACTTTTGAAGCCGAGTGGATAAACGGCCCGGTGACGGCTACGGTAATCAAGGATGAAGCCGTGGACCCCAGCTTCGGAACAGGGGTGATGACCATCACACCCTGGCACGACCACACAGATTTCGACATCGCCGAACGCCATGGTTTGGAGAAAGAACAGATCATCGATTTCGACGGTAAACTGATGCCGATAGCCGGCGAGTTCGCCGGCATGGATATCGATCAGGCCCGGCCCAAGATAGTCGACAAGCTGCAGGCCAAGGGGCTGGTGGTAAATATCGATGAAAATTATAATCATAACCTGGCCCTCAACGACCGGGGTAAAGGCCTGATCGAACCCCAGATTAAACTGCAGTGGTTCGTGGACGTCAACCGCCCAGCCGTGCAGTGGAAAGGCCAGCTGCGCTCTCTCAAAGAGGTAATGCGGGCGGTCATAGAAGACGGCGACATCAAGATAGTGCCTAAACGGTTCGAGAAGATTTACTTCCACTGGATTGATAACCTGCGCGACTGGTGTATCAGCCGTCAGATCTGGTGGGGGCATCAGATACCTGTCTGGTATAAGGATAACGAACGGTTCGTAGGAGTTAAAGAGCCGGAAGGGCAGGGGTGGCAGCGTGACGACGATACCCTGGATACCTGGTTCAGTTCGGCGCTGTGGACCTGGAGCACTCTGGTAAATCCGGAGCTAGCCCAGGATTATTCTCTTAATCTAGAGCAGTTGCTGGAGCGCAGCCAGGATTATAAGACTTACCACCCCACCTCGGTAATGGAGACCGGCTGGGACATCCTGTTCTTCTGGGTGGCCCGGATGATCTTAGCCACCACCTATGCTACCGGAGAGATACCATTCAAAACGGTCTACCTACACGGGCTGGTGCGGGCCGAGGATGGCCGCAAAATGAGCAAGAGTATCCCAGAGACTATGATCGATCCCATGGAAGTCATTCCAGAATACGGCACCGACGCCCTGCGGCTGGCGCTGGTATCAGGGGTGAATGCCGGCCAGGACCAGCGGCTGGGGCGGGGGAAGATAGTCGATAACCGCAACTTCTGCAACAAGCTATGGAACATCGCCCGCTATATTGAAGGCGTAGAAGGTCAGGGTGATGGGGCGCCAAAATCGGCGGCTGACCACTGGATACTTAACAAGTTAAGTATTTTAACAGGGGAAGTTGATGATGATTTGAATAATTTTCGATTCAGTGAAGCTTATCAAAGTCTATACCATTTCATCTGGGACGACCTGGCCGACTGGTACATAGAGGCCAGCAAACCCGAGCCTAACGGTCCGCTGCTAAAAGGAATCCTGCGATCTACCCTGATAGTCCTGCATCCGTTCGCGCCGTTCATAACCGAAACCATCTGGCGCGACCTGGAAATCAATAATGGTGAGCTTCTGGCTTCTCAGCCCTTGCCGCAGATACCTGCCTCCGATAAGGGCGAAGCCGAGAAATTTGAAGGTGTTATAGAGCTTGTTTCATTCATTAGGCAAATTAAAACCGTGGCTAATGTAAAGCAAGTAAAAATATTCAAAAGGGGGACTGATATTGAGGAGCCTGGTCTTTCGCAGACCATAGAGAAACTTTCCAGGACAAAGGTACAAGAAGGAATAAAAGAAAGTTTGTCGACTGGTGTTAAATTTTCGACTAAAAATTATGACTCCTGGCTTGATATTGCAGAAAGCGAATTGGCAAAGGCAATTGATAAGCTAGAGATAGACTCGCAAAAAACTGAGGGGTTAATCAGCCGATTACAATCAAGGTTGGATAACAAAGAATATATGTCTAAGGCGCCAGAAGAACTAAAAAAACAAACAAAGATGCAACTTGAAGAAGAAGTGAAAGCTCTGGAGCAAATCAAACTCGAGATAAAGAGCTTAAAAGGATAGGGAAAGGTAGTAGCCGCGGTTCTGCTTTAGCAGAATTCGGATTGATTCCGAAAGCGGCGTTGAAGGAAAACCGTAGGTTGTCCTTCAATTTTTAGAAGGCTAATATATCCTTGGCATGGCCGATACTGACGTCCGGCTCGAAATCGTCGAAACTTAAGACCTGCCAGCCTTCGTGGTCAGCCGCCGTCAGGTTAGGCCGCTCGTTATCTATCAACAGGATCTCGTTCGGCTCTAGCGCCGCCATCTCTTGGGCGATGTCGTAAATCTTGGGTTCCGGCTTGATGGAACCGACCTTTGAAGAGTCCACCACGGCGTCGTATTCGACGTCCGGTATCAGTCCGGAGGAGCGCATGGCGTCCAGGAACCCGGGCGCGGTGTTACTCAGCAGACCGACCTTGTAATATTTGGCGGCCCAATCCACGAAATCCTTTACCCCGGGCATGGCCTCGACGCTTTTTAAGTAATAGCTTTTCCAGTCGAAATTAGAGGTCTGTAACTCCTTGTCGAATATCTTATTAAGGTCTTCCAGACTGAGCTTGCCGCGACATAGATCGTCGTTATAACGCCAAAACAGCGTTTCGGCCAGATCGGCCCGGGCGCCGGTATCATTGGTGATATCCGTGAACGCCCGATGGAAGAACCGTACCAACACGCCGTTGACGTCAAAATAGACGAACCGGATGCCGGTCTTGGAGCGTTTCTTATCTGAAGGGGCGGGGGAGCCGATGCCGCGGGCGTCCAGGTCTAATAAATCTTCCAGCGGCGTCTTAGTGACTACCGCGATGTTGGCCACAGTAAACACCGATGGCGCCTTGATGGCGCCGCGCTCGATCTTGGCCAAAGTGGAATAGCTTAAGCCGGCTTTCTGGCACAGCTCCTGCTGCGTTAATCCGGCGCGTTTACGCGCCAGCTGGAGTTTCTTGCCCAAAGCCTTTTCATCCACGGTAACACCGCCTAAAACTCCACCCCATATAGCCATATAATACCAGAGGGTAGTCGGTTTTTGGAAGATTTTTTGGTACTAAAAAGCTAGTTTTTTGGCCATTTCCTCGAGAGCCTTATAGTCAGGCTCTCCCAGATGCGGCTGGACTTCCATGAATTCCTTTAGCGTATTGAACGGTACAAGATGTACGTGGGCATGCGGCACCTCTTCGCCGACCACTTTGACTCCTACGCGCTGGGGTTTTAGGACTTCGCGGATACGGTTGGCCACCTTTTTACAGGTTTCCATCACGGCGATATAATCTTCGTCTGGCACATCCCAGAGGTGATCGATCTGCTTTTTAGGGATGACCAAAGTGTGTCCCGGCTGGTCGGGGTAGATATTTAAAAAAGCCAGCGTCTTTTCGTCTTCGTAAATCTTATGGGCCGGTATTTCACCCTTAACAATCCTGGTGAAAATGCTGTCAGCCATATTTTAAGATCCGATTATCAGATTGAAGATGGTATAGAAGATAAACAGGATGATCAGACCGATGAAGCCGGCGGCGATAGCCGACTGTTTAGTGTTGTTACCGCTATATTTCTGGAGCTTGGTGTAAAGCCAGGTCGACGCCCCGGCGGCGAATAATAAACTCACGAAGAAAGCGCTCATGAACTTATGATAACAGACTGGCGGAGGGGGAGGGATTCGAACCCTCGGTGCCGTTGCCGGCACACTTGTTTTCGAGACAAGCCAGTTCAACCGCTCCTGCACCCCTCCTCGATAACAGAGGTAATTATACGCTAGTTTGACAGATTCAAAAAAAGTATTGACATAGTATACCTTAGGTAGTATACTTGCGGTATAGTAATGGATTTAGATGAATACGAAAGCAAACTACTGGAAGGCTGGGAAGATGTCTTCAAAAAAGGTCAACTGACCTTATGGATAATGCTGGCCCTGAAGGATGGGCCTAAACATATGACCGAAATCAAGCAATTCATATCGGAAGCCACCAACGGCACCTTAAGCGCGGATGACAAAAGCCTTTACCGGGCCTTACGCCGATACTACGATACCGAACTGGTGGACTTTAACGCCGAACCGGGAAAAGGTGGTCCGGATCTGAAGATCTACTCCCTTACAGATGTGGGGCGCAAAGTCCTGGCGATGTTCACTAAGCGCAATATCACCGATGTCCTGCTTAAGCCGGATATAAGATCACTAATCGAAAGGAGCATTTGATGACACGTAACTTAAAGGTTTTTACCGGGCTGGTAGTACTGGGCACGGTCGCCTACCTGGCTTTGGGCGATTTGATCGCCCACCTGCCGGACACTGCCCAGACCTTAGCTGGTTTCGTGATGCTGGTACTGTTCTTTTACGTCGTGTTCAACTTCGTATACCGAGTCATCTACAGAATGACCGGAGTAACTAATAAGCTGATGTTCAAAGGCAGAACCCACGGCTGGCCACGGCCGAACCATCACCAGACGGCGGAAATCAACCGGTATTGGCTGGTCTGGCTGGGCGGATCGCTTTTGACCTACATAGTCTATACGCTGATATTCCACGGTTTGGAATGGAAGAACGCGCTGGTTTTCAGCCTGATAGTGGCGGTAATCGTTACCTTGGCCCGATTGAATACCAAGCACAAGATAGCCGGACACACCAAAGAAGAAATCTTCAAATAGCAGTCTGTTAGAATACTGCTTATGGATGTTCTGAAGAAGGTGGGGTTAATACTGTTGAGCCCGATTTTCACTTTCCTGTTGTTCGCCACGGCGCTGGATGTGGGATTCGTGCGCATCGCGACCCACCCGCAGACGGTCAAGGATCTGGTGGCCAAAAGTGGGATCTATGATTCCATCGTTCCAAATCTGCTGCAGCAGAACGATAATATCTCGACGCCGCTGGGCGATATATCGACCGCCGATCCGCAGATTAAATCGGCGGTAACTACGGCCATAAGTCCGAAGACGGTCCAGCAACAGAGCGACGCGGCGATCGATGGTATATACGCCTGGCTGGATGGTAAGACCGCCACGCCGGATTTTAACTTCGGTCTATCGAATCAGAAAAATCAGTTCGCCACCAGCGTAGCGTCCGTGGTAGAGCAGCGGTTACAGACTTTGCCGGCCTGCAGCCGGGCGCAGAGCCTGGCCATCGCCAGGACGGCCAGTTTCAACGCGCTGAACGCCACCTGCCTGCCGAGCGGCGTGACTCCGACGGCCGCTTCCCAGACCGTCAAAGAGGCCGTTTTGAACGGCGATTATCTATCTAAGGCCAGCATCAATTCCACTGATATCAAGGACAGTACCGGTCAGCCTGTTTTCCAGACCAAGTTGAAAGACGCGCCTAAAAAGTATCAATTATTTAAAAAAACACCGTTCATGCTGGTGACTTTGACCATACTGACCGCGGTAGGGGTAGTATTGCTAAGCCGGACCTGGCAGAAAGGACTGCGGCATATTGGCATAACTATCCTGTTCGCTGGGATCTTCATGTTAGTCCTAGCCTGGGGGCTGAATAATGCCGTCAACGACAGTTTGCCTAAACTCAATATCGACAATGCCGTGCTGAGCCAAAGCGTCAACGGACTCGTGAAAGAAGTCGCGCGCCAGATAACCGGCAATTACAGATTGTTCGGCTGGATATATTCGGGCCTAGGGATATTAGCCGCCGCGACCGGTTTTTATCTGATCCGCCGCCAGCCTCAGCATGAGCCTGTTCAACCCGCAAGGACAGGCAAAGGCAGTTGACTTTTTAGCATAAGTGTGATAGTATAACCTACAGTTCAGCAAAAACAAAAAGGAATCAAAAAATGTTCGAAGCTCCCAAATTCAAAAAGACCGTCGCCTCCGCCGTCGCGGCCGGCGCGTTATTGGTAGGCGCCGAAACCGCTCAGGCCCATCCGGTTTCGCCGGAAGATCCGGCGCCATCGGCAGTATCACCTAACGCGGTTGGAGCTGTCGCGGCGGGGCATGATTCCATCGGCAGCCATCATCACTTAGTAAACGTTAATCGGGTCCAATCCGATCCTGGCCGGGACGATGGCAATGGTGGCCGCGGCGGAGATCCTTTCGCGCCTGATCAAAACGGTAAAGGCGGTGCCGGCGGCAAAGGCGGCGACCCTCGTAGCGACCAGCCGTAAGAATCGGCTTTAGCGGCGGCCGATGTTCAAAGCGGCCGAGAGTATCCAGGCGACCGCGGCATAAACCGCCATCGCCACCAAGGTGTAGATTTCGAACCGCGAGACACCGTACTGGATATTGTTGTAGTGAAACAGTCCGAAGAACGGGCTGACGAACGGATGCGAAGTATTGTATATGAAATTGGCGAAAGCGTTGCCGGTATTAGCTCCCAGCAGTGACAGTACGAAACGGAATGCCAAAAGCAATAAGAGTATCCCGGCGACCAGCCAGACTACTCTGGACATGACGTTCACGCCATAATCATCGCGGGCCACGACTGTATCCGCCGGGCGTTCATCGACGACATCGTCGCGGTTCCGGGCCACATAAGGTTGGTTAGCTCTATGTACTAATGCCATGGTCGTCTCCTTAAAGTTACTATTCAAATTTTATTGAAATGTGTTGAAACTGGCCGTTAAATATCTAACTGGCTTTGTGTGAAGTATTAATAGGGGTAGAATTAAATCATTAAGAGGCTTAAAGATGTTTGGAGAATTTAAAAAATTTATCATGCGCGGCAACGTGGTGGATCTGGCGGTCGCCGTGGTCATCGGCGCTGCTTTCGGCGCCGTAGTCACCGCTTTGGTCAAAGATTTCATCACGCCGCTTTTAGCCGCTATCGGCGGCCAGCCGGACTTTTCGAAACTTAAGTTCCAGATACATGGCAGCCAGTTCATGTACGGCGACTTCATTAATGTACTGATTTCGTTCTTATCGATAGCCGCGGTGGTGTTCTTTTTTGTGGTCCAGCCCCTTAATAAACTGCAGGCAATGTCTAATCGACGCAATGCTCCAGAAGAGCCGACCGAACGCAAATGTCCGGAGTGTTTAAGCGATGTACCGAAAGCCGCTACCCGCTGCAAGTTCTGCACCTCCAAGCTGGAAGCCAAAAAGGCCTAGGCTCAGGCTGGAAAATAACAGGTGTAAATGTTATACTTAACCCCTGTTAAGCGCGTGTAGCTCAGCTGGATAGAGCGTCGGCTTGCGGAGCCGAAGGTCGTAGGTTCAAATCCTGCCACGCGTACCAGGACCTTATTCATTTCTGAATCTTATAATTTATTATTGGCTTTTAATCTTTCTCCATCGGGCTGTACTCCTGTTGTTGGAATCGGGAGATCGGCAGACCCTGAAACATCGGGTATGGTGGGTTGAGACGTAGGCGTGGACGACCGGGCTACCGTTGAAGAAGGGCGATAAGATAACTGTTCAATAGTGGGTACCTTGGGTTGGTTAACCGCTGTAACGCCCCGCCGGTACAAGATAATCTCTAGCCCCAGTAGGGCGGCTATACCCAGCATCAAGAACAAAAGATAAACCAGGATATAGACATAAAAGGAAACATGATAATAATCTTTGAATTCGGCGAAAAACAAAGCCGAGTACCAGGAAACGGCGCTGACCGCACCGAATATCATCGATAACTTTCTGACTTTCCAGGCGGAGTCGCTTCGGGCATATTTTTGAGAAAAATTGAAAGTCGTCAACCGCGCCGTTACATAGAAATTGAGGAAGTAACCATTGATGATCAGCACGGCGACCGCCACCATTTTGGCCAGGAAACCCGGCGATCCTAAATACTTGGACGGGCTCATCAGGAATAGCCCCAGACCGCTGACGGACAATATGCCGATGCCAGCCCAAACGATCTTTGAAAAATAACGCATCCAGCTTACCGTTTCCGCGGTAACACGGTCACCTTTTCTCAGGGATCTAAAAAACGAAAAATCTCCTACCGTGGCGCCCCCAAAGCCAAATACGAGGCCGACAAAATGTATCGTCAGTAAAGCCTGCCGGAGGAATTCACGGCTTAACATAACAATAACTATGCCCCATTAACTGCATGCTTTAAAGTCTGAGGCGGCGTGAAAGCCGCTCGACCATATCAAGTTTGCGCGGTTCGTAAGGAAGATGGTCGCCAAGCGCGTCAGTGATTTCCTTTTCGTCCTTATCTTCGAAATATGCCGAGACGGGCGGCAGGAATCTTTTAAGAGGTATGAGATTGACGCTGGACAAAGCGCCCTCATCGATCATGGCGAAGGACTTATAGTCGCCGTATCTGTACAACTTCTCATTCACTTTCAAGCCTGAACTTGTAATTTCGTATTTGGCTACGGCCGGTTTTCGTTTGGCGAATAGGCCGACGGCTATTCCCAGAAATACGATGATGATAGCTGCGGCGATATCGCGCGACGACACGAAGTAAACGATCGCGCTAAGTAATAAGGTGCTGATGACCAGCATCATGTACCAGCCAGTACCGTGAGGGTGTTCGATGAATTCGGACGCTTCCCAGGAGAAATTTTTGGATTTGGCCGGTCGGTCTTCTTCTTGAGCTGGCCCATCATCATCGTCTCGGTCGCCTACGCCTTCATCGTCCGGGGAGTCATCCGGCTTGTATTGCCATGGGGTGTTTTCGTCTTCGGCCATAATGTTTAAGTATACTTTAGACCAATAGCCGACAGTTGTCTGTAATAATGGCGGAGAGGGAGGGATTCGAACCCTCGCTGGAGCTTTCGCCCCACTATCGATTTAGCAAACCGACCCCTTCAGCCTCTTGGGTACCTCTCCTCGTCAGAGTCGACGTTTCAGCCTCCGTACTTTTACTGTAACAAAAGTACTTTCGGCTTCAGGTCGCCTCTTCCTCTCAAATTTGGAAGATCCTGCCTAGCAGATTCTTCCAAATTTGCTAAGCGTAAGGACGTGCGTAGGCTGTAAGCACTTGACTTAAGTGAAGTGCGGAAGCCGGAGTCACGGCTTAAGCTGGCGGAAGGGGTGGGATTCGAACCCACGAAGCTTTCGCTTGCCGGTTTTCAAGACCGGTACCTTCAACCGCTCGGTCACCCTTCCTTTTAGGGCTGAAAGAACAGAGGTAAGTATACCAAGAACACCTCCTTCAGACTAGAGGCGTTTGGCGAAGAGCAGGGCATCGACCCGGGAGGCGCCGGCAGCCCTTACGGCTTGGGCGGCCGCGATTACCGTGCCACCGGTGGTCAGCACATCGTCTATCAATAGTACTTTTCGGTTCTTGACGGCCGATGGACGCCGAACAGCAAAACTATCTTTCAGCTGACGGAGCCTGGTTTCGCGAGTGGCTCCCAGTTGCCGTGTCTGCCCCAGCCGGCGCAGGACCTCGCGCCTTTCCAGTCTGAGCTGCCAGGCCAGTTGCTTGGCTAAAAGCTCGGCGTGGCCGAAGCCGCGTTGCCGCATTCTGGAAGTCGCCGTCGGTATCGGTACGATCAGATAATCGTCTAAGCTAGCGGAATGCTCTTTTATGGTCATTGCCATCATTTCGGATATTTCCGCTGACGCGGCTCGCAGGTGACCGAATTTGTATACCGTCAAAAGTCGTCTTGATAGTCCTTCGTAATCAGTGAAGATAAATACCCTGGACGGGGAGCCGGTCTGCCGACAGGAATCGCAGGTAAGGCTGCCGGGGCTCAGCTGGTTGCAGCGCCAACACCTTTCGCCAAACTTATTAATCGACGGTTTGCAGTCCCGGCAGATAGCCGATCCTTCCGAATCACAGCCCACGCACCGCGCGGGCGCTAACCACCCGATAGCTTTTTCCATTACGCTCATGTTGTAATTGTTCCGTTGTAAATAATCGTAGCAAACTGTTGCACCCGGGAAAGTGCCTAAGCTATACTAGCAATAACACAAAGAATCAAATCCTAAAATCTGATACTAAAACTTTTGGAGGAAAATATGGCTCGAGGCAGCCAACCGCAAGACGACCTGTTGATGGGCGATGATATTACTGCCGCTTTTTTGAGTGAGGATGAAGTTCAGACCGTAGATGAAGCCGCTCCCCAGCAGCCGGTGGCCGACGATGCCGCTGACGAGTGGGACGAAGGAGAACCGGTCGCTGGCCAGTTGGCCGTCGACGTTTATGAAACTAAGGAAAAGTTGCTAGTCAAGGGGCGGGTAGCCGGCGTTAACAAGAGTGATCTTGACGTCAGCATTTCGGATAACACCCTGACCATCCGCGGCACCTTGAGCGCCGGCAACGAAGACGGAGTAGAGAATTACTTCTTGCAGGAATGCTACTGGGGTGAATTCAGCCGAAGCCTGGTACTGCCGGTACCGGTCAAAGAAGACGAGATCGAAGCCGTACTCAAAGACGGCGTGCTGACCATCAGCTTTTCGAAGCTGAAGCAGGACACCGTTAAGAAAATCGAGATCCTTTAAAGAATTGATTCAAAAAAACACCCGTTTGTCGGGTGTTTTTTTATTGGCCGGATATTGGGCTAAGCGTTGGTAATCTTATTAAGCGTGAACCGGACTATGATCTGGGCCAGTGCTACAACTACCAAACCGATGATGGCATACAGGATGGTGTTCTTGGCGGCCGTGACGCTGGCGTCGTTACCGCCGCTGGTTATATAGCGGAAGCCACCGATTATGATCATTATCACCGCTACGATGCCGACTACGGCCGATAGTAAGTTCACCACCGTGTGCACCATATGGTTTATCTTGGTGGTGGCATCGTTGCCAGCGATATTACATTGTCCGGGGTTGTCGGTAAACTGCAGGTTGGAGCCGGCGCAAAGACCGTTATCAATCTGCTGCTGCGTATCGGTTTGGGCGAATGCCGGAGCCGCCAGACCTAAACTGAATGTCAGGCTAATCAAAATGGCGGACACGATACTAGATACTCTCTGTTTCATGCCCACCATTATAGTTAATTGTCGACTGATTGACTACTAGCCTGATGTAGCGCTAGTGGTCTGATTAAGTACGAAATGAACGATTAATTGCGCTAAAGCTACAATGACGAGTCCAATAACGGCATAAAGGATCGTATTTTTAGCGCCTTTAACACCTTCTTCCTTACCACCACTGGTAACATATCGTAATCCGGCGACGATAATCATTATCACCGCGATAATACCAACGACCGCGGAAAGGATGTTTACCGCAACCTTGATAAGGTGACTTACACTGGTTGACGCTGAGCTGTCGCAAGGAGCGGTATTCCCATTGCCTGATAGGTCGCCAACCGTACCGCTACACTCCGGTCCAGTTATATCTCCCTGACCAAGAGTGTCGGCGTGTACTGCCGTAGATACGGCAAGTGGCGCCGCCATGATGAACATAGAACTCACGGCCAAGATTAACATTTTTAGTTTTTGAATCATTTTGATTATTTCCTTTTACTTGATTTAAAGTATATATCCTCTTATAGCACAGTCAAGCCGCTTGAGGCAATTACTGGGAGGCTTGTAAGCCAGGGCGGAGTACCCGTAATCGCAGGCTGGTCGGTTAAGCTGCCTAGGTTAGTGTTATTCATAGTCGTTTTTGTCGTAGGCGTAACCGTGTGTATAGCGAAATGGACTATTATCTGGGCCAGAGCAACAATAATTAAACCGACTACGGCATATAGGATCGTGTTCTTGGCGCCTTTGGCAGCGTCCGGATTACCCGCGCTGGTGATATACCGCAAGCCACCGACGATTATCATTATTACCGCGGCGATCCCAGCCGCGGCTGAGAGAATATTGACCACAGTTTTAATCGTTGTCTGCACTGAGCCAGTAGAAGCACCCGGGTTGCAAACTACGTTTCCGCTGGAATCCACAGAGCCGGCCGCGCTGCAGGCGCCGCACTCGATCTGCTGTTTAGCGCTCAGGCTGGAGGTATCGGAGCAGGAGATTCCCGCTGCCGACGCCAAGTTAATGAACAAACCGCCAAAGATGTAGGCGCTAGTCAGGATTAGTGTGATTATCAATCTTTTCATTTTTATCCTTATGATATTAGCTTATCGACAAAGAATGTCACTATCAAATAAGCCAGGGCGATAATTATAAGGCCTATTACGGCGCCCGTGATGCGCTTGCGGGCCGTACCGACGGCCTCGGAATTCCCGGCGGAGGTTATCATCGTTATGCCGCTGACGATTATGATTATCACCGCCGCGATCCCAGCTAGCATTGCGATAATCGTAGCCGATACGTGGATGACATGGACTACTGGGTCGCCGTTACCGCTTGGGGCGCAGGCGGAACTGTTGAACGTCCCGTTAGGCTGGCCGGAGCGGACTTTGTCGCAAGCACTTTTAAGTGGGTCAAAAGCCGCCAGGGGCTGTGCCGGCAAAGCCAAAAAAAAGACGGCGGTCAATAGTAAGGTTGATTTTTTCAGAATGCTTCTCATAGCTTATCCACCACAAAGTTTACGATGGTTGCCGCGAGCGCGATGACCAGCAGGCCGACTAGCGAATAGATTATCATCCGTTTGGACGCTGACACCGAGTCCGGGTTCGTGCCGGACACGATGTAGCGGAAGCCGCCGATGACTATCATCAATACGGCTAACGCGCCCATGATTTCGAAAACTATATTCATGATTTTCTTGAACTCTTCCGGACCAGTGCTGACTTTAGGTATGTCCGGATTGATTATCAGTGTGGCCAGATGAATTAAGCTCATCCCAGTCTATTCCCGATGAAAGTTACCAAGGCGGAGGCCACGAAAACTATTGCCAGTCCGATGAGCGCATTCTGGATGCGCTTGCGGGCGGCGGTTATCTTATCTGGAGCTCCGATGGATGTTATATAACTGACACCGGCGACTACTATTGAAATCACCGCGGCTATGCCCGCGAGATATAACAACATGTCCAGCACGGCCAGCGCGATGGCCAGGATGCCGCTGGCGCCGCCAGAGAATTGGACCGTAGGATTGCAGCCGCCCAGCGCGTCACGGGTGCCGGAATGGATATATTTCCACCAATGAGGAAAACCGAAGAAACTGCCACCGTTACCGGACTTATTGGGATCGCAGGCCGTATTAAAACCGGTGGCGGCTAGTACGAATCGAGCGGCGAGAAACTGAATCATTTAAAATCCTCCCGGGATAAGCCATTGCAGGAATCCGTACATGAAGATGAACGCTAAAAGCGCGATTATGGCGTTAGTTATACGCTTCCTGGCTTCGCCCTGGGCGTTAGCGTTGTCACCAGCTAGTGAATATTGGATGCCACCGATGACAATTATGATAACGACTACAATCCCGACCAGTGCCGACAGGAAGTTAACGGCATCATTGAGATCCGTGATGAATTTATCGTGTTGAAGGCATTGATTGATTTGATCGGCCGTGGGCGACTGTCCGGTATTACACTCGTTGCCAAGCGGCTGGCATTTAGTAGGGTCACTCTTGTCCACCGCGCCGCTGGAGCAGTCTACCGCTTGCTTAATCGGGTCGCATACGTTGATTTCTTTTTGTCCGCTACTGTCTAGCGGATGAGCATAGTTGGCGGGGCAGGAGCATGCTACTGGGTTGCCGCTCGAGTCCGTTGGGGGAGACGTGGTCAAATCGCATGTAGCCGCTAAGGACTTGGCTGATAGAACACCGCTTATAGCGATAAGCGTCGTTATTACGATTATTATTTTTTTTAGTTTTTGCATCTAAGCAGTACCTTATTTTATAGATTAACAGTATAAGCATTTTTAGCAATAGCTTGTAGCTTCGTCTATATCTGTTGCGGCATAAGTTCTTATGCTATAGTTTAAGCAGTTAATTGCCTATAAAATGAAAACCTTCAAAAAAATTGGGTTGGGACTATGCTTGGTTATCCTATTGTCTTCGACATTGAGCGGGTTGATTCCTACTAAGTCAGAGGCAGCTACGACTCCCAATTTTAATCTGCAGTTCGCCGATAATAAGGGTTCAGCGATTAATGGGACCTACAATGGGAACAAATTCACGTTAAAAAAACAAAGCGGCTCGGTAGATCAATCCGGTAATGGAATTGGAATTTGGGATTATACTCCTTCAGGCAGTAATGCCGTGGTTTGCTCTGGCTCATTACTGACAATCAGTGGCATTGTAGCCGCTAAAGGGGCGGCGGGGCAGGCATCAACCTCGGCCAGTCAGTTCGCCTATAATCCAACAACTTCTTCCGGGTGTACTGCGTATGGGGACCAGAGCATTCCGGTTAAGTCTTTTTCCGGAGGGGCGGCCGGTAGTGGTTCAATAGATTGGGGTGGAGCAAAGGGCGTTGTGGGTCCACAAGGACAAGATCTAGTGGTCACTTTCTCCGATAAAAGCACCTATACCTTTGTCGATAACAATACCGCCGACACGACCTACAATTGGAAAGCTTCTTCTCAAACGGGAGTATCTATAGGTGGCACAAAAATCGCTAGCTGGTGCCCGAACTCAGTGACGGGCACGGGGGATGATAGCCATGGTATCTCTATCACTAGCCTAACCGATACTACAGCCAAAGTGGTCATGTCTTATAACAATGGCTCCGGTAGTTGTACAACAGATAACACTACAATCGCTATTGACGCTTCGGCCTTCGCGGCCACTTTGGCAAACGGAGACGGCAGAACCACACCATCAGCCTGCGAGGCTAACTCTGGTGGCTGGTCATTCACTTGGGCCGTATGCCCGGTGCTGGATGCCGCCAACGGCCTTACCACGGCGCTGGTAGATACTTTTGAGGATCAGCTAAGCTTTAATGTCAGCCAGCTAGGCACATCCACGGACCCGAATAGCGGTAATTATAAGATCCACCAAAGCTGGTCAATCGTAAAAGATATAGCATCGGCGCTGGTCGTCATCGTCATGCTGGTGATGGTATTGTCCCAGGCCGCCAGCTTCGGTCCGTTCGACGCCTACACAATCAGGAAACTCTTACCGAAACTTATAGCGGCGGTCATTCTAATGCAGATATCCTGGCCCTTGTTCAATTTTGTAATTACGGTCGTAAATGATTTGGCCAATGGTTTGGCGAACATCATGTACCTGCCGTTTGGCGGTACTAAGAATATGGATCTGTGGCATTTGCTTGCCAACGCCAAATTGAGCAACGGGCTCTTAAGCGCGATGGATTGGGGAGCGCTGATCGTATTCGTGGCTCTGGGGGTAGCCTTTTTATTCACAATGCTTGGGATGGCGCTAACGGCGGTAATCGCTCTCTTTTTTGCTGTTATAACTCTTGTTTTTAGGAAGATCCTAATCATACTTCTGCTCATATTCGCGCCTTTGGCGCTGTTGGCCTGGATATTACCAGGGACCAAAAAGTACTGGGATATGTGGTGGACGAACTTTATAAAGGTCTTGTTCATGTTCCCGTTAATCGTCGTCATTATCGCCGCCGGCCGGATTTTCGCCTACGTGGTCGGCAGCCAAGATAACGGCCAGTTTTTGAACCTTATATTCATCATGGTTGGATTCTTTGGTCCATTGTTCCTTCTCCCCAAGACTTTTAAGTGGGGTGGTCAGGCGATGCAGTTGGCCGGCAACGGTATAATGAAGGCGAGCAGCAAAGTGAGTGAAAGACCCAAGAAATACTTCGATAAGAGGCAGGAGGAGCTTGCTCACCAGAAGCAGATCAGTGCCGCCAGGCGTACGCGAAATTGGGAGAAGCTATCGAATAGTCAAAAATTGGGAAGTATCATTCGGGGGGATAAATTCCGCTCGGGAGAGTGGGATCCAGCATACAGCCTGACTCCTCCCGGCCTCGGCCGTAAAGAAATGCTGAGACAAAGACAGGAGAAATATTCAAGGTTCCGAGGTCAAGCAGTACGTTCAGAAAATGAAGAGAGGGATTTTGCAAAAGAGTCAATGCTGGAGGATGCTACTTTGGCAAATCCGGGCAATGAAGGAGAGTATTTTACGAAGATTATTAATTCTGAAATGGTGAAAGCGCCCGAGAAACGCAACCACATCGAGCTGGAAGCGGCCTTCGATTTGCTTACTGAAAGAGGTGGAGATGCCGACGTAGCATATATCGGTAGACAGATGGAAACCTTGTATAACTCAGACAAAGAGGCAGACAGACAGTTTGGAGCACAGTTAGCTCAACGCAAGGCCGATAAGTTATTCGGTAAATTACCGTTCAACCCTTACTACAAGGGTTTCACTGGCTGGGGTAGCAGTGCTAAGGCTGCAGAATTTGCTACGATTTCAGAGAATGGTCTTGATCATACGATCGATGAGCTCCAAAAGACAATAAGTAGTGGTGGTGATGCTGGCGCTAAGGCCCAAGTAGCATTAAACAATATCTATAGTGAGTTTAGTCGTGCTCTAACCTCCCCCAGTATCAGCCCCAATATTAGTCCTGGGATGAGAGCTAAAGTAGCGGAAAGACTCGAAAATACAAATACGCCTGAGGCTGAGCAAGTTAGAGAAGCCCTGAACGCCACCTCTGCAGCAGCGGTAGTGGCTGGTGTCGGTGGAAGAGTGGCAACTCCAACGGGGGGCAACGTTACGCCGATCACAACTACCACACCAGGTCCAGCACCACAGCCAGGAGAGCTGAATGTTCCTCATCCAACCCCTACTGGCCCGGTCCAGGCGGCCGATCTGGACACGCGCGGCCCTTCGGGCTATACGCCTCGCGAGGAAGCTTATGTACAAAATACCAGGGCTGATTACGAGGCTATGAGGCAGCGGATCAGTATGGGCGAGACACTGACGCCTGAAGAGCAAAGACGGTTCGAGCAAATCAGAGGCGCTAACCCCAACTGGTGATTAAATGGCTGTTTATAAAGTAATCCAGGACGTGGAATCGGAAGACAAGCTCATCGGCTTCTTGAGCTTAAAGGGGCTGATATACGCCGGCATCGCCGCCGGCAGCGCATTCCTGGAAGTGGACATGGCCATCAACCAGAAGTACGGCGTGTTCCGGTTCGTAGTCATGTTCATATTCCTTTTCCCTATGGCGCTATTCGGGATATTAGCGTCCCCTTTAGGACGCGAGCAGCCAACCGAAGTGTGGCTGCTCAGCCGAATTAAATTCTTCTTGAAGCCGCGCCAGCGTATCTGGGATCAAAGCGGGACCATGGATATGGTGGAGGTGACCGCGCCGAAAAAAGAGGAGCTTCACCTTACCAAAGAATTATCGCAAGACGAGGTTCAAAGCCGACTCAAGACCTTGGCTATGACTTTGGACACCAGGGGTTGGGCCATCAAGAACGTGGACGTTAACTTGAGCGTGCCGGAAGTGCAGGCCCAAGGCGAGACGCAATCGGACCGGCTAGTTGGTACTGGCGGCATGCCGCAGCAGATGCCGGTAGTGGACGTACGGGCCGCCGACGATATCATGGATGAAAAGAGCAATCCAACCGCCCAGAAATTCGAGGCTATGATGAGGCAGGCGGAGGAAGACAGGAAGCATACGATCCTGGCGACATTGCGCGGGTTGGTAGACGAAAGCGAACCCAGTCAGTCAAAACCGAAGCCCCCCGAACGCGACAACCAAAAAAGCCATCATAAGGCCAAGATCAAGCACATCAGGAAGCTGGAAGATAAGCCTGCTCAAGAAGACGAGCAGCAGACTTTTGACGAGAATCTTAAACGGAACATAGAAAAATACCAGCGCGAATCCGCCGCCGAACGTTCGCGGCGCAAAGCCCAAGAAGATGAACGGATCGCCCAGGAGATCGTAAAAGCCCGCGAGAAGTTCAACGCGGAATTTGAAGCCGGGCATCACAAAGTCAATCCTCACCACCATATGTTCGGATCCGTCCAAACGGCAGTCGCTCCGGCGGCGCCAACACCTGTGGAAGCGCCGGCTAACCCCGTGACAGTCGACCGCCAAGCTGATAATATGGAACTAGCCCAAAGCGGTAGTGCTTTTAAGTTGTCAACGCTATCCAAGCTGGCCAATCGGACAAAGGTCGAGCAGACCGGTCCGGATGAGGTCACGATATCGCTGCACTAGCAATTGCCCCTATATAGAAATCGGGTGGGAAAAATATAAATATGTATCCAGAGCAGAACTCCAACCAACAGCCTGGCGGCCCTCAGCCATATAGCGGCGAGGACTTCACGCCGGGATCCGTTAACACGCCTCTCCGACAGAAGTCACAGGTGGCTAATTCCAAAGCTCCCGCCAATCCCAACAGCACCCAGAATACGCTGCAGATAAGCGAGATCCGCGACGGCATCGTGATCATGAGCGACGGTACTTTCCGGGCGGTGATAATGTGCAAATCCATAAACTTCGATCTGATGAGCCCGCAGGAAAGGGAAGCGATAGAGTTCAGCTACCAGGGATTCCTGAATTCACTCTATTTCCCGGTCCAGATATTCGTACGCAGCCAGAAAGTAGACTTGAGACCTTATCTGAACAAGATGAGCAAGATCAGGACCGAGCAGGAAAACATGCTGCTCGGATTATTGATGGAGGACTACATCGCGTTTCTGGCCGACATCGCCCAGCAGACCAACATCATGGATAAAAGGTTCTACATGGTCATAAAGTATCCCGAGGCCGACCAGGATGTCAGAAAGGCCATCAAACAAAGCACCGGCTTCTTTACCGGTCTGGGAGAATTGCTGAGCCCTAACAAACCACAGAAGGTCACTATCAATGAAGCTACGCTGGAACAAGCCAAGACCGAACTACGAAATCGTATCCAGGCGGTCATGCAGGGCTTGGCCCAAGCCGGAGTACAAAGCCTGCCGCTTGATACCGAAGAGCTGATTGAGCTTTATTACGATGTCTACAACCCCGATACCGCTACCCGGCAGCAGATAAAAGACTTCGGGGACCTGACGGCGCCGATCATAAGCAAGGGCGAAGGAACGGCTCCTGCCGCCGGAGGGGCGGCCTGATGGCCAAGAAACAGCCGGTCAACCCGGAGGCTATGGAAAAACAGGAGGTCGCCGCGGCTTTCGCTAAAGGTGTTTCGGCGCTGCGCGATTTCATCGCTCCCAGCTCTCTGGAGTTCGACGGCAACTACTTCCACTTAGGCACTCGCTACGCCCGCACTTATTACGTATATGGCTACCCCCGCCAGGTCTATACCGGCTGGCTCTCCACTCTGATCAATCTAGACGAGGTCATGGACTTATCCATAATCGTCCACCCGGTCGACAGCCAGGTGGTCTTGAACAATCTTCGCAAAAAGGTCAGTCAGCTGGAGGCCGGCATCCAGATCGACGCTGAGCACGGCAAGGTCCGCGACCCAGGCAAGCAGGCGGCCGTCCAGGACGCCGAAGAGATGCGCGACAAACTGCAGGTCGGCGAAGAGCGTTTCTTCCGATTCGGACTTTACTTCACTGTTTATGCCGGCTCGATGGAAGAGCTGGAGTTCGTTAGCCACAAAGTGGAAAGCTTACTAGGACAAGAGTTGGTTTACTCCAAAGCCGCTACCGCCCAGCAGGAGCAAGGTCTGGCCAGCACCATCCCGCAGTTCACCGACCAGCTGCAGATCTACCGCAACATGAATACCGGCGCGGTCTCCACCACTTTCCCGTTCACTAGCGCCGATTTAACCCAAGAGAACGGCATCTTATACGGCATCAACATGCATAACTCCGGGCTGGTGATCTTCGATCGCTTCAGTCTGGAAAACGGTAACAGCGTGGTTTTCGCTAAGTCCGGCGCCGGTAAAAGCTTCACCGTCAAACTGGAAGTCCTGCGCAGTATGATGTTCGGCTGCGAGGTATTCATCATCGATCCGGAAAACGAATACGAGAAGATGAGCGAAGCCGTCGGCGGAGCTTATGTTCGCCTAAGTCTTAATTCGTCGACACGGATCAACCCGTTCGACCTACCCCAGGTAGTCGATACCGACGAAGCCGATAACGCGCTGCGTTCCAACCTTATAACCTTGCATGGACTGCTCAGATTGATGATGGGCGGCGCCCAGGCCCAGCTGCAGGGCGCTAATACGGTCACTATGCCGGCCTTGAACCCGGCCGAAGAGGCCGATTTGGACGCCGCGCTGATCGAGACGTACGCTAAGGCCGGAATCACCAATGACCCGCTGACGCACGGATCAACCCCTCCTACCATCAATGACCTTTACGACACGCTTTTACATATGGGCGGCACCGGGCCGCAGCTGGCCCAGCGGCTGCGAAAGTATACATCCGGGACTTTCGCCGGCATCTTCAGCCAGCAGAGCAATGTCAATGTCAATAATCCGTTGGTGGTATTCAATATCCGGGACCTGGAGGATGAGCTCCGGCCGGTAGCGATGTACATCGTGCTTAATCACATATGGAATCACACCAAAGTAGACAGGAAACGCCGGATGCTGGTGGTTGACGAAGCCTGGCAGTTGATGCGGTACGAAGACAGCGCCAACTTCCTATTTTCTCTCGCGAAACGGGCTCGTAAGTATAATCTTGGCATCACTACGATAACGCAGGACGTCGAGGACTTCATGGCCAGCCGCATGGGCCGGGCCATCGTGGCCAACGCCAGCATGCAGATACTGCTCAAACAGTCGCCCACGGCGGTCGATGTCTTGTCCGACGTATTCAAACTTACCAGCGAAGAGAAGAAACGTCTCAGTCAGTTCCCGGTCGGCCAAGGTTTATTCTTCGCCGGGCAGAACCATGTTCATATCCAGGTTATCGCCAGCCCGACGGAATACGAGCTCATTGCTACCAACCCGCAGCCGGCCCAAGCCGCGCCGCAAGCTATGCCGATGCCGCCGGCCCAGCCCGGATATACGCCGGCTGTCGGGCCGCAGCCATACGGACCGCCGGCCGCGCCGGCTCCCCCGCCCAACCCCTCAGCCCCAGGCCTTGGTATGGAAACACCCACACCGACCCAACCTAACGGATCCGAAGTGGAATGGCAGAACCCGCACGCCGTCTAGACCAAGACGAACCAAGAACAGTTTATGATGAGCCGTTAGGCACCGCGCCTTCCGATCCACGGCATCGATTAAAAACGCTTGAAGGTGGTGGTGAAACCACCGAAAGAAAATCCGGACATTTAAAGTCAACCGACGGTGATACCGCGGAAAGCTTGGCGAAAAAAGAGAGTGGTTCTCTTGACAGCCCTCCGCTACACGACCAGACCCTAGGTAAGGGCTATAGCGGTGCCGGTAGTTTAGGGCTTATGAACGGCTTAAGGGCTGGTGGTTGGCGCCGCAAAAGATATGGCATCGCCGCCGCGGCCGCCGGAGCGACAATCACTGCGTCGATCGTTATATTCCTAACCTTAATCCCTTTTAAAATCGCCCATATAGTCAACAACCTGCAGAACAGATTCTACGCGACTTCACAAGGTGCCCTAGAAACCCAAACCGATAAGATGTTCAAGCAATATGTGGTGAAGCATGTATTGCCAAGCTATAAAAGCTGCGGGACGACTCTGAGTAAAGATTGCAGCGTAAGCGTCGCGGGCACAAATCCGGTCAGCAAGCTTTATAACACATGGGCCAATGCCCGGCTGGAAAATAAGTTGGCGGTAAACTACGGGATAGAGTTCCAGAAACGACCTAGTGGCTGGTATATCAAGACACCAAGTACGGGTGAGGCGGGTTTAAATATCGGCCAGCAAGGAGAGAATTTAGACAGTGCCTATAAAAAAGTAGGCATCACCGAAGTGAGGTCAGCTATAAAAACCGAGACCAAGTGGTATCAGGTTTATTTCCGTTTCAAAGTAGGACGGTTACTTGAAGAGAAATATGGGATCAGGCGGTGTATTATTTTCTGCTCCGTGACAGACCCTCTGGCCAACAAAGTGGCTGAGCAAAAAATCGCCGCTAAACTATACTTGACCCAACGAGTGATTGAACCGAGGAGCAAGGTTGCGGCAATTGTATTAGCTTGCTTACTAGAGGATTGCGACGCTACAAAGACAACTCCATTGAACGATGCGGTAGACGGTAATGATGCCGCTCTTATGGGCGAAGCAGAAAACCCGGAAACCGACACATTGATAAGAACGAGTTTGACGGAATTAGCCGCGAGTTTCGGAGTTACTGACGCCGCGACCATTGACGCTATAAAAAGCGAATATAGTTTAGCCTCCGAAAAAGGTTTTCAAGAATATTTTCTGTCAAAGGTACTGGGAGACGTAACCGCTAAAAGGGTCGTGGATGCGGTACCTATAGTCGGGTGGGCTGATTTGATCGCTAGATTGGTTAATGCAGGCAATGATGCCAGCGGCACTATAAAGAAGCTCAGCTATATATCCAACGCTTCAGCCGCGGTAGCTCTATTCTCGATGTATAGGACTTATGTCGATGAAATGAAGACGGGAAATGTAAACGCAAGAGAGTTCGGCTCCTTCGTGGATTCATTAAACGCCGGTGATAAAGGGACTGGCACGGATTCGATAGTGGGCGGGACGGCCAGCGCGGAAGAAGCTCCGGCATATTCACTTTTAATAGAAAACAAGCAGCCACAGACGGTACCTGCGAGCGCCTCCATTTTGAGCAGTCTATTGCCATCAAAAGTATTAGCGGCAACAACCGACACAACTGATACGCTCGGTTACCTATGCAACAATAAAAAACCGGTGCCGGCAGGGCAATCGGTGTGCTCAGAAGAGAAGCTGGGCTCCGGTAATCGAGCCGCCGATGTTTTAAATGGGTTCCTAAACGCGCCAGGCATAGACATCCTGCTGAAGGTGGCTCAGTTGTGGAAAGCCACTTTCGGCCAGGTATTTAACTTCTTCGGAGGGATTGTGGGCAGTGTATTCTCGGCGCTTATATATCCTTTTAACAAAGCTTGTTCCGTTCCTGTTGTTGGTTCTATCGTTACCGGAGGTTATTGCGAGCTGAAGAATTTGGTCAGCGATAAACTACCTGAAATAGAGAACGCTGTTATCCAGTGGTTAATACCCAACCCCTTCAGCACAAACATGAGCGGCGGCAGGACGTTTGACCTGATGGCGGCCGGGGCTGATGTAGCCGGTAATGACTCGGCGCATACCACTTTGGGCGGTATGCAGCTATCCGACCAGCAAGTTACAAGCATACTCAACGAGCAACAACAGCAAGACCTGAGAGACTATAAGAGTCACAGCATACTAGCCAGGCTATTCGATACCAATAGCAATTATTCGCCTGTGACGAAGTTAGCTATGGCCTTACCTTCAAACTGGGATGCCGCCCGTATATCAATCGCTAATATGTTCAGTAACCCTCTGGGTAATCTCAGTCACGCATTTTCATCTTCATCTTCATCCGACGCATTAGCGGCTACTACATCTCAGAGTGATCCATTTGGAGTGACCCAATACGGTTATACCGATTCTCAGATCCCGGATGATCCAGAAGGGTATTGGGACCAAAATTGCAGTAACAACGCCGCGTATGCCTATACTAAGGATAACTGGTGGAATTTAGAGGCCGCTAACGGTCCTATCGACCCAAACACGCAAATGCCGGTGAACACTCATGTAAATCCCTGTTTGTTAATTATGGCTACTACCGGTAGCGACGGCGGAGCATATGATTCCAGCTTATTAACACAAGATGATTTGTCATCGGTTGATTCGTCTTCAGGTAGTTCCAGTGGGTCAAGTAGCGGTACAGGCAGTCAAGGATCGGGAGGGGGAACAGTGCCGTCTGGGAACGCCCAGCAGCTGGCACAGCAGATATTAAATAATAAGAACATACTGCTGTCCGGACGTTTGGTTCTGGAAGACGTGCAGGACGCAGCCAACAACTTGTCTGGTTCTGCTGGAGCTATGACTAGCGCGGCCATATTAAAGCTTATACTGGCTGTCGGGCAGCAGAATTCCTCTGTGACGATATCGGCAATCCAAAGTGGCGGTACCGGTCATTGCAATAATACGCCCGAGCTTCTGTGCCCTAACGATCCACACTATACCGGCGACGCGGTAGATTTCAGCGCATTAAATGGTTTCGGTCTTACGGGCAGAGACCAGGGCTCAATAATCATTATGAAAACAGCGTTCGGTATCCTGCCTAGCGGATCGGGTTTTGGGCAAAGCAACTGCGGTGCAACTCCTACATTGCCCAGCGGATTCATAACCTTCCAAGACTCATGCGATCATCTACATGTACAAGTTCCAGCAGGCACCCCATGATAGGTCGTGTAAAAATTCTAAGGGTTTTTTCGTTAACATTTGCCTTGCTGTTATTATCAGGCACCCAGGTAGGAGCGCAGACTTTAAATCCAGACGATGTAAAAAGTCTTTTGAACGATACGGTCTGGTATAAACAGGAAGCCGGTACATCTTCAGGCTGTGTTCAGACACCGACATCAATCCCCGGGCCGACAGGATCTATTTCTCCGTTAGTCGGAAAGGGTATGACCGTTTCCGCCCAACAGCAATTCCAGCAAATATTGGTATCAGCTGGAAGCAAGTTCAATGTTGACCCTAATTTCATAGCGTCTTTTTATTATGCGGAGAATGCCAGAACGGGCGACTCGACGAATAATGCGGATTCGGCTACCCCTCCACCAGTAACCGGAGATGGAAATTGGCGTGAGCCTGCTCCGCCATATGGTCAGGGCCAGCCGTGGATAAGGAACAGTTTTACCGCTAGCGGGCCTTTTCAATTCATTGATTCAACATGGGCCTCTTACGGAGTCGATGGTAACGGGGATGGAGTGGTCGATGTCAACGACTTAACTGATGCGACTTTCGCGGCCGGCAAGTATCTTGCGGCGTTGGGAGCTACGACTGGCGCCACTCAGGACCAGCTTAAAAAAGCCGCTTTTGGTTATAACCGAAGTGACACCTACGTCCAGTCGGTCATTAACACGTATAACTATCTTTCAAGCGGCGGCCAGACAAGCGTTACTGGTTCAAATGGCTCTTGCTCAACTTCTACGACACCGGGTGGTTGCGGCAGCAGCGGATCATACTCCGCGCTGGTCGGCGATGGTTCGAACTTCGCCGGGATAGACCAGGGTATAGATTTCACACCAGCTAATTCATCCGGGTACAATATCTGCGCGCCGGCGTCGGGAACTATTACTCTTGCTGATCAGACCGGACATATTTTTGACAGGACAAGCGGCCAGGCTGAAATAATTGAAAAGTTGGATCAGCTACCCAATGCTCCGAACAGCAGCCAGTACATATACTATGCCGAGATAATTCAGATAGATAACGGTATCAGGGTGGGGACTCATGTGAATAAAGGAGACCTGATCGGTACCAATAACCTAAGTCCCGGCATCGAAGTCGGTTGGGGTAGCGATCCGACGCATGGATTCTTATGCACACTAGGGCAAACGTTAGGCAGTCAGACCCCTTGTGGTCAAAGTTTCAACTCGTGGATCAAGGATATATCGGCAGGCAAGGTGCCCTAGCCATTATAATTATGGATATCTGATGGAAAACCAGCAAAGTAATAAAAAACGGATAGTTTGGTTAGCACTAATAGTACTGACAGGTTTTATACTTATCTGGCTGTGGAGTTTCCTGCATACCGGAATGATAGTTATTACTACGTCTGATTCGAATAACTCTATTACATTACGGCAGTTAATTTCGGACTCTCAGCTAGAAGCAAAACCTAAAACCTACAAAGGTAGTGGTAAGCTGTCAGAAAAACTTAAGCTTGGCCAGTATGTTGTTAGTGTAGAAGGCGGTTCTAAGTCTACGGTGCGGCTAATATCCCTGGGTTCGCATAGGACAGTAAATCTTAAGATTGACCCGCAAGCAACGACCGGCACCCAAACGGTCATTTACAGAAAGGCTCGTAATCTGTTGGCTGATGGGAGCCAACTGACCTACCTTGATGATACGGATGGAAAGTTATACAAGATTGATAACAGCAATAATTTTTCAACTTATGGGTCAGGGGTTTTTGATTCCGTAATATTCGTCACCCCCACTTCTGGCGTAGGTCAAGACAACTCCGGCCATCTATATCAAATTAAGAATGGTTTAGGCGATCCAATAAGTGTACCTTTCCAATATAGCGGTCAGGTGAGGTTCGATGTATCTAGTGATGGAAAACTATATGTCGCGAATGGTCCGGACATATACGCTGGTTCTTTAGGAGGAGGCTTGAAAAAGATATACTCAGCCGATTCTTCCAACCTGGTTATTGCGGCCGGTTCCAGCGGCGTAGCAATAGCCAGCTCGAAACTAGAGAAGGACTCGAAGTCAGTCCAACCAACACTTTATATAGTGAGCTCTGATGGCAAGACTATCAAAAAGACGCGCTTAACAGGTGATATACGGGAAATGGACTGGAGCCCTGACGGTAAGGCTTTATCCATAGCCAATGAGACTTCCGCAAGTATCTATAGCTACGATCTTAAAGATAAGAAACCTATACCCGCCTCTGGGGGCATTGGCAATATGACATGGTTCGACAACGGCAGGCTATATTATTCAAGCAATGATCAGTTGTGGGTTTATGATCCAACAAGCCAGCAGGCAAACCTTATAGCCAACATGCCGTTAGCAAGCCAGATCGACAACCTGAAAGTAAGTACTGATAAATCTTATCTATATGTATCGACATTCGGTTCGGCTTCTTTGAACAATTTCGCGATAAGGCGGGTCGGATTAAAAAATCAATTGGTGGATAAGACCATATACCAGCTTCAGAGCATCCTGCCTTTACAGGTAGGCCGCTGCGATATTAGTTTTCTTAATTTTACTCAGCCCACAATATTAAGTTTTCCGATTTCCGGAGAATCGGCGCAAACCTGCGTTCAAACATCGTACGATGAATTATCGAAAAGAGGGTTTGATATGAACAGGTTAAGCATCAAGTCTTCAGATCTGATCCAGTTTACAGAGTAATAAGGTTGTGTTTGCCGGAGAAGTATTCCAAGACGGCTTCGGCGTCGGTGGTCGTGATTATGGTCTGATGGCCAGCCAGCCTGTCGACTAAAGCCTTGCGGCGCGAACCGTCCAACTCCGAGAAGACGTCATCCAGCAATAATATCGGCCGCTGACCGCGGGCATCTTCTATGAGTCTCATTTCGAATATCTTAAGCGCTAGCAACAGGCTGCGGGTTTCGCCGCGTGAAGCCGACAAGCCGGCCGGTTGTCCGTTTAGTTGTATTACGAAATCTTCGCGATGCGGGCCGGTTCCCGTAAACCCTCTTTCGATATCCAGACTTATTGACGCTTGCAACTTATGCAGCATCTGACTGGCGTAACTTTGGGTTTTGAGCTGGCTATCGTATCTTATCTCGGCGACCGATTTACGTTTGGCGATTTTGGAATAAGTTTTTGATAGGTTTGAGTTTATCTGCTCGGTCAGTTCGTCTCTTGCTATAGCTATTTGCGAACCAAGCTCGCTAAGCCGTACATCCCAGGCGAATATCTGATCTTTGGCGGCGACGTGACCGCGTTTAAGCAGAGCGTTGCGCTGGGCCAGGGTCCGACGGTAACCGTTGAGTGTGGTTTTGAATCCGATCCGGCTGCGCTCCAGCAGATCATCGAAGTATTCACGCCGCTGGTCCGGACCACGGGTCAGCAGCTGCAGATGATTAGGCTCGAAATACACTATCGGGATCGTCCGGTCGAAGCCTAACCGGCGATATGACTTCCCATCGATATCGAAGACCTTGGGCGGCAGTGCTTCGGCTTGGAGTTTGACTACGCGCTCCTGTTTATCGAAACCTCCTTCCAATCTGGCCCAGGGTTTATCGAATCTGATCAGCTCGTTATCGCGGGCTCGATAGGAACTGCCGCGGCTCAGCACCATAACCGCTTCCAGTAGATTGGTTTTGCCACTAGCGTTGGGTCCGACCACGATATTGACGCCCGGTTCGAATTCAAAGGACGCGTCTAAATAAGACCGGTAATTCTGCAGCCTTATGGAACTGATCATTACTACTAGGTTACAGGACTAACTGCGGAGAGGCATTATGAGATGGACGTAGCTTGGTTCGCCGGCGCTTCTGATAATCACCGGTTCCAGCTTGCCGTTGAAACAAAACTCTACCTCATCGGCCGAAAAAGCGTTCAAAGCTTCCACCAGATAGCGCGAGTTCAAAGTAACTTCGCCGCCGCCGGTGATTTTAGCCGGCGCTTTGGCGGTATTCTCACCGAGCTGAGAAGCGATAGCGTTGATGCTCACACCGTCCTCCTTGTCGGCTTTGATGGTCACGCTGCCGGCGCTCTCTCGGGCGAACAGGCTGGATACTTTTGTGATATTCAGCAGATCGGCCCGGGCCAGTTTGGCGATCGTTTCGAATTTTGTCGGGATCAGTTTGCGATAGTCGGGATAATTACCTTCTATGAGCCTGGCGACCAAGCTGACGTCACCGACGCTGAATAGAACTTGCTGGTCATCGTGGGTTACTACGACTTCTTTGTCGGTATCGGCGATTATTCTCAGCAGGTCCTGGGCGGCATTGGCCGGGACCAGGAAGTTAATCGGTTTACTGGCCTTACCGAGCTTGTTCTCGGCCAGCCTATAACTATCCGTGGCCACTACGACGGCCTGGGTACCGACACTGTGGAAGTAAACGCCGTTAAGTACCGGCCGCGAATCATCGCCGCTGGCCGAGAAAACTACCTGAGATAAAGCTTTTTTAAAATCGGCGGCCGGAGCGCTCCATTTGATACCGTCTTTGATGGCCGGCATGACAGGGAAGTCATCGGCTACTATCCCGTTAATGGTCGATTGATACTGGTCGGTGGTTATATGTAGCTTGTTATCCGTAAGTTCCAGGTTAAGCACGCTGTCGGGCAAGCTGCTGACAAAGTCCTGCATCAGCCGGGCCGGCACCGTGATAGCGCCTTCCTGGCTGATTTTGGAGCCGATGAAATGCGTAATTCCTATGTCCAGGTTGGTAGCGGCGATACTTAGGCGATTGTTTTCGGTCTTTAATAATACGTTGGATAGGATCGGCAGCGGGTTACGGCTATTGGCAATCCGGGCGACCGTGCTCAAGGCCTTAGATAAGTTAGCTTGGGTGACTTGAAGCTTCATATATTATTCCTTTATTAGATTAGTATTATTTATAGGTGCTGTGGAAACCGGGTATAAAAAGCCGGTTAACAGATTTAAAATAGCTGAAAACGCCTGTGTAAACGCGCTATAAAATTGTGCAAAGCCTGTGCTAGCTGAGGTGTATAAACCCACCAATTTATTAAACCAAGCTAATGTCTGTGGGCGGCTGGTGTATAACTTTTGGGTTTGCCACATCGATTTACCCAGCTTTTCCACGGCTTGTTCACAGACCTTAAGCATAGAGTTTTTCCTTCAATTCATTAACATAACTGCGGATCGGACTTTCGTAGCTGAGTTCGCGCTGGATTTTCTCGATCGAATGAATGGCGGTGGTGTGATCCTTGCGCCCTAACTCGTGGGCTATCTTTGGGAATGAAAGATGCAGTTCGCTGCGCAGCATATACATGGCTATCTGGCGGGGCACCACGATATCCTTGTCGCGCTTGGGTCCCAGAATATCCTCTACCGACACATGGAAATGCTTAGCGGTCCGTTCGATAATCGAACGGGCGCTGATATGTTTAGGACGGCCTCTGGTACTTTCGAAAATCGCCGTGGCGACGGTTATATCCGGATCAACGTTGCGCATCTCGCAAAAAGCGATCAGCTGGTTCAGCGCTCCTTCTAGTTCGCGGATATTGTTTTGGACGATGGTCGCCAGAAATTCAACGACGTCCTGTGGCAGCTGGACCTCCTGGCTGTTAGCTTTAGTCTGCAGGATAGCGCAGCGGGTCTCGAAGTCCGGCGTCTGCATATCCAGAGTCATCCCCCAGGCGAAGCGCGACCGTAGCCGTTCTTCCAGCGTGGGGATATCCTTGGGAGGTTTATCGGAACTCATTATTATCTGTTTATTAGCCTGATACAGGGCGTTGAACGTGTGGAAAAACTCTTCCTGGATCTTTTCCTTGCCGGCTAAGAACTGGATATCGTCAACGATCAGCACGTCGGCCGCCCGGTAAAAACCGGCGAAGCCGGACGTATTCTTTTTGAAGCGCAGAGCATCCACGAATTCCTGGACGAACTGTTCGGTAGAAGCGTAAATGATCTTAACCCCCGGCCTGTTGGCTAAGACCTGGTTTCCGACCGCCTGAATAAGGTGGGTCTTGCCGATGCCGACACCACCGTAGATGAACAGCGGGTTATATTTAGTGCCCGGTGAATTAGCGATGGCCTGGCAGGCGGCATAGGCTAGCTCGTTGCCGGCGCCAACCACGAAATTTTCAAAAGTATATCTTTGGTTTAAACCTTGGCGATAAGAGTGGGTGATATTGGTAAGCGAGGGGGCGGGGCGCCGCGGGCGCTCAGCGATCAATTCTCCAGGATTGTCTGACGGGGTGTCGTCTTTGGGCACGCTGATGCCGGTATGAATCTTATAATCTATACGCTCCGGCTGGACGCCGTTCTTGGATAGGACTTCCAGAACCAAATCGTTGAATTTGCGCTCCAGCTGGTTCTTGACAAAGATATTGGGTACCCCGACTATCAACACGTTATCCTTACTGCGGATAAGCTGGGTATTTTTAAACCAAGTCACGAAGTTGCCCCTGGAAACACTAAGTTCGATTTCCCCGAGTACTGCCTGCCAAAGCCCGCTATCTTGCATCTTCGCTCACCTAAACCCCTTTGTTAGTGTTTCCTTTCCTCTAATATATGCCAATTCCGGCACCTTTTCCACAGGCTGGTGAAAAAATACTACAGACTGGCACAACCTAAAGCGTCTAAGAAGAGCAATTATACACAGGCAGCAGCCTAATCTGTTATTCTGTGGAAAAAAGTTGGAGAACCGTGGAAAAACTGCTAATATTTGTGGGTTAACATTGTCAAAATCACTTATACCTTATGCCTAAACAGACTTATCAGCCCAAGAAACGCCAGCGCTCCCGCGAACACGGGTTCATGAAACGTATGGCTAGCCGCGCCGGCCGCAAGGTCCTGGCTAACCGCCGCGCCAAAGGCCGGACTCGTTTAACCCACTAGATTATGATTTCCCGCCGGAACCGGTTCCACGGCTATAACAGCCTGCGTTATGTCTATAGGCATGGCAAAGTTTCCCGCGGTTCGATTTTCGCCGTCAAAGCCGCCTACAATGATAAACGCCACAACTACCGGGCGGCGGTAGTGGTAGCTCGCAAGGTCGATAAATCGGCGGTGGCCCGCAACCGGATGCGCCGCCGGCTATATGAATTGATCAGAGAACTGGATGATCGCATCCAAGGACCTTACGATATCGCCATTACGGTTTTTCAAAACAGCCTTTTAGAAACCACTCACGGCCAGCTCAAGACCCAGCTGGTCAAACAACTTAAAGAAGTCGGCGTCATCAAATAACTTAGAGACGCTCTACCCCTGTGGTATATTAGAGCCCAGTAGGAGAGTCCAGATGGTAGCCAGTATTTTCACAACCATAATCGTCCAGCCGATATTCAATCTGCTGGTACTTATATACGCGCTGTTGCCCGGCCACAACTTCGGTCTGGCCATCATCTTATTCACTATCCTTATCCGGATCATCCTGTGGCCGCTGGTAAAAAAACAGCTCAATCACGCCAAAGCTATGCGCGAACTGCAGCCGGAGCTCAAAAAAATCAAAGCCGCCGCCAAAGGCGACCGCCAAAAGGAATCGCAGCTGACCATGGAGCTTTATAAAGAGCGCGAAATAAACCCGTTCGCTTCCATCGGCATCCTGGTGGTGCAGCTGCCGATACTCATCGGTCTGTATAGCGGGCTGAGCCGTATCATCAAGAACCCCCACCAGATAGTCACTTTCTCCTATTCGCCCATCCAGCACATGTCTTGGATCAAACATCTGTCACAGAACATCCATAACTTCGATAACTCACTGCTTGGTATTATCGATTTGGGCCGCAAAGCCATAGATAACCACGGCGTCTACTGGCCGGCGATGGCCATAGTGGCGGCCTCGGCAGTATTCCAGTATTACCAAAGCAAACAACTGATGCCACAGAGCAAGGACTCCCGGTCCCTGCGTCAGATAATGCGCGAGGCCGGGCAGGGCAAGCAGGCCGACCAGTCCGAAGTCAACGCCGCGGTGGGGCGGGGGACCTTATTCTTGGTGCCTGGTATGGTATTCGTGTTCGGACTTAACTTCGCGGCCGCGCTGCCGCTTTACTGGCTGACCAGCAGTGTGGTGGCGGTGCTGCAGCAGGCCCGGGTCTTAAGAGTAGACGCCGATGAGGCCGACAGAACCGTAGGAACCAAGGCTGAGCCGGCTCAAAAACCGAAGATCGAAGCTCCTAAAAACTCTTATACGACTAAAACCGGCCTTAAAGTCACCCGTACCACGCTGGCCCAGTCTAAAAGCCAAGCCTCCAAAAAATCCAAAAGGAGGAAAAAGTGAACGATAGCATGGAAGAGGCGATCCTGTACGCCAAGAAATATTTAGAAGACGTGTTATCTTTTTTCGGACTTAACACCGATGTTCACGCTACCACCGAGGATAACGAGGTCATCGAACTGGATATCCCATCAACCCACCTGAACGGTTTTTTGATCGGCCAGCGCGGTGATACGCTCCGGGCTCTGCAATATACCATCAGCAACGCCCTTAAAAACCAGAACTATACTACTACCCGGGTAAACGTCGACGTCGCTGGTTACAAGAAGCATCGGGCCGACCGGCTGGCCAAGCAAGCCGAAGACTGGTTCAAAGAGGTCAAAGACAGCGGCAATCCTAAGGATCTGGCTCCCATGAACGCCGCCGACAGAAGGGTAGTGCACAAAGCGGCAGAAGATTGGGGTCTGACTACCGAATCGGTAGGCGAAGGCCGTGACCGGCACATAGTCATCAAGCCGGTGATCGAAACCGAATAGTCCCCTGCCATAACTTAATAAATACTTAACATGTTAAGTATTTATTTTTATTAAACTTTCTGAATATATCTTGCAATTTTGACTAAAAACTCTCTTAAGCTGGTTTTAAGCTCCAACTTCTAATCTGTTTAAAACGGATATGTTAAAATATAGATAACGGTTTTAAAATGAAACAGGCAAAACAAAGGGTCGTAGCGATTGATTACTTCAGGGGCTTATGCATCCTGGCGGTTATCCTTAATCATTCAATGCTATTCTCTATGCCCTTCGCCTATCTTAGCGGCGCCAGCATGCTGTGGACCAGCGCGGCAGAGATGTTTCTATTACTAAGTGGCCTGACTCTTGGAATCGTAAGAGGCAGTAGGATTAAGGATGACTTCAAGAACTTAACCCTTAAGATGTGGCGAAGATCAGCTTATATATACCTGATTAATATAATTATAGTTTCACTTTCGCTGCTGCTTGCACTATATTTTACGTCCCATGGGGTTAATAACTATATATTGGGAGAATTACCCCATCAAAGCGGTTTAAGCCTGCTTTGGAGCATGGCCAACTTGTCTTATGGTATCGGCTGGGCATCATTTCTAGCACTGTATTCGGTATATATGGTCTTTGCGCCGTTCTTACTTTACGCGCTGCGCTCAAAATTTTGGTATACGGTACCGCTAGTCTCTTTGACTTTTTTCGTATTCAACTATATTCAACCAGAGGTATTCGGATATGCGAGTAATTTCGCTCTGTGGCAGGTGTATTTCGTTATGGGTTTGGTACTCTCCAGGTTTCGGGTTTCAATCATTAGCAGAGCGTATTCATTGAACCGATATATGCGAAAAGGAGCGGCCACAACTGTTTTACTGGCGACATCTTTAATACTGGCACTAAATATACTGCTTAACTTCAACATATCTCCATATGTGGACAGAATGGTTCATCAGGGATTAATACCGGCTAGGCTAGAAGCTTACTATATACAACTGCTTCAACACAGGAGCAGACTTGATATCATGTTCATGAATAGCCGTACCGGAGTCTTAAGGCCAGCCATCACCTTATTATTTTTAGCGGCGGCTTATATCTTGTATCAAAGGCATAAACAATTCTTATTACGGCAAACCGGTAGGTATATCAATAAACTCGGCTCCGAGACCATGTGGGTTTTCGTGGCCCAGGCCTTAGCTATACCGTTGCTGGCCGCTCTCCCCCTGCCGCGCAACGTGTTAACGAATTCGCTCCTCACTATAGTTTTGGTTACCGCTATGTGGCAAGTAGCAAACCGGCGCGAAATACTGGTATCAGCAAAATCCTACGTATCCACGCTTAAAAATAGCTACAGTCAGGCCAAATATAATTACTTAAGCCGTTACGAAGACGCTTAGACTTTTTCGTATAACTTAAGAGTCTGGCGTGCCATGCGATCCCATGAGAACTGCGCTGCCCGGGACTTACCTTTTCTGATAAGCTCGGCACGAATGCCGGCACTGCTGAGGACATTGCTGATCTTAGAAGCTATATCAAATGTGTTGTTCGGGTCAAAGTAGTAGGCGCTGTCGCCATAAATTTCCGGCAGACAAGTAGCGTCGCTACTTACTACGGGTGCGCCATGCATCATGGCTTCCAGTCCCGGCAGACCAAAGCCTTCGCTAAGCGACGGAAAAACGTAAGCCGCTGTATTTTGGTAGAGCCATTTTAATTCGCCTTCTGTCACAAAGCCGGTAAAGACCACTGAATCAGCCATCCGTTTTTCCGTCACGTAGCCTTCTAATCTGTGATAGTTGGTATCCATCTTCCCTGCCAGAACCAGCATCAATTTAGGGTATTTTTTCTTCAGGATTATAAAAGCGTCTACCAGGCGCTTAAGATTCTTATGAGGCAAGGGCCGACCGACATACATTATGAATTGCTTATCTTTAAGTCTTGGTACAGCCTGGGCGACCTCTTTTATAAGATCAGCCGCCTCATAAGTTACGAAAATCTTGTCAGGGCTGACATCAGCATATTGTGCGACGTCGTGTTTTACGTATTTACTAGGAGTGATAATATAAGCGGACTTTTTAGCTACATCTTTTAAAACTTTCTTATAAACTATCTGCTTGAACTTAAAGACCAAGGCGTTCTTAGACGGATTATCGTATCTCGCGGTAGTTAGGTCATGCATTGTCGCTATGACTTTGCCTCTATAAAGGATAGGCTGGCGGTCCATAGCAAAATGTACCAGATCGGCCCCTAACGACTTAAGTTGTCTGTATAGCCCAAGCTGCTCAGCGAAAGTAAATTCCTTGTAGTCTGATTTGATTACCTTGAAATCCGGTGCGACAGATCTAACAAATTCCAGTCTATGGCTTTTGGTAAGCACCAATATCTCATGATCTGGTTTGAGCTTATTTAGGTATTGGATAAGTTTATCTACATATCTTCCGGTGCTAGTGCCCGATTCACGGGCATCGATGACTATTCTCATGCGGCCTTTCCGGTTAATTTCCACCAAGCCGTCCGCAAGCTCCTTAGCTTATGGGCGTTAGGCGGCAGGTCGTGGGTAATTATCGAGTTTATATAACTAACCGTAACCTTTCTGTGGCTTTGGATACCGTGTCTTTGCATCATTTTCTTGGGCCACAGGACCGTTGATACCAGAACCCCCTTAAAGACAGGCCAGACCTGCCCCCTGCTGATAGCGCTGAGGGCAAATGACAGATAAGCCAGAGTAAACCTTGGAAATACCCGCGGCATCAAAGCCCACGGTACGTTCTTCCACATAAGCCAGGGAAGATTCTTCATGGTTTGGTAAGTAGTGAAGCCTTTCAGCGGTCCGCTGGTAGCACCGATTTCGTGGTATACCAAGGCTTTGGGGGCGTAGGCAGCTTTCCATCCAGCTAGCTGAGCTCGGAAACCAACATCGACATCCTCGTAATATGCAAAGAAATCCTGGTCAAACATGCCGATATCTTTAAAAATTTGGAGCCGGTACATGCTGGCGCCGCCAGACCCTGCAAAAATCTCATCATTTTTATCATAATTATCACTGTAGTCCTCGCCACGCCCCCGCGGGAATGGCAAACCCCAAACTGTATATATGTCGCCGGTGCTGTCCAGATGCGTCTTATCCTTATCGCAGATCTTTGATGTGACCACACCGACCTCCGGATTTTTTTGCAGGGTGTCTAAAAGTTCTTTCAACCAGTCTTTATCAGCTACGGCGTCGTTGTTAAGCAGAGCCACGTATTCGGCGTCGCTATTCAAGGCTTTTTGGATACCCCGATTTACACCACCAGTAAAACCATAGTTCTTATCCTGTTTGATCAATACCGATTCAGGATAATCAGTTTGAATTATTGATATCGAATCATCAACCGACCCGTTATCTACCACCACGACCTGGTGAGGCTGAGTCTGATCTTTGAGCGAGTCCAAGCAAAGCCGTATCCTGTCGGCTCCGTTCCAGTTAGGTATTACAACGTAAAGCTTTTTTGGGTCCATAAACACCTATATAATAGTTTACAGCCTTTTATATGAGACATTATTTTTCCAAGAAAAACCGAGCGTTGGTTTCGGAATTGGTCAGGACCGACTTTAAGCTTCGATACCAGGGATCAGCTTTAGGTTATGCCTGGTCACTTTTAAGACCTTTGCTTATTTTCGTAATCCTATACGTAGTATTCGTAAAGTTCTTAAAACTTGGTACAGAAATCCCCCATTTCCCCGTGTATCTTCTTCTGGGGATTGTTATGTGGAACTTCTTTAATGAAATGACAGTAATGAGCCAAGGGTCAATTGTCGGTAGGGGAGACCTGATAAGAAAGATTAGCATACCGCGCTGGATTATCGTTCTATCAAGCAGTATCTCGGCTTTGATAAATCTCCTATTAAATCTGCTGGTTGTCATTCTTTTCCTGTTTATAAATCACGTGGACTTACTGAAAACTACGCTACTTCTACCATTGATCCTATTGGAGGTTTATCTGTTCGCTCTTGGAATCTCTTTGTTTTTAGCAGCTGCTTTCGTTAAATATCGTGATATCGGTTATATCTGGGAAGTCATACTCCAGGCCGGATTTTATCTAACGCCTATACTTTATCCGCTTACTAGGATTACCAATGTGACCTTTCAGAAGTTAATCATGATTAATCCTATGGCCCAGGCTGTTCAAGATGCACGATATTCGTCTGTAACGCATCAAACCCTTACAGGTTACAAAATTTACGACGGTGGATGGTACGCCTTTATACCCTTTGCTATCGTGATTATAGTTCTGGTTCTGGGGATTAGATATTTCCGTAAGGAATCCAAGTATTTCGCGGAGAATATATAGTGGAAGATTTCGCTATCAAGGTAGAAAAAGTAAGTAAGGTTTTCAAACTACCAAGAGAAAAAAATTCATCCATAAAATCAGCGTTCGTTAACTTTTACAAGAGTAAAAAGGGTTATGAACTACAAAAGGCACTGAACAATGTCTCGTTCGAGATTAAAAAAGGTGAATTTTTTGGGATAGTGGGGCGTAACGGTAGCGGCAAAAGCACTATGCTTAAATTGCTGGCAGGAATATACACACCAAGTAAAGGCGAGGTTCACGTAAGAGGAAGTCTTACGCCATTTATCGAGCTTGGCGTTGGTTTTAATCCCGAACTGACTGGCCGCGAAAACGTTTTTTTAAACGGCTCCCTGCTTGGCTTTAACCGTCGAGAAATGAAACTTATGTACAACGATATAGTCGAGTTCGCCGAGTTAGAGCGCTTCATGGACCAGAAGTTAAAAAACTACTCCTCCGGTATGCAGGTGAGGCTGGCCTTTTCTATAGCCATAAGGGCACAAAGCGATATCCTACTTATAGACGAAGTACTAGCTGTCGGCGACTCGGCATTCCAAAGAAAATGTTTCGATTACTTCGAAGATATTAAGAAATCTGGCAAAACTATCGTACTTGTCTCGCATGATATGGACTCGATCAAAAGGTTCTGTACCAGAGCCGCTCTTATATCCAACGGCAGACTGGAACTAATCGGATCGCCAGCACAGGTAGCCGATCTCTATGAAAAGCAAAATGCATCTGACAAGAAACTTTCCGACCGCGACGAATGGTATATAAACCGTGGGACTATCATTAAGACTATTGAACTCAATAATGATAAAGCCAAGTTCTCGTCAGATGAAAAAATTCAGATAAAGCTTCTAATAAATTCTGATTCTGAAAGAATAGTATTCCCTGGTCTGAATATTTTTAAGGACGGTCAGCTTGTTTCTGGTGCCACACCACAGTTTCAGATGGAGCCGATTATGATTAGCAAAGATTCATCTATAACTTATACATATGAATTCACTACTAAATCCTTGACCCAGGGAGACTACTTGGTCGATGGCATTGTGTATGAATCAGGTAAGGACACCCCGATATTTTACAGGTCTCAAATGCTGAATTTCTATGTCTCGTCATTAGAGGGGGGCTGGGGTTCGAACAATTTAAACGGAAAATGGTCCGCATCTAATCCTTCTGGGGACGATGACTAGTACCTACTCCCGACAATCTTTCTAATAGATATTTCTCATCGAAGTCATCAAGGACATCAATGAGTTTTTCCGCATCTTTAATGAACTTAGTATTTTCTTTAACCTTATCGTAATGACGGCTCCAGCCTTTATCTAGTTCTTCTTTCATGAACCTAGGTTTCCTATCCTTAAATATTTTTTTAGCGGCTTGCTTAGAAGATCTTACAGGATAGTGATTTAACAAGAACTTCAAAGGATATACCCTTTGGTTCGGTATTAAAGCGTGGTGTCCACCTGATGATGATAAGTCTGCCTTGTGGGTTGTCTTCCAGGCTTTTATTTGCAAAAAGGCCCAGCCATCTATAGGAAACTCTCCGAAATTAAAATAATCCTGTGGTCTTATGGATCCATCATAACCTTCTGAGACGGGGGAGAAGTTAAAAAGGGTAAAATCCACTGAGTTATATCCGAGATGATCGATGAAAGAGAATGCTCTGCATAATGATATGTCCTTCCAAGGAGACCGTCTGATTTCGTCAGCGTCATTTAGCATGGCCCAGTTATACATTTTACGTTTCTGGTAAGCGACTTCGGATACTCTGTCCAAAATTAGGCCCCATTCGTATTTACCGGATGCCCTGTCAGGGAATCTTTCGACGCTAATATGCTCTGGACGTTGCTCGGACATTTTTTTTACGATTTCGTAACTACCATCATCCGACCAGTTATCAATCACGTGTACATCCATGCCCTGCTCGATAAGATGATTGATCACGTGTGGAATAATATCTGACTCATTGTATTGAGGAACTATAGCTAAGCATCTTTGCTCCTTGTCCCTATAGTTCCTAATCTCGGCCGCTTTTCCATCGACTTTAATAAAAGTTTGATTGATATGTCCAAGCAACTGGCCATCAAGCCTGAAATATTTATTGAATTTCTTTTGAGTCCACCAGTCTGTCCTTTGGCATGTGACTACAGAAAATACCGCCAAACTTTGCAGTCTTTTGAATTTTTTTATCGATCGTGTTTGTTTTGGCAAATCCTCTAAATATCCTATTGTGACTAACACCTTGTCAGCTAAAAAGTTCTGATTAATGTCTTTATAATCAACCCAGTATCCGGATTCAGAGAGTCCATCTATGACAGCACCGCCAGGGCTTGATATGAATAATCCCTTGTCCGATTTTAATGCCCGTGAAGCGACAGATTTATCATTAGTGATGACGACGGTCGATGTAGACCCGCTCCTGTTCTTTAGATAATCAGCTAATTCAAGCAGGTCATCAAGATGATCAGAATAACTCATATCTAATACTTCTAGCGGCTTCTCCATCTGAAACCATTATCAAAAATTGTCTGTAGTTTTTTATTTCCCAAGGTGCATGAGCTATTGCCATTATAATCGGCAGGATGGATTTTTTTCTCATCCCAGAGTAACAATACATCAGGGATAGGCGACTGTATACATCAGATTTCCTTTTAAGGTAGACAACCACACCGCCATGCATTGATAGCGGATGGAAGCTGATCAATCTGAAATCTTTCCTGTTTTTTAAGAAATATTTAAATTCACGATCTCTAGAGATAAATACCATTTTTCTAATCATCTCAATGTTCTGACTTGCCCCGGACTCATGCACACGGTACCTATATAAGGGAGTCTTTATATTGGCGAGTTTCGTATGATGGGACAATCGACGCCATAAGTCAGCGTCTTCGGCATATTTTAGACCTACATCATAATGACCATATTGCTTTAATAACTCAGATCTCAGCATAACGGCGCCTTGTCCGATCTGGTTGGAAAGGATCTCCGCCAGTTTTAAGTCATCCGGATGTGTAAGCAGATTTATGTAATACATGAAACTGTCGTCTTTATCAACGGCCTCCAAAGTGCAGCCTACCAGCCCTATTTCAGGATTTTTTCTTAGAAACCTTATTTGGGTATCGAACCTTTCGGGGTAAGAGATGTCATCAGCATCGTGCATGGCGATATATTCACCCTTAGCAAGCCTGATCGCTTTATTACGAGATGCGGATACTCCACTATTTTTTTGGCTGATTATATTTATCCGCTTATCTTTGAATGACTTTATCTTTGATACGGTGTCATCAGTTGATCCGTCATCAACGATTAGCAACTCGAAATCCGTGAATGTCTGATTTAAGATGCTCTCAATCGAAGCGGATATATATTTGCCGGCATTGAATGCCGGCATAATTACACTCAATGACAGTGACTCTTTCATATAATGCGCCAACCCTCTGGTACTCTGTCTTTTAAATCTACTTTCACGGCTTTGATCCATTGGCGAGGAGCGTATATCTGCTTTTTCGGATTTGTATTAAGCCAGGCTGCCCACCAGCTAAAGGAGCTGTTGGCTATAATATTATGCTTACAAGCCGACATAAGCCGCATATCCTCCACCCCCGTATTAGAACTGTTGCTGTCAACGAATTCAGTCTGTGCTTTAGTAGCTATTTCCAAATTTTCCTTGCACCAGTCAATTTCATCAGAAAAAACAAATAACCTAAGGTTTTTATTTGTCTTAGATAAATCCTTTAATGCTTTCTCGTAATAAACAGTAGATATAAGCCCATGATATTTTCTACCAACTTGGGTGTTATAGTCGCCCCTTCTGACATGCAATGATACGCTGTTGCTTCCATTTATTTTTCTTAATAAGGCTTTGTTCTTGGCAGAAATCTTCCTAGGAAAACTGAACTCGTTGCGGACTACCTGACTGGAGCCATCAAAATATTTATAGCTTTGCCAATAACCGTCGAGGACGACATTTCCCTTGAGTTTATTAAAACCCTTGTTAAAGTCCAAGCCATCCTCTTGGAAATTAGTAGGGGATTTTAGCTTTAATTCTGCTTTCTCTTTCCAGCCAATAAGTTTAGGGTTGATCCCGAAATCTTTTAGTTCGTATATCCTTTGTGTTACGGCAGGATTACCTTTTATCGCATCGAACCAGTTCAGGTCCATGTATAGTTCGGAGTCTAATTTTGAGGCAAGGGAGACTCCAGCGGCATATTGGAACATCTGATTACCGAGACCACCGTACAGCTTTACTATAACCATTTTTCTATATCTATTTTATTTGGTACTGCTATCAGGTTCTCTATCTTATCGAGTTTTTTATTAGCTCGATATAGTTTATTATCTTTAACGTCCTCTGATAATCCATATATTTTCTTATAGCCGAGCAATTTAAGTTCATTTAATAATTCAGATCTATCATATCCGGCATCATTAGAGGTCCCTACGCTGTACTCCATTACTATTATGGGTTGGTATTTTTTTATAACTTTCGATGCACCTTTAAGGACATTAAGCTCGCCGCCTTCCACATCAATTTTCATTATATCTGGTCCTTCAGAAACTCCTTCAACAAAATTATCTAAGGTCGTTAAGTTAATTCTTTCTCGTTTTTTGAATTTGGTAGGATGGCCTTCTGGCAGATTCCTGAGAAAAGTGGAATTGTTGCCACTGGATGTATAAACATTGATATAGCTATTTCCGGATTCGTTACTCAGTGCTAGCTTATATGTCTTAACATTATCTAGATGATTCAGTAGGATGTTGCTATTCAGCACCTTAAAAG
>Ga0105238_10000155_pt1 | contig 74637 bp, 51 predicted proteins | sample KBSC34metaG_FD_81526 | JGI IMG/M metagenome (GOLD analysis project Ga0105238, IMG submission 81526) | Corn rhizosphere microbial communities from Kellogg Biological Station, Michigan, USA - KBS C3-4 metaG | ecosystem: Host-associated > Plants > Roots > Rhizosphere > Soil | place: Michigan, USA...
CAGATGTTCCTGGACCTTAAGGAGTTAGGCTATAAGGGGTCGTACGACCGCGTCGCAGCCTTCGGAAGGCGGTGGAAGGTGGGTCAGATGGAGAGGGTCAATTCTGCGAGCAAATCAACAATCGAGGCTGTAAATATTGCGCGACCCCATCGACCAATATTGCCAAATGGACAGAAAAATTCGAATCCAATATTGCTCGTGATGAGCGTAATCTCCAAAGGCTGCGCGAGCAGAATTGGCGAATGGTTGTCATATGGGAGTGCGGACTGAAACATGGAGATCCTGCCGAGGCGCTTTCCTGGTTGCCCGATGTAGTTCGCGACTTTGGGATCGAGTACGTCGAATGGCCATCGCTCTCTTGACGGTTTGGATGCGATGGCATTGATCGGTAGGCTGTGGGTCAATTTCACCTTGATTCGTTTGTGCTAACCAGCAAGCCGAGTTGATCACGGATATGAAAAAACAAAAAACCCGCCCTTCTTTCGAAGAGGCGGGTTTTTCGGACGGCGCCGCATACGCATGATTGCACATGCAGCGACGGGTATCTGGTGGTGATAGGTGGACTTGAACCACCGACCCCAGCATTATGAGTGCTGTGCTCTAACCAGCTGAGCTATATCACCAGGAGGCAAGCCCGAGACTATAGAGGTCCAATCGCCTTCTGTCAATACTTTTTCCGCATTTCCCTCTTAATTTTATCCACAGGCCCCGGCAGCTCATCCGGCGCGGCGTTCCGCCAAGGCTTGCTGCACCCGCGCCAGCACCTCGGCCGTAGCCTCCGGGCGGTTGCAGTCGATGCTGATGCGCTCCGGCATGGAGCGCAGCCAGGTCAGCTGGCGCTTGGCCAGTTGCCGCGTGGCGGCAATGCCTTTCTCGCGCAGGGCCGTGGCATCGATGCTGCCGTCCAGGTATTCCCACATCTGGCGATACCCGACACAACGCATCGACGGCAGCCCCAGATGCAGGTCGCCCCGCGCACGCAGAGCGGCGACTTCACGTTCCAGCGCGCCACCGCGCAGCATCAGATCAAAGCGCAACGCAATGCGCTCATGCAGTACCGCACGGTCAGCCGGTTCCAGCGCCAGCGGCAGCATCTCGAACGGCAGCGGCTCAGGCGGCTTCTGCGACAGCAAGGACGACATCGGCTGCCCCGTCAGCAAGCTGATCTCCAGCGCACGCTGAATGCGCTGGCTGTCAGTCGGCTTCAGTCGCGCAGCCGTGACCGGGTCCAGCGTCGCCAGGCGCGCATGCATGGCCGGCATGCCGATCCGTGCCGCCTCCTCATCCAGTTGCGCACGCAATGCCGGATCGGCCTGCGGCAGCTCATCCAGGCCGTCGCGCAACACCTTGAAATACAGCATCGTCCCGCCCACCAGCAAGGGCAGCTTGCCGCGCGATGCAATCTCCAGCGTAAGGCGCAGCGCATCCTGGCGGAACTGCATGGCTGAGTAAGCTTCGGTCGGGTCGATGATGTCGATCAGGTGATGTGGCACCGCAGCCAGCTCTTCCGGGCTGGGCTTGGCGGTGCCGATATCCATCTCGCGGTAGACCAGGGCCGAATCGACGGAAATGATTTCGCAGGGCAGGTGGCGGGCAATCTCCAGCGCAGCGGCAGTCTTGCCGGACGCAGTGGGGCCCATGATGGCCACCGCCAGAGGCAGTTGCAGGGTCATCGCACGATCCTTACTGGCCACGCAGGAAGAGCTTGTCCAGATCCGACAGGCCCATCTGGGTCCAGGTCGGACGGCCGTGGTTGCACTGGTCGGAGCGTTCGGTGGCTTCCATCTGGCGCAGCAGCGCGTTCATCTCCGGCAGCGTCAGGCTGCGATTGGCACGCACCGCCGTATGGCAGGCCAGCGTACCGAGCAGTTCGTTGCGGCGCTCCAGCAAGACACGCGAACCACCGTACTCGCGCACATCGCGCAGGACGTCGCGGGCCAGCGTCTGGGCGTCAGCGTTCTTCAGCAGCGCCGGGACGGCACGCACGGCCAGCGTGGTCGGGGACATCACGGCAATGTCGAAGCCCAGGGCCGACAGCGTTTCCTGATGTTCTTCCACCGTGCCCACTTCCACCGGATCGGCATAGAAGGTGACCGGAATCAGCAGCGGCTGCACGAACATCTCGTTGCCATCGAGCGCGGTCTTCAGTTGTTCGTAGAGGATGCGTTCATGTGCGGCATGCATGTCCACCACCACCAGGCCGGCCTGGTTCTGCGCCAGCACGTAGATGCCATGCAGTTGCGCCAGCGCGAAGCCGAGCGGGAAGTCGCCGTCCGGCAGGGGGGCGGCGGGCTGTGCAGCGGACTGGAAGGCTGCGCTGTTGAAGCCTGCCGCCGCATTGCCACTGTCGCTCTGCCCGGCAGGCTCGCTGCGGAACATGTTGCCGTAGGCCGCGCGATCCTGGCGTACGCCATAGCCGCCGCTACCTTGGCCACCGTTGCCGGCAAAGGAGAACGGACGCGGTTGTTCAGCGAACTGGGCGGAGAAGCTCTGCTGTTTCTGTTCGCGCATCCAGGGCAGCGGGGCATTCGGGCCACTGGCGGGAGCGGGCGCGCCCTCGGCGCTCTCGGTCTGTTGCTGCGGCAGATTGCCGAAGGACACGGCCGAGGTCTGCGCCAGCGCGCGCGAGACCGCGTGGAATACGAACTGGTGCACCGCGCGGCTGTCGCGGAAACGCACTTCGATCTTGGACGGGTGCACGTTCACATCCACCAGCGCCGGGTCCAGCGTCAGCGACAGCGCATAGGCCGGATAACGGTCCCCATGCAGCACATCCTGATAGGCGGCGCGCACGGCGTGGGTGAGCAGCTTGTCACGGACGAAGCGGCCGTTGACGTAGAAATACTGGCCATCGGCGCGTGCCTTCGAGGCCGTCGGCAGGCCGACGAAACCATGCAGGCGCAAGGGGCCCGCACTCTCGTCGAGCGGCAGGCGCGCATTGGCGAATTCGTCGCCGAGGATGTGGGCGCTGCGCTTGGCGAATTCACCGACGTTCCAGTGATCGACCGTCTTGCCGTTATGCGACAGCGAAAAACTCACATCCGGACGCGCCAGCGCAATACGCCGCACGACCTCGGCGCAGTGGCCGTATTCGGTCTGTTCGGACTTGAGGAATTTGCGCCGCGCCGGGGTGTTGAAATACAAGTCCTGCACGTCGATGGTCGTGCCCTGTGCGCCTGAGGCCGGGGCCACGGTACCGAATTGGGAGCCGGTGATTTCCCATGCATGCGGTGCATCGGCGGTGCGGCTGGTTACCGTGAGCTGGGCCACCGAGGCGATCGAGGCCAGCGCCTCGCCGCGGAAGCCGAGGGTGGAGACATTCTCCAGGTCGGTCAGCGACGCAATCTTGGACGTCGCATGGCGCGCCAGTGCCAGCGGCAATTGCTCCGGTGGAATGCCGCGTCCGTTGTCGGTGATGGCGATGCGCTTGACGCCGCCTTGCTCCAGGCGCACGGTGATTTGCGTGGAGCCGGCATCAAGCGCGTTCTCCAGCAATTCCTTGACCACGGCGGAAGGACGTTCGATCACCTCGCCAGCGGCAATCTGCGAGATCAACTGATCGGGCAGGGCCTGGATGGGGCGGTGGGACGGGGCGGCAGCCGGTTCGGAAGCGGGGGAGGAGTGCGGTGCGTTCATGGCGGGATTATACCTGCCGACGCCAGGGGCCGGATGTGACGAAGCCGCCCGGAGGCGGCTTCTTGGGAGCGGATGCGATCAGGGTTTTCTGCAGGGCAATCGTTGGATCGCCGCGCAGAAAATCATGCAAACGATATAAATGATTTACACACGGAAGGTGCTCACTGCGGCAGCCAGGCGCTCGGCCTGCTGCTGCAGCGATTGTGCAGCGGCTGCGGCCTGCTCCACCAGCGCTGCATTCTGCTGGGTGCTCTCATCCATTTGCGCGATGGCACGGTTGATCTGGTCGATCCCTTCGCTCTGCTCGCGGCTGGCGGTGGTGATCTCGCTGATGACGGTGGAGACGCGCTGCACGCTGGCCACCACGTCGTTCATGGTGTTGCCGGCCTGTGAGACCAACTGGCCGCCACCGGCCACGGTCTGCACCGAGGCGTCGATCAGTTCCTTGATTTCCTTGGCGGCCGAGGCGCTGCGCTGGGCCAGCGTGCGCACTTCGGTGGCGACTACGGCGAAGCCGCGTCCCTGCTCACCGGCGCGGGCCGCTTCCACCGCCGCGTTCAGGGCCAGGATGTTGGTCTGGAAGGCGATGCCGTCGATCACGCTGATGATGTCGACGATGCGTTGCGAGGAGCTGTTGATGGCATCCATGGTCTGCACCACCTGACCCACGACGTCGCCGCCGTGGCTGGCGACTTCCGAAGCGGAACCGGCCAGTTCATCGGCTTGAATCGCGTTGGCGGCATTCTGCTTCACGGTTGAGGTCAGCTCTTCCATGGCCGAGGCGGTTTCTTCCAGGGCACCCGCTTGCTGCTCGGTACGCGAAGACAGATTGAGGTTGCCGGCGGCGATCTCGCTGGCGGCGGTGTTGATTTCTTCGGTCCCGGCACGCACGCTGGAGACCACTTCCGACAGGCCCATGCTGATACCGTTAAAGGCGCCCATCAGGCGGCCGATCTCATCGCTGCTGTGTACGTGCAGGCGAGTGGTGAGGTCGCCGCCGGCGATGCGGTCGGCGGCATTGCACACCGCATCCAGCGGGCGGGTGATCATGCGGTTGATCATCACCGTCAGGATCGCGCCCAGCACCGCCAGGAACAGCAGGCCCAGGCCGATGTAGAGATTGCGCATCGAGTTGACTTCGCGCGTGATCTCATCGACCGCCGCTTCACCGACGATGACCCAGTTCCACGGGGCATAGTGAGTGAAGACGGCGATCTTCTGGCGGCCGTCGCTGCCGGTGTAGCGCAGCTGGCCTTCCTTCTGCTGCACCAGGGTCTTGATGTAGGTGTTGCCGCCGGCATCCTTGGCCTCGATCAGGTTGCCGCCTTCTTCCTTGCCTTCGCGCGGGGCACCGGCAATCATCACGCCCTGGTCCTTGCCTTCGCGGCCATTGAGCGCGTAGAAATTGCCGGTCTCGGCGATCTTGAGCGACTTGATCTGGTCCTTCAGCGCCTTGACGTCGGCCGAGATGTCGATGCCCACGTAGAGCGCGGCGATGATCTGGCCGGCGTCATTCTTGAAGGGCACGTACTTGGTGATGTACTGCTTGCCGAACAGGGTGGCCACGCCGCTGTAGGTCTTGTCGGACTTCAGGGCGGCATAGCCGGGATGGGCACGGTCAAGCAGGGTGCCGACGGCGCGTTCGCCGTTTTCTTTCTTGACGGAAGTTGACACGCGCACGAAGTCATCGCCGGTCTTGGCGAAGATGGTGGCGGTCACGCCGGTGTGGGCGGTGAAGCGGTCGGGGATGGAGAAATCCATGTTCAGTTCGCGGCCATCATTGGACAGCACCGGCGTGGCGCGGTCGCCGATCTGCACGGTGCGGCTTTCGTCCAGGGTGAGCTTGCCGAATTCCTTGTCGAACATGGTGGAGAAGCGGTCCACCTGGCTGTTCACCGAGCGGTCGAAGATGCCCACCATGTTGGCCACGCCGCGCGCGTCGTTGCCCATCTGTTCGATGGAGCGCGATTCCACCATGCGTGAAGCGGAGTAAGTGATCAGCATCAGTGCGATCACGAAGACGATGCCCACCAGGGCTACCGTCATGGCAGTCAGTTTTGCACCGACCGAGCGATGGAACAGAGATGCGCTGCGCGCATCAGACATTGCATTAGCCATGGCTGTTGTTGTTCTTGAAGTCAAAGGGTGTGGAAAAGCAAATACCGAACCAAAACCATCCGAGGACCGATGGCGATCGCTGACTACGCGCTCATCTCGCCATCGTTTGCCCTCCTTCTTTCCGTCTTCCGGAAGGTCCTGCAACACAGTGCCTGCGTACCGATGACAGCTTGGCCGGAGGAGCGGCATGCTGCATCGAATTGCCGAAACGGCAATGCAACGCGGTCACTCACGTCAGGGGCCTTCCTTGCAGGGAGGCCCAACGTTCATGCTGAAATCACGGTACTTGCGGGGAAGCGAGTCAGTATATCGTCAGCATTTTGCGCTGCATCAAAATACTTCGAATGTTTGCGCCCACATGTAACTGTGCTGTTGTTTTTCCGGCGAGAAAGTGCCTTTTTTGCATGGAACTTTCGATTGTTCTTGCCTGCTTGTATTTCCTTCTCTCCAAGTTCAGCCGCGCGGTCCTGTCGCCCCCGGTGGAGCGGCATTCTCGCCACGGTAATCCCGCACCCAGCTTTCGAGCTGATCGGCCGACATCGGCCGCGAAAAATAATAGCCCTGCGCCACGTCACAGCCCTGGCTGATCAGCAGCCGGTATTGGTCGGCATCTTCCACACCTTCGGCCACCACGGTCAATTTGAGGCTTTCGCCGATGCGGATGACGGCGTTGGTGAGGGCACTCACCGCTTCGTCCTTGGCCATGTCGCGCACGAAGCTCTGGTCCAGCTTGAGTTCGGAGACCGGCAGCTTGCGCAGGTAGCCGAGGCTGGAATAACCGGTGCCGAAGTCATCCATGGCCAGCGGAATGCCCAGCGCATGCACGGCGGCGATGGTCTGGTTGGTGCTGGGGTTGGTATCCATCAGCACGGTCTCGGTGATTTCCAGCGTGAGGTCGGTCGGTGCCAGGCTGTAGCGGCGCAGCAGGCCGGTGAGAAATTGCGGCAGGTCGAGATCGTGGAAATTGGTGGCCGACAGGTTCACCGAAACCGACGGCACCTGGATCCCGCGCCGCCGCCAGTCAGCCAGCTGGAAGCAGGCCTCTTCCAGCGCCCACTTGCCCAGCTCGCCGATCAGGCCGCATTCCTCGGCAATCGGGATGAAGCGGCCCGGCGAGATCTGCCCCAATTGCGGATCGTGCCAGCGGGCCAGCGCTTCCACGCCGTGCAGGCTGAGGTCGTGCAGGTTGATCTGCGGCTGGAAGTGCAGTTCGAAGCTGCCGCCGCGCAAGGCATCACGCAGCGCGCCTTCCAGCACCAGGCGTTCTTGGGCGAGGCTGTTCATCTCCTCGCTGAAGAAGCTGAAACGTCCCCGGTTCACGGCCTTGGCCTGGTACATGGCGATGTCGGCCCGATGCAGCAGGGTCTCGATGTCGTGGCCGTTGTCGGGGAAGATCGCCACGCCGATGCTGGCCGAGGGATTGAGCGGCGTGCCGTTGATGTGGCAGGGCATGGCCAGCCGTTCCTGGATGCGCTTGACCACTTCGGTCAGGTGGTCGGTGTCGTATTGGGTCAGCACCACCACGAACTCGTCGCCGGAAAGACGGCCGACGATGTCCGAGCGGCGCGCCTGTGATTGCAGCCGCGTGGCCACCGTGCGCAGCAGTTCATCGCCGGCCTGGTGGCCCAGCGAATCGTTGACCTGCTTGAAGCGATCAAGGTCGATGAACATCACCGCCACCATACTGCGGTTGCGCTCGGCTGCCGCGATCGCCTGCCCGGCCTGTACCAGCAGCAGGCTGCGGTTGGGCAGCCCGGTCAGCGAATCATAGAACGCCAGCTGGTGGATGCGCGCCCGCGAGGCTTCGCGTTCGATGGCGAGCGCGCACAGATGCAGGCCGGCATCCACCAGCAGGTGGTGGAAGGCGCTCGGCGCGCGCGGCTGGCGATAGTAGAAACCGAAAGTGCCGATGACCTTGCCATCGGCCGACTTGATCGGGGTCGACCAGCAGGCCTGCAGGCCGTGGCTCAAGGCGATTTCCTTGTAGTCGGCCCAATGCGGATCGGTGGCGATCTCTTCCGAGACCACGCTCTCGCCGGTATAGGCGGCGCTGCCGCAGGAGCCCACCAGCGGACCGATCTGGATGCCCTCGATGGCGCGTGTGTAGGCTTCCGGCAGGCTGGGCGCGGCCAGGGTATGCAGGCGGCCCTGTTCATCCACGCGCAGCACCGAGGCGATCACCTCGGGTGCGACGCGTTCCACTTCTTCGCACAGCAGGTTCATCTGCTCGGCCAGCGAGGAATCGCGGGCCATGGCGTTGAGCACACGATACTGCAGGACTTCATGGACCTTGGTATTGGTGATGTCGGTCATCACGCAGACCGCATTGATGAGCTTGCCCTGCACATCGAGGATGGGATTGACCACCGCCGAAATCCAGACCGGCTGTTCGTGCAGGTCGTGGATCAGTTCCTCGGTGTGGAAGCTGTGTCCCTGCAGCAGCTCGCCATGGCAGCGCTCGATCGACTTGACGAACGTCGGGTGACTGGCAAACAGCTCGCGTGGCAGCTTGCCGATGGTCTGCTGGCTCTGGAAGCCCAGCATGCGGGTGAACCCGGTGTTATGGAAGACGATGCGGTTCTGCTCGTCGGTGATGAGCACGGCATTGTCGGTTTCGTTGATGCCCAGCGAGAGCAGGTGCAGGTGTTCACGGTCGCTCTTTTCGCGGGTGACGCGGTAGGTGACGTCGTTGCCGATGCAGATCACGCGCTCGGCCTTGCCCTGGGGATCGAGCAGGGGCGAGTAGGTGGCTTCCCACCAGATCGTGCGGCCACTGCGCGTGCGGCGCGGGAAACGGCCGGAGAAGAAGCGGCCACTGCAGACATCGCGCCAGAAGATCGCGTATTCCTCGCTGTCGGCATAGCCGGGCGGACACAGCACACTGTGCGGCTGGCCGATCAGGTCGTCGGCCAGGTATTCCATGGTTTTGAGGTAGTTGCGGTTGGCCGCCAGGATCATGCCCTGGGGCGAGAGTTCGACCACGCCCAGCGAGCGGTTCAGGGCGCTGAGCACATTGTTGCTGTGATGCGAATCGTCGATGTGCGAACTGATGTCGGCCGCCACCGAGATCACCTTGCGCAGCTGGCCGCTGCCATCCAGGATCGGACTGCACAGGGCTTCCAGCCAGACGATGGTGCCGTCGATTCTGCGCCGCTGCAGCGTACCGGCGATCACCTCGCCCTGGCGCAGGTGCTGCCAGAAGCGCTGGTAGTCCTCGGTCTCGACAGAGAGCGGGTCACACAGCATGCGGTGATGCTGGCCCACCACTTCATGTCGCTGGTAGCCCAGCATGCCGAGGAATTTGTCGTTGGCATCGAGGATGCTGCCATCGGCAGCGAATTCGAGAATGGCCATGGAACGCCAGAGCGCGCCCAGCAGCGCCTCGCGTTCCTCCTCGCGCAGGCGCTGGTGATCCCCCTGCGGCTGCGACGGATGATCGAACTGGCCCACGAATGACTCCTGGCTCCCCATACAGCGCCCCCTCTGGCCGGTATTGACGCCCGTGCGTCTTGCCTCATGCAGTGCGGAGTTGCGATTGCCCGGGTTCCCCGTTTTCCCCGGTGGCTTCCATTTGCCCGTCCGTCAGCGCCGTCCCGTCTGCCTTACCGCCAGCGACCGCGCCGCGGAAAGGCGCAGAACATGCTTGATGATGCATATTTGCCTCATCAAAACTGAACGAACCTGACATTGATCATATGCCAAATCCTTCCGGTTGTGCGTGCGTGCGGCGGCCTCGCCGGGCCGCCACAGAACGCTCTGCGAGCTTGTGTGAGGATCTTCTTGCGGCAAGTTTCCTCAAGGATTTTATCGGCCGGTATCCGGGCTTCTTGAGTTGCGGCGGGGTGAGTGTTGTATGATGCCTGCGCAGGTGCGCGAGATCGCTTTGCCTGTGCGATAGGTCCCGGCGGAGTTGCTGGCGGGAAATATCCGGCCGCGCGGCGATGGGGAGCCCCGGCCTTGATGAATCACCAAAGATTGGGCTTTATGGATTATCTGCAGTGGCTGGACGTGCTGGTGCACGTGGACAAATATCTGGGCGTCCTGATCGAGCAGTACGGCCCGCTCATTTATGCGGTGTTGTTCCTGATTGTCTTCTGTGAAACCGGGCTGGTGGTCCTGCCCTTCCTGCCGGGGGATTCGCTGCTGTTCATCGCCGGTACCTTCTGTGCGCTGGGGGCCATGGACATCTGGCTGCTGATGGGCCTGCTCATCGCCGCCGCGGTGGCCGGCAACACGCTCAATTACTGGATTGGCGGCTGGGTCGGACAACGCGTCTATACCCACAACTACCGCTGGCTCAACCCCGACGCCCTGCGCAAGACCCACACCTTCTATGAAAAACACGGTGGCAAGACCATCGTGATCGCCCGTTTTACCCCCATCGTGCGCACCTTTGCGCCCTTCATCGCCGGCGTCTCGGCCATGAGCTTTGCGCGCTTCCAGCTGTTCAACGTGCTGGGTGCCTTCCTGTGGGTGGTCAGCCTGGTGGTGCTGGGCTACCTGTTCGGCAATATTCCGGTGGTGCGGGAGAACCTCAATACGCTGGTGCTCATCGGCATCGTCGGTGCCATCGTTCCCATCGTGCTGGGGGCGCTGTGGCAGCTGTGGCGCAAATTGCGCGGCAAGCGCAAGGTCAGCAACGCCTGAGCGCCGCGTCCCCGGTGCACCGACGCCGCACCCGACAAAAAACCCGGTCTGCCAGAGCAGGACCGGGTTTTTTGTTGTCTGCCGCCTGAAGCGCTACTTCAGGTCAGCCGGTTCTTGGCCAGCGGCGGGTTCTTGGCGAAGTAGTTGCGGATGCCGGTCAGGATGGCATCGGCCATTTGCTCCTGATAGCGCTCGTCGGTGAGCTTGGCTTCTTCTTCCGGGTTGGAGATGAAGGCGGTCTCGATCAGGATGCTGGGAATGTCCGGAGCCTTCAGCACGGCAAAGCCGGCCTGTTCCACCGCCCCCTTGTGCAGCTTGTTGATGCCGCCGATTTCCTTCAGCACCGCATTGCCCACGCGCAGGCTGTCGTTGATCTGCGCCGTGGTCGACAGGTCCAGCAGCACGCTGGCCAGCTGGCGGTCATGGGTCTTGATGTTGACCCCGCCGATCAAGTCGGCCGAGTTTTCCTTGTTGGCCAGCCAGCGTGCGGCGGTGGAGCTGGCCCCCTTTTCCGACAGGGCGAACACGGAAGAACCGCGCGCCGTCGGCTGCACGAAGGCATCCGCATGGATCGACACGAACAGGTCGGCCTGCACCTTGCGCGCCTTGACTACGCGCTGACCCAAGGGCACGAAGAAGTCGGCATCACGGGTCAGCATGACGCGCATGTTGGGGTATTGCTCGATCTTGCGTTTGAGGCGCTTGGCGATGGACAGCACGACGTCCTTCTCGCGGTTGCCGCGCGCACCGGTGGCACCGGGGTCTTCGCCACCGTGGCCGGGATCCAGCGCGATGGTGATCATGCGGGTCAGCTGCATGCGCGGCTCGTCCGGCACCACCTTGGGGTTGCGCTCGGTCTTGTCTTCCGGCTGCGGCTTGATCTCGGCCAGCGGGGCCGGATCGGGTTTGGGCGGTGCGGCCGGGGCCTGCGCCAGCGGCGGGGTGGCCGGGCTTTCCTTGTTCCACTCGCCCTTCTGGATGAGGGCGGCGATCGGATCGGGCGGCGCGGCCGGGTAAAGGTCGATGACGAAGCGGTATTTGTACTCGCCCACCGGGGCCAGGGTGAAGACCTGCGGCTTGATCTCGTCCTTCAGGTCGAACACCAGGCGCACCACGCTGGGCCGGTTCTGGCCCACGCGCACCTGCTTGATGTAGGGGTCGTTGGGCTGGATCTTGGCGACCAGGTCCTTCAGGGTGCTGTTGAGGTCGATGCCCTCGATGTCCACCACCAGGCGCTCCGGGTTCTTGACCACGAAGTGGGTGACCTTGAGGTCGCTGTCGTTTTCCAGCGTGACGCGGGTGTAGTCCTCGGACGGCCAGACACGCACGGCCAGGATCTGCGAAGCCAGGGCGGGCAGGGGAGTGACGACGGAGACGAACAGCGCGCCGCCGGCTTTGAGGATGGTGCGGCGGGTTTTGGACTTCACAGGTTGGGAGCGAATTTCAGTCGAGCGAGGCATTGATGACCCTTGTCGGACAACGCACGCAATTCTACATCACGACCGTCCCCTGCAAGCGACAGGTTGACGTGTATGTCCGGTGGCGGCAACACCGGATCGCCCTTTTCAGGCCATTCGACGATACAGACGGAGTTTTCGTTGAAATGTTCACGAAAACCGGCATCGAGAAATTCTTCCGGGCTGGCCATGCGGTACAGATCGAAGTGGATGACTGTTACCATGCGGCCTGCGAAGGAAACTTCATAAGGCTCCGCCAGCGTGTAGGTCGGGCTCTTGACCCGCCCCTGGTAGCCCGCCGCATGCAGCAGGGCGCGCGTGAGCGCGGTCTTGCCGGCCCCGAGGTCGCCGTGCAGGTAGATCGCCAGGCCCGGCGCCAGCACCTGGGCCAGGTCGGCCCCGAGGCGGGCGGTGGCGGCTTCGTCGGGCAGGTGGAGGTGGAGTCGCTGCATGCTCATGCTGTTCTGGGTCATCCGGGATGGTTCGTTACAAGGTTCTAGTCTGAAGGTTCAAGCGCTCATGTCCATTCACCCCACGCCTGCCGATCCGATCGGGAGCACTGCCATCGCCGATCCCGCCGGCCTGGCGGCGCTGGCGGCCGCCATCAAGGCCTGGGGCCGGGAGCTGGGGTTTGCCGAGGTGCGCATCGCCGATGTCGACCTGTCGCACCGCGAGGCGGGCTTCCAGGCCTGGCTGGACAAGGGTTATCACGGCGAGATGGATTATATGGCAAGCCACGGCCTGAAACGGGCGCGGCCGGCCGAACTGGTGCCGGGCACGGTGCGCGTGGTGAGCGTGCGCATGCCCTACCTCCCGGCCGCCGCCGATCCGGATCAGCCCGAGCAACCTGACTGGCGTGCCCGCGAAGAGGCGCGCAGCGCCGATCCGGCGGCCGCCCAGGTCTCGATCTATGCACGCGGACGCGATTACCACAAGGTCCTGCGCGCCCGCCTGCAGCAGCTGGCCACCCGCATCGAGGGCCGCATCGGCCCCTTCGGCTACCGCGTCTTCACCGATTCGGCCCCGGTCATGGAAGTGGCCCTGGCCGAGAAGGCCGGACTGGGCTGGCGCGGCAAGCATACGCTGCTGCTGCATCGGGAGGCTGGCTCGATGTTCTTCCTGGGCGAGATGCTGACCGACCTGCCGCTGCCGGTGGATGAACCGGTCACCTCGCACTGCGGCCAATGCAGCGCCTGTATCACGGCCTGCCCGACCGGGGCCATCGTCGCGCCTTATGAACTGGATGCGCGGCGCTGCATCTCCTATCTCACCATCGAACTCAAGGGCAGCATCCCGCAAGACTTGCGTCCGCTGATCGGCAACCGTATCTATGGCTGCGACGACTGCCAGCTTTACTGCCCGTGGAACAAGTTCGCCCAGCGTGCCAGCCTGCCGGACTTCGATCCGCGCCATGGCCTCGACCGGGCGAGCCTGGTCGAGCTGTTCGGCTGGAGTGAAGAGGTCTTCCTGAAGAACACCGAAGGCAGCGCCATCCGCCGCATCGGCCATGAACGCTGGCTGCGCAACCTGGCCGTCGGGCTGGGCAATGCGGCCGATGCGCCCTCGCACCGGGGCGATGCGGCCATCGTGGCGGCTTTGCGGGCGCGTCTGGATCATCCGTCAGCGCTGGTGGCCGAGCACGTGGCCTGGGCGCTGGCCCGTCATGGCGTTCATGGAGTCGCAGGAGCAGATGGAGTAGAGTGACCCCTCCCAATAAGGAGGAGACACCCCATGCCCAGACTGAATCGCGCCGTCCTGCTGGCCAGCGCGCTGGCTGCGAGCCTGCCGCTGGCGGCCAGTGCCCAGCCCGCATCGACCGAAAAGATCGCCATCCCCGGCCTGCAGCAACGCGCCGAGATCCTCATCGACCGCTGGGGCGTACCCCACATCTATGCCGCCAGCGAGCGCGATGCCTTCTTCATGCAGGGTTTCAATGCCGCACGTGACCGCCTGTTCCAGATCGACCTGTGGCGTCGGCGCGGGCTGGGCCAGCTCTCCGAAGTGTTCGGTCCCGCTTATCTGCCTCAGGACCGTGCGACCCGGCTGTTCTTCTACCGCGGCGACATGCAGCGTGAATGGGCCGCCTATGGTCCCGGTGCGGAAAGCGTGGCGCAGGCGTTCGTGGAAGGCATCAATGCGTATATCGATTACGTCTCCCTGCATCAGGAAAAACTGCCTTACGAATTCCGCCAGCTGGGCTATTTGCCGGCCAAGTGGCAGGCCGAGGACGTGGTGCGCATCCGCAGCCACGGCCTCACGCGCAACCTGCAAAGCGAAGTGGCGCGCGCCAAGGTGGCGTGCGCGGCCGATCTGAAATCCGATGAAATCCGCTCCGGCCTGACCCCGCCCTGGACCGCCCGGATGCCCGAGGGCCTGGACCCCTGCCTGCCCAAGGACCTGCTGCAGGTCTTCACGCTGGCCACGCAGGGCGTGCGGATTACCAAGGAGAGCCTGAACGCCGCCACCACGGCAGGCGACAGCCAGCTGGTGCGCATCGAGCCGGCCGTCAATCCGGAAGAGACCATGGAAGGCAGCAACAACTGGGTCATCGCCCCGTCGAAATCGGCCACCGGGCGCGCCATCATGGCCAACGATCCGCATCGCGCCTATTCGGCCCCGTCGCTGCGCTACATCGCCCACCTGAGCGCACCGGGCATGAACGTCATCGGGGCCGGCGAACCGGCCTTGCCGGGCATCTCCATCGGCCACAACGGCAGCATCGCCTTCGGGTTGACCATCTTCAACATCGATCAGGAAGACCTCTACGTCTACCAGCTCAATCCCGACAATCCACAGCGATACCGCTATCAGGGGCAGTGGGAATCGATGCGCGTACTGCATGAACCGGTGCGCATCAAGAACGGCGCACCCGCCGTGGCCGATCTGAGTTTCACGCGCCATGGTCCGGTGATCTATGTCGATCAGGCCAAACACCTGGCCTACGCAGTAAGGTCGGGCTGGCTGGAGCCGGGCATGTCGCCTTACTTCGGCAGCATCGCCTACATGCGCACGCGCAATTTCAAGGACTTCAAGCAATCCATGCTGAACTGGGGCGCGCCGACCGAGAACCAGGTCTATGCCGACACCCAAGGCAACATCGGCTGGGTGCCGGGCGGGCTGGCACCGAAGCGGCCCAACTGGGACGGGCTGCTACCGGTGCCGGGTGACGGGCGATATGAATGGTCCGGCTTCTGGCGCGGCGACCAGCTGCCCTCGTCCTACAATCCGGCGCAGGGCTGGTTTGCCTCGGCCAACCAGATGAATCTTCCTGCCGATTACCCCTACCGCGAGCGCAAGCTCGGATTCGAGTGGACCAACAATTCGCGCTTCACCCGCATCAGCGAAGTGCTGGCCAGCCTGCCCAAGGTCTCGCTGCAGGATTCGATGCGGCTGCAGAACGATGACCTGGCCATCCCCGCACGCCGCCTGGCCGCCTTGCTCAAGCCCTTGTCCTCCGATGACGCCAACACCCGCGCTGCGCTGGCCATGCTGGGCCAGTGGGATTACGTGGAACGCAGCGAGTCCGCGCAGCCGGCGCTGTACGAAGTCTGGCTCTCGCGCCATCTGGGCAAGGCCTTCAAGGAAGCCGTGCTGCCCAAGGCGGCTGCCGATGCGATGGGGGCGCCTGATACGGCAGTGCTGCTCGATACGCTGGAAAACCCGGTACCCGCCTTCGGCGCCGATGCTGCGCAGGCGCGCGTCCGGCGCGATCAGGTGCTGCTCGCCAGCCTCGGTGCTGCCTGGGCCGAACTGGTCAAGCTGCAAGGTGCGGATCCGGCGCAATGGCAATGGGGCAAGCTGCACCACAACCTGATGGCGCATCCGCTGGCCGATGTGGTGGATGAGGCGACCCGCAAGAAGCTCAATGTCGGACCCATGCCCAAGCATGGCGGGGCCTATTCGCCCAATCAGTCGACCTATCGCGTCAATGATTTTCGCCAGACCAACGGGCCCTCCTTCCGCGTGGTGGTGGACGTAGGCCGCTGGGACAATTCCTGGGCCGTCAATGCCCCGGGCCAGTCGGGTGACCCCGACAGTCCGCACTATCGCGATCTGGCCGACAAGTGGTTGAAGGGCGAGTATTTCCCGCTGCTGTATTCCCGCGGAGCCATCGAGAAAGTCACCGAGCACCGCATCGTGGTGCAGCCGGTGCGCTAGACAGCAGGGCTGGCCTGGTGCGGCAGGATCAATGCACCAGCGCCAGCCAGAGCGGAATGGTCAATGCCGAGAGCAGCGTCCCGAACGAAATGAGGAAGGCCGTGAAGGGCCCGTTGCCGCCCATGCGTGCGGCGAGGATGTAGGCGCTGGAGGCGGTGGGCAGGCTGCAGAACAGCACCACGATGCGCCACTGCAGCGGTGGCAGCTGCAGCAGCATGCCGATCAGGTAAGCGGCCAGCGGCACCGCAACCAGCTTGATGACGATGAACCAGGCCACTACCGGCTTGCTCTCTTTCAAGCCCGACAGCAGCAGTCCGGCGCCGACCATCAGCAGGCCCAACGCAATGGAAGCCGCGCCCAGCCGCGAGAGCACCACGCTGGCCACTTCCGGCAAATGCAGCCCTAGTGCAGAAAACGTCAACCCGCCAGCAGTCGCCACCAGCAAGGGATTGCGGGCCAGCTCGCGCAGCAGGTTGCTGTTTTTTGCCGCCAGCGCATGGACGGCCGCGATATTGCACAGGGGCACGCCAAAGCCCAGCAGGATGGCCATCAGGCCTGCGCCTTCTTCCCCCGCCATGCGGGTGGCCAGTGCCAGCGCGATATAGGAATTGAAGCGAAAGGCGCATTGCATGCCCGACTCGTAGGTCATGGGCGTGGCGCGCAGGAAGGGTTTGCCCAGCCAGGTCAGCGCGATGCCCACCAGCAGCGCCGCCACGCCCGTCTGCACCATGCCGCCGGTGACCGAGAGATCGACTTTCAGGCGCGCCGTCGAATAAAACAGCAGCGCAGGGAAGAGGATGAAATAGACCAGCTTCTCCATGCCGGCCCAGAATTCTTCGCCCCAGTTGGAAATGCGATGGATCAGCAAGCCCAGTGCAATGAGGCTGAAGTCCGGCAGCAGGAGGTTGAGGATCTCCACGTGCTTACTTCAGCAGGCGTGCCAGCTCGACGGCAGTCTTGACGTTCATCTTGTCGAAGATGTGAGCGCGATGAACTTCCACGGTGCGCATGCTGATGCCCAGCTCATCGGCAATGACCTTGTTCATCTTGCCGGCCAGGATCAGGTCCAGCACTTCGCGCTCGCGCGCGGACAGCGCGGCCAGGCGGCTCTGCACGGCATCCTCGGCACCGCCGGCGCGCGAACTTTCCAGCGCTTCCAGCACGCGGTCCATCAACTGGTTGTCGTTGAAGGGCTTCTCGAAGAAATCGAAGGCACCGTTCTTGAGCATGTCCACCGCCATCGGCACATCGCCGTGACCGGTGAGGAAGATCACCGGACGCCGGTGCAGCAGGCCCTTGGTCTTGAGTTCATTGAACAGCGCCACGCCGCTGGTGCCGGGCATGCGCACGTCCAGCAGCAGGCATTCGCCCTCGGCGTCGATGCCGCTGGCATGGGCCAGTGCACCCAGCACGGCGGCACCGCTTTCATAGCCGATGGCGGCGATATTGCGCGAGCGCGCCAGCCAGGTCAGCGAATCGCGGATGATTTCTTCGTCGTCGACTATGTGCAGCATCGGTATGCGGGGCGGGAATCCAGTGTGGGAGAGGCGTCTCGTTATTGTGGCTGTCCGCTCTGGGCGGGCAGCGAAAACCGGAAGATTGTACCGCCTGCCGGGTTATCGGTGTAAGTGAGCGTGCCGCCGTGGAATTCGATGGTGGTGCGGCAGATGTTCAAGCCCATGCCCATGCCCTCGGCCTTGGTCGAGAAGAAGGGAGAAAACAGGCGCGCCGCCACTTCTTCGGCAATCCCGTGCCCCTGGTCGATCACCGAGACCGTGACCGATTCTGCACCATCGTCATTGCGGGTCAGCTCGGCGGTCACGCGCAGGATGCGACGCGCGGAGGGAACGGCGGCCATGGCCTGGATGCCGTTGCGGGTCAGGTTCAGGATCACCTGCTCCAGCAGCACCTGATCGCCCAGCACAGGCGGCAGCGACTTGGGCACCTGCCATTGCAGCACCACGAAGAACTGCTGGGCCTGCAATTCGATGAGCGGGGCCACGTTGTCCACCAGCTGCCGGATCTGCAGACGCTGGCGCGCCGGTTCGCGCTTCTTGACGAACTGGTGCACGCTGCGGATCACGTGGCCGGCGCGCTGGGCCTGGGTGTGGATCTTTTCCAGCGCCGGCTGCAGCGCCTTGGGATCGGCCTGGCCCTGCTGCATCATGTTCAGCGCCCCGGTGGTATAGCTGGAGATGGCCGCCAGCGGCTGGTTCAGCTCGTGCGCCAGGGTCGAGGCGATCTCGCCCATGCTGGCCAGGCGGGCGCTGGCCTGCAGTTTTTCTTCCTGGGTGCGGTTGAGGTCTTCGGCGCGCTTGCGTTCGGAAATGTCGAGGATGGAACCCATCCAGCCAGTCTGCTTGCCATCCTGGTCCACCAGCGGCGATTCGAAGATCAGCACCGGGAAGCGCTCGCCGTCGCGGCGCTGGAAGATGGTCTCGAATTGCGGCGTGGCGCGCCCGGCCAGCACGTTGGAGAAACGCTCCTGGTATTCATCCATCGCTTCCGGCGCCCAGTAAGGCATGGGGGGGATCTTGCCGACCAGTTCTTCTGCCGCGAAGCCGACCATCTTGCAGAAGGCCGGATTGACGTAGGTGATGCGGCCCTGCAGGTCGCGGGCGCGCATGCCGGTGACCAGTGAATTTTCCATCGCGGCACGGAACACGGCTTCGTTGAGCAGGGCCTTCTCGGCCTTGGTGCGGCGGTTGATGTCGCGCCACAGCGCCCACAGGCTCCACAGCAGACCCAGCGAGAGCACGATCACCGAGCCCACCAGCAGGTTGGGCAGCAGCTTGGGTGCGCTCTTGGTGCTGTTGGTATGCAGCACCAGCGTCAAGCCCGGCAGCTCCAGTTCACGCCGATGGGTGTAGACGTTCAGGCCCGGTCCGCCCGAGGTGCGGCGCGCCACCACGTTGTCATCGGTATCGGTGAGCGAGATTTCATTGTCCTGGGCGAACCACCACGGCACCATCTCGTTGAGGATGCGTGCCACCGCATAGCTGGCCACCAGGCTGCCGATGTAGTGATTGTCATGGAACAGCGGCACGTGATAGTCCATCAGCATCGGCTCGGCGATGCCGGGCGGGATGGCCGGCGGGCTGTAGAGCGGGCGGCGCATCTGGCGCGCGCGGTCGGCCGTCATCAGCGAGGGTTGCGAGAGATCCTTGCGGCTGATCGGCAGATCATCGGTTGAAGCGACCGGATGGCCTTCGGCATTGAACCAGGTCACGCGATAGAACTCGCGGTTGTTGCGCAGCAGGGCGTTCAGGCGGCTGCGGAAATGATCCTGATGCAGGCGGCCGTTGCTGATCTCGCGGCCGATGATGCGCATGCTCTCGTCATCGCGGCTGAGCTGGAAGCGGATCGCCTGTTCCACCCACAGCGAATCGGCGATCAGTTGCTCCAGCCGTTCGCTGGCTTCCATCTGCTGTGCCTGGCGCGGCAGCCAGATCAGCGTGGCCAGGAACAGGCACACCAGCAGGAAAGGGATCAGCCAGCGCATGGTGGTCTTGCGGCCGGAGGCCTGCAGCTGCGAGGCGGCATCGGGCTGGGGAGCGATCGGGGGCGGCGGGACGGTTTTCATGACGCCGCCAGTGTAGCCGCGCCCAAAAGCTTGCGCCAGCTTCCTGCGTGGCGGGAAGTGGACGGCAGGGACATTGTGGTTAACCACACTTGCTCCGTTTTGGTGAGGCCGCGCAAAATTCGCCAGCACAATCCGGTCCCCGCCAAGACCGGCCTTAGTCCATAAAAATTACTAACTAAATCATTTCCATCTCATTGGGGAGACAAGCATGAAACTGAAGTCCATCGTCTTTGCGCTGGCTGCGGCGACTGTCGTCAATGCCGGCCTGGTTGCCAGCGCTTTCGCGCAACAGCCCATCATCATCAAGTTCAGTCACGTGGTGGCCAACGACACGCCCAAAGGCAAGGCCGCCGAGCGTTTCAAGGAGCTGGCCGAGAAGGCCACCAAGGGCCGCGTGAAGGTCGAGGTCTATCCCAACAGCACCCTGTACAAGGACAAGGAAGAACTGGAAGCCCTGCAACTCGGTGCCGTGCAGATGCTGGCGCCGTCGCTGGCCAAGTTCGGTCCGCTGGGCGTGAAGGAGTTCGAGGTCTTCGATCTGCCCTACATCTTCCCCAGCAAGGACGTGCTGTACCGCGTGACCGAAGGTCCGATCGGCAAGGACCTGTTCAAGAAGCTGGAGCCCAAGGGCATCACCGGCCTGGCTTACTGGGACAACGGTTTCAAGGTGATGTCGGCCAACAAGCCGCTGCATCAGCCCTCGGACTTCCGTGGCCTGAAGATGCGCATCCAGTCCTCCAAGGTGCTGGATGCCCAGATGCGCGCACTGGGTGCCAACCCGCAGGTGCTGGCCTTCTCCGAGGTCTACCAGGCGCTGCAGACCGGCGTGGTCGATGGCACCGAGAACCCGCCCTCGAACCTGTACACCCAGAAGATGCATGAAGTGCAGAAGCACGTCACCGTCTCCAACCACGGCTACCTGGGCTATGCGGTGATCGTCAACAAGAAGTTCTGGGACGGCCTGCCCTCCGACGTGCGCACCCAGCTCGAAGGCGCCATGAAGGATGCGACCAAGTACGCCAACGCCATCGCCCAACAGGAAAACGATGCTGCTCTGGCGGCCGTCGAAAAGACCGGCAAGACCACCGTCTACCGCCTGACCGATGCCGAGAAGGCGGAGTGGCGCAAGGCGCTGCTGCCGGTACAGCAGCAGATGGCCAGCCGCATCGGCAAGGACCTGATCGACGCCGTCAACAAGGAATCGGCCGCGCTGGGCCAGAAGTAATCTCCGTTGACTTCAACGGGCGCCCGCCTTCGCAATGAAGCGGGCGCATTGCAGACAAGAACAATCCGAACAAGCAATGTCATGGGCTGATACCACTGCGGTATCGGCCTGCTGGCGCAAGGAGACTTCATGAAGTTACTCGACCACCTGGAAGAGTGGCTGATCGCGTTCCTCATGGCCGCGGCCACCTTTATCATTTTCGTGGCGGTGGTACACCGCTACGCCTCGGGCCTGGATATTCCCTGGCTGCAGGACCAGCTCATCCAGATCAACATGAGCTGGGCCCAGGAGCTGTGCATCTTCATGTTCGTGTGGATGGCCAAGTTCGGCGCCGCTTACGGCGTGCGCACCGGCATCCACGTCGGCGTCGATGTGCTCATCAACCGCATGAACACCCCGTGGCGCAACAAGTTCGTGCTCTTCGGTCTGTTTGCCGGCGCGTTCTTCACCGGCATCGTCGGGACCTTCGGTGCCGAGTTCGTCTACGACATCGCGCAGCACGACAGCACCTCCGAAGTGCTGGAACTGCCGATGTGGATCGTCTACCTGGCCGTGCCGCTGGGGTCGTACCTGATGTGCTTCCGTTTCCTCCAGGTCGCATGGAATTTCCATCGCACCGGCGAGTTGCCCAAACATGACCACGCCCACGTGGAAGGTCTGGACGAAGAAACCACCGGAGGTAAAGCATGAATGCACTGATCATTTTCGTCTTGCTGTTCGGGCTGATGCTGACCGGGATGCCCATCTCGATCTCGCTCGGCCTGACGGTCCTGACTTTCCTGTTCACGATGACCGAAGTGCCGATCCAGTCGGTGGCGCTGAAGCTGTTCACTGGCATCGAGAAGTTCGAGATCATGGCGATCCCGTTCTTCATCCTGGCTGGCAATTTCCTCACCCACGGCGGTGTGGCGCGGCGCATGATCAACTTCGCCACCTCCATGGTCGGTCACTGGCACGGTGGCCTGGCACTGGCCGGGGTGCTGGCCTGCGCGTTGTTCGCAGCGGTGTCAGGGTCGTCACCGGCGACCGTAGTGGCCATCGGTTCCATCATCCTGCCGGCGATGGTCAAGCAGGGTTTCCCGAATCGCTTCGGCGCGGGGGTGATCACGACTTCCGGCGCATTGGGGATCCTGATCCCGCCTTCCATCGTGATGGTGATGTATTCGGTCTCAACCAACACGTCGGTGGGCAAACTCTTCATGGCGGGTGTAGTGCCTGGCGTGCTGCTGGCCTTCCTGCTGGGGCTGACTACCTGGTACCTGGCGCGCAAGAACAACTACCCGCGCCTGAAGAAAGCCACTTGGGCGGAGCGCTTTGCGGCTTTCCGCAAGAGCGGCTGGGGTCTGTTCCTGATCGTCATCGTCATGGGTGGTATCTATACCGGCAAGTTCACTCCGACCGAGGCGGCGGCCATGGCGGCGGTGTATGCCTTCTTCATCGCGGTCTTCGTCTACAAGGACCTGAGCCTGAAGCAGGTGCCCAAGGTGCTGCTGGATTCAGCCTCGATGTCGGCCATGCTGCTCTACATCATCACCAATGCGGTGCTGTTCTCCTTCCTGGTGACCAGTGAAAACATTCCGCAGACGATGGCGGCATGGATCACCGATTCGGGACTGGGACCGATCACCTTCCTGCTGGTGGTCAACATCCTGCTGCTGCTGGCCGGTAACGTGATGGAGCCTTCGTCGATCGTGCTGATCCTGGCACCGATCCTGTTCCCGGTGGCGATGAAGCTGGGCATCGATCCGGTGCACTTCGGCATCCTCATCGTGGTCAACATGGAAGTGGGGATGTGCCATCCGCCGGTGGGGCTGAACCTGTATGTGGCCTCGGGCATCACCAAGATGGGCATCACCGAACTGACCATTGCGGTCATGCCGTGGCTGCTGACCATGCTCGGTTTCCTGGCGCTGGTGACCTACTGGCCGGGCCTGTCGCTGTGGCTGCCGAACCTGATCTACAACTGATCCGCAGCCATGTCCTGAGACGATGAAATCGGCGCCGTTACCTGGGTTGCACCAGGCCGGTGCCGATTTCGTCAGATGTCTGTCAAGTTGCTGAAAAGTATGTTGGTTTTGCCCTGAAAAAGTGCTTTGAGACGGCACAAAGTGCTGCTAAAGTGCGTGCTTTGCTGAATCGGCACCGTGTATTTGCCGCCCTGGCAATCGAGTTTTGTTTTAGGTTTTTTTAGTGAGTTGTTGATGTACTTGCCTTGGCGGCGACCCCTCCGACACATCGGTCCGGGCGTGGCGAGGCAGCACCGAATACAAAGCGGGTGGTGCATGACAAACGGTATCAATACCGGGAAACTGAGGAGACGTGCATTCGATTGAAACCGTTCAAACGGTCGGGAATGCATCTGGAGTATTTTGAAGGCGCATCCGTGGATGCGCCTTTTTTCTTTGTGTCGCGTGGTGCTGATGATGCGTATAAATCGTTTATACGGTTTATATGTTTTACCTCCCGCACGCCGCCGTCAGCCCAGTACCCGCTCCCCGTGTGGCGTCGACACCACAGCACGCAGGCTGGCCTGCTTTCCTTCCTGCAACACGATACGCGCATCGTCCAGTCCGATGGCCCGGCATGCGGCCTGCAGATCCTGCGCGGCGGGATGTTCCAGAACCAGTTGCTGCAAACAGCATCCGCGGTCGGGCAGGGCGCTGGCCGGGTGCGGCTGGCTGAGCCACTGGATCAGCGACGGCATCACGCCCTCGCAGGCCAATGTTCCATCGGCGGCGATGGTGATGAGCCAGTCCAGCGCACCGCGGCTCATGGGTTCGATCACGCCCGGTGAAACGGGGCTGGCCGCCACGGCCGCCGCGATATCGCTGGTGCGGGCCACCCAGTGCGCCAGGCGGGGCGCAGCGTCCTTGCCCAGATGATCCATGCCGAACCAGCGCGGCCGCTCGGGCGCATCGGCGTTGGGGTCGATGGTGATGACTTCGAGGTAGAAGCCTTCGCCCAGCGACAGCAGTGCGTTGTGCGTGCCCAGCCGCACATGCTGGCCGCCGATGCGCGGTGCCATGGAAACGCCCAGGCACTGTTCCACCCAGACCATGCCGGATTTGAGCGTGGGGGCGGTGATGACCAGGTGGTCGGGTTCGGTGTGCAAGGGGGCGGTGCTCATGCGGTCTCCATCAAGTTTTGCCTGATGGTATCAAGCCCGCGCGTGAATTGCTTACAATAGCTGCCCCAGGTCCATGCCACGGCTCCCGATGACCCCAGCAGATTCCCAATTGTCCGCCCTGTTTTCCGCCGTGGTGCACACGCCCTTCGGCGGCATGGGGGTGCGCACCCAAGCCGGGGCCTTGGTCGAGATGGTCTACCTGCCGCCGCACTACGCCGAGAAGGACGCCACCGATGCCGTGGCCGCGCAGGCGGTGCAGCAGATCACGCGTTATCTGGCTGACCCCGCTTTTTGTTTCGAACTGCCGCTGGTGAGCGTGGGCAGCGCCTTCCAGCAGCGCGTCTGGCATGCCATTGCCGAGATTCCCTGTGGTCAGGTGCTGACCTATGGCCAGGTCGCCAAGCGCATCCAGTCCGCACCGCGCGCGGTCGGACAGGCTTGCGGGGCCAACTGGTATCCGCTGGTGATCCCCTGTCATCGGGTGACGGCGGCGGGCGGCCTGGGCGGCTTCTCGCATCATGACGATGAGGATGGCTTCCACCTGGAGGTCAAGCGCTGGCTGCTGCGCCACGAAGGCGTGGCGGGATACTGAAGAAGACGCATGGGACGCACCACACCAAAGATCGAAGCCCCGTCCGTGAGCCGCGAGGCCATCGACGAATTCTGTGACAGCCTGTGGCTGGAAGATGGCCTGTCCAAAAATACGCTGGACGCCTACCGGCGCGACATGACCTTGTACGCCCACTGGCTGTATCAGGAGCGCGCCAAGGCCCTTTACGAGACGCAGGCCGAAGATCTCAACGCCTATTTCGCGGCGCGCCACGATGAGACCAAGCCCAGTTCCTCGAATCGCCGCCTGGCGGTGTTGAAGCGCTTCTTCCAGCTGGCCCTGCGCCAACATCACGTCACCGCCGATCCCTGCCTGAAGCTGCGCTCGGCGCGCCAGCCGCAGCGTCTGCCCAAGACCATGTCGGAAGGGCAGGTGGAAGCGCTGCTGGCCGCGCCCGATGTGTCCACACCGCTGGGCCTGCGTGATCGCGCCATGATCGAGCTGATGTACGCCAGCGGCTTGCGGGTCTCGGAACTGGTGACCTTGAAGAGCATCGAGGTCGGCATGAATGAAGGCGTGCTGCGTGTGACCGGCAAGGGCAGCAAGACGCGCCTGGTGCCGTTTGGCGAGGAAGCTGGTGCGTGGATGGCGCGCTACCTGGCCGAGGCGCGCAGCCAGATCCTGCAGGGACAGATCGATGATGCGCTCTTCGTCACCGCGCGCGCCGGGCCGATGACGCGCCAGATGTTCTGGACCCTCATCAAGAAATACGCGCTGCAGGCCGGTATTACGGTGCGCCTGTCGCCGCACACGCTGCGCCATGCCTTTGCCACGCACCTGCTCAACCATGGTGCCGACCTGCGCGTGGTGCAGCTGCTGCTGGGGCATGCCGACATTTCCACCACCCAGATCTATACCCACGTCGCACGCGAACGCCTCAAGCAACTGCATGCCGCACATCACCCCCGCGGCTGATCTTGCGGCATAATGTGCGCCCATGACGGCCCGGCCGGCCTGTGCGGCCGGTCAGTGTGCCGTCAGGAAGAGACCGATGAGCGCCAAGAAAGAACACATCTCCGAAACTCCCGCCACGCAATTCCTGCGCAAGCAGGGCGTGGCGTTCACCGAGCATCCCTACGCCTACGAGGAGCACGGCGGCACCTCGGTGTCCTCGCGCGAACTCGGTGTGGATGAGCATGCGGTCATCAAGACCCTGGTGATGCAGGACGAGGCCGCCAAGCCGCTGCTGGTACTCATGCATGGCGACTGCAAGGTCTCCACCAAGAATCTGGCGCGCCAGATAGGCTGCAAGTCGGTCGAGCCGTGCAAGCCGGAGGTGGCCAATCGTCATTCAGGTTTCCTGATCGGCGGTACTTCGCCCTTCGGCACGCGCAAGACCATGCCGGTCTATGTGGAGTCGACCATCCTCGAACTGGACAAGATTTACATCAACGGCGGCCGGCGCGGTTTCCTGATCGGCATCGATCCGGCGGTGATCCTGAAAGTGTTGCCGGCCAAGGCGGTGCAGTGTGCACTGGCCGATGCAGTGTGAACCGTCACGCTCAAACTTGACGACACTTGACGCGCGCTGACGCCGCTCCCCGATAACAGAGACAACAGAAAGCAAAAGCAGAAAGCCCCACCTCATGTCCAACATCCTCTTTGCCATCGCGGCCTACCTGATCGGTTCACTGTCCTTTGCGGTGCTGGTGTCCAAGCTGTTCGGCCTCTCCGATCCGCGCACCTACGGCTCCAAGAATCCGGGCGCGACCAATGTCCTGCGCAGCGGCAACAAGAAGGCAGCTGTGCTCACCTTGCTGGGCGACGGTTTCAAGGGCTGGCTGGCGGTGTGGCTGGCGCAGAAATTCGGTCCGCACTATGGCGTGGACGATACCGGCATCGCGCTGGTGACGCTGGCTGTCTTCCTCGGGCACCTGTGGCCGGTGTTCTTCCGCTTCGTCGGCGGCAAGGGCGTGGCTACTGCACTGGGCATCCTGCTGGCGCTGAACCCGTGGCTCGGTCTGGCCACGCTGGCGACCTGGCTGGTGGTGGCCTTCGCCTTCCGTTATTCCTCGCTGGCAGCGCTGGTGGCAGCGCTGTTTGCACCGTTCTATTACGGCCTGCTGTTCGGCACGACCGATGGCATCCTGCTGGCCGTGGTCGCCATGGCGGCACTGCTGATCTATCGCCATCGCAAGAACATCGGCAATCTGCTGGCGGGCAAGGAAAGCCGCATTGGCGACAAGAAGAAGGCGGCCAAGTAAGCCTGCCGATTGGAATGAAAAGAAGGGCCGCCATTTGCATGGCGGCCCTTTTTGTTTATATCGTTTAAATGATTTACGTGATTCAGGCGGTGGTCGTGTCTTCCTGTCGCTGCGGCGGCCGCAACTCATCCAGCGGCCAGCGCGGACGCACGCCAAAACCGTATTCCTTGCGCGCCGCACCCGGCTCCTCACGCAGGCGCATGGCACCGGCGAAGGCGATCATGGCACCGTTGTCGGTGCAGAATTGCAGCTCCGGGTAGAACACTTCATAACGCCGCTTGGCCGCCGCCGCATTGAGGGCCGCGCGCAGTTGCGCATTGGCACCGACGCCGCCGGCGATGACCAGACGCTTCAGGTTGGTCTGTTTCAGGGCCGTCATGCACTTGGCCACCAGTACGTCCACGATGGCATCGACGAAGCCGCGCGCGATGTTGGCCTTGTCCTGTTCGCAGATGTTGGCGCTGTGCTGCTTGACCACGGTCAGCACCGCCGTCTTCAAGCCCGAGAAACTGAAATCCAGATTCTTGGAATGCAGCATCGGACGCGGCAACTGGTATGCGCCTGGATCGCCGAACTCGGCCAGGCGCGAGATCGCCGGTCCGCCCGGATATCCCAGTCCCAGCAGCTTGGCCGACTTGTCGAAGGCCTCGCCGGCGGCATCGTCCAGCGTCTCGCCCAGCAGTTCATAGCGGCCCACGCCATCGACCCGCATCAGTTGCGTATGCCCGCCCGAGACCAGCAGCGCGATGAAGGGAAAGCGCGGCGGCTTGCTCGCCAGCAGCGGCGAGAGCAGGTGACCTTCCAGGTGATGGATACCCAGTACCGGCTTGTCCAGCGCCAGACCCAGTCCGCAGGCCACCGATGCGCCCACCAGCAGCGCCCCGGCCAGTCCCGGTCCTTGCGTGTAGGCGATGGCGCCGATGTCGGCGGCTTGCACCTGCGCATCGGCCAGGGTTTGCTGCAGCAGGGGAATGGCGCGGCGGATGTGGTCGCGCGAGGCCAGCTCGGGGACTACGCCGCCATATTCCTGGTGCATGGCAATCTGCGAATGCAGGGCATGCGCCAGCAGGCCGCGCTCGGTGTCGTACAGAGCAAGGCCGGTTTCGTCACAGGAAGATTCGACGCCGAGAACTAACATGGGGATGGACTCAATGAAGCCGCCGCAAAAAAGCCCGGTGGGGGCCGTGCGGCAAAGGCGCTATTGTAATGGAAACCCACCGGGCAAGCGCCCCGGCTGCGGCAGGCGGCGGTTTTGGTGTACCCTTCGGCCATGCAAAACGATGCCCACATTCCTGCTCCGGCTGCGGCCGTCGAGCCTGTCGCCAGTGCCGCTGCCCCGTCACCGGCCCCGTTCGCAGCCGCCCGTTTCATCAAGGAAATCGGACGCGGCAAGGACGGTGCCCGCAGTCTTTCGCGCGAGGATGCGCAACTGATGTATGCCGCCATGCTCGATGGCCGCGTGAGTGATCTCGAACTTGGCGGCATCCTGCTGTCCATGCGCATCAAGGGCGAGTCGGTCGAGGAGATCGCCGGTTTCCTGGCGGCCGCCGAGGCCTCCTTCACGCCCCTGCATGCGCCGGCCGGTCCCTATGCGCCGGTGGTGCTGCCCAGCTACAACGGCTCGCGCAAGATGGCCAATCTGACGCCGCTGCTCTGCCTGTTGCTGGTGCGGCGCGGAGTCCCCGTGCTGATGCACGGCGTCACCCACGATCCGCAGCGCGTGACCAGCGCCGAGATTCTCACTGCGCTGGGGGTACCGCATGCGGCCTCCGCCGCCGAGGCCGAAGCGCGCATGGCGGCCGGCCTGCCGGCCTTCATCCCGATTGCTGCGCTGGCCCCGGCCGTGTCGCGCCTGCTCGATCTGCGCCGCATCCTCGGCGTGCGCAACTCCACGCATACGCTGGTCAAGATCATGCAACCGTTTGCGCAGCCCGCCTTGCGTCTGACGTCGTATACCCATCCGGAATATCTGGAGATGCTGACCGACTACTTCAGTCACGCTGCCCCGCATGATCGCGGCGACGCCTTCCTCATGCGCGGCACCGAAGGCGAGACCGTGGCCAATGCGCGGCGCGCCCAGCGCATCGACTGGTTCAGCCGCGGCACCCGCACCGTGCTGGTGGAAAAGCAGAGCGTGGCGGAGGAATTGCCCGACCTGCCCGAAGGCCAGGATGCCGCCGCCACTGCCGCCTGGATCAACGAGGTATTGGCGGGGCAGCGCCCGGTACCGCAAGCCATCGCCGAGCAGGTCGATCACTGCGTCGACGTGGCGGCACGCGTGGGAAATTGATGCACTGCTGCGTGGGAGATTCGCCACAGCCACTCCCGTCACGCGGGAAGCTGACAGATTGACAGGCGGGACGCGCGCAGCAGCACATGCCGGTGGCGGATCGCACGCGGGCGGAACAAGAACAAGAAAGGAAGGAAGCAAGATCCCAGGGGGGAGCGGGATCGTGATTCGGGAGGGGGAGAAATCTCGGGAAACGACACGAGAGGAGCACGCAGCGAACGCTGCGGGAGCGCGTCTTCAGGTGCGGGTGCGGCGGCGGGTGGTGGCGGTCTTGGTCGGTGCAGCGGCTTTTTCTGACGCCTGGATGGCGACTTGCGAGAAGGCGAAGATCACTTCCTTGACGATCTTGCGCTGGGGCGCAGGCAGATTGATGAAGGCTTCGAAGGCTTCGCGCTCGCGGTAGCCGATGGCTTCTTCCCAGCGCGCGCGGCGCTTGTCGATGCGCTTGCTGATCTCTTCACCGAAGCGCAGATGCTGTGGCGTCACGATCAGCCATTCGGCCAGCGTTTCCAGCTTGTCCTGCTTGGGCATCGACTCGCCCAGCAGCCAGCGGCGTACGCCGTGCAGCGTCATCGGCTTGCCCCAGTAACGTAGATTGAATTCCCGTTCCAGAACGGCGGGCTTGGGTTCGTATCCTGCTTTTTCCATCGCTGCGCGCAGGCGCTTTGCGAATTTTTGATTGGCGGTTTCCATGATTTCGAAGGTACTTTGAGGTAGCGCTTTCCGGGGTACGTTTGCTTCCGAGGTGAGTTACGCCGCAAACGTGATTTATACTCACTGGTCCGAAAGAGTGCGCCATCGTTCCTGCAACGGCCCGCGCGTGATCGCGCCGAAGCAGTTCCGGCAAGCATTTCCGGCTGATGGGAAAGTGTCCATGTGCAAGTCTCCAGAGCGCACTTTGGTGCAGCGTGCAGCCGCATTTGGCACGGGTCACCGTGCACAGATGTCAGGTCATCAGGCCACTGCAAGTACGTCGCGCGGAGCGCATTGCAGGGACTGGCCTGGTGCATCGCATGCTTGACGCAGGAGGGACGATGCCGGTCTTGTGATGCAGGCATTGTCGGTCCAACTCTCCTGCCTGTGCATCGGCAGGGCGCAATTTTTTAAGGTTTGTGTCCGCCGCGAGACACGCCGCAAGGAGCGAGACACGGTGTTCCAGATCTGATGCGACGCGGCATCTTGCGCCCGAAGCGCGCTAGAATAGCGGGAGATCGAAAAGCGCACCGGGCATCCGGTGAATGAATAGCCGATATCTTTCCCATTCCACGGGATGGAGTTTTTGTTAGATAATCCGGCCCGAGCTTTTTGGGGGGCGACACCGTCCGGCGTCTTGCCGGAGAGTCACACAAGCAGCACGCTGGTTGCAACGAATCGAATAAATCAAAGAAGTCAGCAGCATCCCTGTGGTACGTTTTGGTTACGTAACTTTTTGAGGTTCCCGGAATGACGTCGGCGCGCGTCGTGGCAGCGGCATGGTTTCCTGCCGCGCACGAGGTGCGCAGGTGCTTTCCAGGATGGAACGCGGCGACCCGTTGCCCGGCAACGGCGATCGACTGACGTCCTGCGGCCCGCTGCGCCATGTTGCCAGCGCGCTCGTCGCCAGGACGGAACGGCCGCGATACCGAGCAGGCGTCCTGTCCTGCGGGCTCCCAGCGATAGCCCGCGTGGAAGGTGCGCACCCGAGCCCAGGTTCGACAATGTCAGCTTCCTTTCATTTCCTGCTGTTGGCCTTCGCCTTGCTGGTCGCCAGCCTCTCGGCCTACGCGGCGCTGGAGGTCTCCGAGCGCATCGTGCTGCAGGAGTCCCAGCACCGGCGCTTGTGGCTGGCCATCGGCGCGGTGGTATTCGGTCTCGGCGTGTGGGGTGCGATGCTGCTGACGGTGGCGTCGCTGGACGCGCCCATGCCGATCGCCTTCGATGCGCGCATGGTGGTGCTCACCCTGTTGCTGTGCCTCTCCAGCGCTTTCTACCTGATGCATCTGACGGGCATGCGGCGTCCGCAACCGGCCCGCCTGGTCATCGGCGGGCTGGCCATCGGTGCCGCCTTCAATGCCGCTTTTCACATCGCGCTCAAGTCGATGACGCTGGTGCCGCCGCTGGTGTATCACACGCCCTTGCTGATCGTGGCCCTGGTGGTGTCGGAAGTGGTGGCGGTCTTCATCGTCACGCTGTTTTCCGCCAGCAACGGACGCAAGCCCATGACCGGTTCGCTCAATTCCCAGCAGGCGCGGCGCGTGCTGGCGGCGCTGCTGGTGGGGGCCGGGCTGGTGTCATCGGCGGCCGCCGGACTGCGCGCACTGCTGATCGACCCGCAGGCGCAAAGCCTGGCCGGGGAAGGCATCACGCGCGAACACCTGGTCAATGGCCTGGTGTTCCTGGCCTTTCTGGCGATGGCCATGGCGCTGGTGGTCAGCGGCGTGCAGCGCAATCAGGTCTTGAAGAAGATCGTTGGCCGCACCAATGACAAGCTGCTGCACTTCGCCACCCATGATGTGCTCACCGGCCTGCCCAATCGCGCCTTGCTGGCGGATCGCATCCAGCATGCGGTGGAAGTGGCGCGTCGCAACGGCAAACCGTTCGCGGTGCTGTTCATGGATCTCGATGGCTTCAAGGCCATCAATGATTCGCTCGGCCACGCCGTCGGCGATGGCTTGCTGGTGGCGGTGGCGCAGCGCATCCGCGCCTGCATCCGTGGCGAGGACATGGTGGCGCGCATCGGTGGCGACGAGTTCGTGGTGGTGATGAGCAACCTGTCCACGCCGGAGGTGGTGGAGCAATTGTCGGAGAACATCCTGGCCGAACTGCGCCTGGATTTCCAGATCGAGGATGCGACCTTGCGCGTGACCTCCAGCATCGGCATCGCGGTCTATCCCAACAGCGGCGAGTCGGTCGATGCCCTGATGAAAAATGCCGATGCCGCCATGTACGAAGCCAAGCAGAGCGGACGCAATACCTATCGCTTCTTCGAGCCGGCCATGCATGCCAGCGCCATGCGCCATCTGCAGGTGCGGCAGGCGCTGCAGCAGGCGATCGACCAGCAGCAGTTCCGCCTGCACTTCCAGCCCAAGTATCGCGGTGCCGGCAAGGAACTGACCGGGCTGGAAGCGCTGCTGCGCTGGCATCATCCGGAGCTGGGCGAGATGGCTCCGTCCGAGTTCATTCCCATTGCCGAGCGCTCGGGGCAAATCCTCTGCATCGGCGACTGGGTATTGCACGCGGTGTGCCGGCAGATCGTGTGCTGGGATGCGGCCGGCGTGAAGCCGGTCAAGGTGGCGCTGAACCTGTCGCCGCTGCAGATGCGCAGCGATCTGGTGGAGCGCATCATCAAGGTGGTCAGTGCGTCCGGCATCGCGCCGCAGCGGCTCATGTTCGAGATTACCGAGACCGCCGCCATGAAGGATGTGGAACGCACCACCCGCGTCGTGCGCGAACTGCAGTCGCTGGGTTTCGACATCGCCATCGACGACTTTGGCACCGGCTATTCCAGTCTGGCCTACCTGGCGCAGTTCCACTGCCGGCAGGTCAAGATCGACCGTTTCTTCACCTCGCGCCTGGACCTGGACGATCACTCCGGACGCGCCATCGTGGCCGCCATCATCGCGCTGGCACATGCCCTTCAGATGGAAGTGGTGGCCGAAGGCGTGGAGACCGAAGGGCAGCTGCGCGAACTGCAGCTGCTGCATTGTGATCAGGTGCAGGGCTTCCTGCTGGGGCGGCCGGACGACGCGGTCAGCGTGCCCGGTCTGGTCGACGCCAGCAATGACGATCTGTTTGCCGCCGGCGGCGTGATCAAACGCTGAGTTCGCCGCGCTGCGCGCGGCGCTGGATCACGCGCAGATAGGCCAGCAGGCCGAGGGCCACCAGGCCCAGACTCAGGCTGTTGGCCAGCCAGAACCCGGACGGACCGCGCAGCGCCGGCGGTGCCACGCCCAGCGGATCGAGTCCCAGCAGATAGCCGCCGCCCAATCCCACTCCCCACAGCGTGACCGCGTAGATGACGGTGGGCACCACCGCCACCTTGTAGGCGCGCAGCACGAAGGCCGTGGTCACCTGCATGGAATCGAACAGCTGGTAGAAGGCGATGTAGAGGAACAGCGGCAGCGCCGCACCGACGATCACCGGATCGGGCGTGTAGGCGCGAATGATGTGTTCGCGCAGGAACCAGACGATCACCCCGATCACTACCGACAGCGATACCGCCAGGCGGATGCCGGCGCGGCCGATCTTCTTGGCCTCCGCCATGTTGCCGCCGCCGATGGCTTGCGCGACCAGGGTGCTGGTGGCGCTGGCAATGGACAGCGGCAGCATGTACAGCACCGTGCCGACGTTGGCCGCGATCTGGTGGCCTGCCACCGGGACCGCGCCGAGGCGCGCGATGAACACGGCCATCAGCGTGAAGGCGGTCACTTCGATGAAGTAGGACATGCCGATCGGAATACCCAGCAGCAGCAGCGTGCGCTGGCTCTTCCACGAGGGCGCGACGAAGCCGCTGCCGAACAGCTTGAGCGGACGATACAGCGGCAGGCGCGCCACCAGCAGCCAGGCGGCGATCATCATCAGCCAGGCGATCAGCGTGGTGGCAATGGCGCAGCCGGGGCCGCCGAAGGCCGGCAGGCCGAGGCCGCCGAAGATGAGCAGGGCGTTCAGCGGCAGCTTCAGCAGCAGGCCGCCCAGCTGCAGCGCCATCACCATCTTGGGCCGCGCCAGGGCCGTGTTGAGCGAGGAATAGACGCGGAAGAACAGCGTGGCCGGCAGCGCCAGCGCTTCGATGCGCAGGTACAGCGTGGCCTTCTCCACCAGTTCCGGCGAGGCCTTGGCCACGGCCAGGAACAGCGGTGAAAACATCAGGATCAGCGAGCCCACGATGGACAGCAGCACCGCCAGCCACATGCCTTGCTTGACCTCGTTGCCGATCTCGCCCACGCGGCCTGCGCCGTACAGCTGGCCGATGGTCGGCTGCAGCGCCTGCAGCACACCCGACAGGCCGACGAACACGCTCACGTAGATCGACACGCCCAGCGCCAGCGCGCCCAGGTCCAGCGCCGAGAAGCGCGAGACCATGGCGGTATCGATGACGCCATTGGCGATGATGGCCAGCTGCCCGATCAGCAGCGGCCACGCCAGCCGCGTGATGCGGCCGACATGATGGCGGGAGGAGAGGGCGGGCAGTTCAGTCGTCACGCGGCAGCCAACCTTGCATCAGCGACCGGCACGGCGGTACAGGCGGAAGCGCTCGTCGCGGTCGGAGGGGCGGCGGCCTTCCCAGACCATGCGCCAGTTGCCGGGGTACTGGCGCAGCATGATGGAGGCATCCTGATTGCTGACGTCATCCTGCAGCAGCAGGTAGTCGCAGCTCTGGTCGCGCTCGTCGGCAAAGCGCACGTTGCCGAAATAGGCGAAGGAGGCGCGCTGCGCCGGTCCCACATTGCTCTGCACGCACTGCTTGACCGAAGTCAGTTTCGATTCGATCTGTTCGGCCACGCCCGCATAGCTCTTGCCGTAGTTGACCCAGGGCAGCCACAGCGTCATCAGCAGCACCCAGCACAGGATCACGCCACCCGACGACAGCACCACGGCCCGCCACAGCACCGAGGGACGGCGCGAGATGCGCCAGTGCACCACCAGGATCCAGGCGATGGTGGCGGCCACCGCAATGGCCAGCGAGATCCATTCGAAGCCGGGCTTGAAGCCGGGCGCGAGCTTGTAGGCATTGCGCGCGATCTTGGCCGGCCAGCCGGTTTCCTTGGCGATCCAGCCGATCCAGATGAAGGCCGCCGAGGTGGTCAAGGTCATCACCGAGAACCAGTCCACCGCATTGATGGCACCGCGCTTCATGGTCGGCAGGCCGAACGCGGCCAGGATCGCCAGCGCCGGCAGCAGCGGCAGCAGCATGCCCTCTTCGCGATGCACGTTGACCAGGATCAGCAGCGTGATGGGGATCAGGAAGGCCAGCGGCAAGGCGATGTGCAGCGAGCCCAGCTGGCGGCGCCAGGCGTACAGTGCCCAGCCGGCGAAGGGCCAGGCTGGCCAGGCGAACCACACGCCGTACTTGCCGAGGAAGGCCAGGGTGGCCAGCGTCGGGCGGTTGAGCTGGTAAATGTTCCAGCTCATCCACAGCTCGAACTGGCTGGCCGCTTCAGCCGGGATCAGGCGGTGCAGCGCGGCCACCCAGGCGGCGCTGATCAACAGCGCCATCGGCAGTGCCAGCAACAGCAGCAGGCCGAGGGCGCGGCCATCCTTGCGCAGGGCGGCCAGCAGGACCAGCGCGATCATCACGCCGACCGGCAGCAGCCAGCCATAGGTCAGCACCAGCATGCCCAGCGCCAGTCCCAGCCAGATGCCATGGCGCAGCTTGCCCGCATCGAACACGCGCGCCGCGCCGAACATGGCATAGGCCACCAGTGCGATCTGCAGGGTCTTGGGGCTGGTCTCGTGGCTGTGCAGCAGCAGGCCGAGGAAACCGAGATAGATCAGGAAGGCACCATCGGCCAGGGTGCGGCCGAAGTCCTTGGGTTCGGGCTGGCCGCCGAAGGCCAGCTTCAACGGCTGCGCTTCGGCGCGGCGGCCCAGCACGTAGGTGGTGTACCAGATCGACAGCGAGCCGACCAGGAAGCAGCCGATGATGGAAACGCGGGCCGCCAGCGGGTCGCCCAGCAGCCAGCCGAACAGTTTGATGCAGATTGCACCAAACCAGTAGGCCAGCGGACTTTCCGCCGGCAGCGGCAGGCCGGCCACGTTGGGGGTGAGCCAGTCGGCCAGGTTGCCATGGGCCATGGTCCACATGATGCCGAAGCTGGTGGCATCCTCGTTCTTCCAGGGATCGCGGCCGATCAGGCCGGGCAGGATGTAGAGGAGGGCGAGCGCAAGCACGGCCAGGCGCGGAAGCGCATTGGTCGCGGCGGCGGGAAGACGGACTGGCTTCATCAAGATCTTGTTGCTCTTGTTCTGTGCTGCGTGTTGGGTGATGCGCGGGCTGGGGTGGCCTGGGCCGCGCGGTCGCCGTTGTCGGCGGCTGGTGTTTTTGGCTGGTGTTTTTTTAGCAGGCCCTATTGTGCAGGAAAACCCGGTAAATAGTTGTTTCTGTCTGCTACATGATGGTGCAGCCCCTGATGCTGCCCCACCGGTGAGCCCAACAAAAAAGGCAGCCGGAGCTGCCTTTTTTGGAGGAAGTACTGATTACGCCTTCGAGACAGCAGTCTTCGAACCGACGGAACCGAACTTCTGGCGGAACTTCTCGACGCGGCCAGCGGTGTCGACGATCTTGTGCTTGCCGGTGTAGAACGGGTGCGATTCGGAGGAAACTTCGATCTTCACCAGGGGATATTGCTTGCCTTCGAACTCGCCGGTTTCGCGGGTGCCGATGGTGGAGCGGGTGATGAACTTGAAGTCGTTCGACATGTCGTGGAACAGGACTTCGCGGTAATCCGGGTGGATGCCTTCTTTCATGATTGCCTCAAGAGTAGTTTGGTAGCCAATCGCCACTTCGTCGGTCGCCCTGCTTCTTGACCCGATTGATGATCACTTGCCGGTTTGGAAAAGTCCGAAATTATACAGTGGAATCAGGGGCTTGGGTCAAGGCAGCCGACCGGCCGGGCCGGCGCGGCGTGGTATTTAAGATGAAAATGCTCATCCGCTGTTTCCCAGCGGGCAATAAAAAACGGCACGCCCGCTGAGGGACATGCCGTTTTCCGAACCTGCCAAGGACTTAGTTGCTCTGATGAACTTAGTTGCCTCGGCGCATCATGTCGAAGAACTCGGCGTTGTTCTTGGTGGACTTCATCTTGTCGAGGATGAATTCCATCGCCTCGATTTCATCCATGTCGTACATGAGCTTGCGCAGCACCCAGATCTTCTGCAGCTGGTCCGGCTTGATCAGCAGCTCTTCGCGGCGGGTGCCGGACTTGGAGAGGTTGATGGCGGGATAGACGCGCTTCTCGGCCAGGCGGCGCTCGAGGTGCACTTCCATGTTGCCGGTACCCTTGAATTCTTCGTAGATCACGTCATCCATGCGCGAGCCGGTTTCGATCAGGGCGGTGGCGATGATGGTCAGCGAGCCGCCTTCTTCGACGTTGCGGGCGGCACCGAAGAAACGCTTCGGGCGCTGCAGCGCGTTGGCGTCCACACCACCGGTCAGCACCTTGCCGGAGGCCGGGATCACGGTGTTGTAGGCGCGTGCCAGACGGGTGATCGAGTCCAGCAGGATGACCACGTCCTTCTTCATTTCAACCAGGCGCTTGGCCTTTTCCAGCACCATTTCGGCGACCTGCACGTGACGCGTGGCCGGTTCGTCGAAGGTCGAGGCGACCACTTCGCCGCGCACCGAGCGCTGCATTTCGGTCACTTCTTCCGGACGTTCGTCGATCAGCAGCACGATCATCACGGTGTCCGGATGATTGGTGGTGATGGCGTGGGCGATGTGTTGCAGCATCACCGACTTGCCCGACTTGGGCGAAGCCACCAGCAGGCCGCGCTGGCCGCGTCCGACCGGGGCGATCAGGTCAATGATGCGGCCGGTGATGTTTTCCTCGCCGCGCATGTCGCGCTCAAGCTGCAAGAGCTTGTTGGGGTGCAGCGGCGTGAGGTTTTCAAACAGGATGCGGTGCTTGGAGGCTTCCGGCGGTTCGCCGTTGACCTTGTCGACCTTGACCAGGGCGAAATAGCGCTCGCCGTCCTTGGGCGTGCGCACTTCACCTTCGATGGAGTCGCCGGTGTGCAGGTTGAAACGGCGGATCTGCGAAGGCGAGATGTAGATGTCGTCGGTGGACGCCATGTAGCTGGCGTCGGGCGAGCGCAGGAAGCCGAAGCCGTCAGGCAACACTTCGAGGGCGCCATCGCCAAAAATCTGTTCTCCTGATTTTGCGCGCTTCTTCAGGATGGCAAACATCAGCTCCTGTTTGCGCAGGCGCGCAGCATTCTCGATGTCCAGGCTGATGGCCATTTCCAGCAAGGCAGAGACGTGCATCGCTTTTAGTTCTGATAAGTGCATATGAGTGTCCCGGGACGGGATAAATAAAGGTGGGGGAGGGAATTGCGTGGTGTGGATCTAGATAAAGCCGGGCACCTTGTGCCGGGCGGACGGCAGCGCGAGCGCGCCGCCGTCGGATGTTACATCAGAATCAGATGTTGCTGTCGATGAACGAGACCAGCTGGCCCTTGGCCAGTGCGCCGACCTTCTGGGCAGCGGCTGCGCCGTTCTTGAACAGGATCAGGGTCGGGATGCCGCGGATGCCGAACTTGGCCGGGATGGCCTGGTTGGAGTCCACGTCCAGCTTGGCGATCTGCAGCTTGCCGTCGTATTCCTTGGCGACTTCTTCCAGGATCGGGGCGATGGCCTTGCAGGGACCGCACCATTCCGCCCAGAAATCAACCAGCACGGGCTTGTCGGACTTCAGCACATCGGCTTCGAAAGAGGCGTCAGTAATATGTTTGATATGTTCGCTCATGGCATTTCCTCGGTATGAGGCAGTGGTGTAATTAGTCAATCAGCGCCGTGGACAAATACCATCAGGCCTGGCGTGAGCCATCAACGCTTCCGGAGTTGCTAGGTCTACGTGGAGTCGTTGCGCGCCGATTCAAGTTGTAATTGAAGCGCGGCAGAGGTAAGCGGCGGGGTACAGGGGCAATCATAACCCATTTTGAGGGAAAGTGTGGACGCTCGGTCCGTGGCCTGTTGTCACCCGTCCTCATCGCGGCCATTGCAGCGCTGCGCGAGCACCGGCGCGGCTTTGCCCGTTGCGCCCGCGAGGCCGGCAGGGGGCCGTCTGGCATACAATGCGCAGCATCGTCTGCTCCGGCGCGATTGAAAAAATCTGTCGGAGCAAGAGAAAAATACAATGGCTGCACGGTCCGCTGACGCTCTTGTGCCGCCTCGGCCGTGTCCATACGCGCTATCCTCACCAGCCCTCATTGAATCCAGAGAACGCATGCTGCTTGCCACCGTACCGATCCCGCCCACTCCCGATTTCTGGCAACAGGCCGTGCGCGCGCTGCTGCGCGAGGGCCAGCCGCTGGGGCAGGCGCTGCAGGCACAACAGGAAGGGGCGCTGGATTTCTCGGGCGTGCAATTGATGGTGCCGGCGTTTTCTCACGCCCAGAATTTCAAGGCGGCGCTGTCGCGCGAACTGCGCCGGCCCTACATCGCCCCGCGCATCAATACGCTGTCCGGCCTGCTGGCGATGCAGCCGCCGGGCGAGAGTGCGCCGCCCTCCGAGAGCGAGCGGCTCATGCAGCTCTATGCGCAACTGCGCGAACATGGCTGGCTCAAGAAAATGTTTTCCGCCCGCCGCAATGCCGACCTGCTGCCGCTGGCGCAGACGCTGCTGTCCCTGTCCGATGAGCTGACCCTGGCGCTGCTGCCCGAGATCCGCGCCAATGCGGATGGTGAAGAGGCAGCGGCAGGCCGCTGGACCCAGGCCTTGGCGCAGTTGCTGGAGCCGTTGGCACCTTCTGCGCACGGCATGCTGTCCGACGAAGCGGCGCTGGTGTGGCAGGTGTGGAAAACCCAGCTCGATGCCCATGACCGCATCGTGCAACGTTTCGACGCGATGCTGGCGCTGGCGGATCAGGCCAGCCTGCCGCTGGTGTGGGTCAGCCCGACCGAACCGGAACCGCTGGACGCGGCCTTCCTGTCGGCCTACGCCCAGCGCCAGCCGGTGCGCATCGTCACGCTGGACTGGAGCCGCGCGGTCATCGCACCGCTGCATCCGCTGTATCTCTCGGCCTGGGAAGAGCTGGTGCGCGACGATGATGGTCTGCCGATGGAAGCGGACCAGGCTGCGGTCTCCCCGTCGCATCCCATCGCGCTGCCGCGCCTGTGTCCGGCCGGCGACCTGGAAAACGCCGCCATACAAAGCGCGCAGATCGTGCTGCGCTGGCTGCAGCAGGGCAAGACCGACATCGCCATCGTGGCCCAGGACCGCGTCACCGCACGCCGCCTGCGCGCCTTGCTGGAACGCGCCGAAGTGGCCGTGGCCGACGAGACCGGCTGGAAGCTCTCCACCACCCGCGCCGCCGCTGCGCTGGCCGCGTGGAATGACCTGGTCTCGGCCCGGGGTGAAACCAATGCACTGCTCGACCTGCTGAAGTCGCCCTTCGTTTTCCCTGAGGATGCCGACCGCAGCGACCGCGTCATGCGCATCGAAGCCCGCCTGCGCCGTACCAACATCGCCGGCGACTGGCAGGCGCTGCAATCGGCCTTCGCCGAAGCGGGACAGGCCGATGACCTGGCTTGCATCATCACGCTGGCCAAGCAGGCTGCGCGCTTCGGCGGCCGCAAGACGCTGGCGCAATGGTGCGAGACGCAGCGCGGCCTGTGCCAGGCGCTGGGTATGGAAGCTGCGCTGCGCGCCGATGGTGCGGGCGAGCAATGCCTGCTGATGCTCGACGAGATCGCCGCCGAGCAGGGCGGGCTGACCGATACCTTCAGTTTTGCGGAATGGCGCGCGCTGCTCAATTTGCGTCTGGATGCCACTTCCTTCATGCCGCCCATCAAGGACCGGCGGGTCGTGATGCTGCCCCTGAACGGCGCGCGCCTGCGGCGTTTCGAGGCGGTGCTGGTGATCGGTGCGGATGCCGCGCACTTGCCTTCACCTCCGCAGGAAACCCTGTTCTTCTCCAATGCCGTGCGGCGCGAACTGAGCCTGGCCACGCGCGCCACGCGCCAGCGCCAGCAGCTGCGCGACCTCACCGAATTGCTGTGCGTGAATCCGGAGGTGGTGTTGTGCTGGCAGACCCATCAGGATGGCGAGCCCAATCCTGTGAGCCCGTGGGTCCAGCGCCTTGAACTGAAGCTGGCGCAGCAGGGTGCCGCGCCACTGGAACGCGTGACGCTGCCGCCGCCGCTGAAGCCACTGCGTGCGGTGCTCTCCACCATGCCGATGCCGAGCGCGCCGGATCTCTTGCCGGCCTCGCTGTCGGCCAGCGGTTTCGGCAGTTTCCTGGCCTGCCCGTATCAGTTCTTTGCGCAACGCATGCTGCGCGTGGCGGTGATGGATGAGCTCTCGGACATGCCCGAGAAGCGCGACTACGGCAGCTGGCTGCACGAAATTCTTTACCGCTATCACGCCTACCTGCGCGACAACGACACCCCGCTGCCGGCCCGCGCGCCTTTGCTGGCGCAGCTTTCCGAGGAAGTGTTCCAGCGCGAGATGCAGCGCCATCCGGCCGCGCTGGCCTTCCATGCGCGTTGGCAGAAGGTGATGCCGGCCTATCTGCTGTGGGCCAACGAGCGCGAAGCCGAGGGCTGGCAATTCGCCTTCGGTGAAGAGTCGCAATCACACGCCCTGCAATGGCAGGATGGCGGCATCGAATTGTACGGTCGCCTCGACCGGGTCGACCGCAATGCCGACGGCGAACGCGCCGTGCTCGACTACAAGACCCGGACCGCCGCCAGCCTCAGGCAGAAGGTCAAGGAAGAGGATGACCACCAGCTGGCCTTCTATGGTCTGCTGGCCGGTGGCGCAGTGGAACACGCGCACTACGTCGCCCTCGAACTGGGCCCTGACAAGAAAACCGGCGACGCCGCCGCCCCCGATTTCGCACGCCAACAGAAGATGCTCCAGCAACAGATCACCACCACCATGCAGGCTGTCGCCCACGGCGCGGCGCTGCCGGCCAACGGCATCGAATCCGTCTGCCAGTATTGCGAGATGCGCGGCCTGTGCCGCAAGGGAGCCTGGCTGTGAGCGCCGCCGACAAGCAACCGGCAGCCTATGAGGTCAATGGCGAAGCGGTCGAGGCGGCCGTCTTCACGCGTGCCGCCTGCGATCCGCGCCATTCGGTGGTGGTCGAGGCCTGCGCCGGCAGCGGCAAGACCTGGCTGCTGGTGGCGCGCATGCTGCGTCTTCTGCTGGCCGGGGCACAGGCACCGGAACTGCTGGCCATCACCTTCACCCGCAAGGCCGCGCAGGAAATGCGCGAGCGCCTGCTCGAACTGCTGCACGAACTGGCTCTGGCCGACGATGCGCAGGCCGCCGCGCTGCTGCGCGAACGCGGTGTGGCCGAGCCCGACCTGCCCCGCTTGCTGCCGGTGGCGCGTGGGCTCTACGAGCGCATCCTCTCCTCTGAACAGAGCCTGTCCATCGACACCTTCCACAGCTGGTTCGCCCGTTTGTTGCAGATTGCACCTTTGGCCTCGGGCGTGCCGCACGGCTATACCCTGACCGAAAAGAACGGCGAGCTGATCGATGAAGCCTACCGCCGCTTCATGCAGAAACTGCGTGAGCCCGAAGGCGCGCCCGTCAAGGCGGCACTGCTGGAACTCTATGAACTGGCGGGTGACTTCAATGCGCGGCAGTTGCTCGATGCCTTCATCGACAAGCGCGCCGAATGGTGGGCGGCCACGCAGGACGACGATGGCGAGGAAGACGAAGAGACAGCCGACATGCCATCGCCCCTGCGCTGGCTGGAAGACCTGTGCGGCCCCGATGCGCAGCGCGATGCGCGCCTGTCGCTGTGGGACGATGCCGCACTGGTCGCGCGGGCCAGCCAGATCGCGATCCTGCTCGGTCAAGGAGGCAGCGCCAACAAGACGCGCGCGGTGGCCATCGAGTCGGCATTGACGGCAGGTTCCACGCTGGAAAACTTCGACGCCCTCTACAGCCAGTTCTTCGATGACAAGGACAAGCCGCGCAAGAACGGCAAGGTCAAGTCGCTGCTGGCCGCCCTGGTGCAGCACTTCGGTAGCAGCGAGGAAGCCGCGCTGACGGCCTTTGAAGAAGAGTTCAATGCCATCGGCAACGCACTGCGCAAGCTCCAGGGACGCAGCAAGGAAAAGGCGGTCCTGCAACTCAACCGCGCCCTCTTCATGGCTGGCCGCACCTACCTGGCCTGCTATCAGGAGGTAAAATCCGAACAGCGCGTGCTGGACTTCGCCGACCTCGAATGGCAGGCCTATCGCCTGCTGCGCAACGAGGCCAGCGCCGCCTATCTGCAGACCCGCCTGGATGCGCGCTACAAGCACATCCTGCTGGACGAATTCCAGGACACCAACCCGCTGCAATGGTGCATCGTGCGCTGCTGGCTCGATGCTTATGGCGGCGATGCGGCCCAGCCCAGCGTCTTCGTGGTGGGCGATCCCAAGCAATCCATCTATCGCTTCCGCCGCGCCGAGCCGCGCGTGTTCGTGGCCGCGCGCGAGATGCTGCGCGCGCAGGGCGCCGCCATCCTGCGCGCCAACCAGACGCGCCGCAATGCCTCGGCCGTGGTCGATGTACTGAATCGTTCATTCGTCATGGGCGGCAATCCGCTGTTCGCGCAGCAGACCACGCTGGGCCTTGCGGGGGGCGAGGTCTGGCGGCTTCCCCTGGCGCGGCAGGACGAGGATACAGAAAACGTCATTTCGCCTGAAACCCCCGAAGAACCGGCTTCCCCCGAATCCACGAACAACGCTGACGACATCATCCCCTGGCGCAACCCCTGACCACGCCGCGCGGCGAGGAAGATGATGCGCGCCGCCTGCTGGAAGGGCAGGCACTGGCGCAGGCTTTGCTCAAAGCTTATCGCGAAGTGCCGGTGGCCGATGGCAAGGCTACGCGGTCCATGCGCTGGGGCGACATCATGCTGCTGGTCCGCAAGCGCACGCACCTGGCGGCCTATGAGAGTGCCTTGCGCGCCGCAGGGATTCCCTTCATTTCCGACAAGCGCGGCGGCCTGCTCGAATCGCTGGAAATCGCCGACCTGATTGCGCTACTGACTTTCCTCATCACGCCCAACGACACGCGCGCGCTGGCGCATGTGCTCAAGAGCCCGATCATCGGCGCGGCCGATGATGACTTGGTGCAGATCGCGCGTCGCGTGGCGCAAGCCGAGGGCGGACACTGGTGGCAGCATCTGCAGGGCATGCAGGAGGAGGGCAGCGCTTCGGCCGCTCTGGTGCGTGCCGTGACCCTGCTGCAGCGCTGGCTGCAGGCCGCACCACACCTGCCGGTGCATGACCTGCTGGACATGATCCTGCATCAGGGAGAACTGGTGGCGCGCTATGCGCAGCATGCCTCGCCGCTCACGCGCAGCCAGACCCTGGGCAACATTGCGGCCTTCGTGGAGCTGTCGCTGAACATGGATGCCGGACGCTATCCGAGCTTGCCCAAATTCATCGATGCCTTGCGCGTCCTGCAGCGCACTTCAGGTGGCGATGCGCCGGACGAGGCGAGCGTGGATGCCAGCGCCGATGCCGTGCGCATTCTCACCGTACACAGCGCCAAGGGACTGGAAGCCCCGGTGGTGGCCATCCTCGATGCCAATCACAGCGATTCGGTGGAAGACAATCTCGGCATCCTCTGCGCCTGGCCGCAGGATCAGGATGCGCCCACGCACTTCTCGGCCTTTGGCCGGCGCAGCGAACGCGGCTGTGCGCGGGATGATCTGTTCGAGGAAGAAGAAAGCCTGAAGACGCAGGAAGACTGGAACCTGCTGTACGTCGCCGTCACGCGCGCCAAGCAGTTGCTGCTGGTCTCGGGCGTGGCCGGGACGCGCGGGGCGGGCGAGGGCGGGGTGGTGGAAGGCAGCTGGTATCAGCGTCTCTTTGCCAGCGATGCGCCGGTGCGCGAGATCAGCGAGGACGCCGTTCACGGTGCCGATGCTGCCGGCATCGAAGAGCAATTCTCGCTGGCGTTGTTCGATCCCAAACCGGTGCCGATGTCATTGTTCGGCGCAGCGCAAGAGGAGGAAGATGCGCTGCCCGAGGTCGATGCCGATGGCACGCTGGTCAGCACCGAAGCCATCGATGAAGGCGTGGCCCTGCATGCACTGCTGGAACGGCTCACGCACGGCAACGCATGGCCGTTGCACTTGCCATCGCCGCCTGCTTTGGTGCGCTGGCTGGGCATCTCTGCGGAGATGGCACAGGTGGTGCATGCGCAGGCACGCGTGGTGCTGGCACAGCCGGAACTGGAGCGCTTCTTCAATCCGACACTGCATCGATGGGCGCGCAATGAAATGGAGATCGTCGCCCCGTCTGGTGTCATGCGGCTGGACCGCGTGGTCATGTTCGACGACGAAGTCTGGGTCATCGATTACAAGCGCCGTCTGCTCGACAGCGAGCGTGTCGATTACGCAGCGCAGCTGGCCCGCTATCGCAGCGCGCTCGTGTCAGTCTTTTCTGACAAACGAATCAGGTCTGCTCTGATTACCGCTGACGGCATCCTGACGGAGCATTGAGGCTCCCCTAACTACATTCATCTTCTCAATGCGCTTCGGATAACTTCCAGAAATTCAATAAATATCAAATCAGGAAATTCAGATTTCCGTTGTAGGTAAAAAAAAGATCATCGCGTAGAGCAAGAGTGATATCTTCTGTGCTCCGGTTTTTTGATGAGAGATTTTTTCTTCAAAAATCTTCTTGGAAAAATCGGGCCCGATCTCGTCGGGCTGCTCGTGCCGCACATGCCCGGCATGTTGCTTACGCGATCCGCAACATGCATGTCATCGTCGAATGATAGTGTGCTGCTGCGGTTCAACACCACATCGTTACAGGAGGAGATATGGAGTGGGCTCTTCCGTCGTTCACCCTCGCACAGACGCTGCAATGGAATGCCCTGCTGGTATTCGGCGGCCTGCTGCTCTTCGGGCTGATCGCGGGCTACGTAGTTTCCAAGTCCCCATGGGTGCCACGCATCACGGGTTATCTGCTGGTCGGTTTCCTCTTGGGTGCCGGCGGGTTCAATCTGCTTTCCGGTGAAGTCCTCAAGGTCACCAACATCTTTGCTGACATTGCCGTCGCGCTGGTGGTGTATCAATTGGGTCGTTACGTCGATATCGGTTGGCTGCGCCGCGAAAAATGGCTGATGATCACGGTGGCCGTCTCGGCCGTGCTGTGCTTCGGTTTCGTCAGCATCGCCCTGACCTGGTTCGGTACCGATTCGGTCATGGCGCTCTTGGGTGGCGTGATGGCCATTGCCACCGCACCGGCCGTGGTGCTGGTGGTGCTGCGCGACCTCAAGGCGGAAGGCCAGGTCACGCGCCGTCTGGCGGCCATGACCGCGCTCAACAACTTCGTGGCCGTGCTGGCCGCCTATGCGCTCTTGCCGGTGATCGCGCATGAGGCCGGTACGCCCGTCTGGACGCTGATCCAGCACACCCTGTATTCGCTGGTCGGCTCGGCCATCTTGGCCTATCTGACCTACTGGCTGATGATGCCGCTGGCGCGCCTGCTGGGCCGCGAGAACAGCTCGCAGTTCGTGCTGGTGATCTCGGTGATTGCACTGGCCATCGGCGTGGCGCATGCGCTGCATCTGCCGGTGATGCTGACCATGCTGATCTTCGCCATCCTCTCCAAGAATCTGGATCGCCAGTTCGACCTGATGGAGCTGGAGTTTGGTGTCGCCAATGAGTTGTTCGTGGTGATGCTCTTCGTCACCGTGGGCGCCTCGATGAAGCTGTCGGACTTGAGCCTGCTGGGCTTCTCGGTGCTGATCCTGATCGCGGCGCGCTTCCTGGCGATGGGCTTGGGCGTGTTCCTGTTTGCCCGCTTTGCCCGCATGAACTGGCGCCAGGCCGGCCTGCTCACGCTGGGTACCTTGCCCATGACCGAAGTCGGCGTGGGCCTGATGCAAACCGTTTCGTCGCTGTATCCGCACACCACGGCCAATGTCTTGCCGCTGCTGGCGGGCAGCATGGTGGTCCTGGAATTCCTGGGGCCGGTGGCAACCCAGTTTGCCCTGATCAAATCTGGAGAGAGTGGACGCGAATGAATACCGAGACACTGATCCGCAACGAACAAGAGTCCCCCGGTACCCAGGCCCACGTGGCCGGTCCGCAGGGCAGCGCCGGCATCCTGCCGTTCGGTTCCTCCACGCCCTTTACCATGGGCATCGAGCTGGAACTGCAACTGGTCAACCGCCGCAACTACAACCTGGCCAGCGATGCGGTCGATCTGCTGAACTGGATCGAGCCGCGTGACCTGCAAAAGCAGATCAAGCTGGAAATGACGCAGGGGATGATCGAGCTGAACTCCGGCATCCACACCCGCGTGGATGAACTGATCGAGGAACTGAAGGGCTTGCGCGGCGCCTTGAACCGTGGCGCGCAATACCTCAACATCGATGTCTCCGGTGGTGGTGCGCATCCCTTCCAGCACTGGAACGAGCAGCGCATCACGCCCAGCGAGCGCTTCCATTACCTGCACGAGAAATACGGCTACCTGGCCAAGACCTTTACCGTCTTCGGCCAGCACATCCACATCGGTGTGGAGAACGGCGATGATGCGCTGTATCTCACCCACGGCTTCTCGCGTTACGTGCCGCACTTCATCGCGCTGTCGGCGGCGTCGCCCTTCTACCAGGGCGCGGACACCAAGTTCGATTCCTCGCGCAGCAACGTGGTGCGGGCGTTCCCGCTGTCGGGCACGGCGCCGGTGCATACCAAATGGGCCGAGTTCGAGACTTATTACGATGAACTGCACCAGATGGGCATCATCGCCAGCATGAAGGATTTCTATTGGGATATCCGTCCCAAGCCGGAATACGGCACCGTGGAAATCCGCGTCTGCGATACGCCGCTGACCATCGAGCATGCGGCGCACCTGGGGGCGTATGCGCAATTGCTGGCGCGCTGGATTCTCACCGAGCGGCCGTTCGTGGTCGGCGATGATTTCTATCTGCTTTACCAGTTCAACCGTTTCGAGGCCAGCCGCTTCGGGCTCAATGGCCAGCTGGCGCTGCACGGCGCGACGCCTTCGCAATCGCGCAAGCTGCCCATCTATGAACACCTGCTGCAGCAATTGCAGTTGCTGGAACCCTATGTGGCCAACGAGGCCGAGCAGCAGACCATCACGCGTCTGCGCCGCATCGCGCATGATCGCTTGTCCGACGCCAGCTGGCTGCGCCAGATGTTTGCGCAGCGGGGTTCTCTCAATGACATGATGCGTTTGTCATCGGAATTGTGGATGGGCGTGGAGCCGCCGCCGTATTTTCAGTAAACGATATAAATGATTTAAATTGCTGGTTAGGATAAAGTTGCATCAAAGTTGAGGCACCTGGCATTCCGCGTGTTTGCAGAGCACGCGGGATGATGGGAGGAAGAAGGCGAAGGGCCGGTATCGCGAGATGCCGGCCCTTGGTCTTTGTGGCTTCCCGAGCGCGCGTTGTTTCCCGGCTCTTGTGTTTTCGGGCCGGGATCGCGGACAATCACGGCTTTGAAGCGGCCTCGGGCTGCACCGAGATGCGTGCCGGAGGAAGCATGAGCAAGAACAATCCCAATCAATTTGATGTCGCCATCATCGGCGCCGGTGCGGCCGGCATGATGTGCGCCGCCGTGGCCGGCCAGCGCGGCCGGCGCGTGGTGCTCATCGACCATGCCGGCAAGCTGGCCGAGAAGATCCGCATCTCCGGCGGTGGCCGCTGCAATTTCACCAATGTGGGGGCGGGTCCGCAGCACTATCTCTCGCAGAATCCGCATTTCTGCCGCAGCGCCTTGTCGCGGTATACGCCGCAGGATTTCATCGGACTGGTCAAGCGCCATCGCATCGGTTTCCATGAGAAGCACAAGGGGCAGCTCTTCTGCGATGACTCCGCCGAAGACATCATCGCCATGCTCAAGGCCGAGTGCGAGGCGGGCAACGTCAGCTGGCGCATGCCCTGCACGGTGCAGGAGGTCGGCAAGAGTGGCGAACAGTTTCGCATCGCCACCAGTGCCGGCGAGATCCAGGCCAGCAGTCTGGTGATTGCGACCGGCGGCTTGTCCATTCCCAAGATCGGGGCCACCGATTTTGCCTATCGCATCGCGCGCCAGTTCGACCTGAAGCTGGTGGAGACGCGTCCCGGCCTGGTGCCGCTGACCTTCGACGGCAAGGCCTGGCAGTCGCTCACCGAACTGGCCGGCATCGCGCTGGAGGTGTCGGTGGAGACCGGCGAGAAGAAGGAGCGCGGGCATTTCCTGGAAGACTTGCTGTTCACCCATCGCGGGCTGTCCGGGCCGGCCATCCTGCAGATTTCCAGTTTCTGGCGGCCAGGCACGCCGCTGCGGCTCAATCTCTTGCCGGAACTGGATGTGGCGCAGTTGCTGATCCACGGCAAGGGCACGCTGAAGAAGAATCTCGGCAATCTGCTGGCACAGTGGTTACCCAACCGCCTGGCCGAAGGCTGGCTCAAGATCAATGGCTTCGATGCCAACGCGCGCATTGCCGACATGCCCGACAAGTCGCTCAAGAAGCTGGGTGACTCGCTCAATCACTGGGTGATCCTGCCCAGTGGCTCGGAAGGCTATCGCAAGGCCGAGGTCACGCTGGGCGGCGTGGATACGCGTGAGTTGTCGCAGCAGACCATGATGGCCAACAAGGTGCCGGGACTGCATTTCATCGGCGAAGCGACGGACGTGACCGGCTGGCTCGGCGGCTACAATTTCCAGTGGGCGTGGGCCTCAGGCGTGGCGGCGGGTTCCGCGGTGTGAGGCCGGCCTGGAAGGCAGGTGTTGGACTTTTTCCTTCATTTGCCCTTGACTTCAGGTGAAGGATCATCTTGACTGTGATAAGTGCCTGATTCTTATCCGTTTTTTACCACGGTGGTGGAAAAAATGCCACGTTTGGCCTTCCAATCGGGTGCCAGTCCTGCTACAATCGCTTTCTTTGCTAATCCAACCTAACCTTTCTGGTTTGAATTTACATGACCACTATTCGCGTTAAAGAGAACGAGCCGTTCGAAGTTGCAATGCGTCGCTTCAAGCGCACCATCGAGAAGACCGGTCTGCTGACCGAACTGCGCGCACGCGAGTTCTACGAAAAGCCGACCGCTGAGCGCAAGCGCAAGCTGGCTGCTGCCGTGAAGCGTCACTACAAGCGTATCCGCAGCCAACAGCTGCCGAAGAAGCTGTACTAAGAATTTCTCGCCGCGCACTCGTGCGGCCGATGTGTAAACCCGCTCCGGTGTTGGTCCGCAGCGGGTTTTCGCATTTATTCCCGATTTGTCGAGGTGTTTTCTCCGGGTGCCTGGCTGGCCTGGTTTTTCCTGTTGGCAGCCCCAAATAGGAAGGAAAGCACCAATTCGGGCTGGCGATAAGCCCATCCATGTTCTACGATGCCAAGACCGGGCCTTGCCTTGTTGCTGCCCGGAATACTGGATGCGGGATGGCGCCAGATCGCAGAATACTCATCCACCTCATCTTCGGAGTACCCCATGGGTTTGAAAGAGCAGATCACGGAAGACATGAAGGCCGCCATGCGCGCCAAGGACATGGGCAAGCTGGGCACCATCCGCCTCTTGACCGCCGCGATGAAGCAGAAGGAAGTCGATGAGCGCGTCGAACTGACCGACGCCCACGTGCTGGCCATCATCGACAAGATGGTCAAGCAGCGCAAGGATTCCATCTCCCAGTTCGAAGCCGGCGGCCGCCAGGACCTGGCTGACGTTGAAAAGGCTGAACTGGCCGTGCTGGCCACCTACATGCCGGCCAGCCTGTCGGATGACGAGATCAAGGCTGAAGTCCAGGCCGCCGTGGCTGCCACCGGTGCTGCCGGTCCCCAGGACATGGGCAAGGTCATGGGCGTGCTGAAGCCCAAGCTGGCCGGACGTGCCGACATGACGGCGGTGTCCGCCCTGGTCAAGGCCGCGCTGGCTTCGTAAGCAGCCCCTTCGCCTCGTTACCTAACGCCCCGCTGCCCAGGTGATTCCTCAGTCGTTCATCCAGGACCTGCTCAACCGCGTCGACATCGTCGACGTGGTAGGTCGTTATGTGCAACTGAAGAAGGGCGGCGCCAACTTCATGGGCCTGTGCCCCTTCCACAACGAGAAATCCCCCAGCTTCACCGTCAGCCCGACCAAGCAGTTCTATCACTGCTTCGGCTGCGGCGCGCATGGTACGGCGATCAGTTTCCTGATCGAGTATTCGGGGATGGGATTCGTGGAAGCGGTGAAGGATCTGGCCCAGAACGTGGGCATGGTGGTGCCCGAGCGCGAAGACAACATCCCCCTGGCACAGCGCCAGGAAAAGCAGGCCAAGAGCATGGCCCTGTCGGACGTGATGACGCGTGCCAACGATTTCTATCGTCATCAGCTGCGCAGTGCGCAGCCCGCGATTGCCTATCTCAAGGGCCGCGGACTGACCGGAGAAGTCGCTGCCCGCTTTGGCCTGGGCTATTCGCCGGACGAATGGGACAGCCTGCGCCAGGTCTTCCCTGACTACGAGAACGAAGTGCTGGTCGAGTCCGGCCTCGTCATCGACAAGAGTGAAGAGGGCGGTGGCCATCGCAAGCGTTATGACCGCTTCCGTGGTCGGATCATGTTCCCCATCCGCAATACCAAGGGCCAGGTGATCGGTTTTGGTGGCCGGGTGATGGATGGCGGTGAACCGAAATACCTGAACTCGCCTGAAACGCCGCTGTTCCAGAAGGGCAGCGAGCTGTATGGCCTGTTCGAGGCGCGCCAGGCGATCCGCGAGGCGGGTTATGTGCTGGTCACCGAAGGCTACATGGATGTGGTGGCGCTGGCCCAGCTGGGTTTCCCGCAGGCCGTGGCGACATTGGGAACGGCGTGTACGCCCATCCACGTGCAAAAGCTGGTGCGCCAGACCGATGAAGTGATCTTCAGCTTCGACGGCGACAACGCCGGCCGCCGCGCCGCGCGCCGCGCGCTGGAGGCCTGCCTGCCGCATGCTTCGGACAACAAGACCATCAAGTTCCTGTTCCTGCCCAAGGAACACGACCCTGACAGTTACGTGCGCGAGATGGGCGCGCCGGCCTTTGAAGAGCAGATCCGCGAAGCCATGCCGCTGTCGCAGTTCCTGTTGAAGGAAATCATCGGCGAGAACGACTTGCGTACGCCCGAAGGCCGCGCTCATGCGCAGTTTGCCGCCAAGCCGCTTCTGCAGGCCTTGCCGGCATCCGGCCTGCGTTTGCAGATCGTGCGCAGCGTGGCCCAGGCCACGCAGACCACGCCGGCCGAGCTGGAAGTGCTGTTTGAGCTGGAAAAGCCGGTGGCGCGCGTACGCAGCGCCCCGCCGCGCACCAAGCGCACCGCCCCGGTCGGGCTGGAGCGCCAGATCATGCGGCTGCTGGTGGCGCATCCGCAACTCTCGGCCGACCTCGATGCCGCCGCGCTGGAAGCCATCGCCCGCATCGCGCCGGATCAGGCCGAGCTGCTGGCACACCTGGTCGGTGTGGCCCAGGGCATGGGCGAACAGGCCAATTTCGCCGCGCTGGTGGAGCACCTGCGCGAGGGCGGCCCCGAGTTTGACTTGATGATCGCGGAAATCGCGGCCGAGTCGGAATCCGAATTTGATGTGGTGCGGGCCGAGATGGCCGGTGCCATCCGCCAGGCCAGGATCCGCGCCCTCGATGACGAGATGCAGATGCTGGTGGCCTCCAACCTGCGCACCGAGGAAGAGCGCAATCGCTATCGTGAGCTGATGCAGCGCAAGGAATGGCTCAAGCGCCAGACCGGCGGTGCGGTTGCAGCAGGTTGAGGGCCGGCTTTCCCGTGGAAGCGGGGAGGGGCTGAAAGAAGAATCGGCAGGGAGGGTCTTGCATGATGTTTGCGTGACCCGATCTGAAGAGTGGGCAGGAGCAGGGAAGCAGGAATCGGCCTGGTGTGGAAAACGCGGTAAAGCACTGCAAATTGTCGTGTTTTACGCACCGGATCGCTGGCGGATGGCCGAATATCCCGGCTTGATCCCAGGGAAAAGAGCCCCATCTGTGCTATAATAGAGGGCTTTAGTTCCGCCGGATGGCTCTTGCATCCCCACCCTGCGGCGACATGCCTTCACCCCGGCGCATCGGGAGGAGGGACGGCAGACAGCGGTATCGCTGCCGGATTGCAAGCGGCATGACTGCCTGCTGCGCGCGATCGATGGCCCGCCGGTAAAAGGAACGTTGCGCGTGCAGCCGGAGTCTACCGGGCAACCGGTACCGGAGTTGCATCATTAGCATGACTTGATTGGCGCAATGAGTGAATTCTCAATTGGCAGTTGATTCTATGGCAAATGCAATGAAGAAACCCGCGAAAACTCCAGCAGCGTCGGCAAAGAGCAGCAAGACGGCAGCGGCGGTAAAATCGACCGCTGCGGCCAAGACCACCCAGGCGGTAGCCGCCAAATCGCCAGTCAAGGGGACGGCGAAGGCTGCTGTCACCGTAAAACCCACGGCCAAGACTGCAGCAGCAGCGACGCCGAAAAAGACGGCAGCCCAGACAACTGCCGCCAAGCCGGCCCGCGCCGCATCGCCCAAAGCGACTGCAACGCCAGCCAACAAGTTACCTCAAGCCGCCGAACAAGCGGTTTCTGTGAAAGCGACGAAGACTTCCGTGACCACCAAGAAACCCGAAACCAAGACCGCCAAGACCACCAAAGCCGCACAGGTGGAAGGCAAAGACGTCAGCGCGACTGCTGCGTCGAGCGTAAGCCAAACCACTGATGCCGCTGCCCTGGCAGCCATCGACACGTCCGGCTATGTGCTGCCGAGCGTCAAGGTGCCGGGCCGCCGTGGCCGCAAGCCCAAGGAATTCCAGCCCGAGAGCGATGAAGTTGCCGCACTGAACACCATCGAGCGTACCGAACTGAAGGCGGCCGACAAGGCCAAGGCCAAGGATCGCAAGGCCAAGGAAAAGGCCTTGTTGAAGGACGCTTTCTCTTCCGACACCGAAGCCAGCGAAGAAGAGCTGGAGCGTCGTCGCCAGAAGCTCAAGACCCTGATCAAGCTGGGCAAGGAACGTGGTTTCCTGACCTTCTCGGAAATCAACGACCACCTGCCGGAAAACATTGTCGATCCGGAAGCCATCGAAGGCATCATCGGTACCTTCAGCGACATGGGTATCTCGGTCTACGAGCACGCCCCGGATGCGGAAACCCTGCTGCTGTCGGACAACGTGGCCAACGTGGCCAGCGATGATGATGCCGAAGCCGCAGCCGAAGCTGCACTGTCGACCGTCGATTCCGATTTCGGCCGTACCACCGACCCGGTGCGCATGTACATGCGTGAAATGGGTTCGGTCGAACTGCTGACCCGCGAAGGCGAAATCGAAATCGCCAAGCGCATTGAAGACGGCTTGAAGGACATGATCCAGGCCATCTCCGCCTGCCCGACCACGATCGCCGAGATCCTGGCTGCGGCTGACCGCATCTCCAAGGATGAGATCAAGGTCGACGAAATCGTCGACGGCCTGGTCGATCCCAACGAGAGCGAACAGCAGGTCGAGGCGGCCTCTTCCGACTCCGATGAGGACGACGAGGAAGAGGAAGAAGAGGAAGAAGACGAAGAAGAAGAGGAAAACGAGAGCAGCGGCTCTGGTGCCGCCGGCTTCTCCGCCGAACAGCTGGAACAGTTGAAGCGCGACGCGCTGGGCAAGTTCGCCGTCATCGGCACCCAGTTCGAGAACATGCGCAAGGCTTTCGAGAAGGAAGGCTACAACTCCAAGCCTTACGTCAAGGCCCAGGAAATCATTTCCAACGAGCTGCTGGGCATCCGCTTCACCGCCAAGATCGTCGAGAAGCTGTGCGACACCCTGCGTGCGCAGGTGGACGAAGTGCGTACCGTGGAACGCCAGATCCTGGACGTGGCCGTCAACAAGTGCAACATGCCGCGCGCGCACTTCATCAAGGTGTTCCCGGGCAATGAAGTGAACCTGGACTGGGTGGATGGCGAAGTCGCCGCCAACCATGACTACAGCGCCGTGCTGAGCCGCAACGTGCCGGCCATCAAGGAACTGCAGCAGAAGCTGATCGACCTGCAGGCGCGCGTGGTACTGCCGCTGCCGGACCTGCGTGCGATCAACAAGAAGATGGGCGCCGGCGAGAAGAAGGCGCGCATGGCCAAGCGTGAAATGACCGAGGCCAACCTGCGTCTGGTGATCTCGATCGCCAAGAAGTACACCAACCGTGGCCTGCAGTTCCTGGACCTGATCCAGGAAGGCAACATCGGTCTGATGAAGGCGGTGGACAAGTTCGAATATCGTCGCGGCTACAAGTTCTCGACCTATGCGACCTGGTGGATCCGTCAGGCCATCACCCGCTCGATCGCTGACCAGGCGCGCACCATCCGTATTCCGGTGCACATGATCGAGACGATCAACAAGATGAACCGCATCTCGCGTCAGATCCTGCAGGAAACCGGTGCCGAGCCGGATCCCGCGACCCTGGCGATCAAGATGGAAATGCCGGAAGACAAGATCCGCAAGATCATGAAGATCGCCAAGGAACCGATCTCCATGGAAACGCCGATCGGTGACGACGACGATTCCCATCTGGGCGACTTCATCGAGGACAACAATACACTGGCGCCGGCCGATGCGGCCTTGCATGCGTCGATGCGCAACGTGGTCAAGGACATCCTGGATTCCCTGACCCCGCGCGAAGCCAAGGTGCTGCGCATGCGTTTCGGTATCGAGATGTCGACCGACCATACGCTGGAAGAAGTGGGCAAGCAGTTCGACGTGACCCGCGAGCGTATTCGTCAGATCGAAGCCAAGGCATTGCGCAAGCTGCGTCATCCTTCGCGTTCGGACAAGCTCAAGAGCTTCCTGGAAGGGAATTGATCTTAAGGGTGAGTCAGGATTGGCCGGCGAGATGTTAAAATCGCCGGCTGATTTTTTGGCCCCCTAGCTCATGCTTGGTTAGAGCAGCGGACTCATAATCCGTTGGTGCCGTGTTCGACTCACGGGGGGGCCACCAGTATATACAAGGGTTACAGACCGATGAGGTTTGTAACCCTTTTCTGCTTTTGGTTTATGTAACCTGAATGTAACCGGTTGTGTGCAATTTAAATCAATTCGGATCTACATAGCTGCTGAATCACGTCCAGAATTCACCCTCTCTTCAGGACACGTGCGGCTAAGTTGGCCCACGATATTGCGTGGGAATACACTGAGCACGTTCTTCTTGGTTAAGCCCTTTGCAAGTAGAATCACAATAAATTGCCACATCTTCAATGCATCCGTTGGAGGGGTTCAACGGGCAATGACGTGATTAAAATGTCTTTTTGCGAACGAACACGCCATCTGGCGTTGAGCGAATGCAGGCGACTATTTGACCAGTGGGACTATGAGCAATCAAACACCGCATCAGCCAGAATTTGTTAAACCACGGTGGCTGCGAGACTTCCTTCGCTTCATTCCGCTGAAAAACCAATTTGTTCTGTCGGGGAACGTGCGAGATCTCCAAGCATGCGAAGTCGGACCGGGAATGGTGACGGCGCAGCCGTTGACGAACATGCTCTGTGATGGCTTACGCGAGGCGGGTTATACCCAACTAGTCGTCTGGAACCCTGTGACGGGCTTTTCAGTTAATACAGGTCTTCAGGGCGCCCAGGAGCCTGCCGATGTGATTCTTTCCAAGCTGGGATTGACTCCGGCCAGTGGTAATGCAGCGGGTGGAATTGACGTTCTTAGTAATACTCTGGAAAGGGTGATTGCTCATTCTGCCGCACCGATGGCACTAATCATCGATTTTGCTTCACGTTTAGCGGTGCGGAGCGAATCCCTGACGGCAGCTGAACATAGTCTTTTTACCCGGGCGTTGGTTTTAGGTCACACGGCCCAAGCCCGCCCTCACGGAGAGCAGCGGCGCCCCTTCTTTAATACGATTATCTGGATCGTCGATAAAGAGGGGGATATCCCAGATTGGATCTTGATCGATAACCCTCGGGTCCGCCACATTCCGGTGTCCAAGCCTGATAATTCTGCTCGTCGAGCACTGTCGAGTGCCTTACTACGCGGAGTGCCGGGTGCTGCGCAGGCTTCTCCGGAAGTCAGGGCAGAGGCTGAACGCGCTTTTGTTGATGGATCTGAGGGGCTTTTCCTCTACGACATGAATGCCATTGCGACGCTAGCGCGTGTGGAAAATGTCGCCATTGAGAAGATCGCAGATGCCGTGCGCCGCTATAAAGTGGGCGTGACAGAAGACCCCTGGCTGCAAATTGATCGCGAGAAGATCCGACACGCCGAACGCGATATCCGTAAGCGGGTGAAGGGGCAGGCGCATGCCGTCACCCATATGCTAGACCTGGTCAAGCGGGCAATGACAGGCGTTGGCTCTCAGCGCAAAGGGGGGCGACCTCGTGGTGTGGCGTTTCTTGCGGGACCGACTGGCGTCGGTAAAACTGAGCTGGCAAAAACGATTACCAGTTTGCTGTTTGGTGATGAAAGTGCCTATATCCGTTTTGATATGTCCGAATTCAGCGCTGAACATGCCGATCAGCGCTTGATAGGCGCTCCCCCAGGCTACGTCGGGTACGACGTGGGTGGTGAATTGACCAATGCCATTCGTGAAAAGCCTTTTAGCGTTGTGCTTTTCGACGAAATTGAGAAGGCACACCCCCGTATCCTCGATAAATTCCTGCAAATTCTGGATGATGGCGTTCTGACCTCGGGGCGAGGCGACCGAGTCTACTTCTCCGAGGCACTCATCATCTTTACGTCCAACCTGGGGATCTATCGCCAGGATGAATCGGGCGAGCGTGTGCCCAATGTATTACCAGGTGAGGCTTTCGAGCAGGTTCAAGAGAAAGTGCTCAGTGAAATTCAGCGTCATTTCAAGCTAGTATTGAATCGACCGGAGATCCTGAATCGTATTGGCGAAAATGTCATCGTATTCGACTTCATTCGTCCTGATATTGCCGAGCAGATCTTCACGCAGATGATGGGTGCCGTCTTGGGGGATATAGCAGGGCAGGGCATCTCTATTGAGGTCAGTGAGGAATTCCAATCTTCCTTGAAAGAGCGCTGCCTGAGCGATTTGTCCAATGGCGGACGCGGGATTCGCAATCAGATTGAGGCGCATCTCATCAATCCTTTGGCGCGCGGATTATTTGATCAGGACGCACAGGACGGTGATCGCTTTATCTTGAACAAGCAGCATAGCGGCACGTTGCAACTGAAAAAGCTGTAACCCATGGACGTACGGATCTCCCGTCTTCATTTCCCAGTTAGCGCCTTGGGGCCAGGTCTGCGTATCGGTATTTGGTTTCAGGGCTGCACCATTCGCTGTCAGGGGTGTATTTCTGCTGATACTTGGACAACCAATACGGGCGCCACGACCGTAGAGTCTGTATTGGCGTATTTGAGGCCCTGGTTATCTGACGCCAATGGCATCACCATTTCTGGTGGTGAGCCGTTTGAGCAGCCAGAAGCATTGGTTCTTCTACTGGAAAAGCTACGCGAGAAGACGGCTGCAGACATTCTTGTCTATAGCGGCTATCCAGTTGAGAGCATCACGCCAATATTGGAAAAAGCAGATGGTCTTATTGATGCTCTCATTTCAGACCCATTTGATATTCAGTCGCCTCACTCTCGCCCGCTGCGCGGCAGTGACAATCAGCGTCTGCATCTTTTAACGGCACTAGGGCGCGACCGATTTAGCCAATATGAGCGTCACTTGTTAGACAGTGATAAGTCACTAGACGTCATGTTCGATCAGGATGGCGCTGTCTGGTTTGCCGGAATACCAAAGAGGGGCGACTTTCAACGCCTACAAGAACTTCTTACTGACCAGGGGCATCAGGTCCACATTAGCGCCGCGAAGCTACCTGGTCACACAATAGCTTCGCCAGGGGATTTGCAGTCATGATGCGTTTTTGTCCAAATTGTGGGACCGAGCGGTCCGTCTTGGAATGGTTTTGCGAAGGGTTGGTGAATAACGCTCCCTGCAACTGGGAGCTTTCGAACTTACCTATTCGGGCACCGGGGGACCGCCCGCAAGAAATTGTCACGACAGAGAAAGGCTCGATGGCGGAAGCCACGGCCGGACTTCAATGCATAGGTGGCCATCCGATGAATGAAGGGGACTTGATGTGTCTCGTCTGCGGTGCCGACGCGGCAGTTCAAGGGACTTCTATTGAGGATGATGCCGGCAATGAGCGCGAGCAGCCGGTAAGAGGCACGCTAGTAGAGCCAACTCCAGAAGAAACACAAATTGATGGTTGGCGCCTGCAGCGGCGCATCTCTAGTACAGATGGCGTACGTGAACGTTACATCTGCCAGCATCGCGATACGAATCGACAGGCAGTCTTAACGCTATATCGGCCTGGTGCGGAGCCGGATCCTGCTGTCTACGATGTGGTTGGCAGGCTACCTCGGGAGCATGTCCCGGAAATTATCGCCACAGGGCGCTGGGATGGGCGCGCATATGAGGTCGCCGAAGAGTTAAGCGGTGGGACGCTGGCTGATATTGGGATTGCAGTGAGCGATATGGCGACAATTCGCCATGTCGTCTCAGAACTCGGGCAAGCCCTGCACTGCTTCGCTGAAGCTGGGCTACGTCACCGTGACCTACGTCCAGGAACATTATTGGTGCGCAGTAGGGATCCATTGGACTTGGTGATCAGCGGCTTTGGTTCGGCGCGCTTGGCTGAGTTCGATCTAGACCTGGTCTCTCCTTTGGAAACCACCCGATATATGGCTCCCGAAGCCATTGCGGGCGGCGTTGCCGCGGCGTCCGACTGGTGGAGCTTGGGCATGATTTTGCTTGAGCAACTGACCAATGGTGCATGCTTTGAAGGGACGAATCCACATGCATTCCTGATCCACATTGTCACCAATGGCGTTAGCCTGCCAGACAATCTGGATCCACAGATCAATCTACTACTACGCGGGTTATTGGCACGTGACCGTCACGAGCGCTGGCAATGGCAACAAGTGCAGGCTTGGCTTGATGGTAAAGCAGTTGATGCCCCCCGCCTGGACGTCTCGGAAGTCGATGCCGTTGAAGGGAGTAGCATCTCGCTTGGGAATCAGCGGTTCTTCAAACCGGTTATCTTCGCGCTCAAAGCAGCAGAACAGGAACATTGGGAAGAGGCCAAGGATCATCTGAATCGTGGTGTCTTAATCACTTGGGCAGAGCAAGCTGGCCTTGTGGCTACTTCGTTGTCCGCGCTTCGACGGCTGCTGCAAGAGGACGGCATCGATGAAGACTGCCGGCTGATGATCGCCCTGAAGCTGCTCAATCCCGAACTTCCATTAATTCTTCGCGGCAATATCGTCAATCCAAGCTGGCTTCTGCAGAACGCGCTCGAGGCCTACGATCTGATCACGGGCGCCGTGCCGCCCTTTTTGGACCGATTGGGCACTGAAAAATGGCTCTCCGGACTACGTTCCCGGGTAGAAGTCGTACGCCAACGCGCAGCTGGGTTAGGTATTGAGCTCAATGAAGACAGCGCCCGTATCTATTTACTCTCGACGTCGCGTGCCCGTTTGGCGGCGATATGGGAGCAGCAACGTGTATTAATGCCCGATTCTGACCACCCTGGGCTTTTGTCCCTGTCTGAAAAGCGGGTCATTAGCGAAGAAGACTTAATTGTCTTGCTGAGCGCCTCAATTACCCAGTTTCGCTCAGTGGACACAGTCCTGGATGAGGCCAAGCAATTGGCCGATAGGAACGATATTTGGACGTTTAGTCGAGAGGCTGCGCAGGCAGAGCTGGCATTGCCTCGTGCTGAGTTTCTCCGTCGGGTTGACGACCGTATCGCAGGCTTTGCCCGAACGGGAAAGAAGATAGTCGATGAGCTGGCGGAGCAATTCCGCCTTGAACGGCGCTTGCCTTTGCATGAGGCGATTTTATTGCTGGCCATTCCTGCCGAGCAGTGGCTGGAGCCCCAAAAGCAGCAATATGTATCGCAAATCCTAGATTTCTTCGAGAAGAAGGTCTCGGCTGCCGTCATGCGCGGGCCGCTCGTCCGCATGACGATCAGTAAGTCTTCTGGCCGCGCGGACCTAATGGAGATGAATGGTACCCGTCATAGCGGCGCATCATTACTTGAACATCTTTTACAGCGCAATTCTCAATCGATCCAATTGGATCCAGCGCTTTTTGCTGATCATCTCGGGCTGGAAGGGCGCTTGAATGCGTTATACCGGCAAACCTCCATCTATAAGCGCGACACGGGTATCGATGGTCTGTACATGGGTTTTCCCTTCTTGGCCATCAAAGATACGCGTCCCAAAGTCCGTCCTCGTGTCACCCCAATCCTGCTCTGGCCAGTGAAGCTGTTGATGGAGTTGGGAACCCGCGGCCAGGTGGCGGTGGCGTTTGACGGTGAACGTGAGGAAGTTCGTATCAATCCTGCCTTGGAAGGGTTGCTCGGTCGTGAGGCCGTCAAGGCATGGAGAACGGCAGCGGACGAAGTACTTGGTCGATCAGCGCTAAAAATCACCGATGTCATGGATGCGTTTGGCATGTTGGCGCCGGTCGAGCAGCGCCAGCTGAGCATACTGCCGGCGCCAAACTACGAGATCCCGCTAGGAACAAGGCAGCTTTTATGTTCGGCAGTTCTGTTCCATGTGACCTTTAGTGGCCAGGCAATTGGCGAGGATCTGCGTCAGTTGAAAGTGCTTTCACCGGCAGGAACTGCTCTGGAGTCCATGCTCCGCCTGAAAGAAAAGGCGCAATTCGATGCGCCGATTGAGCAAGTCGCCGAAATTGATCGCTATTTGACGGTCGCAAGTGACCCTTCACAAGAATCAGCTGTACTCAAGGCGCGCCAGGGGCCTGGGCTCTTGGTTGAGGGGCCGCCAGGTACAGGTAAGAGTCAGACCATCGTCAACATGGTTGCAGATGCTATCGGACGAAGAAAAAGCTTGCTGATCGTCTGCCAGAAGCACGCCGCGCTTGAGGTCGTCTATAAGCGCCTTGTCGCCGAGGGCCTGGGTGATCGGATCATCATGGTCAATGATGTCAATAAAGACCGTGAGCCGACAATTCGGGCTGTTCGTGAACAATTGGACAGCATCTTTAAGGGCTCGTTATTCGACAATGGCTGGGCTCGGCAGCGTGAACGTGTTGCTGCAAAAATTGAAGCATTGGAGGGGGAGTTGGATCGCTTACATCGCGCGCTGCATCGCGTCGATCCGGCAACCGGCTTGAGCTATCGGGCGCTCCTTGGCGAATTAATCCAACTAGAAGCCGGTACACCGCCTTTGAATATACCGCAGCTGCGTAGCAAGCTGTCGCCCCTAGATCCGTCTGCCCTCACTACGGTCGAAGAGCAATGCGCACCTTTGGCGCGCTACTGGCTGCCGGCGAAATTTGAAGGAAGCCCACTCGTCCAGCTGAAAGCCTTCGCGGGCGATGCTGCAACTATTGAGGAATTTAAAGCTGCCTTTACGCCTTTCCTCGATGCCGAGATTCATCGTATCCAAGTATTGATAGATCATCCTGCGAGCTTCGATGTAGATGATCCCGAGCCATACCGAGCATGGCTGAAGTCCAATGGAGCACGTTTGGCCGGTCTCGATGATGTCCAGCGCAAACGGCTGGCGCTCTGGCTCCCGCTATTCCGACCAGCTGATAAAGCGGATTCACCAGGTCAGGTTCACTATGCGTCGCTCAAGACTCTCCATCAAGAATTGCTTTCTATTAACAATTCTTGTTATGACGAGTCGTTATCGATCGCGTTGGCAAAATTAGCCGACGCGGATCTGCAATACACGATCCAACAGGCCGCGTTAGCTGTTCGCCCGCTCACATTTTTGTCGAGACTGAATCCGGCGACCTATACCCGACGCAATAAGCTGCTGAAATTCATCGCTAGCGCCGGTGCACCTCTACAGGCAGATTCGATCACGAAGTTATTGGCCGCTGCACGCTTGGAACACCAATGGCGACCGCATCGCACTGCCCTTAATTCAATCGCCTCTGCATTGCAGCTGGACACGGTTGCGTTGAGCTGTGGTCCGACGCTGGCCGAAGAGTGTCTGTCTCGTTTGCGTAAGCTGGAGGAGGTCCGTGAATTGGCCCAGCACCTGGCGGTGGCACCCCGCGGTAGCGAGTTCGATGCTGCTGTGATGACGGGTGATCGGGCTCCGGTCGAGCAACTTCTGGACGGTTTTGAGCGGGCGTTCGTGCGCCATGCAGCGCGTCAACTGAGTCTGCAGGCACTGGCTACCCTTGAAGACTGGCTGGTCGAGGAATTGGTTGACCAATGCCGGCAGTCTATCGGGCGAAATCTCGAAGATCGCACCGCGCTGAACCGAATTCATGATGCACTACCCACGTTAGCGGCTTATCAGCAATTCCGTACCCGATCCCAGAACTTGGGCAAAGACGCATTGGATGTCTTTGCAGTCATGCGCACGCACGAGTCGCTGTTGGTCAACGTCCCCGTGGGCGTGTTAGATGAAGAGGTTCGCCGAATTATCAACCGAGAGGCCCGTCTGGGCTGGAAGCGCAGGATGGAGCAAGATAATCCAGAGCTTCTTCTGGAACAGACTGAAACGGTTACCAAAGTCCGGTCGTTGGCGGTGGCGGATGAAGAAATGCGCCGGCTGAATCGTGATGTTCTTCGGGAGGCTATCGATCGCGGCAGTTTGGCTTCACCTAAGCAGTGGGAGGATGTAACGCGACTGAAGGGACAGCGGTCTCGCCGATTGAGAGAGTTTATCGAGCTGGGGGCGGGTATGGGGCTCATGTCGTTGCGTCCAGTGTGGCTGATGAACCCCGATGTGGCCAGTCGTGTTCTGCCACTGAAAAGTAACTTGTTTGATTCGATTGTCTACGACGAAGCCTCGCAGATGCCGGTGGAGTACGCTCTGCCAACGCTTTTCCGCGGGAATCTGGCAGTGGTTAGCGGTGACGAAAAGCAGATGCCGCCAAGTGCTTTCTTCTCGGGGCGAATGGATAACGATGAAAGCGAGCTCTTTGACGGCGAGCAGCCGGATGAAGATGCCAGCGATGAAGAAAAAGAGTTGTTTGATGAGACGTGGAACCGCCGTGAGATCAAGGATTGCCCAGATCTCCTGCAGTTGGCCAGGACTGCTCTGCCCAAAACGACGCTCGAGATCCACTATCGTTCCGTCTATCGGGAGCTCATTGGGTACTCCAACGCCGCGTTTTATGAGAACAATCTGAGTGTGCCTGCTCGACATCCTGAGGCTACGATTCGGGAGATCAAACCAATCGAGATGCACCAGGTGAATGGTCTGTACGAGAAGCAGACCAATTCAGATGAAGCCGATAAAGTGGTGGAGTATCTGGCCAACCTCTGGCAACAGCCATATTCACAGCGTCCGTCCGTAGGCGTGGTTACGTTCAATTTGAAACAGGCAGAATTGATCGAGGAACGACTGGAGCTGCGCGCAGAAAAAGATTCGGCCTTCCGTTCCGCGTATCAAGAGGAGTCTACGCGTAGTGAAGGTGGCGAGGATATGGCTGTCTTCGTGAAAAACGTGGAAAACGTCCAAGGCGACGAGCGTGATGTCATCATCTTCTCAACAACCTTCGGGCGTAATGGTCAAGGTGCCTTTAAGCGCTTCTTCGGCGTACTGGGGCAAAAGGGAGGAGAGCGGCGATTGAACGTGGCGGTGACACGGGCGCGTAAAAAGGTCGTTCTTATTACCTCTATGCCTGTCCGTGATATTTCGGACATGCTCAATACCCAGCGCAAGCCCGTTATTCCACGCGACTATTTGCAAGGGTATATGGAGTATGCTCGCGCGATGTCAAATGGCGATCTCCCTTCCGGTCGCGTGCTATTGGGGCGTATGCACAATGAACGTGTGAATGCACGACTGCAGCAAGGTCAGAAGCTGGATGGCTTCGCTAATGACGTGCATACCTATCTACGTTCGCTGGGACTCGATCCGGTCGTCGCACAGGAAGGTGATGCATTCGGAATGGATTTTGCCATCGCAGATCCTCAGACCGGCCTCTATGCCATTGGTATCGAATGTGATGCGCCCAGGCACGAATTACTGCAACGGGCTCGGGCTCGAGATATCTGGCGGCCATCCGTCCTACGCCGCGCAATTCCTCATTTGCACCGTATATCGTCGCAGGCCTGGTACCACAGCAATCTTGACGAGAAGGCCCGACTGAAGTCGGCAATTGAATCAGCTTTGCAAAAGGAGTCGGCATGAGTGGCCCCAAAGTAGTTCGTATTGTGACGCGCGAAGAGATTATTGCCATCTGCGAGGGGCACTTACGCCGTCTGGACCAAGCCATTGAAGCGTGGGTGACAAGTGGAAAGCGCGTTCAAGAGCTATCCGATGACGAGATTGCTGCGACGATGAAGCGCCGGCGCCAGCTTGGCACCTTGCTCGCTCAAGACGCTTTCATGGACTTGCAAAAGCAAGTTCCCGATGAAATCGCCTTCTTGAGCGCTGATGCGGGTAGGCGCAGACAGATCGCTGTAGACAAGATCGCTCAGGCGAAAAAGTGCCAGCGTCAAGGTAGAGACAGCGCTACTGCACTGATCACCGCACTTAAAGTGCGTGGTATTGCGCTTCCCTCGGAGCTGGAGAGTAGTTTGAATGCCATTGCTTCTGGCACTGAACTTCAGAACGCCGATGCGACCCTCGCACGAGGGTTTGCACTTCTGGCGCCGCAAGACGCTACCGAGCTCAGCGGTGCTCAACGCACGGCGGTATCGAGTCTCATGACCGGTATGGAAGGGCAAGATTTTACTGCTTGGAAGCTGGCCCATACTTCAGGGGCGCCTAACCCGCGTATTGAACGTATTGATCACCAGATCGCAGAGCTCGGAACCATCCTCGAGGCGGATAGGATGACCGAATTCGTGTCACGGTTACGCACAATTGAAACGATGGAAAGTGGTTCACAACAAAAACTGCTGCTGGATAGTTTGATCCTAGACTTGGCCGCCGCATTAGAGGCGGCACGAGAACACGAGGCGGCAATGAGCGAATTGTTGGCACTGGCCCCAGATCTACGTGCTGGTGAGCTTCCAGCCATGACGCTCCTGGAGCGTATTAATAACTGCAGTTCGTCGACTACCTTAAGTGCGATGACAGAGCTTATCGATGAATGTAAGACCTGCATTGTACTGGCTCAACAAAGCCGGGAGGCCGAGTTGCGCCGTGATGTCATTTTGCAGGGATTGGCCAAGTTAGGGTATGAGGTCAATGAGGGCATGAAGACCGCTTGGGCCAGAGACGGCCAGGTGATTGCGAAGAAGCCGTCGTTACCAGGATATGGCGTCGAGATCGGAGGGCAGGCGCAATCCGGTCGCTTGCAAATCCGCTCGGTTGCGTTAACGAACAATCGAGATACCAGTCGCGATAAGGATGTTGAGACAATCTGGTGCGGCGAATTTTCCAAGCTACAGGAGTTATTGGCCGAGAATGGCGATAATCTCATCATCGAACGCGCATTAGGCATTGGCGCCGTACCACTCAAAGTCATCGCCGATGGAATCGCAGATACTCAAGCGGTACGGAGTTCTCGGACGTTGAACTAAATATAAATCTAAATAATTGAGAAGAATCTGGGAAGCAGCAATCGGTAAATTCGATCAATTGGCACTCTTACTAGCTCATAAATCGGCACAACGGGGGGGAGACTCATGCGACTTCATCGGCTTTCGATTAATGGTTTCAAGCGCTTACATACTGCTGAAATAAATTTTGGCAAGGCGACTTTTCTGATCGGCGCTAATAACGCAGGTAAGAGCTCAGTACTCAAGGCTATCGGATGGTTACTGTCTAACAGTAAGCGTATGGATACGGACTGCTTCTGCTCCGAACTGGATGAGGAAACAGGTGAAGCGAAAATCACCAGTGACACTGTAATCCTAGAGGCTGAGTTTAGGAATGTCCCTGACGTGGCTTCTATGTGGCGCGGTTTCAAAGGGCGCATCTTCTCGTATGATCCAAAAGATAGCGGAGAGACTGGGAAAAGTATTTTCTATCGAAAAACATATAAGTTAGCCGAAGATGTCAAGATTGAATTGAAGACGTTTAAACGGATGATGAAGTCAGAGTTCGTAGACCTACAAAAACCTTCTGACTTTATCGGCGCCGGCGGGGCTCCCGATTTGTTTTCCGAGATTTTCTCGGCATTGGATAAGAAAATCTCTCCTGGCGACCGAGATAAGCTTGAGCTGATTGATGAACTGTGGGAAATCAAAGAAGAAGAGGAGGAGTGGGCGATTAACCCAGGTGGCATTGGGGGCGTCGTTCTATCCAAACTTCCTTCCATTCTCATTATTCCAGCGGAATCTGCATCCCACGAAATCGATCAGAAAAGTGGTGTGCTGCAAAAAACTCTGCACGAGTTATTCAAGGATGTCCGTGAAAGCTCCGCAAATTACAAGGAGGCGCAGGCATGCCTGAATCTGCTCGCAAAAGAACTTGATCCAAGTGATATTGGTTCAGAATTCGGGAAAATGATGGGGGAATTGAACACCGTACTTGGTGGAGTCTTTCCGGAGTCCCGTATATACGCAGCAGCTGATCTTTCCAGTCCGGACGCACTGGTTCCTACCTTCGAAATTGAAATGTCCAGCAATATTCGCACAAGCGTTGCCAACCAAGGAACGGGGATGGTTCGTGCTGCGGTATTTGGACTACTGAGGTTTAGGCAGCAATGGCTGAAACGACGTAACGGTAACGATGAGCGTGGACTCATTATCGGTTTTGAGGAACCGGAGATTTACCTTCATCCGAGTGCCGCTAACCAAATGCGCGATCTGATTTACGATCTGTCTAATCAGAACTCTCAGATAGTTGCTACTACGCATTCTCCCTATCTAATAGATCTCTCCCGCAAACCCAAGCAGGTCCTCAATCGCTTTCAATACGAGAAAGGGAACACCACTGTGCTTCCATTTTCGGTATCCGAGGAGTTCGTCAAGCTACAAAGCAACGACAAAGATCAGGTCAAAATGCTTATCAAACTAGACGATCATGTGTCGCGGATATTTTTCACCCGCCGAGTGCTGGTCGTCGAGGGCGATACAGAAGAGGTCGTTGTCAAAGAGGCTATTCGTAGAATGCCGGCAGAGATGAAATCACTAATCCTTTCAGGGAGCGAAATAATCAAGGCTAGAGGGAAAGCCTCAATTATTGGATTAGTTAAGTACCTGAACGCACTTAATGTGGATTTCTTTGTCATTCATGATCGAGACAAAGGCACCGAAGGGGCTGAGAAATTTAATGAGCCTATCAGGGCTGCAGTGGGGAATGACGAAAGGTTGACTCTTCTGGAGGAGTGTATTGAAGATTTCTTGGGTTACCCGGTACCTGGTTCTGAAAAGCCTTTCAATGCGTACAAGCATACCCTTGGGTGGGGAGAGGGGTGGGATGGCGTTCCAGAACAGCTCAAGAAATTACTAACCAAGGTCTATGCCGCATTGACTTGAAAGGGCCAGTACTCTTTCTTCTGAAAGCTTAAGGGCGCTGGGAATGAAAATAAATGACGGGGAGTGGAACTGGCAGAGAACGGAATAAGCGAGTGCGCAAAAGTGCGCGAGCGAAAGTGTGCCTTTTTATGCTTCGCTAACTGCAGAATAATTTTTCGGCTTGATGAACGCGCTGCTTTGCCCCAGACGTAAAATTCAATGGGCAGTGGAACCCGGCTAAAGGAGGAAATTACATGCTCTTCGCAAGAATATCTATTTTAATTTCGTTGGTATGCACGAGGAATGAGGCTCGTATCGGAGAAGCACATGAACTTTTTGTGGATTGCCTATGAGGTTGCTTCCAGGCTTTCATTTCGCACCAAAGTAAAGATATTAATAGGCCTCGTTTTGACCGTTTTATGGGGATATCCTACAAGCGAATGGGGATGGATATGGCGCTGGACTAGGCAAAGCATAGAGCTGCAGAACTGTGCCAATGAATCCACTCAATCTATATTGGATGCTATGCGCGTTGCCGGAGCGGATGCTCAAAGTTCGGCGATATCCATGAGTGGCGAACGAAACACTTCAGCTTGTGGGGACAGAACGCTGCGCAGTACCAAGTCGTCGATTACGTTTCTGCTGGATGAGCATCATCGTCGATCTGAAAATACGGGGATGCCTTTTCGATAAAAGATGCCCGCATTCCGCGGGCGTTTTAATTTTTCGATGCATTTCTTGAGTCTGTAGAACTACGCGGTTTAAAAAAAATTATTCTCTAACAGCGAGGTCAATTGCTCGCGCGATCGCCACTGCCTTCTCTATGATCTCTGCCTGGCTGGAAGCTTGCATGCTAATTTTCAGTGCATGTAGGTCATCGCGAGTCTTTCTGCTGACCGGCACATTGATAAAGCCATCCGATTCCCGCATGAATCCAGGTTCGGACTGCTTAGAGCTGGCTGATTTTCGAGACGTGATCTCTCCAAAAGATTGGAAGTAAAGCTTCCTCACTATAACGTGCTTACGTTATATGTCGAGATCTGAATTAGAGTTTCTTTTTTTGGGAGGGGGGCGAAAATCCTAATGGATGAGAAATTTTCTGGTTTGTGGCGATGACGATCACATCACGAGAAAAGATTGTCGATGAGCTCAGAATGGAAAAAACCACCGCCGCCTGGAATGTTGTTATATCCGTAATCTGAGGCCTATCTAAATGACCTTTAAATTTAAATTTACGTCTGGTTGAGAGTGGTTAATAGCCCTGCTCCCATGTTCTGATGAAGAAGCACGTATTTTTTTTCAAAAAAAAATGCGTGCTTATACATGACTCAAAAAGAGGTCGCTAATGCGACCTCTTTTTTTGGGGGTATTAATTGCAGTTACGTAGCTCTTGGAAATCAAAGTCAGAGAGCTTGGCCCAGCCAATCGGTTTACCTGCATTGGGGTTGCTGCCGTCAGCGCCAGGCACTTCAACCAGTTGCACCAAGCCGTTGGACTGCTTGGCCACCTTGAATCCGTCGAACTTTGTCAGTGTCGTGCTGGCACTCTTCATGTCTGCGGCGCTATAGATAGGAATGGGCTTCTTAAACTTCATATTCCCGTTCTTTTGAATCTCGTACTTTGGAAAGACACACTGGCCGACGTTGCCGGCGGCAAGAGCATTAATGGACAGCAGCGACAACGCTGCCAATGCACACAGCTTTTTCATAAAGACCTTCTGGTGGGGTAAAGGGGATCAGTTGCGCGCTGCGATGGCGTGCAGGCTCATGCTGCGTTCAGCAGAGGATTCGTATAGGCAAGAGAGGTTGTCGCCGCAATAGCGACCGACTTTGTCGATCCAGGCGTTTTGGTCTTGCTGGAGCTGCTGCTTCTGTTGTTGAGTGAGCCTCGAGGAGGACATCAGGTACTGATAGTTTTGCTTGATCATGCTTACGTTCGACTCCACGGCATTTTGATAGCAGTTTCGGCGTTCGCGATTAGAAGGACGACTATCGCAATAGCCGTTGCCAGCGAAGGCATTTGATGTAAAAGCCAACAAAAGACCCAAGGATAAAAAGATGTGCTTCATGTTGAGATCCTTGGCTTATGCGCTCATGCGAATCAGCACCAAGATCGCGAAGACGATCAGGAGACTAAATTTGAATTGCTTGGGAAACACTTGTACTTTTCCATCTTTCAGAAAATAGACGTCGCCGCTGAAGGCAATCACCAAGGCGATCGGCATGAAGACAAAAGCGCTCAAGATGACCGCCCAACGACGGCGATACCAAGGCACCTGGTCGTAGGAGGTGAAGCTGGTCGTGGATGTTGTCTGGTTAGGCGCGCCGCACTTCGGGCAGGCTGGTGCGGTTTCGTGGAGCTGTTGCTGGCAATGCGGGCAATTCACAAAGTTGGACATGGTTTTCCCCTAGTAGGTATGAAGTGGCTTCATGAGCCGATCAGGATGAGAAAGGAGACCGCGGAGACGACGATTGCCGTCACAGAGATTCCCTTGCCGGGCTTCTTTTGCTGCAGATTGATGGCGCCGGTGACAAGTGCCAAAACAGCGATGGCGGCGCCGCCGACGATCTGGTCGCGATCAAAACTACTTACTTGGATCGCACAGATGGCCGCGAAGATGGCTGAGACGATACTGGTGATGGCAAGCCAGAGTGGTCCGTTCGTTTTTTCGACAAACTGAATCTGTGGAGCGCCGCAATGTGGACAGATTGGCGCGGTATCGTGGATTTCTTTGCCGCAGCCGCGGCAGAAGACCATAGGCATGTTTAGTCCAGTTCAGTATCTAGTTAGCGAGCGGCGCCGAAAAACGCTTTTCGACAAATTTAAGAGAAATGAGTAATATATACCGCGAAATTATATCCCGTGGTGCTTTGTGCCGTGGAAATTTATTCCTAAGGAAGAAATCATGGGATATGGATACGAAAAAACAGAAAGCCCCTGCAGAGGAACGAGCGCCGGTATTGCTGGCTTTTGGCCAAGCGGTACGGCGTAGACGTAAGGAGCTAGGCTTTTCGCAGGAAGCCTTTGGGGATGCGTGCGGCTTAGATAGAAGCTATATGGGCGGGATTGAGCGAGGGGAGCATAACGTCGCACTCATCAACATCATGAAAATCATTGCAACTCTCGGCGTTAGCCCTTCTGAGTTTTTTAGTGACCTAGACGACGCTGATTAGCCGTGCGCGGCAATGCCTCTCGTCTTTCCTTTGATTTTTGATCGTATGTTGTCTTGCCACTGTGGTTGATCGCCTGCAGCAGAGTGGGAGAAAAATTCCTCCCTCAACGATGCGAACTCCTCTTCCGCCTCCTCAAACAGCCCGTTAGCCAATCCCACCTTAGCGGCCACATCTAACGCCAACTGATCAAATCCCGCATTCGCCCGTCGTTGATGCAGCTCCTGCGCCTGCTGAATCGCCCCCTCCAGCGTTATCCCCTCCCGAATCGTCAAATCCACGTAGTAGATCGGTGTGCGGTGCGACTGCACCGTGCTCTTGCCCCGTAGCCGTAGCTCCAGCGGCAGAGATGCCAACAGACCGCCTGACGCAGCTTGGTAATACTGCAGGCGAGCTGTGAGAGTGCGGATGCTGTTGTAGCCCGTGGTACGGAAGATGAAGGTCCCCAATTCATCCGCTGCATCAATTTGCACATTGAGTCGGCCATAGGGCTTGCACTGGCCTTGTCCAAACTCGCAGCTGTCCGGACCAGGGCAGGGAAGGGAGGCAATGCCTTCTTGCGTCAGGCGCCGGCAATGCATGCCATTACCGCTGCATAGCGGCCTGCCCGCATGGCGATCAAAGAAGCAATAAGACGCCCTCAGGTTCAGGGCTGGCTCGCTGAACATGACGGTCACTGGAATCGTGCGAAGCTTCTCGGCGGGCGACGCCTTACGGTAGATGGCATCCAGCGGATGCGGCGCCCATCCTTCTTGCGTCTGAACTTGGCTGGTAATGGTGAATTGGTCGTCCTTCTCCGGAAGGCGACGTCCGTTCTTCTCGACCATCTTGCCGATCGAGATCCTGCCCAGGATGGGCGGAGTAATGCATAAACCCTTGATCATGGGATTCTCCAGCGTATAAAGGCTAGGCATCCGAGGACGCCTGGCTGTAGTTAAGGATGAATAAGAAACCGGCGACTGCCGGCCTTGGGGGAGAGATAGGGTTTAACCAGGTCAGGATAGTCTGCCGCCAGCCGATCGGTATCAATCTGGGTACCGTCCTTGCTGCGTTTCCAGCTGACCGAACCGGTTTCGAGGAGCGCCCGGCTGGAGCTGCCCATCATCTGCTGGATGGTTTGCTTCAGTTGCTGCTCAAGCTTGTCCCGAGTGGCAATTTCCTCCCGGAGGGCCTGCAGGTCCGCAAAGACCGCTGACATGGCCCGGTTGTCTCTGAAATCGGCCACATCGCCATAGTCATGCGAGTAGAGAGACCGTAAGGCCCGATCAGCTGACTCGGAGCCGTCGGCCGACGGCTGAATGTCCGCCTCCACGTAGTGCCAGAACTCCCGCTCGAGCTTGATCAAACCATCGATCAGTTCGTCATCGCGTTCAATCCGGTGGATCTGGATCTCTTGCCCGCAAATCAGCACGCACACATCGGCAGCTTCCTTGCCCGTGACGGCCAACTGGTGCTGAACCTGGCATTGCACATATTCCGGTACACCTTCACGCCATATTCGGGCACCAAACTCGCCGGCAGTCTTGCATTCCAATATCTGGACATCCGGTGCTCCGAGGATCTCGCGATCGATGTTGGCCAGCATCCAGTCCTTATCTGGATCAGGATGCTGCAGGACTGCGTTGATCTTGCGGACCTTGTTCCCGGTTTCATGGGTGTAGTGAGCCGCCACAATCGGTTCCAGGAGGCTTCCCCAGTAGGTGGGGCTGGTACGGTCTCCTGGATCGGATTGGGGTAACAGATGCGAACGCCCCGTCTTGATCATCCACAGCTCCAGCATCGATTGATGGGGGTTCAGGCCGATTGCCGCAGCGGCATCGGAGCTGCCGATACCTTTGCGGCGTACCGACAGCCATTCTTCCCGGGACAGGTCCCGGGTCTTGACCAGCCGTAGTGCAGCACGTCCAGGCCGTCTGGTCGACGGTGCGGTGATGACGGACATAACAATCCTTTCATAAAAGAAAAAGCCCGAGCACTTGGCTCGGGCTTTATGTCGTTGAGAAGGGTAATTCAGCTCACCAGGGCGATGGCCTGCGCCAGGGCGTCATTTTTGAGGTTGGCGCCGCTACCGAACCAGGCCGAATCCAGCCGATAGTCCGTGCTCCTGGCACGGCGTTCATGGTCGACAAACTCGGTGACGGCATTGAGCAGGCCAAATGCGGTGTTTTTGGCAGAAGACAGCTCCGCACCGCGGCCATGACCGGAGTACAGCTCCAACACCTTCTTCATGGCGCGCTCGTTGGTGAATTTTTCACGGGGATCGGCAAAGAGCTCCGCGATAAAGGCTTCGGATTCAGCAATTTTGAGCTTGCGCTCAGACAGCTTCTTCATCTGGTACACGAAATCCTCCCAGGAGGAAGACGACAGACCCAGTTGCCCCTTGACCGCCTTGGGATCGAAGGTGGTGGAGTGAGGCACCTTCACGGCGGCACCACCGTTCTTCAGTGCCACGGCCAGCGTGTTGTTGCAGACCACGCGGATGCTCGTGAACTGGGCCGTGGTGGCCAGGGTGCCGTCGCAACCAGTCGCTAGCAGCAAATAGCCGTTCATGGTGTCGTTACCCTTGATGTTGGCGGTCATATTGGTCTTGGCCAAGGCCCAGACCTTGCGGCCGCCTTTCAGAACACCCGCGGTCTCCAATGTAAAACCGTGCGCCTTGGTGAGATCCCGGTAGAACTCCAGGACGTCACGAGGTTGCACGACCTGGAAGCGCTGGGAGACGACCGACAGCGCTGCGCCGGTATCCGAGCGATACAAGACCTTTTGTTCGTCGAACGAGGTGTGATCCGTGCCCTCGCCAGGCTGGAAGTAGAGCGGGGATTCGTTGATTTGCCATTCCATCCCGGCTTGTTTGGCCCAGACGGAAATAGGGGACTTGGCGGACAGTTGGTTGCCAAGGCCGTGCCAAGGTGTTTCGCTGGCGTAAGCCATGGTTTCGATCAGATGAGCCATGTGAATCTCCTATAGATGTGCGTATGCCTGCCGTGAGGCATGGCGGTGTGCGAAAAGGTGGGAGTTAGAGCTGCTCGCTCTCGTCAGAGAACGTGTGTTTGCAGTCGAGGCATTGATAGGTGCCCAGGATCGTGCGGTCAACCAGTTGGCCTAGCTTGGTACCGGCTAAGCATCCCGCGGTAGCACCTGCTAGAGCGCCCATGATGGCCCCCGCTAACGTACCGACGGGGCCGACAATGGAACCAACGGAAGCACCAGCCTCGGCGCCGCTAACGGCACTGGAAAGGCCAGCAGCGGCGCCAGCGGCGGTTCCAAGAGCACTCCCGGTACGTTCTCCAACTCGTTGGCTATGGATGTTGGAAGAATGACAGCGCGGACAAGACATTCGTATCTGTCATCCCCGTGCGACAAGAATGATCAACATGAAGCAAGCGTTGTAAAGCAAACTCAAGACAAGAACGACGCGAAGAACTGGCATAA
>Ga0105238_10000157_pt1 | contig 74320 bp, 40 predicted proteins | sample KBSC34metaG_FD_81526 | JGI IMG/M metagenome (GOLD analysis project Ga0105238, IMG submission 81526) | Corn rhizosphere microbial communities from Kellogg Biological Station, Michigan, USA - KBS C3-4 metaG | ecosystem: Host-associated > Plants > Roots > Rhizosphere > Soil | place: Michigan, USA...
AGGTCGCACTTCGTTGTACTGACGACGCCACGACGTGCCCAAGGCCGTCGCCGCCCTCAGTGATTCGAACACTTCGCAGCCCAGGAACTCGTCCCGGACCTTCGAATGAAAACTCTCGGCGTAACCGTTCTCCCAGGGTGAACCAGGCTCGATATACAGCGGCCCCACCGATGACCGCCGCAGCCATTCTTGTAATGCCTTCGCGATGAACTCAGGCCCGTTATCACTGCGGATGTGGTCTGGTACTCCGTGCGCCAGAAACAACCCGCGCAACACTTCAATGATGTCCTTGCTTGTCATGCGACGTGACACCTTCAAGCACAGGCACTCCCGTGTGAATTCGTCCACGACGCTCAACCACTTCAGGCTCGTCCCACTGCTCGTCCGATCGAAGATGAAGTCCCAGGCCCAGACCTGATTCTTCCGCTCGACTCGATGACGAACACAGCCATTCGCACTCGAACCCAGACGCCGCTTTTTCCGCGGCTTTTTAGGCACTTTCAATCCTTCACGACGCCACAACCGATACACTCGATCGAAGCCTGCTTTAAACCCTTCCCGCTCCAGCAATGCCGTGATCCGGCGATAGCCGTATCGCGGATTCTGACGAACCAACTCGTGAATCCGTGAAACCAATGGAGCCTCATCGCTCGATGGCTTCTGTTCATATCGCTGACTACTGCGCGGCTGACTCAACACACGGCACGCGCGACGTTCGCTTACCGGAAACGAACTCTCCAGATGATCAACGGCTTCACGTTTGCGGGAAGGGCTTACCAGTTTCCCGACGCGATCTCCTTCAGCATCGCCTTGTCCAACTCGGCCTCAGCGAGAAGTTTCTTCAGCCGAGTATTCTCCAGCTCAAGCTCCTTCAGACGCTTCGCTTCTTCAGACTTCATACCACCGTACTGGTTCCGCCAGCGATAGTACGTTTGTTCGCTGACACCCAAGTGCTGAACCACTTCGGCAACCGTCTTACCGGCATTCAACATCGCATCACCGTCTCGAAGCTTCTCAACAATCTGAGACGGGCTATGACGCTTACCTACTCCACGGGCCATTGATCTTCCTCCTTGCCTTTCTTCGGCAGGAAGACTCTCATTTCTACTGGCTCAGTTCAACCAAGGCAGGCCAGGCTCAAAGCGAGGTTTCTGCTCAATATGGAACCAGTGCTTTGGAAGTGGCAAGTCCTCAATCCCCGGTACTGCACCCAGTACCCAATCCCCGGCTTAAATCAAGCACCTGCCTCGGATGTCTTTTTCAATTCATCGCATTCCGCGTTGCTCAGCCAGCGGTATCGTCCCTGGGCGAAGCTGTGATCGATGTATGACTGGGTTTCGCTCAGGATGAAATTCTTCACGGACTGACTGTCGAATCGAACTGGCCGTTGGCTGACGTCGGAGAGACGGTCTCGATGGGCGCGTAACACTTCGGGCACTTCGCTCGCGAGAGGCAGGCCGACAATCTTCCAGTGCGGTGGATCGAGATTGATCGCGAGTGCGTCTGCGGTCGCCGGTGTTGTGAGTAGCAGTGAGCCGTCCGTCAGCGCGGTTTGAAATGAATAGCTTCCTTGCGAGATGACGGCCACGTCGGAGGCACCGTATTCGCAGACCGTCACGGCGGAAACAAGTCCGGTCTTGTCGAGGAGTACGGCGGAATAGATGGTGGTGGCGCCCTGACCAATGCCCGAACAGACGAAGACGAATTGAAGTGTGAATTCGGCGTCGATGCAGGAACGGAAGAACGGTGTGAACTTTTCCAGCACCTCGCTGGGGACCTGGTCGGCGGGAATCATGTTTAACGTCTCGGGCCACGGATAGCCGACCGCAGGCCGATTTCCCCACCGCAGTCGATAGAACCAAAAGCCGATCATCGCCAATGGTTTCAGGACGACGGGCATCGGGAGTTGACGCCACAATTGTGGGAACGGCAATGCGGTCAGATCGGCGGTGTAGTATCCCGAGTGGTCACTCGCGGCGGTGGTATTCATTGAGGCCGATCAGTCCGTATTTTGCGAGATCTGTTCCACCAGCAATTCCGCTTCTTTCAATAAAAGCCGCCGAGGCTCGCGGGTTCGCCAGCCAAGTCTTTTCTGGACATTCGGTGGTTGGCTGGCGATCTGTTTTCTGGCTTTTGTCAGCCATTCGCGGGCGTCGTGCATGTGATTCAGCTTGCAATGTACCAGCGACATCAGCAGGCTGTCTTCGATGGAATCCTGGGCACGCGTTGTTTGCAGCAGCGAGTCATGACAGTCCTGATACTTTCCGTCCCGGAATTGCGCGGCGGCGAGGGTGTTGATAAACCAAAGTTTTCGCTCGGGTGTCGGAGCCTTGCTGACCGCGAGCTGCGCCGTGGCCACCAGTTGGCCTGGTTCGATACCCGAATCAGGTACGACGGAACCGGTCCAAGCGACTTCGTTCAGGACCCATCCCTCTGACGCTTCGGAGAATTGCTCCAGCATCCGCTGACAGGCGTGACGGTAGGTTTCCATGTCACCCTTCGACAACGCGGAGAGAGCCGTTCCGACAGCCGCTTCGATGCTGCGACTTGTCCGCGACTCGGCTCCCAGGAAGTCTCGCATGGCGGTTTCCCAGTCGCCTTTCTCGGCATTCAGGTCCCCCTGCATGTTCCACAGCGACTTCAACTCGGGCTTCAATTTGCGGGCATGATCGAGATGAAACTGTGCCGCGATGAATGATTGCCCGAAAATCGAATCCGTGCACTGATCGAGATGCCATTTCAAGTTCTCATCAAATAGCCCCCGTTCGTCCTCTTCGTCGGAACTCATTCGTTCCGTGCTGAACCGTTCGACATTCAGGTGATGTGTCGCGAACAGGCGTTTGCCGTCAGGGTGGAAGGCCAGGGTCAAGATGGCTTCCTGACAGCGCAACGTGAACGCTTCGTCGCCGATGACAGGATCCCATAGTTTTATGGTGTGGTCGGCACTGCATGAGGCCAGCCGCCGGTCATTCATGGAGAATGCCACATCGAGCACGTCGCCGGCGTGGCCTTGCAGCACGTGTCGTGATGACAGAGTCTTCCCGTCCCAGACTCTGACCGTTCGGTCGCGTCCCGATGACGCGAGCATCTTCCCATCGTGACTGAAGGCGACGGACGTCACGGCGCCTTCGTGTCCCTGGATGGTTTGCAATGGTCGACCTGATTTGACGTCCCAGGTACGAATCGTTCCGTCGTCACTCGCCGAGACCAGCATCTGATCGTCGGCGCCGAAGACAACATTGTTGACGGGACCGGTATGTCCTTCGAGTAAGAATTGTTGCTGGGCGGTGCCACGATTCCACAGACGAAGTGATCCATCCTCACCGCCCGATGCCACCCAGCGCCCATCATGTGAGAACTCGACACAAGTGACGGCGGTCTGATGCCCTTCCAGCACACTTTCTGGTTGATTCGTACTGGCGTTCCAGATCCGCACCGTCTTATCCAAGCTGGATGACGCGTACCATTGACCATCATCCGTCACAGCGACGTCGCTGATTGGATTCAGATGTCCGCGCATCCATTGAGCGGTCGCCGTTGAGTAATCGCCTCGGAAACTGGGGTCGATCACGAGCAGGCTGTTCATGCCCGAATTGTAGGCTTGCATGTTAAGGGAACTCGGCAGCAACATTCGACTGCCGTCACGCGTGATCGCCAGCCTTTGGAACTTGCCGCGATTTCCGAGCCTGCCAAGATTGATCAGGTCGGACGTTCCATCGGTCGCCGCATTCCAGACTTTCACCAGTCGATCGAGGCCGCCGGTCGCGATCCTGCGTCCCCCGTCGCCGACTGCGACGGCTTCGACCTTGCCATCGTGAGTGTGCATGCGCCGCAACTCGCGACCGGACTTCAAATCGATGAACAGGACGCTTCCATCCAGTCCAGAAAGGGCCAATCGGCGACCTTCCGGGCTGAAGCAGAGACTGTTAATCCGGCCGCACGCGCAGAAATACGGGACAGACTGAAATGGCTCGACGCTCAGATCGGTGACAACGAGCGTGTTGATGTAGGCATATGCCAAATACCGGCCATCGGGACTGAGGACCATATAGTAGAGCGGCTGCGGTGCGACGAGAGGTGGATGAAGTTGTCTGCCCGTTTCAATGCTCCAGAATCGGACCGTTCCGTCATAACTGGCTGAGTAAAGAATCTTGTTGTCAGGACTGATGGCCAGTCCGAAAATGTTGCTCGTGTGCCCATTGAACGGCTGGATCAGCTTTCCCGTCTCAACATTCCAAAGCGAAATCGTCGATAAAAACCCACCAGAGGCAAGCAATTTCCCGTCGCCAGAAAGAGCGACGGCGAATGCGCCCACCGGCTGATTTTCGAGCGTGGTCTGCTCTTGCCCTTGATCGTTCCAGATCTTCACATTGCCGGCGCTCGCCGTGACGATCGTCGAATAATCGGCGCTGACGGCAATATCCAGAACGGGACCAACATGCCCCTTCAAAACGTGCCGCGGTTGACCCGTGATGGCGTCCCAGATGATTGCTTCGCCGTTTCGCGTATCGCCCAAGATTCCGCTGGACGAAATTATCGTTCGACCGTCGTCACTGTATTTCAGACACCCCACTTGCGCATCATGGCCACGCAGCGTGTGATATTCCGAACGACAGAGGTGGTTCAGGTGATACCACTCCCAGTTCCGCAAATCCTCGGGACACTCTTCCAGCCTGGATGTCGCTCGACCAACCAGATTTGACTGCCATTCGCCGTAGGCCTGGCCGATGCGACGAAAGTAGAGGTGTTGCCGGGTGGCTTCATGCAGTTCTTCGGCGCGTTTTTGGTTCGCTTCGGCCTCTTCGCGCAGTTGTTTGGCCGTGTCGCGTTCTTTGCGTAGCCGTTCGGCATTTTTCTCAGCCAGCCGACGTTGATGGTCCGCCTCGTTCCATTTCCAGGCCAGGGTCGGAGTACCTAACACAGTCACGAGGAACAGGATGGCGGCCAGGACCGACACCATCGGATGACGCGCACACCACCTCCAGACACGTTCGGCGAAGGTCACAGGGCGAGCGATCACCGGTTCGTCTCGCAGGAACCGATCCAGATCATCGGCCAGGGCACCGGCCGATTCGTAACGCCGTTCGGGCTCCTTGGACAAGCACTTTAAACAAATCGTTTCGAGGTCCCGCGGGATACTCGGTTGAATCAGGCGCGGCGCGACCGGCTCATTTTCCTGCAGTTGACGCAATGTTTCGCGGACCGTCGGGGCTCGAAACGGAGGTCGCCCCGTCAACATCTCATACAGAATCGCTCCGAGCGAATAGACATCTGTGGCCCCGCCGACTTGATCCGGATTGCCGACGGCCTGCTCGGGGGACATGTAGCTGGGACTGCCGATGATCGTCCCGGTCCGCGTTTGCGATACGTCCTCTTCCAGATGTTTGGCCAAGCCGAAGTCGGTGATCTTCGGTTCGCCAAAATCGTGGATAATGCCACTTTGTGTCGAAGGGCTTTGCGAGTCGTTCGACTTTTGATTCGGGCTGGAATCGGAAATGCTGCTGCCTGAACCGGATTTGGATCGGGAGGACCGCCGGTTGTTCATCACAAAGGTATCGCGCGACGAACCCGATTTTGGTTTGGCCTTCAGCAGAATGTTGGCTGGCTTCAGGTCTCGATGAATGATCGAGCGTGTGTGGGCAAATTGAGTTGCATAGGCCAGCGATCGCAGTAGCTTTGCCGTCGGTTTCGCGAGTTGCGGGATGCCATTCAGACACTTGTCCAGACTGCCGCCTTCGACATATTCGAAGACCAGATAGAGCCGGCCCTGGTATTCGCCCACTTCAAAAACCTGCACCAGGTTGGGGTGCTGTAGTTGAGCGAGTGTGCGGGATTCGGCACGAAATCGGGCGACCGTTTCTCGCGAGGCCAGATCGCCAGCACGAATCATTTTCAGTGCGACCAGCCGATCGAGGTCCGCATGCCGCGCCTTGTAGACGATCCCCATCCCGCCACGACCCAGCAGTTCCAGGATCTCAAAGCCCGGCAGCACAGGCCATTCGTGAGGTTCTTGCCCCGCTTCAGGAAGTCCACTTCGCGCCAGCATGTCGCGCACGGAAACAGACGAACGGGCTGATGGATTTAACTGTTCGTGCAACCACTTCGAATCAAGGTCAGGAAACCGCGACTTGATCTCGACAGCCGCCACCGCTGGTCCATGTTTCGTACGGTAGTGCAACTCGATTTTCAAGAGTTCTCGCAGGACGTCGGGCTGTTCCTGCGGAGGGACGGAAGTCAGGTACGTTTCGATCTGGGGGATGGTGCCTTTAGCACAGTCCGCTTCAAACTGATCGCACAGTGCGTCCAGCTTCAACCATTTCGCGGCAGATTCACGAGCCAGACTCATGCGGTCCCCTGACTTTGCTCCTGAGCTTCCAGATCTGCCTGCCACAAGACGCGGACCACCTTTAGCTTTCGCTCGATGGTCGCGGGCGCCCGCCCCAGTTTGGCCGACATTTCGTCGATTGTATATCCCTCCATTTTCATCACGACGACCGCCTTGAGATCCTCATCCTCGAGCTGCGAGAACAGTCGTTCAAAATCCTCTGTCAGTTGTGCGACAAATCCGGGGTCCGGATCTTCCGAAAACATCCGGTCGAAGCTGGGGCCGGACCCGTCGCGCGAGTCGGCAAACAGAAGAGCCGATTCTCCAACGACCGCACCGGCACCACGTTTGAGTCGTGACTGGTCCCGCAACAGACGTTGCGCCTTGCGTGCCGTGATCGTCACCAGGACATGCCACAGATCATCGCGGTCGTTCAATTGCGGAAAGCGACCCTGTTCGGCACCGCGAAAGAAACTGTCAAACGCGCTGAGCGCCACATCTTCAGCGTCTGCGCCCAATCGCGGCCGGTTTTCCAGTTTGCGGCGAGCGACGTCGATCATGCGCTGAAAGTAACGTCCCCACAGTTTTGCCGTCGCTTCGCGCTCCCCTTCTCGAAGTTGATCAATCCATAGCGAAACAGAGGATGTCATTTGTTCTTCCCTGGGGAACCAACACATCGACCTGGAAGTGGATTGCGTGCGACTGAATGACTAACGAACTGTGGCGAAACGGGAGACGGACTGACCGGGTGCTAGCGGCCTGTTGAAAAAGGGGTCAGACCCTCGCCGGGCAACAGCTTTTCACGGTAATTAACGGTGCCCTCCAAAGGGTCAGCCCCCTTTTTCAACAGGTTGCTAGTGATGATTGATTTCCAATGCATGAGTCTGCCGCCGCATTTCTTAATGATTCTTAAGTTTAACTCGATGGTCGCTGCATGCGAAGGGCCACGAGTCCTCGGATTTGAACGGTGGCGTCATGCTGACGTTCTGGTTCTGCGGGGACCTTCGCAAACCAAAATCGATTGGGGATATTCGCGGGCGCTTGGAGCGACTCTTTCCACAGTCGAACCACAGACGTCCAGGCTGGTGTGACAGCACTCACACTGTCGAGAAGCCTTTGACGAGCGATCAGCCGGACAACGGCGTCCAGACATGCCAAACCCAGCCAGCCCGGTTCGCATGCGGCGTTGGCGATCAGAGTTCTGGAATCGGAAATCCCCAGTTTCAGCATCCGTCCGTTCAACGGTCCCTGAAACTCGTGGGATCGCAACCAATCTGCCAGTCGATGAGCAGAGACGTGCTGCGAGTGTCGATAGACGCGTGCCAGAAAAGTCTGGGGACGTAGCCAGCGTCGGCCGCATGAGGGATCCAGCAATTGCACCATGCCAAAGTGCCGTCGCCAGAGCACAGCACAGCGCACGCCGGCCGGTGAGCGCATCAGAACGATGGACGGGATCGCGTGCGCTTCGGGTTGTAGCAGGTGATCTATCGGGATCAGGATCTGGTCGCAGACCAGCCCACGTTCGTTGGCGACACGCTGCAGGTTATCGATGTCGATCCCGGCACTGGTGTCACCACAAGCTGCGGCAATCTCTTCGATGCTTGCCCGCAACCCATAACCACCCAGCAACCCTGCCAGCGCAGCGGCCGCGGATTTCGTGCAGTCCATCTGCCGCACGCTGGGAATCAGGAAGTGCCTCATGATGACTGCTGCCGCAGGGCGGACATTGGAATGTACGTCGGCCGTCGTTTGCGGTGCTTTCGCAGAAATCCCACGCTCTCTAGAAACAGCATCAAAAACTCGCATGCAGCGGAACAATGAGGAAAACACGACTGCGTCAGCGGTCGCTCGACGGACCTGGTTTGTGCTGCGGGTGTCGGTCCACCGACCAGTAGATGCGTCGAGATCTTCATAACAAAAGCCTCGTGATGTCGAACGATCGAATAGTTCCACCGGATGCCGCCGCTCTCGTTAACTCATTTTCTATTAATTCCCAAACGCAGGTAAGTTCCCTCAAAAATCGAATCAGATCGCACCAATCCGTGGTGCCAGCACCAACCTGAACGACGAAAGACGGCATTTTTCGGGCTGTCACAAAAATTCTGTCAAAAAATGAGGGAACAATTATCCAGACAGGAATGTTCCGCTTAATCAGGCCGTGTCATCACGCCCGCCACGCGCGGCGTCGACAAATCCGTTGCCTGTCAATTCTCTCCTTGGCTGCACGATTGCGGCTGAAACGGATCATTTTCCATGAAGCGCACATTCCTCAAGTTTTCCGCGTCGAAACAACAGCGATCGAAATCCTTGTCGAACCAGTGGCGTGCCTTTCTCAGTGCCTGGATTAAATCCTGCGTCGAGAAATCCCGGTTGGCGCGATTGTCTTCGTGGCGGAAAGAGGCTGTGAATCGGCGTAAACGGATGCGCCGATCGTCCGAACCGCTTGAGCCCCGAGTCATGTTGACGGCGATGGCCTATACGGTCGATATCGCCAACCCAGACTATGCACTGAGCGGTGGCTTGCTTGACGGAAAAGTCGACCTGGCTCTGAAAGTCGGTGACAACGGCCATGGTGCCGCGGAATTGCAACTAGTCGACGTCGATCGCGGAAACCTGGTCGTCGCCGAAGCTCCCTTCACCGAAGACATCAGTGTTAATATCACCGGCTACCATACTACGATCGCCGGCAAGCAGGTCACATTTCCCGAAGATCTGTTGATCGATCTCAGCAATCACACGGCATTCACCCCTGCGTCGGAAAACATTTCGGTGTTCTTTGACGGCTTCAAGGATGTCAATCCGCTGACGAAGCACAACGTGATCATCGCTCAGCCGACCGGAGTTGGAAATGGGGTTTATTCACCGCACGACCTGGCTGTCACGCTGGCAAACGGCAATCTGATGACTGTTTCCGGTGCGGTGCCTGCCAGCGGTGATGTCACGTTGACCAGCGACAGCCCGGTCAACGTCACGGGATCGATTACAACCTCGGGCGACATCACGATCAATTCCACCAAGACTCTGACGACCAACGGAACAGCCGATTCACTCGATCCATTGAACATGCCATCGACGGCGATCGGGATTAACGGCGGCACGCTGTCGGGCAAGAATGTGAATCTGACGGCTCATTCGACCGCGACCGTCACGATTTCGACGGCAACAGAATTGAAGGGGCAATTGAGTGTCGGCGAAGTGGTCGTGAACTCGAACGCCGATGTGCTGGTCGATGGAGCAGCTCACATCACATCGACTGGTAAGCTCGGTATCAATGCAATTTCCGACGTAACCACAACCGTTCAACGAGGAACGGATTCGACTGGCAAATCGGGCGATACGAAGACTCAGGATGCCGCGATTTCGGCATCGGTCGTGGTGACTCATGCCAACGTGACGATCAAGGACACCGCCTCGCTGAGCGCCGGTGATACCGTCTCCATCGGTGCCGTGAACAATGTCAATGTGACAACCCTGGCGGACGGTCAGCAAGGCAATTCTAGCGCCGGAGCGGTCGTCGCAGTCTCTACCGTCGAAAGCCAGACGAATGTGGAAGTTGACGACAACGCTTCGATTGTCGCGGCCCACGACATGTCGCTGTCATCAACAACCAATCGGACAGTGAATACGAAAGCCGTCGCCACAACCAGCGGAGCAACCGACAGCGGCAATCCCAACAATCCCACGGCTGCGCAACAACGATTGGCTAACCCCGATGGCGATCCCAACACGAACGACAAGGCGTCGACGTCCGACGGAGACGTCAAGCAGGCCGCCGTTGTCGCCGTTCATACGCTAACCGGATCGACGCAGGCCAAGATCGCCGGCGGTTCACTGACATCGACCAGCGGCAATATCAACATTCTGACCAGCATGACGCATGACGTGACGACGACCGCCGACGGTACGCCATCGACGGGCGGGAATGATACGGGTATCGGAGTGGCCGTTGGAGTCGGAGCGGCCGACGTCAGTAACAAAGCAACAATCTCTGGTAACGTCGCCCTGCATGCGAACAACGTCAACGTAAACGCTGTCACGAATCCCAGCACATTCAAAGTTGAAGCCAAGTCGGGCAAAAGCGGCGACTCCCAGGGCGCCGACACGACTGTCGCGGGAGCCTTGGCGGTAAACGTTGCCGTCGTACGAACTGAAGCCGTTGTTGCCACAGGCGCGACCGTCGATCTTCAAGGGTCCAATCTGCAGCTGCAAGCGCAATCGACGACCAATACCATCGCGAACGCCACTCCTGTCGAAGATGCGATCGGCAAGAGTCTGGGGATCGGGGCATCAGTGGCGACACATGTCAACGATATGACGACGCGCGCTGTGATCGAAACGGGTTCGACGCTCTCGAACGCCAAGAATCTGTCTTTGGCTGCGACGTCTGACAACAGCATGAACACGCACGCCAAGGCCGGTGCGCGCGGTGGAACCGCGATCGGAGCATCGGTGACGGTGGCGATCGCGCATCACGACACAATTGCACGCGTCGAAACAGACAATTCCTCGCCGGTAACAACAACTGGCGATGTGTCGTTAACGGCGACACACACAGGGCACGTGATCACATTGTCTGAGGGCGACGCGAAGGGCGTGACCGCGGAACCAGAGAAGGACAAGGATGGTAATCCCGGCAGTGACGCTCAAGGACAGGCAGCCGTCGGCGCCGCGATCTCGTTGAATTATGTCGTGGATGAAACACGCGCGGAATTGAATCGGTCGCTAACCACAACCAATGGCGCGATCACGCTGGCAGCATTGCAGGCCGCGACCAGTCAGTCGACGGCGAAGGCCAGCGCCAAGGGCGATCAGGACAAAGGGCAGGGCAGTGCGAACAACCAGGCGGCTAATCAACGCGGTTCTGCCAATTCGGCGGCAACCAACCGTGGAGCCCGCGACAGTAGCGGTGCGCCGTCGAATCCCAGTGCATCGACGTCCGACGGCGATATTTCGATCGCAGCCGGGATCGCTCTGAACATCGCCAACACAACGTCAACTGCGTCGATTGCCAATGGCATTACGGTTCACGCGAATAAACAAGTGTCGGTCACTTCGGCAGCGAATACCGACGCCTCTGCCGTCGCTGATGGCAGTGCCGTTGGCGGCAAGGATGCATCCGTGGGAGCGGCGGTCGCCATCAACCTGGCCAACGTCAACAATCTCGCCACGATCGGAAGCGGTGCACAGGTCACGTCGGACGGACTGGTTGTCACTGCCAAGATGCGAAACATGTCTGGCGATTCGACTCACTCACTCGCAGCCACATCGGTCTCAGGCGCCGGTGGTAGCGGAGTGGGTGTGGCTGGTTCATTCGCGATGACCATCGACAACGTCGATACCGAAGCCACGATTCAGGGCAATGCCTCGGTGACGCTGGTGGATGGCAACGATGCGGGAAGTTCCGTCGGCCTGACAGACATCGAGACATCGTCAACAACGAACTCACTGGTCAGTGCAACGGCTTCTGAGAACGGTCAAAACAGCAGCGACCTGGGTATCGGTGCATCGGTCGCGCTGAACATCGTCAATCAAAAATCACACGCCGGGATTGAGGACGCCGCGGTTGTCACGGGTACTCAGGATCTGACGCTGAAAGCGGTCGGAGACCATACCGTGACGACAGATGCGCAGGGCGGTGCCGCCGGCGGCAGCGTCACTCTGACGCCGGTCGTGGCACTCACCTTCGACTTTGACAATGTCGACGCGCGAATCGGTGCAAAAAGCGGTGGCACGCTGAGCACCACGGGGGCCATGAATGTCTCGGCTGTGAGCACGGGCAACGTCAAGACGGACGCAAAAGGAAATGCGTCCGGTGCATCGGACGCCGCGATCGGAGCTTCCTTGGGATTGGCGGTCGTCAAGGAGTTTACAACGGCCACAACGGCCCGAAACCTGTCCAGCGGCGGCGCGATGACCTTCAGTGCGGTGTCGTCCGGTATTCACGAGACAAATGCGATCGCCAGCGCATCAGGAGCCAAGGGCGACAAGGATAGTCAGAACGGCAACGGTGGATCAGGGCAGACGGTCCAGGGACAGGTCGATGGTCAACGCGGGATGGGCAATAGTCAATCGACGTCGAACGGCGGCCAGTCATCCGGAACGGACAATAAGGCAACTGCCACGACCGCCGATAAGAATGGAAATTCAGGCGGCGATGCCATCACTGTGGCAGCCGCCGTTGCCGTCAGCATCCTCGAGTCAAATGCCAATGCCGAAATCGGCGACGGACTGACGATCACCTCGGGAGGCCTATTGACGGTTCATTCCTCTCAAAACGCCGACGCCAAAGCCAACGCCAGCGGTTCAGCAACACAAGGTAAGGATGGAATTGCCGCGGCCGTTGCCATCAATATTGTTGACGTCGAAAACCAGGCTCGTATCGGTAGTTCGTCAGTCACAGCAGACGGACTGACTGTCGAAGCGGTCATGACGCCGGTGGCGGGCGAGGCTGTCAACACTCATTCGTTCCGGGCGGATGCACTGTCAGGTGCGGCCGGAAAGGATGTGGGCGTTGCAGGATCCCTCGCGATTAACCTCGCATCCGTCAAGACATCTGCGACGATCGATTCGGGCGCGAGTGTCACCCTGGCTGACGGAGCCGATGCGGGGTCGACGATTGGCGCGGTCAAGATCAGCGCGGTCTCGACGACCAGTAATATCGTCAACGCCTTGCCGGTAAAACTGCCGCCAAATGGCGACACTCCCAGTGACGGAATCGGTGCGTCAGTGGCGCTCAATCTGGTCTACGACGACACCAATGCGACGATCGCGGATGGAGTAACCTGGTCAGGCGGGTCTGCCAGTAGTGTGACGGTCTCCAGCACCGCGAATCACACGATGACCACGGAAGCCAAGAACGGCGGCAAGGGTGGCGACGTTGGCATTGGTGGTGCCGTAGCGGTCGTCATCGCCAAGGATAACACCAAGGCCTACGTAGGAACCGGAACCGGAGCGATCAATTCAGCCGAAGCAGTCTCTGTCACTGCCGATCATACCAGCACAACCAACACGAAAGTCAGCTCCTCTGCGACGGGCAGTGATGCCGCTATCGGAGCCTCGGTGGCTGTGAACCTGGTCACTGAAAACGTGACTGCCGAAGTCGCACGTGACCTTGTCACTGGCGGCAGTGTTTCGATCAAGTCGAAAATCGACGTCGTCGGGACTGTCGACGTCAAAGCCAGTGCGGCCGGCGGTGACAGCAATGGAGACGACTCCGATACGGAAGCCAACAAGCAGGCCAACCAGCCAAACGCAACTACGGATGGCGCAAACTCGACCCCCAGTTCCAATGACAACGCGAAGAGCGCGAACGACCAGTCCAAGTCTGAATCCGATTCGTCCGGCGGCGGGGTGGGAATCGCCGCGTCAGTGGGTGTGAACGCTCTCAGCATTCATAACACGGCCCAGATCTCGCATGGAGCCGATGTCACCGCAACGGGTGCCGTTAGCGTCAGCGCACCTGCCCACGTCGTGGCACGAGCCACATCGGATAGTTCGACCGTGGACTTGAACGGCGATGCCAATATCGGTGCCGCAGTCTCACTGAACATCGCGTCATTGACGAATAGCGCCCTGATTGGCACGGGCTCAACCGTGTCTGGTAACGCGATCACCGTTGAAGCGATGACCCCGGCAAATCAGACGAACGACTACACGGCGACGGCCTATGCCGTGGCAGGAAATGACGGTGACGTGGCGGTTTCCGGTGTCGCCGCAATCAACGTCGTCAATGCGAATACGACGGCGATGACGGCCGATGGGTCGTCATTGGTTTCGACCGGGGACGTCAACGTCACAGCCAATCATCACCTGCGAGCTCAAGCGGCCGCGATCGCTGGAGCGTTCTCGTCAGAAGTCGCGGTTGCTCCGGCCCTCGCCATCAACTGGATCGGTCAGAGCCAGGACAACAAGACCGGTGGAGCGAACACGATCGCCAGCATCGGTGACCCGACGACCGATGGTGCCGGCGCGAGTGTCACGGCGGGTGGTGCCGTGAATGTTTCGGCTGACTATTCGGTTGGCATGTTCCCGATTCTCGACCTCCCCGAATCACTGAACAATCCCTCCGATCCAAACTACAGCTCGTTCGCCATTCAGGACATCAACGCACCGGTCGCATCATTGGCGATCTCGGGTGGTGGAAGCTCAGGAAGTGTGGCCATCGCCGGTTCGGTCGGCATTAATCTGCTGGAATCGACAACACAGGCCGTGATCGATGACAAGGCAACGGTCAACAGTGCTTCGCTGGCCGTCAATGCGAACGACGTCAGCAACACCAACTCGCTGGCCGGTTCAGTCGGTTTGAGCACGGACGGTGCGGGAATCGGAGCGGGACTCGATCTGGGAATCGTCCACAAGCACACGCTGGCTGCAATTGGCAAGGCCACTCACATCACGACCACGAATGCGGTCAATGTCACCGCGGGATCGACTGAGAATGTCATTTCGGGTGCGGCGAATGCCGGCGTCGGTGACAGCGCGGGAATCGCGGGTTCGGCATCCGTCCAGGTCATTGACGTCTCGACGAAGGCCGTCATCGCGAGCGGAACGAATGTCAACGATGGGGCCACCGTGACCGCTGGCGGGTCAGTCGGCATATCGGCCAATGACACGGTGACGGTGAAGATGCTCGCAGGAGCGGTCGGAGCCGGTGGTTCCGCAGGCGTGGGAGCTTCAAACACCACCCTGGTCCATACCGGTGATGTCGAAGCGACGGTCGGTGCTTGGACGAATTTGACGGCCGGTAACACGGGGTTGTCGGTGACGGCCACGTCCCATCAGGAATACGTGACGATCGCAGCTGCCGGAGGGGCAGCCGGCAGCGTGGGTGTCGCCGGTTCGGCCGCAGTCAATGTGCTGAATGAAACGACGACCGCGTCGATCGGTCGCAACGCGACCATCACGACAACCAATGGAGCACTGCCTGGAACGCCTGGCGTCACCGTTTCTGCGACCGACACGACGTTGGGTGTCTCTGTCGCGGGCTCATTGGCCGCGTCAGGTGGAGTTGGCGCCGGCATCGGGGCTGATGTCGCGAAAGTCAACAAGGACACCGAAGCATTCATCGACTCAAACGTCACGGCGACCGTCCAAGGTGACGTGGTTGTCAATGCGACATCGAGCGAACAGTTCACGTCAGTCGCAGCCGGATTGGCTGCGGCAGCCACGGTAGGTGTCACACTGGATGCGTCTGTCCACGTGCTCGACCTGAAAACACGAGCGTTCATTGGCGACGACCCGAACGACAACATCGCGTCAGCCGGACAGGGTGACGTTCATGCTCAGGGCAACGTGGTGGTGGCGGCAGATGACCTGGTCAAGGTTGACAAGGTTGTCGGAGTTGTCGCGGTTTCCGGTACGGCGGCGGTTGCTGGCGGTGCCGCTGTGACGACGACCAGCAAACATACGGAAGCATTTATTGGCAAGGGAGCCAAGGTGACCGCCGATGGAAATACACCGGCGATCAGCGTTCCGACAGGTCGCTATGTAACATCGTATATCCCGCAGAACAGCGCGACGCCGGGCATTGAATCAAACAGCAGCCTGACCGTGAATTCCAATGCCACCGATCTCAGCATCAGTGGCCAGGTGGGACTGCCGAGCGCCGGACCGACTGATACAAACGGCGATGGCAACAACGATGCCACCTCGCCAGGATTGAGCGGCAAGCGAACACTTGTGCCGGAAATGCAAAACAACTTCCGCGGGCTGTCGGTCACCGCGTTGAACCGGGATGAGATCGCGGACTATTCCATCAGTCTGGCCGGCGGCGAAGTGGGTGTCGCGATCTCGGCGGGTGTCAATGTTCTGAACAATCGCACGCTGGCGTACATCGGTCAGGACGCCACCATCAATCAAAACCTCGCGACCGCCAGCAACGCCCAGTCCGTCAATGTCGCAGCGGGCAATGATTTGGGACATGTGGCGTTTGCGGGCAGCGTCGCGGGTGGAATTGTCGGGATCGGTCCGGCAGCCAGTGTGACTGTTGCCAACAATACGACGGAAGCGTACCTGGGTTGGGATGAGGCCAACAAAGTGACAGCCGCTGCGACGGTCAACGCGAAGAACGATGTCAGCGTCGCCGCTCATGCGACAGAAGATGCCCTGCTTGTCGGAGTCGGGATCGGTGGAGGCGCCGTTGGTATCGGTGCAGGGGTCGATGTGCTGGTGATCAACGACCATACCCAGGCAGCAATCGGCCAGAACGCCACCGTCTCGGCAACGGGTGATGTGGCTGTTCAATCGACCGACGAGACATCGATCACGATCATCTCGGGTGGTGGCGGAGGCGGGCTGGTCGGACTGGGCGGTGCTGTTGGTGTCACGACCATTACAAAAGAGACCAACGCCTGGATCGATACGGGGGCTGTCGTTGATGCGGGCGGTGGTGGGGTCGGCGTGTCCGGCGTCTTGAACGGCACGACGAATGCCAACAACGATGGCTTCGTGACGACGACCGGTCACGGCGTTGTTGTTCAGGCCAGTTCGAAGGAAGACCTGTTCCATATGGCAGTGGCCGTCGGAGCTGGCTACGTCGGAGTCGCAGGTGGTGTCACCGTGTCTCTGATCGATTCCAACACTAGTGCCGAAATCAAAGACAACGCTCAGATCAACCAGAACATCGCCTCGCCGAACACAAACCAAAGCGTGTTCGTCAACGCCGCGAATAATGCCAAAGTCACGACCTTCGCAGGTGCCTTGGCTGGTGGTGTCGCCGGCGTCGCTGGCGGTGTGGACTACGGCACGCTGAAGAATGACACGCTTGCCGGAATCGGCGCGAATACCAATGTCTCGGCCAAGCATGATGTCAACGTGAATGCACTGGGAATCAAGAAACTGAATGGAATCGCATTCAGTGGTGCCGGCGGTGGGGCCGCCTTGGCAGGGACCGTCTCGGCCTGGTCGATCGGAACTCCGTTGCAGAAGAGTTACTCAGACAATAATGGGAAGAGTGCCAATGCTGGCGAGGCTGACAAGAAGGATGGTGGCCAGTCAGCGGACGACAATGCGGCAGGTCAAGCTGATGCCGGTCGCAGCACAATCTCGTCGCAACTGAATGGCTTTGACGCTCCACCGAACGCCAATCCGAAAGGCAACAGCGGACGCATGCAGGGGATTACTGGATCCGCCGCGTCCACTCTGACTGGCAACGCACCGTCTCAATCGTCGCTCGATACCGCAATCAACAGCGGTGCCGCCAGTGCCGGGACCAGTGCGTTTATCGGTGCGGATTCAAACGTCAACGCCGCCAACAACATCAGCGTCAACGCGAATGAACATGTGAACGTCGATGTCACGCTGGGTGGTGTTTCCCTTGGCGCTGCAAGTATTGGAGTTGCCGTTGGCGTCCTCGACATTGCTGCCAACACCAGTGCTCTGTCAGCCGGATCATTATCGGCGGGTGGAACGGCCTCGGTCACGGCAACATTGAACGAAACAGTGAACGGAACCGCGATCGCCGGTGCGATGGGCGGTGCATTCGGCATCGGAGCTGCGGTCTATCAGATGCACGACAGCAGTATCGTTCAGTCGGCTGTGGGCAGTGTGACGTCTGCCAGTGCTGTGAATGTGGTGTCCGACGCGACTCAAAATTTGAGCCTGACGACCGGTCAAGCCGCTAGCGGTGGCGGGGCTCTGGGCGCGTCGTTCACACGAGTGACAGACGACGGTGCGGTCTCGGCAACAGTTCTCGGTGGAGCGCAAATCGGCCAGAAAGTGGGCAAGTCCGTCGGCAGTCTGAATGTGCAGGCAACGTCGAATGTCGACGCCCATAACACAACAGGTGCCGTTTCGGCCGGGGCAGTGGCCGTCAACGCGAACTTCGCGTTCGTAACGGTGAAACCGACTGTCACCGCGACAGTCCAGAATGGTTCCAACATCACCGTGACGGGTAATGCCAGCGTCGAAGCAATTGCCAATCACAACGCAAAGACGGAAGTCATCACACTGTCGGCGGGCGCAGGTTCTCTGGGTGCCAGCATCTCGCAGGCGACGCTTGATGCCACCGTCGGAGTCGATGTTACGGGCGGCGTCGGATTGACGGCCGGTTCCATCACACTCGAGGCCCGGAACAATCATGACGGAATCCTGGCGACAGGCAAGAACGCCACGGCAATCGCTGCCGCCCCATCGGCTGCACTTTTTGGTGCCGGATCAGGCACGGTCGCGACGACGAAAGCATCGACCGATGTCAGCACGCATGTGGGTGCCGGGACGGTTCTGACCGCAACCAGTGGAAACGTAAAAATTCGATCGTTTAACTCCGACATTGCCGCAGGCGATGCCAAGGCGCTTTCGATCGGCCTCGGAGCGGCAATCGGTGCCAGCGTCGTGAACGTTGATGCCAGTGGAAATACCTCGACGATGGTGGAAGGTTCTGTCACGAGCAAAGGGAGCTTGACGATCGCCGCGACCGCGGCCAATACAGCCACAGCGAATGCAGAAACAGGGACTGCCGGAGTTGGCGCCGGTGCCGGCGCCAGTACGACGGCGACAGCCAATCCGACGGTCTCGGCGATTGTCACCGGTCAGGGAGTGCTCAACGCCGCGTCGATGACCCAGCGTGCGACCGCGAACAATCAAGCCCTGGCGAATTCCAATGGAACGGTCGCCGGCGGCCTGGTGGGGGTTGGGGTGATCAAGTCCGTCGCACATACCGACGGATCGACATTGACGTTGCTCAGCGAAGAAACCCACGGCGGAGCTGTCACCGTCGATTCGGAATCCAGCAACACGTCACACGCGACATCGATCGCGGCCAGTGGTGGCATCGGCGGGGTTGGCAATGCTGTCACTGCTGACGTGGAATCTAAGCCGCAGATTAAGTCGGTGATCACCGCCAAAGTCAACGTGAATGGCCCGGTCACCCTGAAAGCCAATTCGACGACAGACGCCAACGCCCTTGCTCACAGTGTGACATTGGCGGCAGGCTCAGGTGGCAACTCGGTGGCGACCCTGGTGTCGATGCCAAACGTCAATGCAACTGTCGAGGCAGGCGGTATCACGACGCCGGCATCACTGCTGACGATTTCGGCAAGCGATACGTCCACGATTAACAGCGATGCGGGATCGGCAGCCGGTGGTCTGGTGACCGCCGTTGGAACAGGTGTCGCCCACAACACAGTTAAGGGCACTGTGCTCGCGGGGATTGAAAAGGGATCCGATGAAGTTGGGTCACTGGCAATCTCGGCCTCAGAAAACGCAACCATCAACGCGAAAGCCGTCGGCATCGCCATCTCGGGCGGAATCTCGCCGGCCGGGGGTGAAGCGGTCAATGACATTGCGAACAATGTCAAGGCTCACATCTTCAACGATGTCTTCGTCAATGCTCATGGTGACGTCGCGGTGAATTCTCAGGATACGTCAACGATTGCAGCCAACGTTGATCAGACGGCGGGTGGATTGGTCGGCGGTGGGACGGCCGAATCCATCAACAACATTGCGAATCAGGTCGAGGCTTCGGCTCAACATCTCGCTCAGGTGAAGACCCCCGGCAACGTCGCGATAACGGCCAGCGAAGACGCCACGATCCGTGAAGCCTCGGTGGGTGCCAGCGGTGGATTCGTGGGTATCTCGGGTAATGTGGCCATCAACACTTTGGCCAATACGGTCAAGGCGTTCATTGACGACAAGTCCGACGTCGAGGCAACAAACAACGTTCTCGTCTCCGTAAGCTCCGAGAACAGCTTGACCGCGGACGCAGCCAATACCTCTGTCGGAGCGGCCGGTATCGGTGGTACCGTGGTGGTCAACACGTTTGACAACACCACGCAGGCGTTCGTCAACGAGTCGACTGTCATCGCCAAAGGCAGTGGCCCCAGTATTCCCATCACTCGCTGGGATGAAGCGACCGGGCAAGCGTTAACGCAGAATCTGAGCGGACTGGCGGTCATCGCGAGTTCCGTCGAACACCCGGCTCCCAAACTCGATCCGAAAGATCCGCTGGCAGCAGCAACCGTCCGAGCGTTCAATTTCTCGGGAGGTTTGGCCGGCCTGAGTGGGATCTCGGTTGTCGACATCGTGAACGACCATACCGACGCGTTCATCGCCAGTTCGAACGTCAATACGTTTAACAGTCCCGGCGATGATGTGATTGTTCGAGCCCATTCCGACCAGTTCGTGAATGTGCTGAGCGGTGGCGCCGCTGTTGGATTTGCCGGCGTCGGAGGAAACGTTGACCGTACCGAGATCACGAGCGTCACTCGTGCGTTCATCTCGGATAATATCGAGGATGGCAAGAACCAGAATGTGAAGCCGTCGACTGTCTACGGTGCCAACATCGATGTTGACACGGTCTCGAACGAGACGATCTCGGCGACGCTACGGGGCGTCTCGGGTGGTGGATTCGCGTTGGCCGGGACTCTTTCGATCGAACATCTCGACGTGACCAATCAGGCCTTCGTCAAGAATTCCAACGTCTATTCGATCGGCGACCTGAAGGTTCGAGCCCACGACACATCGGCGATTGATCCTGTCGACCCCAATAATCCGAACAATAGCCCCGGCGTCACGTCGGTTGCGTTCGGTGGGCTGTCCGGTGGAGCGGCCATCAGCATCAATACGATCGAGAATACGGTACAGGCTCAAGTCATCGGCAGCGATTTGGGAGCAAATGGTGCGACATCCGTGACGGCGGGCAGCGTTGAGACAATCAATGCGACACCAAAGTCCGAAGCGGTTGGCGCGATCTCAATGGGTGGCGCGGTGTCGATCAATACGATCACCACCACAACAGAAGCGACGGTGGTCAGCGGTAACCCGAACAAGTCCACCATCAACCAGACGCCATTGCCGGGTGGTGGCGTGGCGAATTCAAGTGTCACCATTGGGGCTGACGACCAGGCGAGCATCATCAGTAACCTGGGCAACGTCTCCGCAGGACTGGCCGGTGTCGGGGCATCGGTCGATGTCGGTTCGATTCGCAACCGAACCGTCGCGGAAGTGGGGCAAGGGACGTTGATCTCCGCGGATCACAACGTCGACATTACGGCCCACAGCGATCACACGCTTGACTCGTCCGTCTATGCTGGATCACTCGGTGCGATCGGCCTGTCAGGAGCCGTTTCGTTCCTCAGCCTGGGCGCAGCTCAGTCGGCCGACGCTCAAGCAGAGTTCAACCGACCTGCACAGAAGGATCCGAACACCACGCTACTTGGCCAGATGAAAACGACCACCAAGAATCAGGACCTTTCGAAGGGCGTCGGTAGCAACTCATTCGCCACTGCGGCCAGTAACCGGGCCAACTCGTTGTCCGCACCGGATGTCGGCGGCTCGATTGATCCCAATCTGAATGCAAACGACCGAAAAACGGCCGCCTTTGTTGAGGACGCGCCCAACGCGGCCGCCCAGGCCAAGATCACAGCGGGTGGCCACGTCAACATTTCCGCGACGCACACTTATTCGCTGAGTCAGTCGACCGGTGCCGAAACGGCTAACCTGGCTGGCGTCGGAGCTGGTATCAGCGTCAGCAACATCAACGATACGACGCAGGCTTCATTGGGCAATCAGGACGTGATCAACGCACAAGGCGATGTCACGATCCAGGCAAGTGATACAGCGAAGACGCCAATCGACGTCACCGCCTACAGCGGTGCAGTGGGCATCATCGACGTGGCGTTTAACGTCGCTCAGGTGAATCTGACCGCGGATACCACTGCGACAGTCGGGAATTCGGCTCAGATTCAACGCGGTGCAAATGTGACGGTGAATGCGACTCAGTCTGCCGAGATGGAGGTCAATGCCAACGGGTTTGCCCTTGGTGTCGCCGGCGGAGCGGGTGCTGACAAAGCCACACCAACCGTCAAGACAACGACAACCGCCTCCATCAACGACGGTGCCAAAGTCGGCAATGTGTCCAACGTGGGCAGCCTGACGGTGTCGGCCAACGCGACCAACGATGTCACCGCTGGCGTGACCGTGGGGAGCGCATCGCTGGGACCGGTTGCCAACGGAGGTGGGGCAATTGTCAACATCACCCCGACCGTCGTCGCGCAAATCGGAAATGACACCGTGAACTCGACTGGCAGCGTGAATGTGACCGCCACCACGACGAACACCGCAACGACGACGATGGGATCGTTTGGAGGAGGGATCATCGCGGGCGGTTCTTCTGTCGCCAAGTCGACGATTGCCGGTGCGGTGACGGCCCAGGTCAGTCCAGGTGCCAATATCACGACCACCGGGGGCGGAGGTGAGGTGTTCGTCCAGTCGAACTCGACGAACACCGCCAGTGCCACGGCCAATGCAACTAACATCGGACTGGTCAGCGGCAATGCGGCAGAAACGCTGGCAAAGATCGACGTCGACAGCTTGGCCCAGATCGGAACCGACAACGCGGGCGCCACGGTTAACGCCGAAGGTGCGATCCGAGCCGAGTCGAATTCGACCAACAAAGCGGACGCCGACAGTGAAGGAACGACTGTTGGGATCGGTGGTGCGAAGGGAGAGTCGAAAGCGGACGCCGTCGTTGAAGGATCGACTCGTTCATTCGGAACGGGCAACCTGACCTCGACCAGTGACTTCATCCGGATTCAGGCACTCGATTCGAAGAGCCATGCTGTGGCAACTGTCACGGCGGCCGGAGGCGGTTTGATCGCGTCACTGCAGGGGGCCGTGGCGAATGCATCGATCGCTCCGTCGGCCGACGACAATCAACAACAAGTTCGAGCTCGCCTGGCCGGAACGATCAAGGCTCACGGTGATATCGCCGTCAGGGCCAAATCGACAGACGACTTTGCGACGGCAACCGGAAACGGCGTCACCATCTCTGGCGGGTTCAGTGGCGGTTCGACGAACACGACGTCGACCCTCAACCAGTCGTTCCGCAGTTCGATCGGTGATGGATCGAACGTCACGTCGGATGGAGATGTCAAAGTCGAAGCCCTGAACCTGGCCGGGACCAGCACCAGTTACGCCAGCAACTCGGGCGGCGCGCTCATCGATTCGACGGGTTCGGTCTCAACGGCGAACGCCACTGGCGACGTGGCCGCAGTCGTGGGCAACGCCGTTATCACGGCGAAGACCGGTACACTGCACGTGGTCGCCAACTCCGTCAATGTCGCGAGCGCGAATGCAGATGGGATCGGCATCGGGCTGTTGTTCGGAATGGGTGACACCACCGCAGTGACCAATGTTGCTGGTGCTGACGCGAACAACCCATCGACCGAAGCCGGAATCGCGAATGGCGCCAATCTGACATTGGGAGCACTCGATCTGAACGCACTCGAACAGGACCGGGCGAATACTGTCGATACCGCATCAGGTGGGGGAGGGGTCAGTGATCAATCGTCGAAAGCGACGGCGAATGTTTCGCCAAATGTGACTGCCTATATCGGCGACAATGTGACCGCGACGACAACGGGTAACGTGACAATCACATCCGAATCGCAAGCTGAAGGTGACGCGTCGGCACAGGCAAATACGTTCGGTGCCGCGGCGGCGGGAGGAACCACTGCCAAGGTGAACGTCTCGCCCATTGTGAACAGCACTGTGGGGCAGAACACGCACTTAACTGTCGGCAACGACATGTCGATGATTGCCAAGTCTGGTAAAGCGCACCTGCAAGGTGGAGATGGTGTTTCAACTGCGACCGCCAACGGATTCAGTGGCGCACTGTTCTATGGCAGCATTGGTGGAACCGCCTCGGTCGTCTTCAATGCCGATGTGGAATCGACCGTCAAAGACCGAACGAGCGGCGGTAAAACGATCGATGCCACACACGATCTCAACATCGGTACTGATTCCGCCGTCAACGTCGGTAGCTCTTCAAGCAACGGGAGCGTGGGAATTCTCGGTGTCGCGGGCGCTGTCACCGTCGCCGGGGATGATGTCGACAACACCAGCCGAACCAATATTGGAAATGGCGTACAACTTTCCGCCGGTCATGACCTGACGTTGAACAGTCAGGCCACACATGTCGCTGATGCTCATTCGACCGGTGTCGCAATCAGTGGTATCAGTATGGTGACCACAAATGATTATGTAGATATCGATTACCACGCAGTCGACACCGTCGGACAGAACGCCGTCCTGACTGCTGGCGGTAACCTGAGTGCGACGACCAGCTCGTCCAACACCGCTACGACGAACACGTCGGCTAACGCTGGTGGCATCGGAGCCGGGGTCAGTGCCAACACCCGCAAGAACAATGGAGACAACTACAATAATAACGACGGGCAATTGAAGGTGAACGGTTCACAAGCCGGCATCCGTATTGGCCAGGGGAGCGGAGCTGTCAGCCAGGTTGAGATCAATCAGGGTGCCGGCCTGACGGCCGACATCCTGACCTTGAAAGCTGTGGTTGCCAACACGCATGGGGAATCGATCACAACCAGCTTCGGTGGCGGCTTGGGTGGTGACTCCAATGCCTTGTCGCGTGTCGAACTGGAAGACAAGGCCAATGTTCTGGTCCACACCGGCGTCAACCTGACAGGCACTCACCAGGTCAACCTCGTTTCGGACGTTGCAGCGACATTCGCCAACACCACTTCGACGGCGACGTTCGATGGAATTGGGCCGGCCAATGCCTACGCAATCGGAGACATCCATACCGACGCCAAGGTCGTCACCGATGACGCTTCGTCGATTACGACACACGCCCTGAAAGTCCAGGCGCTGGTCGATTCGGCAGTGGTACAAACGGCACCTGCATCGAGCTTCACATACATCGGCGAGTTCCATCCGGACCGCAATATCTACTTCGACTCGGATGTGTTGCTGACCTCTGGAAGCGCCATTCTGATTATCGGTCCAAACGGAAACGTGATTCAGCAGGAAGGTGTCACGTTCACCACGACGCCGTCAAATATCATTGTGCAGCCGATCGTCAACAATCATCCGGGAACGGCAACATTCCAAACCAGCCCGGCCACCAATGTCACCATTAACGGAGTGTCAAAGACGGCACCAAGTGGCCTGGTAGAATCCCTTGCGACTTGGACGAAGGCGACAGAGTCTCTATTTACTTTCCGTGAAACGCTGGATCAGGTTCACATCGAGAATCAGTCAAGCAAGGGGCTGATTATGAGTGGAGTGCAGGTCGTCAACTCGACGGTCAATCCCAAAATCACCATCAATACCGAAATCGACCAGTTGTTGGTGCCGGGCAAAGGCTTGACGGACACGATCGGCTACAACCTGAAACAAACCTTTGATCCGACCCAAGTTTCGATTCTGGAAACAACTCACAATCCGGCCGACATCACCATCAATGGGCTGATCGACAATCCGATTGGCACGACGCAGATCGTGAATCAGGGTGGAAGCGTGTTGCAGGGAAATAATGGCGATATCCGAACCAACATCCTGAACATCGATGCCCACAAAGATGTTGGATCAGCGGCCTCGCTGCTGAAGGTTGAAATGGTCGCGAGTGCCGGACGTCCGACGGGTGGCAGCACGACCGCGCAGGGTGATGTGTGGCTGGATGTGAAAGGCCTCAATCGCGACACGCCATCTGGCAACTACGTTTTCAATATGGGCACAGTGACTGGAACCACAACGAACATCTACATGGAACCGGCCATTCAACAGACGACTCTGGGCAATGGCTTCACGGCCCAAATCGATACTTTCGAACAAGTGCCGAATACCCACACGTTGCGCAAGTTCCACTTCCGCCAGGAGCAAGCCGGCAATCAGAATCTGCCGCTGGGGATTTTTGGAACCGGAAACAGCGCCGTACAATCGACCTACAAGTTCGACCTGGTGAAGGCCCAAGGTGGCAACATCAACCTGTCAACGCCTGATATCGGAATGCCCGTGAATATGGGGGTCTATTCAGACATCGTTGGCAGCGGTGTCGTCAATGCACAGGGCAGTGGAAGTGTCTCGGTGATCGAGACCGTGGGTGATCTGCAGATCGGTACGATCGGTGCCCCCAACAGTGTTGTCGGTGTCTCGTCGATGTATGGAAACATCATCGATCAAGAAGACGATCCCAAGGCCGATATCTTTGCCAACAGCATCGTGCTCGTAGCGAACTACGGTTCCATCGGAACGCTCGCCAATCCCATTGAGATCAATTCGTCCTTCCACGCCAAGGGACTTGTCACCGCCCTGGCTCAGAACGGAATCTACCTGACCGAAGTCTCAGGGGATCTCAATGTCGGCAAAATCACCTCGTATAAGGGCGATGTCTACCTGGTCACGAATCGCGGCAGCATCCTCGATGGAAACAATGACTCCGGCGTGGATATTCAGGGCGTTAACATCTCATTGACCGCACACTTGGGTGACATAGGCTCGCCGAACAACTTCCTGGACGTATGGTCTTCGAATCCCACTCCTGGAAAGTTGACTGCCATCACCACTGGCGGTAGCGGTGATCAAAACAATATCTGGATCAATAACTTCGGCGCGGCGAATATTCAGCTTGTCCAGGCCAACGGATCGGTGTCGATCAGTTCCGCGAACGGTGCGGATCTGAACATGTCGTCGAATGGATTGGTCGTTGCCAAGAAACAGATCAACATGAATATCGGCGGCAACATCACATTGGCGCCAGGTAGCGTGATCCAGTCTGACTCGTCGATCTCGCTGATGGGTGGATCAGTCACCGGAAATCCCGTCGGCACGATGATCATGCATCTGGGTGGAACGATGTCGGCTCTGTCAATTTCGATCGGCGGTGGCAACGGGAATGATCAGTTCTTCCTGAATGGGCAATTCATCGGACAGACGATCGTTACAGGGCTTGGTGGGGCAGATCAGTTCTTCCTCAATCCTGTCAGCAATCTGATCGTTGGCGGAGATTCAGCGATCAGTCCTCTAGTGACGGCTCCGGACATCCCCAGATCGATGGTCCTGGACGGCGGCGATGGAAGTGATTCCTACATCGTCCAGTTGGGACGACTGGCTGCTCCTGTTACGATTAATGATTCCGGACGATCGGGTACGGATAGTGCCACGGTGAATGGAACCGATGGCAAGGATCTGTTCACGGTTGCGAACAAGGCCGCCAATGGGGCCGCTCAAACGGGTGGCTACGTCAGAATCGAACCATCCGGCCAGGCCGTCAACTACGGTCCATCGCTGGAGGCTTTGCTGGTGCAAGGACAGAAGGGAAGCGACGTCTTCCAGGTTCAACCATCACAGACGGCCAACATCACCATCGATGGAGGTCCCGTCGCAACAGGTGACTTGGACATTCTGAAGTTCAATTCATTCGGCTTGCCGGTCACTCGATCGGGTTCAACGCTGCTGACCAGTGGCGGACGGCCCAATAACTTCCTGCCAGTGCAGATTCGCAACATCGACATCACTCCACCGACAGCAACGGTGAATCCTTTGCCAGCCGTCTCAACCACCAAGACGATCGCCTTGACGGTGACACTGTCCGACCACACTGACGTCGCCGATCAACCGGCCACGGGAGTTGCGTCATACGATGTCTATGTGTCGATCGATAGCGGAGCCTGGACTCGGTTTGCACAGAAGGTTCCGGCCACTCAAACGCAGGTGAATTTCGCGGCGACCAGCAATCACCGCTATGCCTTCCGTGCGATCGCAACGGATGTTGCCGGTAACATCGAGATCGAAGGGACGGCACCGTTAGCGGAAGCGACAACACAGACATTCGATCTGGACGCGCCAAAAACCCAAGTGACATCGGTGACACCGAACTCAAGGGCAGGAACGTTGAGTGTTGCAGTATCGGCCACGGACACCGGTGGTGCGGGTCTGCAAGAAGTTCGCGTGTTCGTCGCGATCGATGGAGGTTCCGGTCAGCAGATCGGCGGCTCGCCAATCAAGGTCACAAATACCAGTCCCGCAGCAACTTTTCGTACGAGCCTGACATACACGGGAATCCGTGACGGCAAGGAGCATGCATATCGGTTCTACACGATCGGTGTTGATGCCCAAGGCAACACCGAAGCCGAACCAGGTCCGACAGCCGGAGTGACAATCCGTCAAACGTTGTAGTTCTGACATGCAATAAGATCGCCGAGCTGCACGCGTCACCAACCTTCGGACGCTTGCAGCCTCGGCGGTTGAAACTGGATTCACAGTTTCCGCACGGCAGGGAAATGGTGAATAACGATATCCGCGACGCGAACGCAGACGCGGAATTGTAGCGACGTAACCAATCCAGTTCGCAGACGAACCTGGATTGGTTACGGTGTCGGGTGTTGTGACCACGATCAGATCGGCGTGGACCGACAGAGTGCATTGGAAAGATTGCCCACTCGAAGTTCTTCATCGGCACTGCCGATCAAGTACAGTCGCGTGCCATTTGGCGACGTCCAATTCGTCCGTGATCATTCGTTGAAGCTGGACCAGGACACGGTACGGTTGAAGTCGACCTGATAGAAGGTCACCTTCGAAGCGACCTGGAATGGATTTGATTCGTTCGAAGGCATGCCGCCCCCGTAGTAGCTCTGGAAGTCGATCCTGCGATTGGCGGTGCAGTGCCCTCGACAAAGGCCGGATCACCACTCAGAAAGGCGCATCATTGTGCGACTTACGATTCAAATACCTCTGGACTCGAATGAGGATTGAAGATATCGAAAAAGCAAGGTGTTGTGGCGGTTGCAGTCGGGCCATTCCCGCGCTTCATTCCGAGTTGACTTTGATTCGGCAACGGATTCTGCTGTCAAACTATTCCAGCTCATCTTGTTGATTGCCTCGTGGAGCTTTTCTCATGTCGACGGATTCATCTCCTTCACGACCGATGCGCTTTGACGTCACTAAACACGTCTCCGACGGCGGTGGTGGATCGCTGGCAGGAACGCTCCAGTTGGTATCGATTCTGACCAGCGTGGGAATTCTGCTGGGATTTATCGCCAGCTATGTCAGCCAGTGGTTCTTTCTGGTGGTGATTTTTCCGCTGTTAATCGGCTTCGGGCTGGGACTAGTGGGTGCGCTCACGATCAAGCGCTACAAGATTCGCAGACCGATTTTGTGCGGCGCCGCGGGATTCGTCGCCGGTTGTTTCTGCCTGCTCACCATGCACTATTGCGACTACCGCCGGCTGGAGAATTCGCTCGCGGAACAACCCGAAGCCGTTCTTGAGATTGCTCGCAACATCGAGAAGCTGGAAGCCCAGCGGGATCAACTTGCTCCCGAGGTCCAGGAAGTGATTCAGGAACTGCGCAGAAATCCAGAAGCATTACGCGTGTTCCGCATCCGAAATCTATGGGACTTCATGAACTATCAGGCGGAAAACGGCGTCACGCTGTCGACCAAACGCGGCCAAGACATCAACCTGGGCTATACCGGTTCGTTCATTTACTGGGGAGTCGAGTGCCTGCTGGTGGCCGGTGTTTGCTGGGCCATGATGAACATGGAGGCCTCGAAGCCATTCTGCTCCGAGTGCAATCAATGGAAGGTCGAAAAGCCGCTGCTCGTCTCTTCTCTGGGACCAAAGGAGATTACGGCTGCCGTCAAAGACGGTGACCTGATTGCCCTGGAATCGGCGCTGACGAACACCACTGCGGCGGTTAACCAATCCGTTTACACCAAAGTGCTGGTGCACGTGTGTGACGGCTGTGATCCGCCCGGCGCCTTCGAGATCAAAGTGATCAAAGTCACGGTCAACGCGAAAAACGAACACTCAAACTCAGACCAGGCGCTGATGACCTATCCGGGCGAGGCCCTGGTCCCGCTTCAGGAGCTCACCGAACGAGTCACCAATCCACCGGAATCCATTGTCGAGGCAACAGAATCTGATCCTGAACCGGTCTAGCAAACTCTTGTCGAACGCGTACTTAACTGAGGGCGTCTGGAACTGGATCGCCTTCTGTTTTTTGCCCCAACGCTGCCGGTGCCAGGCGTACGTCAGAACGTGAACCCTATCGTAGGCCACGATCACATAGCCGTCGTAGCCTGAGTCCTTGCGATTCTCAAAGATCGCCCACTCGCCAGCGCCTTTGCTTGAGACCATGTCACCGAACGGGGAACTCTCTGGCATCGTCAGCCAGTCCCAGGTCAGGGCAACATTCTCACGAACTGTGGCTGAGGCGTCCCAGCGGTGATCAGCAACCTGCAAGAATCCCTTCTTGCGTGCCTCGGCACATAAATCGACAAACACATGATGTGCGCGACGATCGTTGATGACGCCGTCATAGACCACGTCCGACGATTCGAGCGTCGCGTCTCGGAATACTTCGATGGAGTCGAACGACTTCTCAACGTCGCTCAGAGCCACCACGAATTGCAGGTTGTTGGGAGCAGTCCGGGCATACTTGACCGTTCCTGAACTGGTCCACAAGAGCGACAGCGAAGGAGCCACGTTGATTGCCGCCACAATCAACAACAAGAGCGCACCGCGGAATGGAAGCCACAGGTAAGCACGAAACCATCGCTTGTTCATCGCGACGCTCCTGCGAAATCACCATGTCTATTTGATATGCGTTCGAATTCTAACCGAGGTGCGCTCCAAGGAAATTGCCTCCCTGCAAGTTCGGTCACAATTCTGCACAAATACCTGCCTGAGTCCACTTTGGCTGGGTTCCGAGTGCAAGCGAACCGCTACGAAGCTGGTCTGCTGGCAATGGAATGGCCGTGACAGGCGAATGAATGGTTGCCGTTGATTCTAGAACGCTTCCAAAATAAGTGCGGCATCTCGCGAGCCTAAGCGTCTAATAAACCATGCTTCAACGCGACACGTTCGTACGACACGCACCATTGAGTGACTTCCGACCGCTGTTTCGCCAGAAGCTTGCGAAGTTGATCACCTTCAGTTGATGAAATCGAAGGAATCTGTCAGTGGACGAAAACAAAGAACTCCGCCGAACCGTGATTCGACGGAGTTCTTTTGCGATTTCGATGATTCACCGATCTAGTCGGCGATCAATCACTACTTCATTCGACAACGATTGACGCCCATCCGTCCGTCATCTTGACGTTTGTCACGTGTGCAACAACGGTCTTTTCGGGGCCCTTGAACTCAACTTTGCTTTCAACTACGCGGTCAGGCAGCACCGATTGGATCTTCTTGCGTACCACGGCGTTGATGCTGATTCCGCCACCTTCGCCTTCAGCCGCAGCAACGATCACGTTACCTCGTTTGACCGAGATCTGATCGCCCTGCACTTCGAACGAAATCGGAACCGTGATTTCACGGGTAGGAATGTCTTCCTTGCCTTCCTGCTTGAATCCGGCGCGGATGACCAATGTCAACTGACCATCTTCAAATCGAGCCCGAATCGGGTCGTTCGCGGCGAAAATAATCGCGTTCAATCCCTTGGAGGCACCTTCGTCTTCTTCTTGTTCGCTTGGGTTCGCCGGTGGAGGCGATTCGAGCTTGAAGTCGCGGCTGAGTGCCTTGCTGAGGAACGATTCGATCTTGTTGCGGACTTCTGGTTCCGTCAGAGTTTGACCGGCCAGTCCCATCCGGTCGATGGCATTGTTAATAATGCTTTCATGCAGAAGGGCCGTGGCTCCAGTGGCCGTCATCAACGAACTTTCCGGCAGGTCGGCAGCAACCTGATCCTCAGACATCAACCGAGCATTGACCGTCAACAAGTTGTCAGTCGTCTGGTAGTTGTAAGCGTCCGGGAACAGGCCGGTCGAACGCAGGCCGCCGAACAATTCGTCATTCAGTTTGCTGCCTTGCGAAGCGAAATTGTTGTCCGCTTCCTGATTGAATCGCGGCAGCACGCCGTCTTGAACTCGGCTGGCAGCGATGGCTTCCGCCTGACCACGCTTGGCTTCAACTTGTGTCGCAGCAATACCATTTGCGAGCCGACCCAGGATGGGCACGCCCGAAAACTTCGTCGCAATCCCAGTCGTCGTGTTGTGCGGCCAAACGCTGATCGTCGCCGGCAAAGTCGAGAAGTTCTGGCCGTCAAAGGCAACTTCTTTTGTCGCACAGAACTGATGGCTTCCGAAGGTGTAGACCGTCGCTTGCGGAGTCACACCCTGCGTATTCGACTGAATCTGACCATTCAGCATCAGATCGAATCGAGCCGTGTTGTTGCTTGGCTTCAGATTGACCGTGACGGTGGTGTTGGTCACCTGGCAACCGGTGACAGTCGCGCCCAGGACGCAATCACTGACCGGCCCCGTTTCACAACGAGCTTGCGAGATCAGCTTGTTCATGAACTGTTCGGTGACCATCAATCGCAAGTTGTAGTTGAACAATCGCTTCTGCAAAGAGGACGCCAGTCGATTGCCACCATCAGCCGAGACGAATCGCACTCGCCCAAAGGCCTTACGCAGATCGCTGCTGTGCTGGCCTGAAACGGCATAGTTGTCCAACGATTCAGCCAGCGTCTTGAATTCGGCTCTTAGCTTTTGGGTCGCTTCAGCGGAATTGGCCCAAGCCGCAGAGGCCAAATAATGATTGATGGCACTGGACAGTGCTTCAAACGGAGCCCGGTGCGTAAACTCTTTCTGAGTTGGATCCAGTGTATAATCGCGCGTTTGCAGGATCGCCAGCGTGTCCTTGGCAGCAGCCATCGCAGGTGCGCCTTGGAAATCCGCCGCCAAAGCGGTCTTCAACTGGTCAACTTTGAAGTACGGCAGCCACAGCGAGCCATTTCCGATCGGGGCCAAATAGCCTTCGAGAGCGCCGATCGAGGCGACCAATTCGTCCGACCGTTGCTTAGACTTGCCGCCAATTCCCGACCCGTCGACTTCCAGGGTATCCAAAGCAGCTTCGGCGAAATCGACTCGCAGTGACAGGCTGTTGTACAGCGTCGTCAGCGGGCCATGCAGCGAAACGTACTTGGGATCATCCAAGGCACGGCGCATGACATCCAGTTTGACTTTCAGCCCCCCCAAAGCCTGACGCTGAGCACTGGCGTCGGAGCCATCGATTTTGGCGTAGAAATCAGCAACCGCGGTTGCGGCTCCCTTGGACCATTCGGCCCAATTGCCATTCAGCTTCGCGAATGAATCTTCGCTCAAGTCAGCCGGAGGTGCCTTAGGGAAGATTCCGCTGAGACCCTGTCCTGAGAGTTTTGCAGAATCCTCTACTGCAAACATCCCCGTCGCGGCCAATGCCACGACGCTCATCAGAGCAACCCCGTGAGCGAGCCGACTCTTGCGCCAGAATCTTTCGGACATCCAAGCCGCCCGCCACTTTCGATCCGTCATGAATTCACTCCGTACAAAAACCCATTTCGTTCCAAGGCGGTCGACCACCAGTCGATCGTACATGGACTATGCGCCCTTGACGGCAATTCCATTCGCCAGCGCTGTTTATCGTCCGCGATCCATCTCTACACGAGCACGACACGAGGTCGTCCCGACTTCATTCCCGACGAACAGACCTCAACTCCGCAGATTTTGCGTTCGCCGATCGGTCGACCTAATCCATACAGTCATTACAACCAGCGCAGTTTAATGGCCGAGTGTTTTCGATTCAATGAACCACCCCGATCGAGTCGAATCGGCGTCAAGAGCAATTCTCAGGCCCGATCTCGATTTCAGATCGAATTCCGCTGGTCGGACGCCACCGGCAAAGTCGGCCGAAGGCGTTTCTAATTGCTGCATTCAACCAGTTTTCAAGTGAGAAACGGGGGCTTCCGTCTTGTTCAGTCAATCCAGCGACCGTATTTTTCGCGCCCTCGTCATGACTGACAACTCTGTTATAAATCCAAGCTGATTGATGGGACCGGTTAATGACGATTCTTCCTGTCTAATGAATTTCCTTGATCGTTGAAATCCGTTCAGACGCGAACTCGATGCAACATCGCGTTGGCAAAGCCATTCCGTTCAGGTAACCCTATGATCCAATGGTTTCGAATTGCTGCCGCGTTGGGTGCTTTTGGATGCGTGACGCAGGTGGGAATCGTGCACGCTCAAGACCTGCGAGTGCACACCACTGTCAGGGATTTGTCCGGTTCGGGGGCATCCAAATCGAACGAGTCGGATTCCGTTGTAGCGCGAAGTCTGATGCTTTTTCACGCCGGCAAGATCTATGACTATGTCGATCCTGCCCAGGAAGTGATCGTGTTCGAACCGGCGCATCATCGATTCACTGTGATGAACCAGCCCCGACAATTGCGTTCGGAATTGACTCAGGATGAGATTCGGCAGTATCTGGGCCTGGTCGAAAAGGAAGCTCAACGTCGAATCGAAGAAGATCTGCCGTCGCCGTCTCGTAAACCTTTGGAATTATTGCAATTTCAATTGCAACCAAATTTCGCCACGACATTCGATTCGAAGAAGAATCACTTGCAATTGGGTAGCCCACACCTGCAGTACACTGTCAGCACGTCGACGCCACCGAGTGCCGAGATCGCTGAGAAGTACCTGTTCGTCGCCGACTGGACGGCTCAATTGAATTCGGTTTTGCACCCTCAATCGATGCTACCCGCAGCACGACTGAAACTGAATGAAGAATTGCGTCAGCGAACAATGATTCCGTTGAGCGTCGAGTTGAAAGCGGATGCCGAGCCCGGCCTGCACCTGCAGGCTCGTCATGAGTGGACCTGGCAGCTTGAGAAAACCGACCGTCAGTTGATCGATGAATGGGAACGCCAACTTCAAGGGGCGAAACTGAAGACCCTGCCGTTTCGCGCATTCCAGCAAGAAATGTTGAAGGTCGAGACGGCAAAACGCCGCTGACGCGCCCTCCGAAGCCGCGTCGTGTGAAAAATGGAGCTGCTGGGATTCGAACCCAGAACCAAAGGATTATGAGTCCTCTGCTCTGACCGTTGAGCTACAGCTCCCAAAAGTGCTATTTTTATTGGGTATTCCGATGTTCGCAACAGTAGCTCTTTTCGTCAACGACTACTGTTGCGACTACTCTTTAACCCAATTTAACAAATGGCACCCAAACAAAAACCGGAAAAACCGTACCCTGATTTTCCGCTCACACCGATGGCAAACCGCGTTGGCGAATTACCGACGAGGTAAATCGAAACGCTCGTGCCATCGACGAAAACGCTGACGCCCACGGCCGTTGGCATGACATCAACCTGAAAACGATTGCGTCGATTGGGGCGACAGGCATCGCCACTGGTATCGCAACCGGCAAAATAAACTCAATGGGGACAGCGGCAGTTGCTGCGGGAACAACCGCGCTTAAGGTCATGTCAGGCGTTGGCCCCGAGATCGCCGCAGCAGCAGTCGCTTGGAAAGCTTACGAAGTCGAGCCGAGGGCCGCGAGCCATCGGAGTACCTACCGACCCCAAGTCAGATCAAGACAGAATTGCAGGCAATTCAGTCGACATGGTCGATTGGCGAAGCCGTTCGCCGTGGTCGCGGTAATCTTGGCGGACGTCCTAAATCGATTCGAAGGGCGAAGCAGCGTCAGCCCCGCGAAGCGATCCGGCCAACACTGAATGGGGTTCACTGCAACGCATGTCGAACGGCACTGACCGACGACGGAGGCAAACAAAACTCGATGGTGTTCTATCGCGGGGAACCGCATTGCCGCCCCTGTCGCCGCGCGAAGCGTTTGGGCTTGCCATTTCCAGAACTGGCGGTGACACGATGATCCGTTTCGATCTGACAGACAAAAAAATGCAGTCGACTACTACCGTAGGCGAAAAGAGCGTGGCGACCGATTTCGAAGGACGCGGGAACGGAGGCAGATCAGGGCCGCACTGATGGCGATCGATCCGACATGTTCGCACTGTCGCCGTAAGCTGACACTGATCGAAGGTAATGACAACACCGCATGTCTTGCAATCGATCGGCTGGCGTGTCAGAAGGACCTGCACATCGTTCGAGCGTACGCCCGGGCAGAATCGCCGTTGTCCGTCGTGACAGAATCGCGGGGTGCCCAATGACGCGCGACGACGTCGGACCATGCAGTTGCAGCCCAGGTGATCCGGACGACGCCTGGGAATGCACCTGTCAGACCGGTGACGACTTTCGGTTACTCAACCTACTGGAAGGCCGATTGGAGATCAACGGCCCAGTTCTATCCCTGCTGGAATCGCTCACGATCGATCGTACGGGCAATGTGCTTGAACAGGCAGCCGACTGGCTATCGATTCAGGCCGACACGTTCCAAAGGCTTGCTGATGAGCTTTGGACAGCAAATCAAAGGACCGAACCATGACGATTGAAGAATTCGCCCAGGTGAAAAAAGCCGAAACCACCAAGCTGGATGTCTTGGAGAAAATCATCAAACTGCTGGAATCGCTGGACGAGGAGGCCCGCGAGTGGGTGGTTGAGAAGATCAACGAGTGAGACTTTTGTTTCGTACGAAACAAAACAAGCCGCCCAGATTTGGACGGCTTGTTGTTTTCACAGATTGACGAAAGCATCAGGCTTTGCGTCGGCGGTAGGCCGCGACTGCCAAGCCTAGACCGCCGAGACCAAGCAATGCCATTGAGGATGGTTCAGGGACTGTAGATCCTGGTGTGATGGCCGAGTCATAGATGCGAATGTAATCAAGAAAGCCAGAGGTGCTTTCTTGAAAGCCTGTTACGCTATCATCCCGCAAAAAGTGAATGATGTCGTTGGCCGCACTGAAAATAGCAGCACCACTACTATCAAGGAAAGTGAATTGCAAATTGCCGTTAAAGTACCCGCTGACATTCCCAGCGGCATCTCGTGTCAACAATGCGTCGAACTCAGTTCCTGCGGTGATTGGGGTGAGGGGCCCCTCTGTGAAATTGTAGAAATTCAGATGGCCACTGCGATTGTAAAATCCCAAGTCCGACGTTCTGTCATTGAAGTCGATCAATTTGACGTATCCATTATTGCGATCGCCGATAATTGAATCGATGCTCACGCCGATCTGAATCGAATAAACACCTGTATTGGATAGTGCGTTGCTGAGAGATGGCCCTTGGTTTGCGCCGAACGTCAGACCATTTGCCCCCAGGGTGGCACCATTATTGACCAGCGAGGGACCGCCCAAGGCGTCTGCAAGGCTGTTGTTTAATTCATAGTCATGAACCAAAGACGCGCTAGCCTGACCGGCGTGGAACAACAGACTCAATGCAATCAAATACGAAGCCTTTCGCGCCAACAACATCATCTTCTCCCGCAAATGAGATCTACGCCTAACGGAACAGTTCAGTCTTGGCGGCTAGTGAACCGCAAAAGTGCTCGCACACCGAGTTGCTTCAGACATAGTTTCGAGTGAAACTAGTGGTTCTGGGTCGATTCTGGCAACGAAGTACGAGTATTTGCCAGACGAGTTTTTTCGTTTTTACGCTTTGGCGCGTATTCGCGATAGCAGTTCCACGAAAGTACCGATTTTCCCAGACTTACAGAGGGACGATTAACGCTTTCCGCTCAAAACGCCAGTAGTCGCGACTACTCCGAGGCGGGGAAATCGAGGGATTTAAGGGGTTTTTCGACCACGCCAAGAATCGCGAAAACGCTATGGCCTACGGTGTTTTGTGCGATTTCAAGAGTTTTCGGATTTCTTTATGAGTCCTCTGCTGTGACCGTTGAGCTACAGCTCCCCATAACATCAATATCGACCATCTAATCATTCGGTCAGGAGACGCGCGTGGCGCCCGTGACGAAATTGGGGAGGCGAAGTATCTCGCTCTCTGCCATGACCTGCAAGCAAGTTCGAAACGGAATGCATGCCGATGGGTTCGGATCAGACTGACGATGCAACGCACAAATCGACGAATTGATGCTCGCATCGCATCAGTCTTATCGGCGCGTCGATCACCTGGCGCACTCGCATTGACGAGATTACCCTTGACTGACGTGCGGGTACGCCGGTTGACGTGACTGGAGCAGCCAGGTTGGGAGCGCGAAAAGGATCACCAGTATCAGCGCAAAGGGGACTGATGTTTCCAGTTCGTGCGTCAAGATCCACGTGAACAAGAGGATGAACGGCGAAAACATGAACAGGGCATAAGCAGCCTTTCGCTTCCAGCCGTAAACGGCTTTGTCGAATGCAAGTTCGATACGTTTGAGGAATGGTGGCGTGGTTTGCAGAGGCTGCCGAGACAGAATAAACCACGCCGACAGCAATCCTATCGGAAGTGCAACAGCCCAATAATGAATGGAACACAGTCGCGGCATGGTCCCGACCGAACTCGCGTCGTCATCGTCATAACCGGGATTCCACCGATATGCCTCTAGTGTGCCATGGCGCGAATACATTACGATCGGATCGTCACCCATCGTCTGCGGATAGATCTCGCTGCAGACCGATATTGCCATGATCAGGATGCCAAGCATCAACAATATGACGCCAATCAAGCGTTTCCATCCCCGAAAGAAATCGCTCATCCTGCGGCTCTTGAAATGTTGCTGAATCGACGAATCGCTCAAAGGTACCGAGTCTTGCTCCTTCATTGCATGGATAATCCCGAGCGGTTCTCAGACCTCACTTATCCCACCAGTCGAAGAACTGCAGTGTCTTCGCCGCGCGCGAGATTTCTTCCCGCGAAATCTCGCGGGTGTTCGAATAGTTTTCGCCTTTGGCTTCAATGATGACGTGTTTTGATTTCGCAATGGCATCAACAGTTTTTTGTATTGTCGTATCCACTTCTGTCGTGAACGACTCCCACGATTTGCCATTGCCGGAATTGTGCTTCACCTGACCATCCGCAGGGGTCATCGTAAACGTCTTGTCGTCGGCTTGGATCACGAACTCTTTGACCGCCAAAGCGGTTGCGTTGGCCGGCTTGACCTGTTGAATCCGGACATTCAAACGCGGTTTTCCCATCCCTTTACGAGTCACAAAGACCTGAAACTCGCTTTGCGTACTTTCTGAGCGCGATGCATCGGCATGCCGAAAGGTGGTGACGCCAGTGTTTCGATCGATCGATTTCAAGAATTCGTTCGACAGTGATTCCTTGGCCGATTGAACAAAAACCGTCCAATTCGATTTCTTGTCCCACACGAAATCTCCCTTGGAGGGAGTACTTCTCCAGCCTGCGAATTCATGTTTTTCGCCCGCTTTGAATCGACTTGTGACCTTCGAAAAATCTGCCGCGTTCTTGATCTCGATCTCGTCGATCCTGGTGATCACATCCAGATCTTTGATACCGGCGACATCCAATGAACCGTTCGGGGCAACAGATTTGATGAAGGCCCCGAATGGCAGTTCCAGGCGACGATGCTGCTTTGACGCTTCAGTAACGGAGACGATTTCGACTCCCAGGACTGGTACGTTTGGCGAGGAACCGGTCTGCGACAGCGTCATTGCCAACAGCATGCAATACAGGCTTTGAGTCATCGAAAACCTCCCTGTTTCTGGCGGATCAAGCATCCACGGATCAGCCGCGATGGAAGTGTGACGGTGATCTGTGAATGCGTCAACGCGCGTCGTCGCCCGATCAAAAAGACGATTGAATGGCCTGATCGGCTTGCTCATGATGCGATCTTCATCCGCGGTCGATGACCACGATCCGCGTCACTGCGTGAAACAGGAGATCAATCATTCAACCCTTGATCGAATACGAACAAAGCACAGGACTGGTTCGGGAAGTCTACGACGACATCCGGATCACTCGGCAGACCGACAACATCAACAACTTTTGGAAAGCGATCGCTCATCATCCGCCGACGTTGCAACGGACGTGGCAGATGCTGAAAGAGATTATGGGAGGTCCCGGTGAACTCGATCCGCTGGTCCGCGAACTGATCTATATCGCGGTCAGTGTGACCAACGGATGCGAATATTGTGTCGCGTCGCATACCGCAGCGGCAACGGCCAAGGGGATGACGGATGGGATGCTTGGCGAATTGATGAGCATCGTCGGGGCCGCGAATCTGACAAACCGACTGGCCAATGGATATCGCGTACCCATCGACGAGAATTTTCAGCGGCCACAGTGAGAGATTGTGCAAAAATGGCGACCACACGCGGGCGAGACTGGATTGAACTTTTCAGAATCGCCCCTCAGTGATTCCTTTTTTGAAGTTGAGTGGGACCAGGTTCTGTCGTTTTAGAAATCGAGCCGGCCAAGCGGTCAGAGTGGCATTGAGTACTGGCAATCTCAACGGCGACAAGCCAGGTTGGAAATCGTGTCTCGAGCCTGGAAATCTGTTTCCGTCTTTTCTGGCGATTATGTTAGATTTCCTCAAGTGCGGATCTCGGTCACTCTGATCACTTCTTGAGCGGGCGGCCGCGGTTGTCAGCATGCGTCTGGAAATCCTAATCATTCGTCTATTCAGTTACGCCGTGCGAGTCATCCATGATGACACTCGATGATGCCTTTTCCGCCGCGGCGCAATTGCTGGATCAGCGTGGACAACTGCTGAACGCTCATCTTTTGAAAGCCGTCCAAGGCAACAAAGACCACTTTCGCGACGTTCGCGCAAGGTTGATCGAACGGGGCCTGGCAGAAGATCGCTCCGGCGTCGGCCTGGTACGGACGGAAGTTGAATTGATCCCGACCGAGTCTTCGTTGGCTGGCGAGACCGAAGAAATCACGTTTGCCACAGTCGAATCGACACGGCAGTTCAATCCGCTGGAGTTCGAAACGATCGAGAATGAATGGTTCCTCATGTCGGCGGGAAGGGTTCGAGGACCCGTTCGACTCGATTCGTTGCGCGAGATGATTCGACTGCGTGAAATCAAATCCTCAGATGTCGTCCGTAAAGGAGCAGACGGGCTGTGGCAGCAACCTGAACAATTCACCGAGTTGAAGTCGGCTGTCAACAAAAGTGCATCCAAACCGACTAACGAACAGCGGCGCGATTCGGTCGCAGGTCGCTCGCCACTTGCTCGTGATTCGTCGTCATCCGGGGCAGGTGGATTGAAGGCTCGTTCGCCAATTGGTCAGGATTCGACAAGTGGCGTTTCGAACGGGGCCGACGCGGGCTCCGCACCAAGTTCTTTCGTTCCGCCGGAAAAAACCTGGAATACGGCCGACCAAACTTCGCCGGGGATTCTGGCCAGGGCGTGGCAATTGAGTGCAGACCATGTTGGCGGCGGACGCCGATTAGCGCTCGTTCTCTGCCTCATCACGGCGGCATCTCTCTTTGTTTATTGGTGGAGGCTATTGCCGTCCTCCGCGGCGATCGTGACCGAATTCACAACCTGTCGCGACTCTCTGAGTCTACTCCAGCAACATCGTGCCCCTCGTTCAGAATACGCTCCCGTGGTGCAGAAGTATCGACAGAGGGTTGCGTATCTGGTCAGCCGTCTGGAGTCGCGGGCGAATGAGCACTATCCGATTGAGCAGGCACTATATCTAGCTGGATCTCAGGGCTTGCTTCCGTGGCTTGATAATCCCATCGATTCGTTCGCTGCCGAGACGGAATTCGACAAACAGATTCTGCGCGTGCGACACCTGATGTCCGGAACTGGCGCACACCAGGTCAAAAAGCATTGACGGCTGATTACCCGTGGTAGTTTCGCAATAACTCGGGAACCGGTTCGCCTGCCGGAACGACGCGATACGGACGCTGGAATCGATCATGGATATCCGTTGTCGGATCGACTCCTAAGGCAGTGTAGATGGTTGAAATGATATCGCCAGGCACCAGCGGATGGCTGGCCGGAAACGCTCCGGTACTGTCGCTGGAACCGTAGATCAGCCCCTCATGAAAACCGCCACCAACCAACATCAGGCTGTAACAGAAGTTCCAATGATCGCGTCCGCCACCTGCGGCGTTGATGCGCGGAGTTCGCCCGAAATCGCCCAGCACGGCCACGACCGTGCGTTCCAGCATCCCTCGATCGGCCAGGTCGGCAATCAAGCTGGCGCAGGCATTGTCGAATTGCGGTAGCAACGTGCCTTTCAGAGTCTTGAAATTGTTTCCATGTGTGTCCCACGTCGCGTTGGCGTCTGGTGCCCAGGAAATCGTAACGATGCGCGTTCCCGCCTCCAACAACCGACGGGCAAGCAGGGTGCTCTGTCCGTAGATGTTGCGACCGTAGCTCTCACGCAATTTGTCCGATTCTTCTGTCAGTCGAAACGCACGCTGAGTTCGCTCAGAGGTCAGCAAATCCATGGCACGCGATTGCATGCGCGACATTTCTCCGCTGGCTGATGCAACCTCAGCGGTCCCGTCAGCCACTTCGAACAGGTGACGTCGCGCGGCAAGTCGATGGGAATTGATTTCGCTTTGCAGTGTCAGTTCTGGGACCGTGAAGTCGGCCGCATTCGGGTCTTTCAAGACGAAGAGCGGGTCAAGAGAATGTCCGAGAAAGCCGCCGAAGAATCCTGGTTGCGGTGGGCCACCAGCGCCCTCTTTGGTGATATAGGGCAAACAGACGTGCGGAACGACATTCGCCGCCGTCGGCCGGAGTCGTGCCATAATCGATCCCAGCGAGGGATGATCGGTTGGCTTGGTGCCGCCACCCTGTTCGCCTCGATCGTGACCGGTCAGAGATGCATAGACGGCAGCCGCATGAGAATTGTTGACCGTGTGATTCATCGACCGCACGATCGTCGCGAGATGTGCCTGTTGAGCCAGTCGCGGCAGATGTTCGCTCATTTGATATCCACTGAGCGACGTCGCGATCGGATTGAATTCGCCGCGAATCCCGTCTGGTGCGTTCGGCTTCAGGTCCCACATGTCCAGATGACTGGGACCGCCGTTGAGAAAAATCAGAATACAGTTGTCAGCAAGTGGTTGTCGCGTGCCTTTCGAAATGGCTTCGTTTGCCAGAAGTCGCGGTAGCGTCAGTCCCATTCCGGCCAGGCCAAGACTACCCAACTGCAGAAGTTTGCGCCGGGAATATGGAATGTTTTTGATCCAACTAGTGGGTGTCGAACAATTCGGTTTCGCCTGCGGCATCGATCCAACTCCGACAGATTCAGTTCGCTTTCGAGACAAACAACAGTAACCGCTGATGTGTCATCAGAGCAATGGAAAATCTGTGCGTGGGAAAAGGAGATGATTATTTCGAGTTCTGATTCTGGCTGCTCGATCGTCCATTCGTTTTCCTGTCGACATGGTCGTTGTTTGGGAAACCAGACGCGTGCGTGGCAACGGATTCTGTAAATGGTTTCCCGTGCATAATTTCACATCCAAATTGCCATATCCGTTTTGAATTATCGGTCGTCGATGAGATAGAATCATCGTCCGAGCAAAGTTGCGAGTTGGTAAGTGTTTTCGCACAACGATCGATGGCATGACCGTTCCGGGGGTTGATGAGTGATTGGACGATCTCTGAATCGCAATATTGCCCGGATGGGACTCGTCGTCCTTGCAGGCATTGCACTCTCTGCGACTGGTTTTGCTGACGATCGGACGAAAGATCGAGTCGAATTTGTTCGCGACATCCAACCACTTCTACTGAAGAATTGCGCCAGTTGTCACGGTGAAGAGACGGCGAAGAGTGGCCTGCGTCTGGATGTGAAATCGGCCGCATTGATTGGCGGTGATTCGGGACCGGTGATCGCCCCGAAAGACAGTTCGAAGAGTGCATTGGTCGAACGAATCAGCAGTCAAGCCGATGACCGCATGCCTCCGGAGGGCGATCCACTCTCGCCCGGTCAAATCGATCTGATCAAACGCTGGATCGATCAGGGAGACGACTGGCCCGATGGGGTTGATCGCGCAAAGATCGTCGATAAATACGATTGGTGGTCGCTGAAGCCCGTCGTTCGTCCTGACCTGCCGCAGGTCATCGATCCGCGAACAGGACGACAACCGGAATCAGCGATCGATGCCTTCATCCTGGCAAAGCTTCGCGAAAAGGGACTGCCTCCCTCGCCCGAGGCCGATCGACGAACGTTGGCACGTCGACTGTATTTCGATTTGATCGGGTTGCCGCCAACTCCCGATGAGCTTGCGTCGTTCGTTGATGATCCCGATCCCAATGCGTATGCGAAGCTGGTCGATCGACTGCTGGAATCACCGCACTATGGCGAACGCTGGGCACGTCACTGGCTAGACGTTGTGCACTACGGTGACACGCATGGATATGACAAGGATCAGCCGCGACCCAATGCCTGGCCGTATCGCGACTATGTAATTCGCGCCCTGAACAGCGACAAACGCTATTCCAGATTTGTCGAAGAGCAGATCGCGGGAGACATTCTGGCACCAGGGACCGAGGATGGATTGACGGCCACGGGATTCATTTCGGCAGGGCCTTGGGATTTCATCGGACACATCGAAGTCCCTGAATCAAAAACCGACGGCATGATCGCTCGAATGCTTGATCGCGATGACATGGTGACCAACACCTGCAACACGTTCATCAGCCTGACGGTGCAGTGTGCTCGTTGCCACAATCACAAGTTCGATCCGGTTAACCAGGAAGACTATTACCGATTGCAGGCAGTCTTCGCGGCACTCGATCGAGCCGACCGCACATACGACAACGATCCTGGTATCGCCCAAGCGCGTGCCACCTTGATGACTCAACAGCAAAAGTTGCAGTCAGTGCAACAGCAACTGAACGCCAAGGTGGCTCAACTGGGCGGTGAAAAACTACGGCAGCTTGATCAATTGATCGCTGCGGCGGGCAACAAAGGAAGCCATCCTCTCGCAGCTCAGTTCGGCTACCACAGTCAAATTGAACCGAACGCCACCCAATTGAAATGGGTTCAGGTCGATTTGGGCGGAACCAAGTCGCTCGCGTCAATTCAACTGGTTGGGTGTCACGACGACTTCAACCAGATCGGAGCCGGGTTTGGGTTCCCCGTTCGTTTCAAAGTTGAGATGAGTGATGACGAAAGATTTCAGAATCAGGTGACGTTGATCGCCGACTATTCGGGACAGGATTTCCCCAATCCCGGAATTAAACCGTTGACGATTTCCGTGGCACGAAAATCGGGAAGGTTTGTTCGAGTAACCGCGACGAAACTCGCTGCGCGCCAGAACGACTTCATCTTTGCCTTGGCAGAATTGTCCGTCTTTGACGAAACGGGCCGGAACGTGGCGTTGGGGCAGACGGTCCGGGGACTCGATTCGATCGAAGCAGCACCGCGCTGGCGCCAGTCCAATCTGGTTGATGGCTACTACCTGGGAGTTCCCGCCGTTGCGGAAACATCGATCGCAGATTTGAAGCGCCAAAGAGACGATTTCTTATTGGAAGTTGTGGACGCTGCCACTCGACAGGCATTGGCAGAAACGGCCGCATCGCTGGCGGCACTTGCTGAATCACTGACGAAGTTGCCCGCACCAAGTCGCGTCTATTCCGGGATGATTCATACCGGCAGCGGATCGTTTGTAGGGACGGGTGCTTCCGGCGGGAAACCGCGCGTGATTCGTTTGCTGGCTCGCGGCAATGTGACCAGTCCACAAAAAGAAGTGGGGCCCGGTCGCGTACCACTCAGCCGCACAGAAGCTGGCGAATTCGATCTTCCACCCGACCACACCGAAGGCCAGCGACGAGTCGCCCTCGCGCAGTGGATCACGCGGAACGACAATCCTTTGACCTGGCGGTCGATCGTCAATCGCGTCTGGCAGTATCACTTTGGTCGAGGGATCGTTGATTCTCCCAATGACTTCGGACGAATGGGACAGCAACCATCGCATCCGGAATTGCTGGATTGGCTGGCGGTCGAGTTTCGAGACAATGGACAGAGTTTGAAGCAATTGCATCGGCTGATCGTCAACAGTCGCACGTACAAGCAGGTCTCCGTCACAGACGAGACTTCTGCAGTGACACAGAAGGTTGCCGCTGAACAGTCGGCGGCCGCGGTCGATTCGAGCAACATCTATTTATGGCGCATGAATCGCCGCAAGCTGGAAGCGGAAGCTGTCCGCGACGCAGCACTGGCAGTTGCGGGCAAGTTGAATCGACAATTGGGCGGTCCAGCGTTCCAGGATTTTGTCGTCGAAAAGCCGGAACATTCACCCCACTACGAATACCAATTGCACGATCCCGAAGACGTGCGCATTCATCGCCGTTCCGTCTACCGCTTCCTTGTTCGATCCCAGCCGCAGCCGTTCATGACGACACTTGATTGTGCCGATCCATCAATGAGCGTCGACAAGCGCAACGAAACGGTGACAGCCCTGCAGGCGCTGGCACTCTTGAACAATCGCTTGATGTTGACGATGGCCAAATACCTGGCGCAGCGCGTCGAGTCCATCGAGTCCGACGTGACACGCCAGATCGACTATGCCTGCCGACTGACGCTTGCGCGGTCACCAACTTCAGATGAACTCGAGGACCTGACAATTTACGCACGAACCCACGGCATGGTCGGAGTTTGTCGATTGCTCATGAACCTGAACGAGTTCGTGTTTGTTGATTGAGTTGGACTTGGCAACTCAATCGGCTTAGGTCGGTCACGACTGAGATTTCAGTTTGGCGGTTCTTTCGTCGCCGTGGTTTGATCATTGGCGCCGCGTTGTGCTGTCAGTTTTGGTTCCTCGCCGCCGAGCAACCGGCGAATGTTGCTGCGATGCTGAATGATAATCAGCATGGGAACCAGCACTGCGAACCCGGCGCGACTCCACGTCGCTTCCGAGAACGGCGATGGCTGTAGGCGCCAGAATTCGAAGCCGGCATATCCGAGCGCTGCGAGCATCGAACTGAGCGAGACATACCGCGCAATCGCGAGAGTCACAAAGAATAGTCCTGCCGCGACCGCAACGCCCCAAGGACTCAGGATCGTCAGCACACCTAAAGAGGTCGCCACGCCTTTCCCGCCACGAAATCCGAGCCAGCAGGGAAACATATGACCAACGATCGTCATCACTCCTGCCAGTACGGTGACATGATGTAGCCAAGGGCTGTCTGAAGCAAAAAAACACTGTGGGAAAAACGCTACGGGCAATAACCCCTTCAACGCGTCCAGGATCAGGCAAACAATTCCCCACTTCTTCCCCAGCACTCGTCCGGCGTTGGTTGCTCCGATGTTGCCAGACCCATGATCTCGCAAGTCTATTCCTTTAAAGAATTTGCCAATCAAGAAGCCGAACGGAATCGAACCGGCAAAGTAGCTCAACAGGGCGACAGCAAGGAAAGGATTCATGACGGATTGGTCAACTTGTGTGGTTAATCTCGGCGGCAATTTGTTTTGAACTTGATCACATCAGGGCAGCCCACGCGTGCGTCTTTGATATGTTCTGCCTTATAATGTCGGCAGCGGAACCGATGTCGAGACAGCCCACATCAGAGAAACCATTCGCGTCGCAGGTTCCGTCCTCTGACAAATCCGGATCTGTTCATGGGCCGCCAGAGTACAGAGAAATCCGTGCTCATCTCAATGCCGCTGGCATTGATGGCTCAACGTCTTGCCGTTCACAGGTCCGCCGGTTGTAACGGGCGTTGGAATTGTTCGCCAACCCTGGATGAGGTTCCTGCTCAGTGTCGTGATAAAGACGATTCAAGATCTGTCAAAACGAATCGCAGAAGGTCACCAAAGGACCTTGGCATGTGATACGTGGGCCATCTGGCTGTTTCCTAGGTAGCTGTTGGAATGATTCCCCTTACACCACGAATCCTCATCGTTGACGAAAGTGACGCAGATCGAGCGGCGACGCGCGAGTTGCTGTCTCGCGATCAATCGACAGCATGGCAATTTGTGGAAGCACAGAACGGGGAAGAAGGATTGCGTTCCTGTCAGGTGATGCAGCCCGACTGCGTTCTACTCGAATACCGTCTGCCGGATTTGACGGGCATTGAATTTCTGAGCCGACTGAAGGCCGACTTTGATCCACCGACCCGCTGCGCTGTCATTATGTTGACAGACCACGGAAATGAGGCGATCGCAGTTCAAGCGATTAAACGAGGTGCGGATGACTATCTGACGAAATCATGTGACAACGAAAGCCTGATCTTTGCCATGCGATCCGCGATGGAAAAGAGAATGCTGCGACAACAATTGGCGCAACATCGGGTGGAACTGGCACGTCTCTCGAAATCAGAAAGAAACGCTCAGCAGAAGGCAGATAGTGCAGTGCAGGCATTTCGAGAGAGCGAAAAGCGTTTTCGGACCATGGTCAATGCGATGCCTCAACTAGGCTGGATCGCTCGACCGGATGGATATGTCTTCTGGTACAACAAGCGGTGGTACGAATACACCGGGATGACACCTGCCGAGATGGAAGGATGGGGTTGGCAGCGCGTGCATGATCCCGCCGTATTGCCCGTCGTCGTGGAACGATGGAAAGCGTGTCTGACCACCGGATTGCCGTTCGAAATGGAGTTCCCATTGCGGCGTTCGGACGGTCGGTTTCAGACATTTCTTACGCGTATTCAGCCATTAAAGGACCGCGAGGGTAAAGTTGTCCAATGGTTTGGCACAAATACGGATGTCACTGACCTGCACGCGTCGGAAGCGATTCAACGAGCACTGACGGGCGGCGATATTGGCACCTGGCATCGGAACGTCGTCACCGGAGAGATCACCTGGAATGAACAATGTAAACGGATCTTCGGATTGCCGGTGGATGTGACCGTGACTTACGAACGGTTCCTGAATGCACTCCACCCGGATGATCGCGAACGAACAGATCGCGCGATCCGTGCCTCGCTGGAAACCGGGATCGACTATGACATCGAATTCCGTAGCGTTTGGCCCGATGGCAGCATTCACTGGGTGGCTGCAAAAGGGCGCGCCGAGTTCGATTCCCATGGTCAGGCCACATCCATGCAGGGCGCGGCGATCGATATCACGCGCCGGAAGCAGACTGAACAGCAAATCGCGTCGTTGAACGCCGATCTAGAACGCAGAACGCGTGAACTGCAGGAAGCCAACAAAGACCTGGAAGCATTTGCCTATTCGGTGTCGCACGATCTGCGGGCTCCACTGCGCGCGATCGATGGCTTCTCGAAAATCGTCCTCGCCGACTTCGGCAGCGTGATTCCTGACGAGGCACGTCAGTACCTGCTCGATGTCCGAACGAACACACAACGCATGGGGCTGTTGGTTGACGATCTATTGCAATTCGCCAGGCTCGGGCGACAAGCCGTTCAGCCTCGGACGGTTCAACCCAAAGATCTGGTCAAGCGCTGCCTGGACGAATTGATGCCGACTTGGGATGACCGCCAGATCGAGATTCAGATCAATGACCTGCCCACCTGCCGAGGTGACCCGGCGCTGCTGAAACAGGTCTGGATGAACCTGTTGTCAAACGCCATCAAGTACACCGTCAAACGATCGCCTGCCAGGATCGAAATTGGCGGGCGGATCAGCCAGGAGGGGCTCGAATATTTCGTGAAAGACAATGGTGTCGGTTTTGATGTGCGGTACTCTCACAAACTGTTCAATGTCTTCCAGAGGTTGCATCGGCTGGAGGAATACGAGGGCACGGGAGTCGGCCTGGCAATCGTCAAACGGATTATCCAGCGCCATGCCGGTCGAGTTCGTGCCGAAGCGTTGCCGGACATGGGCGCGACATTTTCGTTTGTTTTGCCTCTCGAAGGATGCCCCACATGATCGAAGGCATTGTTGAGATTCTGCTTGTCGAGGACAATCCCGACGACATCAAGTTGGCGCAGTATGCGTTTCACAAACACCACTTGATTAACGTCGTACACATCGTGCGCGACGGCGCAGAAGCACTCGAGTTCCTGTTCTGTACGGGACGATATGCCGACCGCAAGATCGAAGACCGGCCAAAGCTGGTCCTGTTGGATCTAAAATTGCCTTTGGTTGACGGAATCGAAGTCCTGCGGCAACTGAAATCCAATTCGCAAACAAAAACGATTCCCGTGGTGGTGATGACGTCATCACGGGAAGAGTCGGACGTGGTCGAAAGTTACGAATTGGGAGTCAACAGCTACATCGTGAAACCAGTCGACTTCGATCAATTCACCGACGTGGTCCAGCAACTCGGCTACTACTGGCTATTGCTAAATCAGTCACCGACGCTGGAGGCATAGAACGTGCCTGCCGCGCTGTTAAAAGTCCTGATGGTCGAAGATAACGAGGCCGACGCGCGCCTGATTGCCTTCGAACTGCGCCGTGCCGGGTTTGAGCTCGTCTTAACCCGGGTCGAGACCGACGAAGAGTACAGAGCGAAACTTGAACCCACCCCTGACGTCATCCTGTGTGACTACAACCTGCCTCAATTTGATGCATTGCGTGCGCTACAGATAGTTCATGATCGCGCGATCGATGTTCCATTTCTAATTATTTCAGGATCGATCGGAGAAGAGACAGCGGTTCGAGCCATGCAGAGCGGGGCCACCGACTATCTGTTGAAAGATCGACTGGGCCGTTTGGGTGCTGCAATCAATCAGGCACTGGCTCAACGACAACTGCGCGAAGCGGCAAAACGTGCGCGACAGGCCGAAGCCGAAGTGACTCAGCGGCTAAACCACGCGCTGGCCGCCACAAAAATCGGAGTCTGGGATTGGGACCTGCGGACCAACGCCATCTACTGGTCCCCTGAATGTCAAGAAATTGTCGGTCTGAAGGATTACGAAGGCACACCACATGCCTTCCGAACCGTCGTCCATCGAGATGACTTCGCGAAGTTGGAACGTGATGTCAATGCCGCTACCGAGGCGCGGCAACCGTTGAATGTGGAGTTCCGCATCAATCATCCTGATGGCAAAATCCACTGGCTATTGGTCAGCGGGCGCCTCGACTTCGATCAGGACGGTTCACCCAAGCGGTTGATTGGGACGGCGCAAGACATCACTGCGAGAAAGCACGCTGAAAGTGCGATTGCCGCCAGCGAGACCCGGCTGCGCGAGATTCTGGATCACATGCTAGAGGGCTGCCAGATTCTCGATTTCGATTACCGGTATCTGTATCTGAACGCAAAGGCTGGGCTTCATGCCCGCCGTTCTCCCGATACCCTGATCGGGAAAACGATGAAAGAGGCCTATCCCGGCATCGAACAAACGCAGATTTATCAGGAAATCACTCGCTGTCTGACGGAACGCCGGGCCAGCCAACTGGAAAACCGCTTCGAGTTTCCCGACGGTTCAATGGGAATCTTTGAACTGCGAATACAGCCGGCCCCAGAAGGGATATTGATCTTTTCCAACGAAATTACTGAACGCAAGGTCGCCGAGGCCTCGTTGAAACGCAGTGAAGCGCGGCTGAAGGCGGCACAGCGCGTTGCCGGATTAGGCGTCTGGGACTGGGACTTAAAGAATGGACTTTGGTGGTCCGAAGAACTGTATCGCATTTATGGACTTGACCCGACCACCACGAGGCTCGATTTCGACACCTACTTAAATCATCTCCCCGATGACACGCGGATGGAGATCGAAGCGGCGATTCGAAATACCGTCGAGCGCGATGTGCCGTATCGAATGGAACATCGGATTCGCCGAGGTGACGGTGAGGAGCGTTGGGTCGACACATACGGGATTTTGCAGCGGGACGAAAATCTGAAGCCGGTGCGGTTGTGGGGAGTCTGCCATGATATCCACGAACGCAAACAAGCAGACGAAGAGCTGCGGTTCGGCCGCCAACGACTGGAGACGTTGTCCCGGCAACTGATCACGACGCGCGAGGCCGAACTGCGACATCTTGCTCGAGAATTGCACGACGAAATTGGGCAGTTGCTGACCGCGATGAAGCTGAATCTCCGAGGAATACAGCGTTCGGTTGATCCCCCCCTGCAGGGCCGTCTGAACGAGAATATCGCAATGATCGATCAGACAGTTGAACAGGTGCGAAACCTTTCACTGACCATGCGACCACCACATCTGGACGACTTGGGTCTGGTTGCAACACTGCATTGGTATTTGAAGTATCAAGCGAAGATCGCCGGGTTTCAGGACCAGTTGGCCGTTGTCCCAGCCGATATTCAAGTTTCAGCGGGCCTGGCAATTGTCTGTTTTCGAATCGCTCAAGAGGCCGTTACCAACGCTGTCCGGCATGCGGCACCCCAAACCATCCAGATCGAGTTGCGACTGGAAGGGACAGAACTCACCCTGTTAGTTCGTGACGACGGACGCGGATTCGATGTCGAGCACGCTCGACGGCGGGCGGCGGCAGGCGGCAGCCTCGGACTGATCAGCATGCAGGAACGAGCCAGCCTGGCAGGGGGCAAAATGGAGATTGAATCGACAATTGGCGAAGGAACCCGAATTCAAGCTTGGTTTCCGATGGTACAAACGCCATGATGTCGAAAACCGCCTGTTGCCGAGGAGACAGCGATGGAACCGATTCGACTCGTTGTCGCGGATGACCATGCTCTCATCCGAGCCGGGATCAGATCGTTGTTGCAGAGTATCCCCGACTTCGATGTCGTGGGCGAGGCGAGCGATGGGCGCGAGGCCCTGAATCTCGTCGCAGAATTGCGACCAAATGTTTTGCTAACCGATATCGCCATGCCAAATCTGAACGGTCTTGTGGTCACTCAAAAGGTGGCATCCGAGTTCCCCGAAGTGCGCGTGATCATCGTTTCGATGCATGACAATGAAGAATTCGTTGGCCAGGCGGTGCGCGCTGGTGCTGCCGGCTATCTGCTGAAAGATGCCGATGCAAACGAATTAGAGTCGGCGATCAAAGCCGTTGTTCGCGGTGATTCGTTTCTGATGCCTTCAGTCTCCAAACAAATTATGGTCAGTTACATGCAACTGATCGGAGAAGAAGAGCCTTTGGGAACCAATCCATTGACTCCGCGCCAACGAGAAATCTTGAGAATGATCGCGGAAGGAAAGACGACGAAAGGGATCGCGCGAACCCTCGAGATCAGTGTCAAGACTGTCGAGACGCATCGTGCTCAAATCATGGAACGGCTGGGGATTCACGATATTCCTGGCCTGGTCCGTTATGCCATGCGGACCGGCCTGATCCCGCCTGAAAAATGAGCTGCGTCAAGTTTTGATCATTTGATACGGCTCTTTTTTGCCGCTTTACGGCTCTTAACCAGCTTGGGTTGAGCCGCGTCAATGAGCCGCTTAAGATCGCGCCCTTCTTCGGACGTCACCGGGCGGAACGACAAGAGTTGTGATACCAACGGTACGATACTGCCGTGCCCGATGGTGTCGATGAGCAATTGTAACAAGCCGGCGCCGGCCATCTGCGGATCGATGAGCGCCCGGTATTTCATGGGTCGCGCTTTCGATCGCGCCGCAACTCCCTTATCAACCAGGCGGTTCAACTGAGTTTGGATTGTCGTATATCCAACCTGTCCAGGCTGGGCTTGAAAGGCTTCGGCCAGCGTCAGAGGGCCTTGGTCCCACAGTATTCCCATCAGACGCAATTCACCGGCCGACAACTTCGCCGATCGCTTCCGTTTAGCCACACCGCCCTCCTTGGGCCCGATCGCGAGTTGAACCAGGTCGACAATACATCGACCTGCACCTCTATGGAAAACACTGTCATCATCACGCAACCAGATTGTACGGCAACTCTTGCCGGTGGTGACAGGTGGACAGTGCACCTGAGGCACTATGACACGTTTTGCACTTTTTACTGTGGGAGTGCAAGGTAGCAGAGTGAGTCTGGGGGGATTTGGGGAAATCTCTCGAATACACCAAAAGTACCAGTTTTGACGGTTTTTCATTCAACCGGTTCGGTCAACTTTTCCGAAAAGTAGAGATAACCGCTAGAGGCGGAATAACCGTCAGAGTCTGACATGCGCACGGCTCGACGGTGCACCGAGGAAAATGAGGCGGGTTTTCGCAGCAGGACGCTGGAGTAACCGATGAATCGCACAGTCAAATGGTGTTTGATGGGCCTGGTTGCCGCGGCAACCTCGATCGGAATCGCTCAGGCTCAGGACGACACGGCCGGTACCGTGCAACTTGGGCCGCAAGCGCAAGCACCGGCAGCGGGGACCGCGTCAACGCAGTCGTCCCCTCCAGTGTTTGCACAATCCGATGTTCCCGCACCACCCGGATTCCTGCAAATTCCGCCGTCGCCCGGCCCCGGCTCGGGAGCTGTCGGCCCCAATTCACCGGGCTACGGGAACTACTTCCAATTAACTCCGGTCGAAAGCCTGTTCACGCCACGAGTCACTATTGATTCGCGCGGCGGCGGGCTATACGGATACAACGCCGGATACAGCAACATCGGTATGTTGCTGCCGTACAAGGTGGATGACAACACCGTCCTGTTCGCTTCTGGCTTGGGCCTGGTGACCTACGATGGTCGCGGGGGTGCCACTGGCGGTGTCGGCTGGCGGTTCTATGACGAGCGCACGAATCGCATCGTTGGCTTGTCCGGCTGGTACGACTACGACAATGGCCACGCCCAAGCCTATCAACAGCTTGGTCTGAGCCTGGAATCGTTGGGCCAGTATGTTGACTACCGGTTGAACGGCTATTTGCCCGTCAGCAAGGCGGATCATGTTCTGTCCACCAACTTGACTTCGCAGTCGATTCTGCTGGGGAGTGGAATCGGAATTTTGCGTAACAACACGATCGAACAATCCTATTCCGGATTCGATGCCGAAATGGGTGGTCCGACCCCATTCCTGGGGCGGTACGGATTGAACGCCTACATCGGCGGCTACTATTTCATGGGGAATGGCCTGCACAGCGGCAATTTCACCGGTGTCAGCGGCCGGCTGCTGTCCCAGATTAACGAAGACGTTTCGTTCGGCGTTCAAGTGACGAACGACAGCGCCTTCGGATTGAACACACAGTTCCAGGTCTTTGTGAACATGCCGAACGGCAAACCCAGCAAATGGCTGCGAAACCTGCGTGTGAGGGACCGTTTGGTTCAGAATGTGTTCCGCCAGAATCGCGTCGTCGCGAAAACCGACACGTTCAACACCTTCGATGTTGCAATCAACCCAACCACGCACTTGCCATTCCTGGTTGCCAATATCGATCCAAACCTGACCGCGAATGGCAACGGATCGGCCAACAGTCCGTTCAACAGCATCGGTGCATACGAATCGCTGACAACGGCTCAGCGGCAACACTACGACATTATCCTGGTTCGTCCCAGAACGGATGCCACGACCACCAACCTGGATACAGGTGCCAACGCCGGCTCGCTGTTTATTTACAACGGCCAACGTTTGCTCAGCACCACCACCACACAAACGATTTTTGCCGAGAATGGCGGCGGCATGACACTTAGCGTTCCCGGCTTCACGGGCGGTGCCAATCCGATGATTTTCAATAGCACCGGTGGCAATGTCGTAACGTTGGTCGGCGGTAACACCGTCGGCCAGCAGGTCTCGGGTTTCGAGATTATCGGTAGTGCGACGGGTAATGGGATCTTCGGAAACAATAATCTGGCCACCAACATCAGCCAAAACGACATCCATGGCGGCCTGAATGGTGCGCTCTTCACGAACTTGTCAGGCACGATCGCCGCGGGGACCGAAGCCCTGTTCATCAACAACAACATTCACGACAATGTTGGCAATGGCATTCAGGTGACGAACAACGGATCGCCTCCGTTCGTGAATCCACTGGACGTCATTGTTCAGAACAACACTCTCAAATCGAACGGATTCAGTGGACTGCGATTGGACGCCCAGGCCGGTGCGACAATCGGCGGCGTGATCGGTGGTACCAACACCGCTGCCACGAGCACCTCTCCTGCGGTCAACCTGTCGAACACATTTGACAGCAACGGTACGAATGGCCTGACGCTGACTGCAAACGGTGGCATCCTCGATTTTGCTTCAGGGCCGGTGGCCGCGACCAGCACGACCTTCGCCAAACCCTCGTTCGGAATCTTCAACAATACGTTCACCAGCAACGTGCAAGATGGACTGCACATCGATACCACGAACAGCTCGATCAGCAGCTTTAACATCATCAACAACAAGTTCGGAACGTCCGCTGGTGCTTCGACCGGAAATGGCCGGTTTGGAATTGGCCTCGTCACGGATAGCGGTACAACCTCGATCCTCATCGGCGGCGATATCGTGACCAACACAGATGGAACAACGTTCAATCCCGGCAATACCTTCAACTTCAACGCCGTGTCCGCGATCGACTTCGCTGCCAGTGGCACCGCGGCGTTGACTTACGACATCGTCAATAACACGATCACGAACGGCGTGAGTGCGACGATTGCTCCCCCGCATGATGCGTTCACGTTCACCTTTGACGGGACCAGTGGTACCGATCCATTCATCATCACGAACCTGTCCGATCCTGGAATCACCATTTCGAGCGTGACCTGGAATCTGGCGGGAACACCAGCCACGATCGCGGCCACACCCCTGGCCACGAACCCTTCGGTCTTGCAACCCATCAGTGATACGTTGCTGACGTCGTTGAACGGGAACGCTGTGATTCCTGGCAGCAGCCCGCTGCTGATTTCGGCCCTGAACGCTCGTGCCAGCAATGCGAATTCGGGTCTGGCAGCGGGATCTCAGATCCTGCCAATGGGATTCACGAACTTCGTCCCGTCTGCCAAATTCCAGGCGACAGCGCGATTTGAACAAGCCGGTGGAAGTGCTCCTTTGACCTCGGCTTCAACCGCCGGATCAAGCGTGACCGTTGTGTTCAGCAACGGACTGACTTCGACTCAGAAAGTGGCCGCAGTCGCTTCGGCAGACGGTCTGGCTGTAGGGGCCTCAGGCGAGGCCTTCGGAACCTCGACTCCTGGATTCGGTACCGGGGTCGACGGCATCCACGTGATGTCGGCAGGTTCCTCAACTGTCACCGCATCGCACATCGTGAATAACTCAATCTCGGGTTACGGCAGTTTTGGAGTGCATCTCGAAACGGCCGGAACGTCGCAAGCGAATGTGCTGGTCGAACATAACACGATTCAATCGAACGGCACTGGCGTGAATGGTGCCGGTGTGAACGTGTTCTCTGGTGGTGGGGTCCAATTGGCTCGTCACGACAGTTCGTCGTTGAACGTGCTGATCGACAATAACACCGTCACCTCGAACTTCAACACTGGTCTGGCATTGGTCGCGGATGGAACGGCTGCCGGTGGATTGACCGTGAATAGCCACGACAATGCCTATTCAAATAACGCTGGAAACGGCCTGGTCGTGAACAGCGGCGGCGCGGCGGTGATCACCTTCAACAGCACTCGCGACAACTTCAGCGGTAACGGTGGCGGATCCGCCAAGAACGTCGCTGTCACTGGTGGTGACGACATGGCGATCTTCACGTCAGGCACGTCTGTCACGAATCTTAACTTGATCAACGTCCTGGCAAACAGTTCGAACGGAAACGGCCTGTCGGCAACCACAGGGGGAACCAGCATCCTGAACCTGGTGGTCGACACTGTTAATGACTCGACGTTCACCGGTCAGAGCTCGTTCTCGAACAACAAGCAGAACGGTATTCTGCTGACGAGCAACGAACAGTCCTATATGCACGCGAACATATTCAACTCAGTGTTGAACAACAACGTGCTAAACGGTATCTCGTTCGCTCGTAACGGAACCTCGCTGGTCCGGTCGAGCATCGTGAACACGAACTTGTCGAATAACTCGACGAACGGTCTGTTGTTCCATGGCTTGGGTTCCGATCCTCAGAACCCCAACCAGCAACTTTCGGGAACTCCGAACCGAATCATCCTGATCAACGATTCACTGACCTTCAACGGGAATTTCACCAACGGAATCAATGGAGCCGGTCAGGGTGCCCGCATCGATCTCTTGGGTGACTCCGAATTGGTGCTGGACGCGAGCGCCTCAAACTTCAGCAACAACGCTCAGAACGGCCTGCGAGTCTTAATTGGACCTGGTGCTGAATTCGGGTACGAAGCGGGCAACGAACGATCAGTCCTGGATAACAACGCGTTCAACAACAACGCGCTGAACGGCATCATGGTGACCAGCATCGTGACGCCACAAACGTCGAGTCCGACAGGCGTGATCAACCCGTTCTTCCCGGCGGACGCTCCTTCGGTCACCTTTATGCAGATCAGTTCCAATACAGGTAACACGACGATCAACAACAACGGGCTGCACGGTATCAACCTGCAGTATGTGGGTGGTAACCACGACGTACTGGTGACGGGCGACACGAATCCAGCCCTGCCGAATTTCGCAACTGTCATCCAGGGTAACGGCGGTGATGGTATCCATTCGGAAGTGGCCGACGATACTTCGGGTAACGGCCAACCACCTGGTACGGCAATCACCACGGTTACGCTGTCGCTCGACCGAGTGTTGATCGGTGGTCCACTGGCCGCGAATGCGAATGCACGCAATGGTATCGATTTCGAAGCCCAGTCTGTGGTTCAAGTGAAGGATGACAACAATACCGTCACGAACTTCGTCTTCCCAGAAGCGGGTTCGGGAATCTTGAATGTCACGAACTCGACGATTCAAGGCAACGGCCTGAACGGGATCAACCTGCTCGGCAATGACCTGGCATTCAACGGATTCAACGGTGATGGTACCTTCGCGGATCGAACGTCGAACAACCCACTGACGGATGGCTTTGGCCGATTGCAGGCTAACATCAGCAATTCGAACATCATCAGTAACAAGGGTACTGGCGTGAACATCGACCTTCGCGGTCAGATGGGCGAATTCCGAGACAACAGTGCCTTCGGCCAGAACAACTTTGTTCTGACCAACAACACCATCTCGGGTAACGGTGCCTTCGGAGTGTTCATGCAACAGAACACGGGAGTGATCCCCTTCCGCTCAATCCTGTTTAACGATCTGCAACCGACCAACCCAGCAGCTCCATTCGATCCTTTGAGCCTGATTGGCCTGTTTGGATGGAACACTGGAGACAACACCGACCTTCGCAACGGGTTCCTGTTGAGCAACTTCCTGGATTTGACAACGTCGCAAGCCTCGTCGCTGGTGATGGTGGGCAACACCATCCAGCACAACGGAGCGGCGTCCAACCTGAACGCTGCTGACGGTGTCTATATCCGCGTTGGAACGGGCACCTACCTGTCGGCTGATATCCGCAACAACGTGGTGACTGGTAACCTGGCCAGCGATTTCCACTTCGAGTCGTTCGATTCGTACAATCCGGTCACTGGCGTTGCACCACAACCAACAGGAAGCGTTGCACGAGGGGCACCCGCTCTGGACACCGTTGTCCTGGACACAACCGCCCAATTGGATCTGCGATTCACGGGTAACATCGGCAACACCATCAACGTGACAGATCCACTGGTGAACTTCACGGCAAATGGCACGCTGCCCGGAAACACAACACCTAACGGTGCCGTGTGGGGAGCAGATCCACTTAAAGACAACTTCAGCTTCACGAACCCGTCTCCACGACTCGTCCAACTGTTTGAAGTGGACGATGGATTCAACCTGAATTCGCTCAACAACTTCACTCAGAACGGGGTTACGACGGACCTGCAAAGCACATTCTTCAATTCGAATTGGCACCTGAGAACCATCGCCGACCCAGCGTTCCCGAACCCGGCCTTCCCACAAGACTTCTTCGCGAGCCCCGGCAATCCATTCCTGCCTTGATCGCCTGAAGTTCGGTTAGCCGAAATGAAAGGGCCGTTCCGATTGGGACGGCCCTTTTCTTTTGTTGCGTGAAAGTGGCGTAAATCACGGTAGAATCATCTCATCGCCGATGGTAGTCTTAAAAATCTGAAAGAATCTGAAATACGTCAATCAACTTATTGATTTGCCTTCGCATAATCTGTTTACGCTCAAATCGTTCGGGAGACGCGAGATTCAGTGGCACAATCTCTTTGTGGAATTTCCGCAGGAATTGGATGCCTGACACGAGATTGAATTTGGACAAGTTCTTTCGATTCGGCACAACCATCACCCCCCAAACTGGATCCCTCGCCGACTTTTGACCGAACTTCACACGATGTCCTCCAAGCTCAACGTCGAGACATTTATCGCTGTCCTGAAACGGAGCGGCCTGTTGGATCCCGAGGTGATTCAACGGTCGATTGCCGATTACCACGGTGCGGCCAACCGTTCGGAAGATTGCGTCGCGTTGGCAGAGCGGTTGATTGGGTTGAATCTGCTGACCCGTTGGCAGGTCGAAAAGCTGCTGCAGGGGAAGCATCGCGGCTATTTTCTGGGCAAGTACAAGTTGCTGTCGCTGCTTGGCAAGGGCGGAATGAGTTCCGTTTATCTGGCCGAACACTTGTTGATGCGGCGGCGGTGTGCATTGAAAGTCTTGCCCGCCAAGCGGGTCGATGATTCGTCCTACCTCGAACGATTCCATCGCGAAGCTCAGGCCGTCGCAGCACTTGATCATCCAAATATTGTGCGTGCGTACGATGTTGATCATCAAAACGATGGCGACCGGCAAATCCACTTCCTGGTCATGGAGTACGTCGAAGGACAGTGCCTGCAGGACATGGTGGGTGAACATGGACTGCCGTCTTTCCTGGACGCAGCGGATTGCGCGCGTCAGGCAGCCGCCGGGCTGCAGCACGCGCACGAACATCATATGATTCATCGCGACGTTAAACCGGGCAACTTGTTGGTCGACCGGAATGGTGTGGTCAAAATCCTCGACTTAGGGCTGGCGAAGTTCTTTCATGTTGACGAAGGCAACGATGCGCTGACGATTCGTCATGACGAACGTGTTCTGGGAACTGCCGACTACCTCGCTCCGGAACAGGCGATCGACAGTCATCGAGTCGACGCGCGGGCCGATATCTATAGCCTGGGATGCACTCTTTACTTCAGTGTGACGGGCAAGCCGCCATTCACCGAAGGCACACTGGCCCAGCGTCTGCTCGCTCATCAAATCAAAACACCCCCGTCCGTCGAGTCGCTACGGGGAGACGCGCCGCCGGACCTGGCGGCGATCATCCGTCGCATGATGGAAAAACGCCCCGAGGACCGCTATGCCACGGCGTCTGAAGCAGGTGAAGCCCTGTATCGCTGGATCGGAGAAAACGCCGATGACACCTGGCGCAAAGCGCACACGGCCACATGGAGTGCCAGCCTGACGGAGTCATGGGGATCACATAAAGCGATCCCGGTGGCCCAACCCGTGACGACTCCATCGGGGACTGAACCATTGGACGGAAAGCGGTCCTGGGGATCGATTCCGGTATCATCGGAAAAGAATCCACTGAAAACGACCGCTCACAATGTCAGCGGCACACAAGACACTGCGATCAATCACTTGTTCTCAACTTTGACGCAGAACAAGTCGGAACCTGCGGTGGCAAATTCGAAGTCTAGTCCCACGGTGAAGATCCCTGCCGCTCCCACAACGGATATCGCACCGGGAAATCGTGCTCCTGCCAAAGCCGATTCGCCTGTCGCTCCCTCGACCCCAGCATTTCCAGCATTTGAATCATCTCCAAAGGTCAACAAGCCCCCGTTGAAAAAGGAATCGGGAACGATCCGGGCCTTGTCACCTGCCAAATTTAACTGGCAATGGGTTCTGCAGCCTAAGCATCGAGGAGTGTTGATCGGGGCATCGGCCTTCATCCTTCTAGGATTGATTTACCTGGTCAGTGAGCTGATGCGTCAGTCGCCTTCACCGGGCCAGTCGATCGCTCCGGCGACCACGCCATTCCCAACCGAAAAGAGGGAAGTGACCGTCGGCAAGGACAAGGCGGAATTTAAATCCATTCGCGATGCCTTGATCGCTGTTCGAGATCGCTACCATCCGAGTCTGGGAAACAAGACTCCCTTCGTCGTCCGCATTCAGGCAGGCACATATCAGGAGAAGATTCGCATTGATGGGAGGATCAGCCACTGGCCCGATGGTGTGACCATTCGAGGCGAGGGTGTCGTGGTGCTGGACGCCGTCAGTGATGAACCGGTCGTCCGGATCGGCAACGTCTCACAGTACACACTCGAAAACCTGCAGATTCAGGCAAAGGGGCCAACGGCCATCGAGTTAGCTGACGACATGCACGAATGTCGCCTGCAAAAGCTATTGGTTCAGGGCTTCACCGATTGCGGAATCGTTTGCCGGGGGACGCAAGGTCTGTCGTTCGGAAGCGGTCAGCTTGGTATCGTACAGACAACCTTTGAACCCGTCAGCAAAAAGGCGGTAGGGATTCGCTTAGAAGAAGGTTCCGATAACGACGTCTTCCATGTCGTGATTCGTCATTGCCGATTTCTGGAAGAAATGGCGGCCGGTGTCGTGATTCGAGGCCAGGCCCCAATCGGTATCGACGTCGCAGAGTCGATCTTCTATCGATCGTCGGATGGAATTCGCATCGATGGTCAACCTGCCGTGAAATCATTGCACGTCGCGAACAATACCTTTCGTGAGGTTAAAACCGGTATTCATTTCGCCCAAATGCCCAACGACCTCTCGACAGACTTGGTGTTCCGCAGAAACCTGTTTTCAAAGATTGAACGTGTCGAAGGTGCTGTGGACTTAGGGTACGACGAGACTCGGTTCCGCGCGATGATGGCCTCCAATCCTCCTGGAATCGAAAACAACTGGTCAGATCGACCCGCGGCGACCGCTCCCACCAGCAGCGAAATGGTCATTCTGTTCGACGGAGGGGGACGCCGGGGCGAAACAGGATTCGCTTTTACATCAACTGATCCACAAAATGCCAAGTTCCTCGCGCCCAGCTCCACCAGTCCACAGCGAGAGGTCGCCGGAGCGCAACCCACTGACAAATCGTGGGTTGGAGCGACAGGACCGTGATTTCGATCGAAAAACAGCCCGATCGTTAAACTCAACGCCTTGAGCACCCAATGGCATTTTTTGAAAATGTTTTCAAAAAAATGATCAATCTTCTTCGCGGCCCTTCGAGAGCCCTCGGGTACAGCCTGACGGCTGGTTGCTTCGCAACTCATCCAGCATGATTGAGTTAGGCAATTCGCGGCGAGACCAAGTTCACAGCGACATCGCCTGTCTACTCCGTGTTTTTCTTGTAAAGCACTGACAAGACATCACTTAAGTGCGCCCCTTGCCGACGCGTCTGTCGCCTCCGTAGGATGTTTTTGTCCCGCCAGACAACCCTCCAGTGCGATGACACCCAGCTCGACGATTTGAAATCTCAGTGCAAGTATTTGAACGGTCATTGTGAACCAGTTCGTACAGACGTGGTGACGAATTATGGCATCGAAACTGTCGAAGAATCATCATCAACAACGCTCGGTCCGAGGTCACATCCATCAGACCGGCGGTCACGCGGCTCGTCCTGCAGTTGCTTATCGGCAACGACGGCGACAGGATGAGTTCTCGTCGAACTTCAGCGCACCCGAAACGTGGCATGAACCGCAGGATCGTGTCCGAACGAAGTTCATTCATCATGCCGCCGGAGAAGGATACGTCCATCCGGTCACGATGGACGAGGTTCGTGCGCGACTTGCCCAGTTGCCTGCGCATTTGTCGACGGGGGTCGAAGTCGTTCAATTCAGTTCGATGACCCGCAAGCGACAGTTGTTTCCCCTGTACGGAATGCAATGGGGACCGAACGTCTATCTCTATCCGATCGAAGCGAGCCTGACGGAAACGTACCTGCGCCCTCCTCGACCAGAACAATTGATCGAGGCACAGATGTTTGGGGGGAAGTGGACCCAGGACGGCCAGGAATGGAAACTGACCTGGACTGCCGATTCAATTCGAGATTTCTATCTGAACAATGTCTTGATTCACGAAGTCGGTCATGTGAACGACACCCGCAACACGAACACGAACAAGCGTGAACAGTACGCGAACTGGTTTGCGACCGAGTACGGATATCGTGCGTCGCGCGGTCGCGCCCGCTTTGGCAAGGCGAAGTAAGTTCGCTATTCCTTGGTGATCGTTTCATCGAGGTTCAACAGCGATCGAGCAACCAGCGTCCAGGCAGCTCGCAGAACTGGTCGTTCACCCGGTCCGGCGATCGCCTTGGCATCGAGTTCGCCCCGCTCAAACCGACCAGTCTGATCCGCCAAAAAGTGGCCGACCAGAGAAAGTTCGTCGGCGGTCGGTGGCCGAGTCAAACAGCGACGGAACAAGTCCCGCAACTTCAATTCAGTCGCCTCCGGGCGAATTGCGTACTCATTCCCCAGCCTCTGAGCCGCTTCCATCACCACCGTGTCATTCAGCATGGTCAGCGCCTGCAACGGTGTGTTCGTGACCTCTCGCCGAGCAATGCATGCCTCGCCACTAGGGCCATCGAAGGTCATGAACATCGCAAAAGGTGACGTGCGTTTTGAAAACGTGTAGAGCGACCGTCGGTATCGATCCTCGCCTGGGCTGATCGTCCACGGTAGCGAACCATACGTCCCTTCGGTCGTCACACTGCTGGGTTGAGCCGGGTAGACGCTGGCCCCACCCATTTTTTCAGACAGCAGCCCACTGGAACGCAACGTCAAATCTCGTACTAGTTCGGCATCCAGTCGGAACCGAGGTCCGCGTGCCAGGAGCTCGTTGACACTATCTTTGGCCAACAGGTCGGCAGAGACTCGCGATGATTGCCGGTACGTCGTGCTGCCAACCAATCGCCGATGCAAGCGTTTAATCGACCAAGCCTCAGGATCACGGTGGTCTTTCGACGATGCGCCTTGTGACAGTTCGAGTGCCAGCCAATCGAGCAATTCAGGATGAGTTGGACTGGCCCCCTGACTGCCGAAATCTTCGGTCGAGCGAACGATGCCGCGTCCGAAGAGTGCTGCCCAATGACGATTGACGATCACACGCGCGGTTAAAGGATTCTGTGACCCCACCAGCCATCGTGCCAGTTCCAGGCGATTGGCTGTGTGATCGGCTGGAAGTGGCGGCAGCATCGACAATCCCGCGGGAGTGACCAGCTCTTTCGGTTGCAGGAACTCACCGCGGTGATGGCGATGCGTCGGCCGAGGATTGTTCGCCGGTCGTTCGTTCATGACCAGCGTCAGCGTAGCTTGCGACATCTGCTTTCGTAATTCATCAATCGCTCCTCGTTCGCCCGCCATTTCGGGAGCAATGCTGCAGAAGTAACGGACCAGTGGCGCCAACGACGATTCGTCGGTCGCCTCTGACAGGACCAGCGATTCCAGTTCTGTCGGCACCTGGCTGGCTTCGATTGGTCGCAGATCGTCGGTGACCGAAACGCGAAACCGTCCCAGTCCTGCCGCGTAATAGCGTTCAAACAACAGGCTCAGATCCAGTCGAGCTGCATTCGGGATGGGCTTTTCAAATCGAAATACTGCCGTGTGCGGCTTGCCCTGACCGCCGTTGATCGACCAGCCTGTTTGTTGGTTACCATCCAGGCAGGCCGGAGCTCCCATACCATCTGCAAAGCTGTGACTGGCGTGCACCAACTTCAGGGGTTGTTGATTGGCTGACAGCGAAACTTCGCTCAGAAAGAAATCGCCAAACGGACCTTCATAAGAAACACGGCCAGGCCCGCCTCGCGGAAGACTTGGATCCGGCAGCACCTCAATCCGCAGAGCCGTGATATTGGCCAGATCATTCTTGTATTGAAGATCGTAGACCTCACGCTTCGATTGATCTCCGCTCGCCAGAATCGAACCGTCAGGCAGGATGGTCAATAGCGGCAAAGTGCTGACCGCGACAACGGGAGTCAATTGCGTCCACTTCGCGATTCGCGCCCGTTGTTGTTGCCGCCATTGATCGAACTTCTGACGCAGATGAGCCTGACGCAGTTCCCTCTCCGGCTGATTGATTTCTCGCTTCCGGCCAAAGCTCAATCGAAACTTCCCCAGCACATGACGCCCTGCGTATTGCTGGACCAGACGAATCGACCAACGTGAACCCGATGCCGGGGAATTGGCTGCCGCCAAATAGAACGTGGCCGTGCGATCAACGTTCAGGTTTCCTTTTCCCGTGTCGATGGCCCATCCAGCTTTGCTCGAGACATCTCCATCGATCGCGTTCTGGATGGGAAAGCCGTTCTGAGAAAAATCGGCGACAGCTCGATCAAATTTCAACGGCCGTGACGTCACCGCCACCGTCGAATCGCCCACTGTCGCAATGATCTCGGACAACACGAAATTTCCGTGCGGAGTTCGTCCCGGTCCCTTGCTGGGCAGTTGAGGGTCACTCAAAGCGGTCAGCCGAATCGCGTTGATGTTGTCCAGCTTCGTGTCAAACTGAATCTCATAGTCGTCCGTTTCAGGCGTTTCGCCGGTCACGAGGATGGATCCGTCCGCTTGCAGTCGAAGATTGGCCCCGCTTGTGGACTTCATAGACGCTGGCGGGGGTGACTGCCATTCGAATTCGTCAGGCAACGGAAATCGATTGGGCAGGTCGGATTCCAGTGCCTCGATCCGCTGCTGCAGGTTGGCTCGCTTGGTCACCAATTCAGGGCTGACGATTTCCATTTCGGGCTCGTCCGCATTGTTCAACAGGGCGAAAAAGCTGTAGTAGTCGCGGTGTGTAATTGGATCGTATTTATGAGTATGACACTGAGCACATCCCAGCGTCAGACCCAGCCACGCCGTGGCCGTTGTCGCCACGCGATCGGTCATTGCATAGAACCGGAATTCCAACGGATCGATCCCGCCTTCTTCGTTCAGCATCGTGTTGCGATGGAAGCCGGTCGCAATGCGCTGGTCGATCGACGCATGGGGCAACATGTCTCCTGCCAGTTGCTCGATCGAAAACTGATCAAACGGCAAATCGACATTCAGAGCGTTGATCACCCAATCGCGGTACGGCCAGATCGTGCGCGGTCGGTCCTTTTCATAGCCGTTGGTATCCGCGTACCGAGCCAGATCCAGCCACTTGCGTGCCCAGCGTTCACCATAATGCGGCGACGCGAGTAATCGGTCGACGTACCGTTCGAACGCATCAGGTCGCCCATCTTCGACATGCCTGTCAGTTTCTTCGACAGTCGGCGGCAGTCCGATTAAGTCGAGTGACACGCGGCGGCTCAATGTGTACTTGTCGGCTTCCGGCGAGAACGACAGATTCTCGCGCTGCAGTCGTGCGGCGATGAATGCGTCGATCGGCGAATCGATTTGCGGTCCATTTCTCGTCGCTGCAACAGGAGGCGGAACCTGTCGTCGTGGAGCCACGAACGACCAGTGAGCTGTGAATTCAGCTCCGCCAGCAATCCAGCGGGTCAGAGTCTGCTTCTGCGCATCGGACAGCACCATCTTGGTCGATGCGGGCGGCATGCGTTCGTCTGGATCGGCGGAATTAATCCGTTTGATCAGTTCACTAGCAGTCACATTTCCGGCGACAATGGCGTGCTGCCCCGATTCCAGCTTCGCAGTCGCCGCCGCTTTCGAATCAAGTCGCAATCCGGCCTGCCGCTGCGCGTCATCGGGGCCGTGACACTTGAAGCAATACTGCGACAGAATCGGCCGAACTTCCTTGTCGTATGCCGGCGCGAGATCGGCGGCATACGCGACTGCCGAGATAAACAAATGGCCGTAGACGACGATCGGGATAATCCAGCGATGGCATCGAAGCAGCGGCATCAAGGTGTCCTCGTTCTGTCGACGCGACCAGCAAAACGCAATTCCGTGTCAGGTCACAGACGCGGCTCAATCTGCATCAAGATTGAGTCGCACAGTGGAATTCGACGCGGTCAGTTTGTCTCAGGCAACATCCGTGTCTGCGACTTGTACCGGCTGTTCTCGTACAGTCGCATCGCATCCGGTAACCAGCGAGTCAGGTCGCGAATTCGCGTTTGATGATTCGGGTGCGTCGACAAAAACTCCGGCGGCTGACGGTCACTGCCTGTGGCCGACGTCATGCGTTCCCAGAATTTGATCGATTCGTGTGGATTGTATCCCGCGGCAGACATCAGCAACAGACCCATGTGGTCGGCTTCCGATTCGTGCGAACGGCCGTAGCTCAGAATTCCAAACTTGGCTCCCGCGTTCAGCACCGACAATAGTTGCTGTCGCTTCGAAGGATCCATGTCGCCCATCGACGCACCGGCAGACGTCAGGCCGATCTGTACCATCTGTTGCTGTGCCATTCGCTCGGCACCATGATGGGCCAGGGCGTGCGAAATCTCGTGTCCGATAACCGTCGCCAGCCCCGCATCCGTTTCTGCGACGGGCAGAATGGCCGTGTAGACGACCATCTTTCCGCCAGGAAGGCAAAACGCATTGACCTGTTTGTCGCTGACGACTTCCAGTTCCCAGTGAAACTTGGGAATGGGTGTCCCCACGGCTTGCTGAAAGTCAGCATTCTCGGACGCGGCTCGAATCAATCGTTTGGTCACTGTACGTACCGCTTCGACAACTTCGCCGTGCTCGATGGTGTGCGACGTTTGCAACACTTCCTGGAAGGCTTGCAAGCCGAGTCGATCTTCTTGAGCTTGATCGAGTCCGACGACCTGCATGCGTCCAAAGGGCCCCTGTTGGCAGCCCCGAATCATCGTGAACCCGATCACGACCAGGCCGATCAAAATCGGAATCGCGCGAACAAATAGATTCGCACCCAGACTTTCATTTCGGTATCCGTACCGAGGATCACCGTAACTCATCGATCGACTCCTTAAAGGCAATTCACGACGCTTGACGCGAGCGGGCAATTGGAATGATGTCTGGCAACACGGGCCGATTCTCTAACACCGGCGAGCAAAAGGCAAATTGGCACTCCCGCGTGTGAGCGAATGACCGTCCCTGCCCTCATGCACGAATCATGCCGACGATTCGGCAGCTGACGGATCTTGATACAAAGCGTGTTCTGTGATGTAGGCCTCGACCGAACGAGGCACCAGGTATCGAATGCTGCGAGCGCTGGCGCAACGCGTTCGAATGTCTGTCGCTGACAGCTCAATGCCCGGCATCTCGATCGTGACGATGCGCGAGTCGACCAAATCTCCACAGATCGATCGCAACTCGGTGATGTCCGGCAACGGCCGACTACCGCGGTTGACCGCCACAATGGTGGCCAGTTCCAGGATACGTTTCGGCTCGCGCCAATAAGCCAGATCGCGCAGCGAATCGGCTCCGATCAGCAAGAACAGTTCGCGTGACTGGGCCTGTAATTCTTCCAGGGTCGTGACGGTGAATGACGGACCTTCGCGATCGAGTTCCACCGTCGAAACGCGAAACGTGGCGTTTCCCGCAATGGCGAATTCGACCATATCACGACGCATCCGGGCGTCCGAAATCTGCGACGGCTTTTTATGAGGCGGCTGGGCAGCGGGAACGAACCACACCTCGTCCAGTCGGCATTGCTCACGACATTGCTCGGCCAGAGCCAGATGGCCAATGTGGATCGGATCGAACGTTCCGCCGAAAACTCCCAATCGCATCGCAAATCGCCCGCTGAAGATGTCGATCAATGTCGTCGATCAAGTGGTCACTGTGCCGTCGACCGCTCTCGCACTCATTGGCACATCATTGTAGTTGCCTGGCATCCCATTCGTAAGCCTGTTTGCAGGCACCAGAATCTGAGCCACCGACAGGAATGAAGTGCCAACGATCGCTATCATTTGGGGCATGGCTCACTCAATGCCGTCCTCAGCAATCAGTTTCATGCTGTGTGGATTGAATCTTTCCCTGAAAACGCGACGCGGATCGGACGACGAACAATTCGAACATGGCACTTACTGACCGTCCTTCGCCGCAATCGACGGCACTCACCCGGATCGCGTACTGGCCGATTTGCCTGATCTCGTCCATGACGTGGCTGAGTATCGTGCTCTGCCTGGATCCGGCCGGAAGCTACCCGCAACTTCCCGAAGGTCCGGGGCTGACGATTGATGAGGTCTTTAATGTCGAGCAAGGTGTCTTGCTGGTCGAACAAACAAGGAACCTCGGTTGGCTGAACTTGCTGCCGGGGACCTCGCAGGAAGCCTACAACGTCGAAAATGGATATCTGCCGGATCACCCGCCGTTGGGACGACTTTGGTTGGGCGTTCACCATCACCTGGCCTGGTCCCTTTGGCCGCCGACAGCCCCCGATGGACATTTCGTCACCGCCTGTGCGCGGACCGGCTCGGCCACGGCCTTCGCATTGACAGTACTGCTGGTGGGTTGGTTTGCCACGCGCTGCTGGGGACGGTGGGCTGGGATCGGGACCTCGCTGGCGTTGGTCATGATGCCACGGGTGTATGGTCATGCGCATCTGGCATCGCTGGAAACGATTACCAACTTGACCTGCACCGCTGCTGTGCTGGCGATCGCGAATTCGTGGTGTGGCCCCGCGCCACCGCGGACACAAACCTCGATCTTTCTCGGATTGCTGATGGGACTGGCGTTACTCACTAAGATTCAAGCGATCCTCATTCCGATCCCGGTCATCGTCTGGGGGTTGTGGCATTGGCGACGACGCGCCTGGCTGCCGCTGGCGATCTGGATCGTCACGGCCAGCATCGTCTTCTTCGGCCTCTGGCCCTACTTATGGTTTGACCCCCTGAAACATGTGCTGGAATATCTGGGCCGGACAACCAATCGCGCGTCGATTTCCGTCTGGTATCTCGGCCAGAAGTATGCTGACAAGCAGGTTCCCTGGCACTATCCGTTCGTGATGTTCGCCATCACCGTTCCGGTCGTATTGCACGCCTTTGGATTGCTCGGACTGTTCACTCGATCGGCCGCACATCCTTCGTCATCTAGTGCGAGGTCGGCGGCGCAGTCTGAGGGATCACTGATTACTGTCGATCCAGCTGCCCCCTCCCAAAGCCGTGATCTGCTGTTGATTGGTTGCACACTGTTCCCCCTGACCGTGTTCGCCATGCCGAACACGGCAGTGTACGACGGTGAGCGTCTGTTCTTGACCACCTTTCCCTTGTGGAGTCTGTTCGTCGGTCGAGGAGCTTGCGTGGCATTCGATCGGCTGATGGCCTTCACCCGATCGACTGTGGCTGCTGCCGCGATTGTGTTGCTGTTCGTCGCACCGACATTCTGGTCACTGATTTCCATGTCACCCTATCACCTGTGCTACAACAACTCGATCTTCCAGTGGAGACCCGAACTGATTGAGAAAGCCGGATTGGAGATCGACTATTGGGGCGTTTCGGTCACACGTTCCTTGCTGGAAAGCGTCGTGAAAGTGGTGCCAGAAGGCACTGACGTCGCATTGTTGCCCACACTGCATCAGTTCCAGGCGGATGAATTCCGACGCCAATCACCGATCTTGCGTCGGCACCGACTACGCTTCATCGGCTATCGCGATGACAATCGATCGGCCAAGTATGTAGTCGTGTATCGACGGCTGGCCGATTTACCGGCCGAAGTCGCTGACAAAGTCATGGACATTGGTACCATCAAATCCAGTCAACTCGGTTCGCTGCGACTGGCCTACATTGGTCAGCGCCGACAGACAATGAAGTCGACGGAATAGGCCATCCCAACCACTTCAAATCTGATCAACGCCTGCCGACCTCGCGAAAGTTTTGCTGATGACTGATGAACACTCGCCCACGTCAACTCCATCGATCGCCCCCGAACTGGAGCGATACAGTCGACAGATGCGATTTGCCGGCATTGGCACCGTAGGACAGACGCAACTCGGTGCCGCCCGAGTCCTCCTCTGCGGCTGTGGCGCGTTAGGCACGGTACTGGCCGACACCTTGACCCGAGCCGGCGTCGGCACGCTACGAATTGTCGATCGTGATTTTGTCGACCTTTCAAACCTGCAGCGTCAGGTCCTGTTCGATGAAGACGATGTCCATCAACAGTTACCCAAAGCGATCGCCGCAGCCAGGCGTCTGTCGCGTATCAATTCGCACGTCACGATCGAGCCACATGTCGTCGACATTGACAGTCGCAATGTTCGCGAGCTGACAACAGACATCGACTTGATCCTGGACGGAACCGACAACTTCGAAGTCCGCTTCCTGATCAATGACGTCTCGTTGGAAACCGGCATTCCCTGGGTATACGCCGGTTGCGTCGGCAGTCATGGACAAACGATGACTATCTTTCCCAACGAAACCGCCTGCCTGCGGTGCGTCATCGAGGCTCCACCCGATCCAGGATCGATGGAGACCTGCGATTCGGCCGGAGTTCTGGCGCCCGCCATCCACATGATCACCTCATTGCAGGCCACCGCCGCACTGAAGATTCTGACCGGACACCGCGATCAGGTGGAACAGCACCTGACGATCGTCGATGTGTGGGACGGAACGTTTCGTCAGATGAATCTGAAGGACCTGCGTCAGAAGAGCAACTGCCCCGCCTGTGTTCAGCATCGTCGAGACTGGTTGCACGGGCGCGAGGGAGTTCAATCGGTCGTGCTCTGCGGCCGTAATTCGGTTCAGATTTCCCCGTCCGCGCCCGCGCAACTGTCGCTAGACGACCTCGCTCGCAAGTGGGAACCCAGCGGCACAGTGACGCGCAATCCATTCCTGGCACGCTTGACCCTGACTGATCCGGACTACGAGATCACCGTCTTCCGCGACGGCCGCGCCATCATTCAAGGCACCGACAGCATCAGCGTGGCGCGCGGGATCTACGCCCGGTACGTCGGCACGTGATTCGGACTCAGTCTCGGCCGGTTTCACAACGGGTGGTTTCTGTTCCATAAATGGTCGCACGACGAGGGCCACTGCAAAACCGCCGTACGCCATTGAGCACAACACCAACCCCATGCGCCGCCACAGGGCCGGGCGCAATTCCGTCGGCAGGAACCGAGTGTTCACACGCAGAATCTGTATCGCCGCGATCGACATGATCGGACATGCGACCACGCCCAGCACTTCAAACAGTTGCAACACTGTTCCCATTCGTACGGCGAAGACGGCCCATACGGTCAAGAAGAATAACAAACAGGCGTACAAGCGGCTGATCGACCATTTCCGCATTCGAGGAAACGCCACGCAACTGATGTCAGACACCGTTCGCACAAGCACATCGGTGTTGCCCAAGTGAGTCGAGAACAAGATCCAGAAACCGTTTAATAGCGCGAGATACCAGAATCCCCACCAGAAATTCTTCGCCATGTATTCGGCCTGAAACGTACCGGCCCCGATCCCCTTGAATTCGACACCAGGTGGGACCAGCATTGCTGCCAGGTTGACATTCAGGAACATGCCCAACACGCATCCGAAAGCCCATAACACGACTTGATCCAGGATTGTGTAACGCCACCATGTGTGCCAGCGGCGCAGGTTCTGTTCAGTAATGGGAAACGTGGTACCGATCGGTTTGACCGCATGGTCTTCTCCTGCAACAACGCTGCCGATTTCACCCGACAGCGCACCCATGCCAAACCCTTTGTCGCGAAACCAATTGGAAATCGCCAGGTTACCAAGACCTCCCGACCCCGCCGTCGCGGCAAAGGTCGCCAACAGGACGACTTCGTGCAACCCGATATTTCCCTCGATCGCCTGTAGTCCCAAAAATCCTTGAGTCGTCTTCATCCAATCGGCCGGTGGGACAAAGATCACATTCACGAGGATCAGAAATGTGAAGATGAAAATGATCATCGCCCACGACAACTTTTCGAGCATCCGTTCGATCGACTTGCCCGACAATAGCAACGCGACCGCGAACAAAATGACGCCCGTCGAAATCCAGTGCTGTATCGCCTGTTGGTTCGCATTATCAGGCGTATGGCGATAGATCGCCGCAAAGATAACTCCGCCACACGCTGCCGCCAGTGCCGGTGTCGCAAGTTGAGCAACACTGATCAGGATGTAAAACCACCCCCAGAACAAACGCCCGGGATTCAATCGCATGAACCCCGTCAGAATCGGTTCGCCGGTGTACAGCGTGTAGCGGACGGCTTCCAGGTTGAAGATCGTTTGCAAGACCACGGCAACTGTCGCAATCCACAAGATGCCGCGTCCGAATTTGACCGTGGCCAGTGGACCGGCGATCCACTCGCCGCCACCGATCGCCGCCGCCAGCAGAATGGCGCCCGGACCAATCGTCTTGAACAAATTGACCACGCTGAACGGCAACGGCTCTGGCAAATCGGCGCGATCCCACGCGGGCAAAGTTCCATGATCGACCTGGTCCGTTACGTTCGAGTTGTTCGTATCTGCAGTCACGCGAAGGCCACTCCACAGGATGCGTTTTCATTTCGAAATGACGGACAAGAATGTACCGATGTGTGTGGCGACAACCCAGCGACATGCCTTGAATACGGCGGGTTTTCGGACAGTTTATCGGTCCGCGACTTTTTCTGGACCGTTGCCGGTCTTGAAAGAGATTCGCAACTGCCAGGCAGAAAACATGGTGAGCGGGATCACGATCGACCAGTATGGAACGGTCCACCATGCCACCCGCCTAGAAAAGAAAAATCCCGTGTCCGTCGCGTCTGTAGATTCGAATCCCGCAAATTGCCATCGGTGCGCGAAGCGGTAGCCCTCGTAGGGGTCAAACACGCACACAGGATTTCCTTCTTCATCAAGAGTATCGGGATCGTACGGAGTCAGAGCGAGTTTTGAGGAATACCAATCCAGATCAAAAGCATGAGCGCTTCCACTGCTACTCTTCCAGTCGATTTTGCCCATGACAGAACGCACCGTATGGAAGCCAAACGTACCGCTCACGGTGCATTGATCTTCGTAGATCAGGCTTCTGATCCAGCCACAGGCAAAGGCGCAAGCCACGATCAGCATCAGGCCCGCCACTTTTCGTCGCCAGCCTCGAAAAAGCGCTCCCAACATACATCCTGCCAAGACAATCTTCCGAAATGCGCTGCCGTCAAGTGTGCATCAGAAAAGCGTC
>Ga0105238_10000161_pt1 | contig 73229 bp, 47 predicted proteins | sample KBSC34metaG_FD_81526 | JGI IMG/M metagenome (GOLD analysis project Ga0105238, IMG submission 81526) | Corn rhizosphere microbial communities from Kellogg Biological Station, Michigan, USA - KBS C3-4 metaG | ecosystem: Host-associated > Plants > Roots > Rhizosphere > Soil | place: Michigan, USA...
ATGAACTAATCGCGGTGGATTTGATGGGCAAGGACCGTTGCCGGATCAAACTGCTCGACGAAGGATTCACCGCGGAAGAGAACAAGAAATATGTTCACAACACGACCGCCGGACCGATGTGGGCGCGCTTATCACAATGGTATTTCCTCAACGAGGGAACGCAGCACTTTTTCGTAATTCGACCCTGGTGGGGACGCCGAGTCGTCCTGAGCCTTGAGGCCGGCAAACTGATCGGCGAGACCGCGAACATTGCCGATTTGGCACAGGCACATGAACGCGACTATGTCATGACGGAACTGGCCAAAGGCGTGGCCACTCGCAAGGAATGGGACCAGGATGAAAGAAGTAACGCGATCTGGCCCATTCAAGACGCCGCATATCTGGCAGGACGGCTTCCGGTACCCGAGGCCGCGCCGCTACTGGAAAAGCTGCAGGACACGGCCTACTCCACGAGTGTGAGTATCGGTGGATATGGTTCCGATGAACGATTTGACGGAGAGGTGAATCCTCGGCATTACCACACGCTTGGGGTACGTCAGGTCATGCAGTTGTCATTGCGTCGCCTCGGCCAGAGGCCTCGACAATTCCCCGCACTGACGTTTGACGTGCAATACGAGGATTCCGAGAAGTCCCATCCCTATGCTCCGAAACCAATTTCCGTCCCGAGAGAAACCAATGCCGACAAAGTGAAAGTCGGTCTGAAGGCCGAACAGGTCCTCGATCTGCTCGACGGCCCTGACTTCGCGAGGCACGACACCTGGGAGTACGACATGGACGCGAATCCTCCCTATACCCTCATCCTGACGTGGGACGCCCGGCAGGTGACCGAGGTCAAAACAAAGACACCCGTCGCCTGGAAAGACGGCTTCACGCGCGATGAATAAGTGAGATAGCCAGTCGTGCATTGTCGGCAGCCCGCTCTTCATCTGGTGTGCCACTGGCGATGCCAGTGTCTTCTGCGTTTCCCATTTGCACACGGGGATAGCCCATAAAGTTGCCAGACCGGGTAGCACAGGTTGCCCGTCTGAGGGCGACCTGTGTGTCAAAGTCACAAGAGGCCGAGTAAAGCCCCTGTCATTCTGAAAGCTCTTGTTCGCCACGGATCTTTTGACAGCCCTTCGCTCGGTCGCCTTGTCCTGAACATTCGGAATTCCGTCGCGATGGATCGAACTCTTGTTCCTTCGTCATTCAGACGCGCAAGGCCGCGTCTGGACCACCCTGCGGTCGTACACTCGGCGTGATTCGGATTCGCATGACGGCCCAAGGCGGCTGACAGTTCGAATGGCCCAGCCTAAGGGCCCAACGAGCACGTCGGGCTGGGTATTCGCCCAAAAAATCGAATCAGGCCCAACGGGCTGACAGTTCAAAGTCCCGCGTCGACAGCGCTGCGACGTTCCGCAATCGATCTACGGTACGCACCGATTTGACGTGCCAACGATTTGCTCGATCTATGTCCGAGAATCGAACTGTCGACCCGTTGGGCCGCTGAGATTATTGGGGCCACGACCAGGGCCTACGGCGAAGCGCCTGCTCCCTGGCTAAGTGACTTGCTGGCCCATTCGGGCCGGAGGATGGCAGCGTCCACACGGTTTGACGTCCCGTGTTGATCATCACCAAGCGCCGCAACTGGCAATGTCGAGAATCACGATTTCAGCCCGACCCATCATCCGTTCTAATAACCAGCGCCACCGTTCCTGGTCGGCCAAACAACAATTCTGCTGGCTCGTTCGCTCAATGAGGTTCACATGCGGAACATACGCGTTCTCATCATCGCGATCCTGTTGCTCGGCGTGGGTGGTGTCATCGGCTGGTTCGCCGCCAAATCCAACCTATTGAGTGGGCCCGTCGTCAAGTTTGTGGCCGACGCGGAACTGCTCGCGCCAGCGCCATCCTGGGAGACGTGGCAGTATCCTGGCAGCAAGATTCACGCGTCGCACACGGGCGCCGGCCATTCACTCGGCAACATCCAGTTCGGCAACGCCGATCGATTGGCTCTGACCACCTCGGACGGCTTCGACGAGGTCTGGACGTTCTACAAGGACAAATGCAACCTGCTCGATCCGGGCAACAGCTCAATGACCATGCGGTTTGAAGGAAACGGAAGTGCCAACGGCATGACGTTCAAAATCTTCGACGACATCCTGGCCCACAGCATCGAAGGCCCCACCAACGAATCCCTGCGAGCCCGAGCCTTCGTCGTCGAGTCTCTCCGCTACACCCTGGTCGGCTTCGTCTACCGGCCAGCGGCCGCGGCTTCAACAGACATCCTGCTGATCTACCGTCCGAACAAGGAATTCATCAGCCTGCTAAAAGAAAAGCTGGTCACCGAGTGACCCGGCGGCGGGTCAACGGGATTCGCGATGAAGCTGGGTTGAGAATAGGCGGGTCGCTCGCGCGTTGGAGACGGATGGCGCCACCACAAGATCTGTCATTCTTTCTCGCTTGATCGTTGACACACTTCGCGCGAACAACATACCTATTCGTAACCCTCCACGCGACGCGATCCCCGCCGACCCGCGGCCGGGTCCGATGAAGCTGGGTTTAGAATAGGCGGGTCGCTCGCGCGTCGGAGACGGATGGCGCATTTCAGAGGGACTTTGATCCGGTCTTTGTCCCGGATGGGACTACATTGATCTAGCCGGGGGTTTCGCGCAGCGATCCCCCCGGAAAGAGCCCTCAATTGCTTCGAACCCCGGAGGCGGTTCTACGAACTTCAAGGACACGACGTGGCAAGGCAGCGTGACTTGATGTGTTGACGTCTTCCGAGATCACTGCTGAGCACCGAATTTCTCACACCCAATACCCAAATCCACAGATTCATGTTCTCAACTTTCAGTACCTCAAAGAATCAGACTGACTCGTCGGCTGATCGATTGTCTGAATTGCTTCCGCAGATAGATGCCATACGGGCCCATTGCTCTGACGTCATTCTGTCGATGTAGTGGCGGACGACTTGATTTCTCATGTCTTCGATTCTCTGCCGACACGCGACAACGAAGTCGTTCGTTTCGCCGAGTAAATCGGCGTGCAGGGCTGTTGCGGATTGAGCGCAAGGAATGGCTTCCTCGAAACGGTCGGCTTCGGCCAGCATACTGGCCAGCATCATCAAATAAGTCGCGAGCGCGCTGTTGCTGCGATCCGGGATCTGGCTGTAGATCGCTACGCATTTTTCGGCGGCCCAGACGGCCAGGTCGGAATCGTCGCAATGGGCGGCCAGCCAGGCGAGCTGATTCAGATTGTTGGCCTGACGAGCGGGTTTGTCGCTAAACTGGTCGAGAAGTTCATCCAGTTCCAGTCGAAGTCGCAGCGCCCTTTTCCAATCGGTCCATTTGGCTCGACGTGCTTCGTCCTCGATCTCGTTGAGTGTGTCGGATGGCATCGGGACTTGTCTGGCAAGTTAGAGTTCGCGGATCGGTGGGCTCGTATGAGATGGTGACATGGAGAGGTTACTCCTGGTTCGCCCCCAGGTAGTCTCGATGAGAGAGTCAAATGCAGAAGAACGGATGAGGAATTCGTTGAAGACACTGGCGAATCCAGTGGCACACCAGAGGAATGCAAATGCAGGGTTAGCCACAGAGGACAGCTACGTCACGGAGCAAGTCAGAATGACCACCAGCGGGTCGTATCGATTTGTGCCCGATCATGTCTCGGCTTTTTTCCGCCCGGCTTTGATATACCGTCAGACCTGGTCGTGAGTCCTTCAGAACATCGAAGGCAGTTTACAGCGACACAAGAGTCGAAGACTCAAAAATCGTGGAACCCGCTCTCTATTCCTCGTAGTGGGTCTCACATCGCGCGAGCGGCATCGCTATTCTGAACCCAACTCAATCGCGCATCCCGCCGACCCGCGGCCGGGTCATGTGAACAGATTCGCAGCTTGCCGGGTGATGGACTTCCGACGTAAAAAACGCGGTTGTGGCGGGTTGGGGAATACTGGATGCCAGATTCCTGCCTGCTTTGCTGGAGTCGTTGACCATTTCAGAGTGATTCGAACACGTGACTGAAAACGCACCAACATCGACGGTCTTTGTGGCTCGACAACAGATTTACGATCGAGAGCTGAATGTCGCAGCGTATGAGTTGTTGTTCCGGTCGGGCGTTGAGAATCATGCGGCGGTTTCGGACGGTGACGTGGCGACGTCTCAATTGATGATCAATGCCGTGATCGAAATCGGGCTGGAAAACCTGGTCTTCGGCCGACCTGCTTATGTCAATTTCACGAAGAACTTCCTGCTGGGAAAATACGAGATCCCGTTTGAGCCGGACAAGCTGGTCATTGAAGTGCTGGAAGACGTTGAGCCCGAACCCGAGATCATTGCGGCTCTGGTCACGTTGCGCGAGACCGGTTACGCAATTGCCATCGACCACTATGTCGAATCGGACAAGCGGAAGGAATTGCTCAATCTGGCCGACATTCTCAAGATCGATTTGAAAGGATTCAGCAAAGATGTCCTTGTTCAGGAAGTGAAGGAACTCAAGCAGCGACCCCTCAAACTTCTGGCGGAGAAGGTGGAAACGGTTGAAGAATTCAATCACTGCAAGGAACTGGGCTTCGACTACTTCCAAGGTTTCTTTCTCTCGCGACCACAAGTCGTGAAGGGACAGACGATCGCCAACAATCAGCTCGCGATTCTCAATTTGCTCGTCCAGCTGCGCGATCCGAACGTGACGTTTAAAGAAGTCGTCGATCTGGTGAAACAGGACGTCGCACTGAGCGTCAAGCTGTTGAAGTATGTGAATTCAGTCGTGTTTGGAGTTCGTCGCGAGATCGAGTCGATTCATCAGGCGGCTGTTCGGTTGGGCCTGAAGAAGATCTGCGAGATTGCCACGCTGATCTCGATGGGGGGACTCGCGGGAGCCCCACTGCCGCTGATCGAAACGACGCTCATTCGGGCTCGGATGTGCGAGATTCTAGGGGCGAGGAATCGTCGGGAGAATACCGAAGTTTGTTTTACAGTCGGACTGTTCTCGAGCATGGACGCGTTTCTCGGTCAATCGCTAAGTCTGATCCTGAAGGAACTGCCGCTGACGATCGAGATTAAAGAGGCGCTGCTCTCGCACGCTGGTCCGATGGGCAGATTGCTGTCGTCGGTGATCGCGTTTGAACGTGGCAACTGGGATTCCGTCAGCCATCCCGAAGTCCCCGAAACGGCTATTCAGAGTGCGTATTTGAACGCGGTCTCGTGGGCCAATTCACAGGCCAGCGTCGTCTCGACGGCAACGTGATTGTCGGCGACCCGGCCGCGGGTCGGCGGGATGCGCGACTGCGTTGGGTTTAGAATAGTCCGACATTCCGCGTTGCGGCAACCTGAACGATGTAAATGGGGTCGAGTCGTTGTACGCTGGTTACCAGGTGGTTGCCGTTGGGAAACGGACCGATCCATCACTGGTGCTTCGAGCCCGCAGAATAGTCTGGTCCGGACATCCTGCCGTACCCTGAATTGTTGCGCCCTTTGTTGGGGAGCACGCGGAGCAGAGTGTTTTCTCCTCCGATGTCCCCCCGGCGGTCAACCGTTTTCGGGAGTATGCTATGGACACGAATAGGGATGCGGCTCGCGCGTTGCGGGTGACACGGTGAGAAATGCAGGTGAGCCACAGAGGAAGTCAGGAAAAGAGAGAAGCCACGCGCAATTGGCGTTCGGCTTTACCCTTCGCCTTTTCTCTGTGATCTCCGTGCGACTTTCCGGACACGTTCAATCGACGAAAGGGATGACCTGTAGCACCCTTGCAGGATGCATGAGAGATTGTTGGGGTTAGTTACCGGGTGGTATCGCTACGCGAAACCACCCGGCGGTATCAATGCTGTCCCTGCCGAAGTCGAAGACTCCAAAGACAAGGCACCGGCCCTCAAGTTTCTGTAGTGGGTCTCACAACGCGCAAGCCGCATTGCTATTCTGAACCCAACACAATCGCGAATCCCGCCGACCCGCGGCCGGGTCAGACTTCGAAACCTTTGCGGTATTCGCGGGTTACGTACTGATTGGAGGCGGCGTCGTTGGTGATCTTCATGTTGGGACCGTCCCATTCGATCTTCTTACCGGCTCGCAACGCCACGTTGCCGAGCAGAACAGTTTCGGTCAGGCGGCCGGCGTAGTCGAAGTTCGACATCGCCAGTTCTGGCTTGTTCTGCTTGATGGCGTTGGCGAATTCGGTGAAGTGACCTGGCGAAACCAGGTATTCGGGCTTCTTCAGATCCTTGAAGTTGTCTTTCGGCAGGATGACAAAATCACCATGGTAATCGTTCGACGAGAAGATGCGTCCCTTTTCGCCGATGACCAGAGATCCGCTGGCACCCTGTTGTTCGCCCAGCAGCAGTGCCTCTGGCGGACGGTTACCACCGTCGTACCAGTTCAGCGTGCAGGGACCCAGCTTGCCGCGTTGCGCGAATTCGAACTTGATCGTCGATCGCTTTGGATACGATTCATTGCGTGCTTCACCGGTCCATTCGGGGTCAGGCATCGCTTCGACGCTGACGGGGTTGAACAGGTTCAATGCCATCACGGCCATGTTCATCGTATGGCAGGCCATGTCGCCCAATGCGCCGGTGCCGAAATCGAGCCAGCCGCGCCAGGCGAATGGCAGGTAGGCGGGGTGATAGGGTCGTTCTTTCGCGGGGCCGAGGAACAGGTCCCAGTGAATGTGCGGAGGGCACATCTTTTCTTCGGTGGGGCGCCCGCCGCCTTGAGCCCAGATTGGACGATTCGTCCAAATGTGAATTTCGGTCACGGCACCGATATCACCGCGACGAATGATTTCGACCGCTTCACGCAGACCGCTGTTCGACGTGCCCTGATTACCCATCTGGGTACACAGTTTTTTCGTGGCGGCCAGTTCACGCATCTTGCGTGCTTCGGCAATGGTGTAGGTCAACGGCTTCTGACAGAAGCAGTGCTTGCCCATGTTCATCGCGCGAATGGCGGCCGGTGCGTGCGTATGGTCGGGTGTGCTGACGGTCACCGCGTCGATCGAGCCACCGATTTCGTCGAGCATCTTGCGGTAGTCGACGAAGGTCTTGGCATTCGGGAAACGAGCCGACGCCTTTTCGAGACGTTCTTCGTCGATGTCACACAGGGCGACGATATTGCCATGACGACCGGCGTCATCGCGATCGCTGGAACCTTTGCCTTCGACCCCGATACAGGCGAACCGAATTTCTTCGTTGGCCGATCGTTCCTGTGTCCATCCCTGAGCTGACGAGCCAACCCAGTATGCCGCCGCGAGAGCGGACGATTGCTTCATAAAATCTCGACGTGACGACTGACGACTCATCGTTAGCTCCCTCAATGATTGCGGTTGTGGAAATGGCGGGCTGAAGATTGTTTCCGATGGCCCAAGCATTCCGTCCATGATAGTCTTGCCAATTCATGATCAACAGTGTTTCGACAAAAAAAGGCGTTTTGTCGGTGATTGAATGGCACCGGTTGTTTCGAGCCTTTGGGAAATTCGATGCTGGTTGGAGGCAAACCGGGACGGGTGCCACGCGGACAGTGCACCGTCTGAATCGCTGATTTTGAACGACGAAGACACTGGCGGAGCCAGTGGCCCACCGACCACCGAATAACTCGGCTCAGCAGGCGCTTCGCCCTCCAAAGACCGGAGGAGGAATTCAAATGCCGGTTTAGGCACAGAGGCCACGGAGGAAGTCTGAGGAAAAGAGATGAACCAGGGTGTGTATGGCATTCCGCCCTACCCTCGCCTTTTCTCTGTGAGCTCTGTGCCCTCTGTGGCCCACATCTCTTTTGCCGATCCTGAAGACACGACTTTGTCGAAGACTCCAAAATCGTGGCACCCCACATTGAAGTCGTGGTCCCGTCTGTTTTCGTCTTACAGCCCTCAATTTGATTTTGTCGTTGGTCGCCAACTTGATGAATTTGCGAAGAATAGTGCTTGGAAATCTGGTGAGTTTTGTGGGGCGTCACTAACATCCGGCGCCGGAATCAACACGTCACCGCCTGCTCGAGACGAGATTGATCCCACGACACGTCATCGCCGCGCTGCAAGTCGGACATTTTCCAGGGATTGGTGAGACGGGATCAAATTCAGTTCAAAAAATGCCGAAGTTCGAGTCGCAACTCGGCAACTTTGAATTCGTTGAATTCACGTCGGCGTTTTCTGTTCAGTGGTACTCAAAGAGGAATTGAGTCATGAAGTGGTTGAGGGGTTTCAAAGTCGCTTGGACGTTCGGATTTTTGGCGATCTGGACGTCGCCGCCTGTCGTTGCCGCGCCGCCCACCGTGCAACTTGGCGTCAAGGCTGTCGATGAACTGCTGGACGATTTCGAAATGATCGGCGAAGCCGTCGGTCAACCCGGACTCAAGGGGATCGCCGAATACGGATTGGGACAGGTCACGCAAGGCGATGGTCTGGCGGGAATCGACCGTACGAAGCCCCTGGGTGGTTACTGGGCGATGAATCAGGCGAACCCCGATGACATGGGGACGTTCGTGGCCTATTTGCCTGTGTCTGACGCGGCGGCTTTGAAAAAGCTGCTCAAGAAGTTTGCCCCCGATTTGAAGGACGCTGGCGGTCAATGGACGATGACCGTCCACGGCACCCCGGTCTTTGGCAAGCTGAAAGACAACTACCTGTTGGTGAGCTCGACGAAAGAAGGTCTGAGTGACATTCCCGATCTGAAGAAGTTGATGGTCACCGATCGCGACATTTCGCTGGAAGTGAACCTGGCGAATATCCCCGAACAACTGAAAAGCGTGTTCCTCAGTTCGGCCGAACAGGGGGCTCGCGGTGCCGCCGACAGTAAGCCGAAGTCGGAATCGGAAGCTCAGGAAAAGCTGCAAGCCGTGTTGCTGGACAAATTCCTCGGCTGGTTGAAATCGCTCGTCAATGACGGTGATCGATTTGCCGTGAGTCTTAACATTAATGCCGACAAACGGATGTTCTCGTACGATGTGGCGCTGTCGGGCAAGGCGAATACGCCGCTGGCCCAGGCATTGACGGCCTACGGCAAGATCAAGCCCGCTTTTGCCGCTGTGGCTGCCGAAGATGCCCCGATGAGCATGTTGATCTCGATTCCCACCTCGGGCATTGTCGATTTGACGGACGAGGCGTTCGCGGTGGTGCGCGAAGGAATGGAAGAAGCCATCGATAATGACGAGAAACTGAAGGATGATGCCGACAAGAAAGCCGCGACCGATGTCGGCAATCGCGTCATCGGCTTGATCGAAGCCACCGTCAAATCAGGGACATTGCAGTCGGTCGTTGTCTTGGACGAAGGTGACGAAGAAACTGTTCGCGTGATCGCCGGACACAACCTTGCCAAGGGCGAAGACGCCGGAAAGCTGGTCGATGACCTGCTGGCCTTGGAAAAGGAAAACTCGGACGTCGCGAAAGTCAAAGCGGACGTCGCCAAGCATGCAGGGGCTCGCATTCATTCGGTCGAACCCGAGATGTCGGAACGTGATGTTGAGATGCTGGGCGACAATCCGTGGCATTTTGCGATTCGCCCTGACAGCATCTGGGTGTCAGCCGGAGGAGGCAATCTGGACGCGTTGAAGAAGTCGCTGGACGCAAGCGGGAAAAAGTCGACCAACACCGTGGCTCCGATTTCGATTCGTGTGAAGCCCGCACAATTGGTCAAATTGTTGGAAACAGACGATCAGGGGTTAATTCAACGAGCGGAAGGGATCGCTGGAGAAGCCGGCGACAAGCTGATTCTCGAGTTGGCTCCCACCGACAAAGGTGGCGTCAAACTGCACCTGGAATTTGGCATCGACTTGTTCAAGCTGGGTGCGAACTGATTTCGCGCACGGTTTGACGATTGAAAGTGACTAACATCAAAACGACCGGTCCTGACAGTCCGGTCGTTTCGTGTTCTGGACCCGGCCGCGGGTCGGCGGGATTCGCGATTGCGTTGGGTTTAAAATAGGTGAGTCGCTCGCGCGTTGGAGACGGGATGGCACTCGACGCGCGAACAGCCCACCGATTCGCGACCCACCATGCGACGCGGACATACCTCCTGCGGCGGACGCGGGTCGGCGGGATTCGCGATTGTGTGGGGTTTATAATAGGGATGCGGTTCCCCGTTGCGGGAAATGCTCTGGATTCCGGCCGTTGGGGCGACAGACTTAGGTTGGAAGCGGTTTAAAGCCGTTTTCCAGACGGGTTGACGGCCCAAATCGGGCGAGCCGGCAATTCCTTGGGAACTTTCTATGGTGGGCTTACGTCTCAGTTTCAGGTCATCGTGAACCAGACATCCGACCAAGCACTGATTGAAAGTTGTCTGGCCGGCCGACGAGAAGCTTTCGGGCAACTTGTCGAACGGTACCAGAATCGATTGTTTCATTCTTTGATGCATCTCCTTGGTTCGTCAGAAGATGCGCAAGACGCAGCGCAGGATGCATTTGTTCAGGCCTTCGAAAAACTCGGAAGTTTTCGCGGCCAGTCTCAGTTCTATTCGTGGTTGTTCCGGATCGCCTTTAACACGGCGGTCAGTACCAAACGAAGGTCGAGACGCATGTCGGTTTCGCTCGATGGACAGCGCGAATCGAGCGGTTTGGAACCGTCGGACGGGAATCCGACGAACGAACCGTCCTATTCCATGGATGTGTCAGATCGGCAGCGCGTGGTGAAACAGGCGCTGTCTGAACTTTCCGAAGAGTTTCGCACCGCACTCGTTCTGAAGGAAATGGACGGGATGAGTTACGAAGAGATTGCCGACGCCATTGAGGTTCCGCTGGGAACGGTTCGCAGCCGAATCCACCGGGCTCGACTGGAATTGCGAGATAAACTGTCTGTCTTGTTGAGATCCGAAGTCATTTAATTAAAAAGCTTGAATAAAGATTCCGTCTCGCTTCATTCATCCTTTTCAGGTTATTGTTTTGAGTTGGTCGGACTATCCGACACCGGCAGCAGGAAGAAGTAAGTCATCATGAACCATCAGGTTCCCGACGAATTGATCTCGGCCTATTTCGATGGCGAAGTGACGCCATCTGAACGGGCTCAGGTCGAACAATTGCTCGAATCGTCGACGGAACTGCGGCAGTTACTCGATGATACATCGAAACTGTCTGCGCTGCTGCATTCGTTTCCGCGAGAAGCTGCTCCATCTGAACTGGCGGCGAATGTCCAGCGACAGATCGAGGCCAAAACTCCACCCGCGATTCCGGTTTTGCCCGCAAAACGTCACAGCTTGCGTCGGGAGGGGTTCGCGTTCGCAAGTGGGATTATTGCCACTGCGGCGTCGCTGATGATTTATGTAACAACGCATCAGGGTCATCCCATGGGGATCACTGAGGCTTTGCCTGACGGTACAACGCAGAGCGAGATGTCGAAATCGTCCGAAGCCGACTCCACTCCCGCGCTGAAGTCGTCAAAATTCGCTCCCAACGCCAAAGACGCTGAACAGATGGTTGCCGTGTCCGGCGTGACTCAGCTTCAAGAAGGCGTCGATGAAATGAATTCGGCGCTTGGCCAAATGATGCCGGCTGATCAGGCGGATTTTGGTATGGGGACCATCGACAATAACGCCTTCGAACCGCCGACTCCTGAGAAATACTGGGATTCGTTGCAGAGTGGAGACGTGGTTGTGGTTCTGGATCCGACAAACCATGTTGCAGTGATGCAACTGGCAGTCGTCGACCGGGAAAAAACTGCCGAAGGATTGAAGTTGCTGTTCCACAAGCATGCGGTCAATCCGGTGGATCGTGAATTGAGCGGTCCGCAATTGGTTTCGAATCCGGAAAGTAAATTGACGAAGGAATCCGGCGCTGCCTCTGACGATTTGTTCGTCATGTATGTTCGCGCGTCAAAAACGCAACTGGGCGAGGCGATTTCGGAACTGAAGAAAAATCCGCAATTATATGTCAAAATGGAGCCGCAGTTACCGGTTGAGATTGCGAATGGGTTTGTCAATGCGGGTACCATCGCCAACAACGAACCGGTGGTGAACTCACCGACCAGCATCGATCGGACCATTAGTACTGGGGACATCGATCAACCGACGGTTGCCGAAGAGGCGAATCTGGCCGTGAATTCGTTTGCCAGACAACGTGGACAATTCGTGTTGGAAGACAACGCCAAGTCGTCCGAGAACTCAGTGGCGGGATTGGAGTCCGGCGAGGCTACTTCCAAAGAGAAATCGCAGGCGGATGCGATCGCCAGTAAAAAATTGATGTCGAGGCGTTCGGCGAAGGACGGGCAGGCGTTTGATGCCCCGTCAACAGCCGTAACTGCGGCCAATGCTGACAAGCCCGGCGCTGACAAGTCAGGTGCCAATGTCGCGGATACATCTCGCAACGACAGTTCGCAAGGGTACAAGACGTTTCACGTCATCCTGGGCAGTCAGCGTCAACAGATGGAGCAACAGGTGATTGGACAACAGTCGATGATGGCGCGAAACTCTGCGATGCCGCCAGCACCGGCAACAGCTCCTGCGGCCGCACGGAGCGTGCCGGCCTATCAATCGATGCAAAATGGTGGCGGTCAGAATCCGCAGGGTCTGGGTAATGGGTTGACCTCCAACACACCTGGTGCCAACACACCTGGTGCCAACACACTTGGTGGTAGTGCGGTCTTCAGAAATTCCGTCGGTAGTAATCCGCCTGGTGGGAACTCTTATGGCAGTGCCCCCAATTATTCTCGCAGCGGTCGCGGCAATTCCGCATCTCGTGTCGCAACAGCGTCAGACAATGAGCGGCGAGCGTCGTCAGACAATGACCGGCTGGTCAAACTGCTGATCATTCTGAAGCAGGAATCGCAGGCGGAAGCCGCGAAGGCGGAAGGTGCTGACGGCCGCGACAATTCCGACGCCCCACCTCCCTGACCGCCGGAATTCATCGGCCACCTCCGTTCCTTGACGGCCGACGTTCACGAGAGCCTTGCGAAATCGCACGCGATCGGTTTTGATCGCGGCAAGGCGAATCTCATGAACAAAGCTTTCATCCGCGAACCCGATCAAACCGTCAGCAAGTGCCCTCGATGCCAGTCACTGGGGCAACCGGTCGGGCCGCAGACGCTGAATGCTCAATTGCCTGCGAACCTGCGGAAACGTCTGGCAGAATCGGCCAGCTTTTGTCCCGATCCCGCGTGCGATGTCGTTTACTTCGATGATTTTTCCGGTCAGGTGACGCGCACCGAAATCGGTCATCCGATCGCGGTGAAAGACCCAGACGCCCCGCTCTGCAGTTGCTTTGGGCTGACTCGAGACGACATTGAACAGGATGTCGCGGAAGGCGTCGTCACACGGACGAAGGCGGCGATTCTGCAGGCTCAGTCGGGCGCAGGCCGTTGCACGACTCTGGCACCCAATGGTCGCACGTGCGTTGCCGATGTGCAGGGCTATTTCCTGAAGTGCAAGCAGCGCGCATCAGGCTGATCGCGCCACGATCATTGCAAGCGGCGGCGGTTCTGCGGAAGATCAGCTGACGCGGTCGACGAACGTGGCAATCATGCCGGCGCAGATGCTTTTCCACATTATTCAACACGCAACCGGACACTGTAAGTTTTATTTTGTGCGACGCCGGACACCACCTGGTTGCGCCGTAATGAAGGACATTCGATGTGGACAATCAGCTTGACGCACTGGTCGGAATTCGTGATCCGCGCCGTGGTCGTTTACCTATTTTTGATCATCCTGCTGCAGATCACAGGTAAACGACAAATCGGACAGATGACGCCGTTCGATCTGGTGCTGCTGCTGATCCTCAGTAACGCCGTACAGAACTCGATGAATGGCGGCGACAACAGCATCACCGGCGGAATGATCCTGGCCACGACCCTGGTTGCCGTGAATTCGCTGATTGGCTGGTTGACATTTCGCAGTCGCCGGTTTGAACAATTACTCGAAGGCCGACCGGTGATCCTGGTGCATGATGGGAAGATCGACCATCAGTCGATGGAGAGTGTCCAGATGACGGTGCACGATTTACATGCGGCCTTGCGCACCGCAGGATGCGCAGGGCCATCGGAAGTCCGATTTGCGGTACTCGAGAACACGGGCAAGGTGTCTGTCATTCCCAAACGAACGGACGATTCCGAACGCCATCCAAATGTTGAAGGCGGCCACACACCAGGATAGTCGTCGCCAGTTTGTCGTCAGAGAGAACGCACTTCGGCACGGTTTCAAACTCAATAACTTGAATCGACCGTTCGCGGTTCTGTGACGCCATGAGAACCACGAGGATCCGTGGCGTTTTGGAAGTAAGTCACCACATCAACTTGGCAGCGCATTGCGATTTAGTTTGCTGAAACCTCAAGAATAAATGGATGATTGCTGAGCGTCAGTCGCACAGACTCAACATCATTTAACGACCGCACGGCTTCGGTTCCGCGAGTGGGATCGCACACACGAACCGATGACGCTTTGCGTCCCAACTCAACGGTGACGTCATCTGATCCTTGCAGCTTCTCGCCCCAGACAACTAACGCAAACGTGCCATCACTCTTTTGCAATAGCAGATCGTGCACTGTCGACGGTTGAGCGGGTATCGAATAGGACAACTGATCAGGTGCTGATGGTCTCCCTCGATCTTGCAGTATGAATGTCAACGCATGCAGATAGAGCGACGCCTTGCGCGGTGAATAGTCGGGCTTGAAGAAGCCGAACGTCTGGTTGTCCGCTTCGTCCGTCCTATCGCGCAGCAGGTAAACCGCAGTGTGTTTCCAGCCGCGTTTGAATTGATCGAGATACATGCTGAGCAGGTTCAAGGCCTGAATCTCTTCCGTGACGGGACCGCCAATCGTGCAGCCAGTTTCGGTCGTCACGCGCGGCAACGTCAGCAATTCCGTTGACGAGTATCCGTGAAAGTGTTTGGCCCAGGTTGTCCCGTAGTTGCCAAACAGTCCATCGATTTTGCAGGCAGGCGTCGGATCGGCGGCATTCCAGGTCTTGTTGTCATCGAGTCCCGCCGAATTGGGATGGTAGATGTAGTTGTGAACGTTGGCGAAATCGGCAAACCGAGTGCCCTCGGGCAACAGGGTACGGGCTCCCTTGGGAATCGTCAGAAACTGCAATCCGACATTGTCGACGGCCGCACCGTTCTCACTGATTGACCAGACAGGATAGTTCTTCAGAATCGGATCGTTCTTGATGGCCTCGTACAGATCGCGCTGCAGCTTCGCCACGGCCATCCAGGAGGGGGCTCGACCGCCCCCCTGCTCTCCTTGATAGGTCACGCCCCAGTTGTTCGGTTCGTTGTTACCTTCGATGGCCAGCAAGGCGTTTGCTGCGGCCAGTTGCCGCGCGGTTTGGATCAACCGTCTGACGTCCGTTCCACCACTGACCAATCCCCAACTGATGCGCACGTCCGTCTGTTTATGCAAATCAAGAAACGTCTGCATCGTGGTCGGACCATCACTCGTCACGCCTTCGATCCCGCCGCGAACCCAGCGAAAGCCGCCGTATTTGATCATTTCGATGGTCTTGTCGAGCGGCTGTCCTCGATCTGGAAATGTCGTGACGACGCCGATGCTGTCCAAAAAATCGGTCACGGGGATTGCCGTTGTCGGCGCAACCGGCGGCAGGTCGAGAACGATCTTGTTAAACAGTTGGTCATCGAAGTTGCGCGTCCCCAGCAGGACAATCTGGCTGAACGATCCCGTCGTGGTGTCTGTGAACGAAACCTGCCCACCTGCTCCCTGGTTCCAGTCCGGACTGCTGAAGGCCCAGCGTCCGTCCGATTCACGCACGATGCTGATGGAACTCAGCCCACCGCCATCGCGGACGGCCTTGTGAGTGGCGTCAATTTCTTCTGAGGCCCAGTGCTTGTCGTTCGGAGCGACTCCGTTGGACACGTTGGCCCATTGAACGGCCCAGGTCGCTTTAACGCGGTGTACCTCGAAAATGTACCCGTTCCCGCGCGGGTCCAGCAGCATCCATGACACACCGTCCGCCGGTTGACCTGCATCGCCCCAACCCCATCCATAATTCAACGTCAGCCGCAGTCGTTTCGGATTGGTGATCTCTGCGAAGGATTTCGTCAGAGTTCCATCCGGCTTGTTGGCAGAAAAACGAGCGAGTGCGCCAGGGTTATTCTGAACATCGGGATACGTAAACGTGTCCCATTCACCTTTCGCGACCCAACCCAACTGAGTCAGCGTTCCCTTCGAGAAATCGCTTTCACAAATGGGATCTGCTGCCGACGTTGTTCGAATTGACCCGCTCAGGCAAATGGTTACCAGTAAGCTGCAGAGGATCGCACGACGCGCAATTTCGCGATGCATAGCATGTCCGTGGTGAGTGAAAATCGCCCTTGAGCAGGCCTCGGTTATGGCATTCGTGTTTCCGGTGGTCAAGCGGGACAACTGCCATCTCGTTGATCGGAGCAAGTGATGGCCGTCGCGACAATTGGTGTCTGTCCGATCGGAATAACTGGAACGCTGCAACCTCAGCAATTCTGACTGCGACGCTTTATTATTTGAGCTCATCGAGCTTCACCACACGACGTCGGGCGAGGAGAAGTTCGGTGAGCTGTGTCGATTGGGAGAACGTATGGGCTCAGGTATTCAGTTCAGAGCGAACGTTGTGTCGAGCCAACATCGCACTCACCTCTTTTCCTATGTCCCCCGTTGTCACGCGTCACGCATTACACTTTGATCCCCGCTGCGACCACTGATCCAGGGCCGGTATCCGAAACAAGCCAGAAACCAATGTTATTCGTTTTTGGCCTTCCTTGAGGTCGAATTGTCGACTCCAGAGCCCGTGATTTTTAGCGCTGGTCGGGCTTGTTTTAGCTTCGCAATGGCATCGGCCGTGACCGCTGTTCCTGAGATCGACAAGATTTCGAGAGATTTGAGGTCAGAGATGGTGTCCAATGATCGATCGGTGATTGGAGTGCCGTTCAAGACCAGGGCGCGGAGTTTTTTGAGTGGTGCAAGTTCTTTCACTCCTGCTTCGCTGAATGTCGTGTCCGATAGTCGGAGGTACCGGAGTTCAACCAGCCCGGCGATGTCCGCACCCGAATCATCGGTGACGTTCGTATTGTCCAGATCCAGATGTTGCAAGTGTCTGAACTTGGTGATCGTCTTCAGCGCTTTGTCCGAAACTTGAGTCACCGAAAGATTGAGCGATTGTAAATCGATCGCATCAACCAAACAGAGAATCCCCACATCCGAGACGCGTTTGCAACCTCCGAGATTCAGCCGCTTCAATTTTTTTAAGTTCTGCAGGCTCCTGATTCCGTCATCAGTAAGATTGCGGCAGAAAGCAAGATTCAGTTCTTCGACCATGACAAGCGACTCGAGACTTTGCAGATCGTCGTTGACGAGTTCTTGCCGGGGTTGCTCCAATTTGATGATCTCACCCGCGTCGTTGCGAGTGATCTTGGCGAAATATTGATCCACCGGTTCCGCGCCCGTCGCGGTCTGCGCCAACATCGAGACGCCCGCCAAGATGAAAAGGAATAGAGTCCAGATCCCATTCCATACCATCGCTCTTCCCCCGTTCGCCAGGCGGCAATCGCTCGCAGGTGCCACTCTCTTTTGACCGAATGGTAACATTCATTCGGTCGTCTTGATAACAATTGCGTCTCGTCGACCTTGCCAGTCAACGGATACGTCTCGGGAAACATCACAGAGGTATTCCAGTGCGAATCGCTGCGTGAAACGCAGCGCTCTCCAACGCAGTGCCTGGCTGGGACAAACATGGCCTCGACCTGCTGTTCAACGTGACCAAGATTCTCATCAAGCAAGAAGATGGTCCTGAGTCGTCTTGGCTGATATACTTACCGGGCTGGGAAAAAACTGAACTCTGTCGATCCGAACCATGTCGATCCGTTGAGTGTCAAAGGATTGATCTCCGCCACGGCTTTTTGAAGACTGAACTGCCATCATGGACAATGAATTAAAAGAACAAACTCAGAACCTGATCAGCCGCATCCTCCAACTGCGGGGGTCTCTTTGACTCCGATTCCAAGAATCGTCGAGTTGCCGAGATCAACGAAGCCATGGGTGGTTCTGGCTTCTGGGACAATCAGGAAAAAGCTCAGCAGCAAGTCAACGAACTGAAAACGTTGAATGCGGCTTTGAAGCCGATCAACGAACTGGTCACGGGTGCCGATGACCTGGGCGTGCTACTGGAATTTGCCGAGGCCGACGACGCCCCGGAAACGATTCAGGAAATTCAACAGACAGTCGCCCGGTTACAGCAGCAGTTTGACGAAGTCGAATTGCAGGCGATGTTGTCGGCTCCTGAAGATGCCAGTTCGGCTTACGTTGCGGTTCAGTCTGGTGAAGGTGGTACCGATGCGCAAGACTTCGCCGAGATGTTGGTACGCATGTATCAACGCTGGGCGGAACGTCGCGGCTTCAGTTCCGAATTGCTGGATTCATCTCCTGCCGAAGAAGCAGGGATCCACTCGGCAACGCTGTTGATCAAAGGCCCCTTCGTGTTTGGCCTGTTGAAGGGCGAAACGGGTAATCACCGCTTGATCCGCATGAGCCCCTTCGATGCCGCTCATCGTCGCCAAACATCCTTCGCGGCCGTTGATGTCACGCCCGAATTGGATGACAGCATCTCCATCGAAATCGAGTGGGATGATCCGAAAGTGATCCGTGAAGACATCTGTCGGGCGAGTGGCGCGGGTGGACAGAAAGTTAACAAGACCGACTCGGCAATCCGTCTGACTCACTTGCCAACCAACGCGGTCGTGCAATGCCAGAACGAACGCAGTCAACATCAGAATCGAGCCCTCGCGCGCAAGATGATGATCGCCAAGCTGTACCAGATGGAAATGGATAAGCGCGAAGCGGAAACAGCCGCTCGGCGCGGTCAAAAATCACGTATCGGGTTCGGCGGCGAAACAATCCGCAGCTACGTCCTGCATCCGGAATCGTACTGCAAGGACAACCGATCCGACTACAAAACGTCACACCCTCTCGACGCGCTCGACGGAAATCTGGATCCCTGGATCGAAGCTTACCTGCGCTGGTGCCTGAACGTGTCTCAAGGGAAATAATCGACCCGGCCGCGGGTCGGCGGGGTTCGCGATTGAGTCGGGTTCAGAATAGCGAGGCGGCTCGCGCGTAGCGGGTGACCCGGCCGCGGGTCGGCGGGGTTCGCGATTGAGTCGGGTTCAGAATAGCGAGGCGGCTCGCGCGTAGCGGGGTGACCCGGCCGCGGGTCGGCGGGGTTCGCGGTTGAGTCGGGTTCAGAATAGCGAGGCGGCTCGCGCGTAGCGGGGTGACCCGGCCGCGGGTCGGCAGGGTTCGCGATTGAGTCGTGTTCAGAATAGCGAGGCGGCTCGCGCGTAGCGGGGTGACCCGGCTGCGGGTCGGCAGGGTTCGCGGTTGAGTCGGGTTCAAAATAGGGTGGCGGTTCGCCCGTTGGAAACGGCTGTGCCGATGACGACGACGTCGCCCCACTTCAAACTTCAGCATCGAATACCAGATTCATTGAGCGATGCCAATCGCTCGATTCCGCCAACGAAATAGAGCGGACCATGTCTTTCGTGCGAATCAGCTTTGGAAAGCCAGAAACGCGGCGAGCGCGACGTATGAAGGCGCGCTTCGAAGACGATGCAGAGTGGTGCATCGAAATGCTTTTGCGGCGCGGGCATATTTGTAGTCCGACTCAGCTCGCCTGGTATGATGGTGCGTTCGTCTCGTACGCTCTTTCGACACGCAATGATTCATTGACAACAGACCAATTTGGTGAAGCCGTAACGAAATCATTCGAATCAATCGAAGCAACAACGGGCCGAGCACCGCGAATTGATGTTGTCGAAGAGATGCAACCGGCTTCTTCAACTTCGTGGCAGCGAGCACCGTGTTTGTACTTGTACGCCGAAGAAGCTGGCGCGATATGGACCGGCCCGAAGCACAAACCTGTTCCTCTCTATCGTGTGCCTGTGTCCGAGGTGATTGCCGACAGGATTTGGTTCTGGCGTCACGAATTTGTGCATTCCTACGGCATCTGGCTCAGCGGCGGGCCATTAGGGGACGCTGCGTATTCCGAGATTTCTGACATCGAAAGTGCGTTTTCAAAAAGGGGTTTAGAACTGCGTGAGGAAGTTGAAGTCGCGACAGGCAAGCCGACCTTCTATCACCTTTGGCGTCATTGGAGTGCGGCTGACAAAAAGAGCGAACGACATTGCCTCACTTGCAATCGACGATGGGACCGATTGACCGACCGCCACTCTGCTCTTGGTCTGACACTTTTCGACTTTAAATGCATTCCATGTCGCCTGGTCTCGCTCGCGCCCGCAACATTGGAGACGGACCCAAAATTTGATTCGCGTTAGACTCAGTCTTGGCTTGCGCGAATGTGGCAACAGTGTTCAGCCGTCGTGACTGTTCGCCCGAACATCGCCAGTCGATCTGCAATCGCAATTTCCCGCCGCACGAAGCATGAGTTGATTGCAGCCCCCGGCCCTCGCACAGGATTCGGTGATATACTTCGGTGAATCGCGTGTTTCCTGCTGTACGTGAGATCGGTATCCACCGATCTACCTTGGTAAAAACGTTACAACCGGAACCATCGGACCGTCACACCCTGTGGCAGGATGCCAGTCGGTCTTTCCCTCACCCTGCCCGACGAACCCTCATGATCACGGTCGAACGACTTACGAAGCGGTTTGCCGATATGCGAACCGGGCCCTTCACCGCCCTGGATAACGTCTCGTTCCAAGTGCAACCCGGCGAAATTCTGGGATTGTTGGGGCCCAATGGTGCTGGCAAAACCACCTGCCTGCGCATCCTGAGTACCGTCCTCAAACCGACCAGCGGCAGTGCCATTGTCGCCGGCTACGATGTGGCTCAGCATCCCGAAGAAGTGCGAGCCCGCATCGGGTTCATGTCCAATAACACGGGTATCTATGATCGTATGACCGCCGCGGAAATGGTGGAACATTTCGGCCGGCTTTACGGCATTTCGGAAGGCGCTCTGCAGGATCGTATTCAGTATCTGTTCGAACGATTGCAGATGACCGACATTCGCGATGTCCTGGGTTCGAAGATGTCGACCGGGATGCGGCAAAAGGTTTCGATCGCACGTACGATCATTCACGATCCACCCGTTCTGATCTTTGACGAGCCGACATCGGGGCTGGATGTGCTGGTCGCTCGCAAGGTGATTGATGAGGTGCGCGATCTGCGTGATCAGGGCAAGTGCATCATCTATTCGACCCACATCATGCGCGAGGTCGAAAAACTGTGCCACCGGATTGCGATCATCTATCGTGGTCACATTCTGGCGATCGGGTCGGTCCAGGAACTGTCCGATCGTTACCACGAATCCGATATGGAAGAGCTGTTTTTCAAACTAATTGACCAGCACGAAGAGCTACTGGCTGGCACCCGGGCGTCGTAGACGACGATCGTCATCCACGTCCCACAGGAATCGGTGATTCATGAACTGGCGAAACGTCGTTCTCATCTTCCGCCGCGAAGTCGTCGACCAGTTTCGCGACCGCCGGACTCTGTTCATGGTCGCCGTGCTGCCAATTCTGCTGTACCCGATCATGGGTGTCGGCATGGTCTTGATGACCAACCTGCTGACTCAGGCCCCCAAGACTGTCGTGATTCTGGGTGCAGCGGATCTGCCCGAGCCGAAACTATTCGATCAGGATCATTTCTCGAGTGACTGGTTCGTCAACCCGTCGGATGTCGACCGTTTGCGAGTGGTCTCGGACATCACCGAGCCGAGTTCGTCAGAATCAGCCGACACGAAAACTCAGGAAGCAACCGACGACGGATTGCTGGCGCACGCGCGACAATTGCGCGAACTGATCCTCGAACGACAACAGATCGAGCAGCGACTGTCGGCCGCTCGTCAGCAGAACGAATCGATCGAAAAGGCCTCTCTCGACAAATCACTGCACAACCTCGATGCGCGGCTGTCATCGTTATTTGCCAGAAGTGAGATTCAGGTTCTGGTCCACATTCCTACCGATTTCGCGAAAAACCTGCATCAGCAGCAGGAACTGTTGACGAATCGCGATCCGTCATCGACGGCGACGTTCGAATACGCGCGGCCGTTGATCGTCCACGACAGTGCCGATGACAAGTCGATGATCGCGTATCAAAGCGTTCGCGCGATCTTTCGCTTTTGGGAACGATCGATTCTAAAAAGTCAGCTGAAACAAAGTCAGTTGCCGATGGCTCTGATCGAACCGATCAAGCCGACCGAGATCGATCTGGCGAAGCAGGATCAGGTTTCGGCTAACGTCTGGTCCAAGATGTTCCCGGCAATCCTGGTGATGATGGCCCTGACAGGTGCGTTTTATCCGGCAATCGATTTGTGCGCCGGTGAGAAAGAACGCGGCACGATGGAAACGCTGCTGATCTGCCCCGCCAGCCGGATGGAGATTGTGCTGGGCAAGTTTCTGACCGTCCTGGTTTTCAGCGCGACAACCGCGCTGCTGAATCTGGCCAGCGTCGGGATCACCGGAAAGTATGTCGCGGCCCTGGCTGTCGGAGCGTCCCGATTCGGTGATCTGGCATTGCCGCCTGTCTCGTCGCTCGTCTGGCTGATCATCATTTTGTTGCCCTTGTCGACGCTGTTTAGCGCACTGTGTCTGGCGATCGCCACGTTTGCCAAGAGCAGTAAAGAGGGCCAGTACTATCTCACGCCATTGCTGATGGTCACGCTGGGGTTGACGATGTTCTGCCTGATGCCGGGCACGGAAATGAAGCCGTTTCAAAGTGTGATGCCCATCATCGGCCCCGGATTGCTGTTGAAGGGTTTGCTCAAAGCAAATGGCCCCAACACCGAAATCTATTTGTATGCCATCCCGGTTCTGATCACGTCGTTCGTCTACAGCGCCCTGGCCATCTGGTGGGCTATCGAACAATTTGGCAGCGAAGACGTCTTGTTCCGCGAAGCCGAGCGGTTTGATCTGCGGTTGTGGATCAAACATCTGCTGCGAGACAAAGAACCTGTCCCGACATTCGCGGAAGCAGTGTTCTGCTACCTGCTGATTCTGTTGTTGCAGTTCGCCTCGTGGGGCTCGTTCCAGTCCGCCATTCTGGAAACGGCCGAAGCAGACCTCGGCTGGTTCCAATTGCGGCTGCTGATGATTCAGCAACTGGCACTGATAGCGACACCAGCGCTCATGATGGGTGTGATGCTGACCACCAGCATGCGACGCACCTTCTCGTTGCGATGGCCGGGCTTCGGACGCCTGGCCTGCGCGATGGCACTGCCGTTCGCGCTGCATCCGCTGAGCGTTGAATTGCTGCAGAGTTTGGCCTGGTTTTTCCCACCCATTCCAGCAGGGATGGAAAAACTGACCGGCTATTTCAAGGACTGTGATACCTGGCTGGTCATCCTGGCGATGGCAGTGACTCCGGCGGTCTGTGAAGAAATTGCCTTCCGTGGTTTTATGCTGGCCGGATTCCGCCGGATGGGGCGCGTCCGTCTGGCTGTCGTTCTGTCGAGTCTCGCATTCGGAATCATCCACATGATTCCTCAGCAGGTGTTCAACGCCACGCTGCTGGGACTAATCCTGGGTGCGGTTTGCGTTCGCACGCGCAGCTTGATCCCCGGTATCGCGTTCCACTTCATCTACAATTCGATCGGAGTTTTGCACAGCAGAATTGGAACCGAAATCCCGACAGAGCACGTTTGGGGCTTGCTGTTCCGTCAGGAACACGGGGCGTTGCGTTACCAGCCCCTGCTCCTGTGCGTGATGGCGGTCGCGGCGGTGGCAATCCTGCGGCAATTGCTCAAGCCGGCAGCGATCCCCGATCTGCCCGATGTCATGCCCTCGACGGATCAGAATCACATTACGTCGCACGAACCGTTGTCGGCAACCGCGGTACGCAACTGAACGTTGACAATTCAGTCTGGCATCTCGCGAGCTTAAGTTCACCACGTCTCACCCATGTTTCCACGCGAAACGCACTATTGCGGTCGACCCGAGGTTGCCTTTTTTGATGTCGACTTGCCCGTTGACGCACTCAGTGATTTCAGCATCTGCTCGACGTCGTTTTCCTGATCGCGCGTGACCAGAAACGCCATGCCGCGAACGGGTTCATCGGGATTCAGCGCTGCGATCTTGGCGGCGTAGGTCGCCAACTGTTTGTTGGTCATCGACGTAAACAGGCCACCTTCCGATTCCTGCACGATGGGAAATTGATCGAAGACCGTTCCCGCCGCACTGGAGCGCAGGAAGCCCACTGACTTCAGCAAGCTGGACATCTTCAGCCATTCGATGATCAGTCGTTGTCGAGACATGCCGGATTGTTCGGCGACCGTATCAATACGTTGAAGTAACGTCTCGGGTAACGACAACGAGATCGTCCGCAGGTCTTCCGCATATTCTTTGGGCCGACCTCCCTGGTTGACTGAGCGTTTGCGAGCCATGGAACACTCCTTTTCGATATCGGTAACTGGTCGACAGGAACCGGTCAATCAGTGCTTCCTTAAAATCTCGCGGGGTTCGAACAGGCGCGGGTGATTTCCTCTCGGCGCCGACCGTGTGCCTGGCGCTACGATCGATACAACCGGCACGGCAGCGAAAGATCAACCGACGGTCGATCGCCGCTTGAACAGTGCTACCACCGTTACAAACGACACGGCATGACCTGAACAGACACTCACTTCCGTGCCGGGTAATAACTTCGTCAGCTCAAACAGCACACTGGCCAGTCAGCTTTAAGGGATTTAACGAGGAAACCATCGCGCACCGCGGACATATCCGTCTGTGATCAAACGTCGGTTCTTACGGCTTTTGTCGGTTGTTCTCAAACCATCATCCCGTCAGCCGCAATTCATAAAGCCAGCAGATTCGATCCGACTCCTACAGTGAGGAATTGTCGTGCTCCGGAAGGAATCGGTCGCATGCGATGGATCGCGGCGTTGGTATTGTTGAGCGTAGCAGGTCGGATCTGCGCGGCGGATCCAATCGACCCCACGGACGGCGTCCCGCCACCGCCCGACGGCAAGACCGTTCCGAAAATGACACTCGATGATTGCGTCGCACTCGCGATGGGCGCTCATCCCCGCCTGTCCGAAGCGTATGCACGCATTTCGGAAGCCCAAGGCAATATCGTTCAGGCTGGCCTGTATCCCAACCCGCGTGTCGACAGCGGTAACCCCCAAACGATCGGTGCCAATCGAACGGGCATCTACACGATCGGTCTGACTCAAGAAGTGGTACGTGGCGGAAAGCTGAAACTCGACCGCGCCGCGGCCACAGAGGCGGCGCGGCAGGCCGAATGGGACAGCGTCGCCAAGCGATTCGAGATCATGACCAACGTTCGCCAGGAGTTCTTCTCGACACTGGCAGCACAGCGTCGTCGCAACTTGCTCGAGAAGTTACTCGACGTCGCCAAGCAGTCTGAAATGACGACGTTTAACCTGTACAAAGCGGAACAAGCCAGCAAGACAGAACTCCTGCTGCTGCGCGTCGAGCGAGCCAAAGCTGCGAACGCCTTGCAAGGAGCGGAACTAGCACTCTTGGGTCAACGACGGCAGTTGGCCGCCAGTATCGGTGTGCCCGTTGAAGTGGTCGGCGAAGTCGTGGGGAATCTGACCGCCAAGGTCCCAGACTTCGAGGACGAAGACGTTCTGGCGCGCGTCTTAACGGCCAGCCCGCTGATCCAAACGGCAAACATCGACGTCAATCGCTGCGTGATCCTGCTGCGTCGCGCAGAAGCCGAACCGATTCAGAACTTGAGCGTGCAAGGTGGTACTCAGTATTCAGAATCAACCGCGAACTACCAGGCGCTGGTGGGGTTGTACATCAACGTTCCACTCTGGAATAAAAATCAGGGAAACATCCTGGCCGCTCATGCCACCGTGCGAAAATCGATGGCCAATCGACAGGCCGTGGAACAGGAACTGACCAAGCAGCTGGCCGAGGCGATCACTCGATTCCACGTGGCGGAGCAAACCGTGCGGAACTATGAGGAAGGCATTTTGCCCGACGCGATGGAAGCACTGGACCTGGTCAAGGAAGCTCACAAGCAAGGACAGTTCGAGTTTTCGCGGTTGCTACAAACTCAGCGCACCGTGTTCGAAGCCAACGTCGACTTCATCTCTGCGCTGGAGAATCGACTGAATTCGGCCGCCGATATCGCTGGCCTGTTGCAGATGGAACAGTTCCCGTGATTCGCCTCAGTAATACCGAAACAACCTTCGCTTCGGTGTAAGCCTGTGGTCGGCTGCTTAGAGCCGACCACAGGCTTCTCTAGCGATCTCGTGGCAGTCTTCGGGCTTGAAGGCTCGACCCCAGACTCACGTCGCGACTCAGCCCTTCTCTTGCTGATAGATGGCCAGGATCACGTCTTCGACGCTCTTAAACTTCGTCTTGCCCGTTGCCACCGCGTCGATCTTTTCGCGTGCTTCGACCGAATTGAAACCCAGACTGATCAACGCCTCGAGCGCTTCGCCCAGCACTCCCTTGTCGGCGACTTTCGCTTCGGGGAATTCTTTGGCGACCATCAGAGCAAACTTGGCCATCTTGCGTCGCAGCTTGGCGACAATTCGTTCACTCATCGCCGGGCCAATGCCCGGCAATAGACTCAGTTCTTTGACGTTCTGTTCCTCGATCGCTTCGGCCACCTCACGGACTGGTCTGACCATCGAACGCAGAGTTTTCTTCACCCCCATTCCGTCCACAGAACAGACCAGTTCGAAGAACTCCAGTTCGGCTTCGCTGAGAAACCCCACCAACCTGGGCGTCAGCCGCCCTTGCTGAGGGTTACCCTCGATGTATTCGATCGTCTTCAAACTGACGTCGTTTCCGAGCGACATTTGTAGTTGCCGACGCACAAATTCGGGAACGAAGACCTCGTATTCAAAGGCTCCCACGTCGATCCGCGCTTCCGCGTCTCCCAGACGAACCAGCTTTCCCGAAATCCGAGTAATCACGCAGCAACCTCCATCATGACCGGCCTGAACGAGCGAGAATCATAGGAGATGACCGTTCAAATCACCAACTTCACAAGACCGCCGGCGCAAGTCACGGCAGTTCACGGGGTCCGGATTGTTTTTCCACAGGTGATCAATCGCCGCGGTTCCCGCAGCCGGATGTTCAAGTTCTCGGGCTGGTTCTTCCAACGAAACAGCAGTTGTCGATATGATTGAAACACTGATCGCCTTACCGATCATCCGATCGCTTTCACGATGAGGTCCATGTGAGCCGACGATTCCTTTCGATCGCCTTGATCATCGGCACTGCTGTTGTGTTCGTAAATTGGCCTGTGCAGGCGGAGGAAACAACGCCTGCTGGTGATCGCCTGCCTGCATCTGCTCGGCAGACTGTCAACTTTGCCAAAGACGTCCAGCCGATTCTGAAACGAGCCTGCCTGCGCTGTCATGGCGATGAAAAACAAAAGGGCGACTATCGTCTGGATGTCCGTGATGTCGCCCTGAACGGTGGCGAATCGTACGCGCCCAATATCGTCCCTCAAAAAAGTGATGATAGTCCGCTGATCAAGTTCGTCACGGGAACCGGCGATCTGGTGATGCCCCCAGAAGGCGAGCGACTGACGCCTGATGAAATCAATACGCTGCGCGCATGGATCGATCAGGGAGCGACCTGGCCTGATGAGTTAGCAGGGACCGTTCGCGACAAACGCGAACTCTGGTCACTCAAGCCGCTCGTGAAGCCGGTCCCGCCGACATTGAAAGATCAACGGACGCCCCTTGCCTCGATCGACGCCTTTGTTCGTGCCAAACTGGCCGAACAACAGTTCGCCTGGTCGAAATCTGCTGATCGGCGAACGATGATCCGCCGCGTCTATTTCGACCTCACCGGCCTGCCGCCGACTCCGACCGAAGTCGATTCATTCGTGGCCGATCCTGATCGACTGGCATACGAAAAGTTACTCGACAAATTATTGGAATCACCTCGCTATGGCGAACGCTGGGCGCGTCATTGGCTCGACGCCGCGCACTTTGCCGAGACGCACGGGAACGATCAGGATCGGATCCGCGAAAATGCCTGGCCGTATCGTGATTATCTGATTCAAGCCTTGAACGCCGACAAGCCGTACGAACGGTTTATCCAGGAGCAAATCGCGGGTGACGTGCTGTTTCCCGATGATCCGACGGCAACGGCGGCACTGGGCTTCCTGGCAGCCGGTCCGTGGGACGAAAGTTCGTTGCGGGACATTCGCGAAGACACGCTCGATCGCCAGATCGCACGGTACCTCGATCGCGACGACATGCTGGCGACCGTCATGAACAATGTGAACAGTCTGACCGTGCAGTGCGCACGCTGTCACGACCACAAGTTCGATCCAATTTCGCAGCGTGACTACTACGCTCTGCAGGCGGTGTTCTCGGGTGTCGAACGAGCCAATCGGCGGTACGACGCCGATCCCGCCATTGGACACCAGCGCCGGCAACTGACGCAACGCAAGCATGACTTGGAATCTCGATCGCCAGCAGTCATGGACTCACTCCTGTCGGACGAGGTTCAACAGCAAGTGGCCCGCTGGGAACAGGGACGCGGTGCCAGCGGGACAGAATGGTACGTGATGGATGCAGCGTCGTTCACATCGTCTGACGGCGCCACTCTCACCAGGCTGCCCGACTGCTCGATCCTGTCTGGAGGTTCGCGTCCCGACAAAGACACCGTGACGATGGTCTCGATTCCGCTGGCCTCGTGTGTCGTGGAATCGGACCTGGGAGGCAGAACGCCATCCACAGACGGGACGTCGGAACCGAAGCCTCGAACGCTCGGTGATCGACGCATCACAGCGGTCCGCTTGGAAATCTTGACCGACGACAGCCTGCCTCGTCGAGGCCCCGGGCGGCAGGACAATGGCAACATGCACTTGTCCGAGTTCGAGGTTTTCGTCGATGCCAACGACAAACCAGAAGCGCTGGTCAATCCAACCTCCGACTACAACCAGCCAGACTGGGAAATCGCCAAGGCGATCGATCAGAAAGAACCTACGGCCTGGGGCATCGATCCGCAGGAAGGGAAACCGCATCGGGCCGTCTTCGAATTGAAAGAACCACTGTGGGCCGGTGGCGAGGCCGGTTCGACCGAGCCTGTCACAGCACCCGCCGTCCGTCGGGCAACCCATTTGAAAGTCGTGCTGAAACAGTGGCACGGACGGCAACATTTGATCGGTCGCATGCGAATCTCACTGACGGATGCAGCCACTCCCGTCAGGGTCGATGCGTTGCCCGATCCAATCAATGCGATTCTTACCGTTCCCCTCGCTGAACGAACCAGGCAACAACGGCAGGAACTGGCGCTGTACGTCCAACTGGAAGCGATCAATCGAGATCTGTCGCTGCTGCCAAAACCCAACTTCGTTTATGCCGCCGCAGCCGATTTTGAACCCGATGGTTCGATGAAACCACCCCCGGGCCCGCGCCCGATTCACATCCTGCATCGTGGCGACATCAGAAATCCGCGTCAGGAAGTGACGCCGGGTGCAATTGCCTGCATCACGGCTCTGCCCTCGCAGTTCGACGTGGCCGCAGGTTCTCCTGAGTCGGCTCGTCGCGCCGCCTTGGCAAAATGGCTGACGTCGCGTGACAACCCGCTGACGTGGCGATCGATTGTCAATCGCGTCTGGCACCATCATTTTGGCCGCGGTCTGGTGGGGACGTTGAACGATTTTGGACACATGGGAGAAACGCCGACCCACCCCGAGTTACTCGATTGGCTGGCGGTCGAGTTTCGCGACAACGGCCAATCGCTGAAATCGCTGCATCGGCTGATCATGACCAGTCAGACCTATCGCCAATCGGTTGAAGCCCCTACTCAACAGGCAGACGCCGCAAACGGTCCTGAAAACATCGATCCACGCCTGGCGCTGGACGCCGACAATCGCCTGCTGTGGCGGATGAACCGCACACGTCTGGATGCCGAATCGGTGCGTGACGCGGTTCTGGCGATCTCGGGGCGGCTGGATCTGAGAATGGGCGGGCCGTCCGATCGACAGTTCGATTTGCAACCGGGCATTCACGTCACGCCGCGCGTCGACTATGGCAAGTTCGACGTCGCCAGCGACCTGGGCCGACGACGAAGCATCTACCGCTTCCTGTTCCGTACGCTGCCCGATCCCTTCATGGAATCGCTGGACTGTCCATCAGGTGACCAGATCACGCCCGCCCGTGGGAACAGCGTCACGGTTCAACAGGCGTTGGCGCTGTGGAACGACGTCTTCATTGCTCGCCACTGCGAATTCATTGCCGAGCGTGTCGAACAGGACGTCGCCAACCAGAAGGCGACCGCAGATTCGCCAGATCAGCAGATTCACAGAAAGATTCAGGAATTGGTGCGACTTATTCTCGGTCGAGCCCCCACGCTGCCAGAAAAGAATCAAATGAGTGCCTATGCCGCGAGACATGGGCTGGCCAATCTGTGTCGCCTGCTGTTGAATAGCAATGAATTTCTGTTCTTGAATTGATCGAAGGGACGCAAAAACGAAGATAAGTTCGCGCCGAACGAATGGATCGACCGAATGCAGATCGACATACCACCGAGTCTCGCATACCTGATCGCAGTGATGATCTTTTTCATGATCGCTGCACTCTGGTATCAGAACATTGCGGCTCGCGTCCAAAGAAAGGCCATGAAAGATTGGGAAGATCGCAACAACTCAGCCATGACGCGGCAGGAACGGATTCTAGATCGTGCTGAAGAACTGCTCCAAAAAATGGACGGTCGCGATTCTGCCTGACGCCATTGGGTTTGCTAGGTATATCATTCCGTTGTACGTTGATGTGTTGCTGGCGAAGGGTCGTCTGAGTCTGCGATTAGCGAGCAAGGCATGATGCAGCGTCAAATCCGGATTGGAGTCTGTGTCTTTCTGGCCGTTATGGCCATGCCTCTTCTGGCTGCTGAGCCCCAACGACCGCAACCGGACGCCACCAATACCCAATCAACCTATAACAAACGTATCAAACCGCTGCTGACGGCCCGCTGTTATGCCTGCCACGGGGCTCTCAAGCAGGAAGCAGGGCTGCGCCTTGATTCAGGACAATCGATCCTTGATGGCAGTGAAAATGGGCCAGTCCTTTCACCGGGAACCGCCGGTGGGCTGCTGATCGATCGAGTCAGTTCAGCCGATCCCACGCGCCGCATGCCTCCCGAAGGCGAACTGCTCACGGCGGAAGAAATCGCACTCATCAACCGTTGGATCGAAGACGGTGCCTCCTTCCCGGACGACGATCAGCCACAGGCCGATCCGAAACGACATTGGTCCTTTCAAACGCCGAAACGCCCCGCGATTCCCAATTTGACAGGGACTGAATTAGCAAAACATCCGATCGATGCTTTCGTGATCGAACAGCACCAGCAGCGCCTATTGGCGTCTGCCCCACCGGCCCCGAAGGCAGTCCTGTTGCGGCGTGTCTATCTCGATCTGATCGGCCTGCCTCCATCACGACTCGACCTGCACGAATTTAGCACCGATGAATCACCGGATGCCCTCGAAAAAGTCGTCGATCGTCTGCTCGCGTCGCCCCCGTACGGTGAACGCTGGGGCCGGCACTGGATGGACGTCTGGCGATATGCCGACTGGTACGGGCGCCGTTACGTCCCTGATGTCTGGAACAGCGCACCCCAGATCTGGCGCTGGCGTGATTGGATCGTCAAATCACTGAACGCGGATAAAAGCTACGCCCGGATGGTGGCCGAGATGCTGGCCGGCGACGAAATCGCTCCCGAAGACGACGAAGCGGGCTATGCCACGGGATACTTGATCCGCAACTGGTATGCACTGAACCCGAATGACTGGATGCGCAGTAACGTCGAACACACCGGCAAGGCGTTCCTGGGCCTGACATTCAATTGCGCTCATTGTCACGATCACAAATACGATCCGATCACTCAGATCGACTATTTCCGCTTGCGCGCATTCTTCGAACCGATCTCGATCCGCCAGGACCGTGTTGCCGGCGAACCCGATCCCGGACCGTTTCAGGAATATGATTACTCCGTCCTGCGCAAGGTCAATCGCCTGGGTGGCGTCCGCATCTTTGATAAAACCCCCGAAGCGATGACTTGGTTCTACACCGGCGGCGACGAGCGGAATCGAGTGACCGAACGAGGAACTATCGCGCCCGGACTACCGGAATTCCTGTCGGACGATTCGTTCAAAATCACTTCGGTCTCGCTGCCGCCGCAAGCCTGGTATCCCGGATCAAGGCCCGCGATCCAACAGTCTGTGCTCGCAGAACAACGCAGCGCCTTATCGACTGCCGAATCTCAGCTTCCCGAGACATGTCGAACTGTCGAAGCCGCCCTACCCACCTTGAAACAACAACTCGCACAAGTCGAACAAGAATTTGCAGACGCCCGACAAGCTCTCAGTATCACTGGCACCAATTTGGCGCTGACAGGACAACAGTCGCTGTTAATGGACGCCTCGACAGGACGTCGCGTGGTGCAGCATCGTTTGCTGCAACTGAAATCGCTGGGTGACACCACTGCGATCCGTTTCCAGATGCAACTGCTGAAAGACGCTCACGTCAACTTCCAATTGGCCAAGGACTTTACCAAGGGGCTGACCGCTGCGTACATCGGATTCGATCAAGGTCGAATCATGTCCTACCAGCCGGGATCGTTCACCGAATTTGAGGTCGGTCGTTACAACGTCGCTGGAGGACAAAATCGATTTGAGGTGACGCTGGATCTGCGATCGATGGACGATGTCGGGCTGCTGAGCGTCAAATCAACCAGTGACAACCAACTTCTGGTCGATCATATCTCGGTGGCAAGAAATGGCTGGAATCCAACCACCAACGCCGACCAGGGAATCACGCTCGACGTCCGCACCGGTGCTGTCGCCGCGTTTGATCAATGGCAACTGATCGCGCGCACCACTGCAACGGCAGACGGCACCGCAAATGCAACCCCATCATCGGACGTGTGCGTGTCCTTCGATTTCGAGTCACCGCGGTACAACGAGTTTCGTGACGTCATCGGTATCGACGGTTGGTTCGGGTCGCAGTTCAGTGCCGCCGGTGCGAAATCATTCGTGACCGCGATCGTGGGGCAAGATTCGCTGCATTCTCTGGCGAGCAAGCTCAATCAGGCACGACGAGCGGTCGATGCTCAGCAGCTCAAACAGAAGTCGCTCGAATCCAGAATTTCCGCATTGCAGGCGTCACTCCGTTCAACTCAAGCTCGAATTGATGCCGATCGAGTTCGACATGAAACGGCTCCGCGTGCTGATGCTGACGAGTTCGCACGTACCGCCAGTCGACTGCATCATGACGCAACCCGGCTGACGGCCTTTGCCGACTTGCTCACCAAGGATCAAGTGTTCGCAGCGGCGGAGGCCAAACCGCTCGACGACGCCAACCGTGCGAAGGAAGTTGAAGCGGCGGAAAAGCAGTGGCAGGCTGCGGTCGATGCACACTATCGAGCAGACACGGCCCGCTTCGAGACAGCGCAGGACTATCCCAGTTTCAGTCCGATCTATCCCAAAACCAGTACCGGTCGTCGCCGCGCACTTGCCGAATGGATTACCGGCCGCAACAACCCGCTCACCGCGCGAGTTGCCGTGAACCATGTCTGGCTGCGTCATTTTCAATCACCGCTCGTCGCGACTGTCGCCGACTTTGGAGTCAACGGATCCCCACCCACACATCCCGAATTGCTCGATTGGCTGGCTGTCGAATTCATGGAATCGGATTGGTCGATGAAACGCCTGCATCGGGCGATTGTCACGAGTCGAACATACGGCAAGTCGTCAGGAGCCACCGCAGGGAACGAACATGAAAAAGATGTCGATCCAGAAAATCGATCTCTGTGGCGAGCCAACCTGGGACGAATGGAATCCGAAGTGGTGCGCGACAGTCTGATGCATACCGCCGGCCTGTTGGACATGAAACTCGGCGGTCAGGAATTGGAGAATAGTTTGGCGCTGACCACGTGGCGTCGCACTCTCTACTATAGTTGTCAGCCGGAAATCGATGGGAAGAGCACATTCGGCGCCTTGTTCGATGCACCCGAACCGGCCGATTGCTATCGACGGACTCGCAGTATCATTCCGCAACAAGCGCTGGCGCTGACCAATAGTGACCTGGTTCAGCAAATCAGCACGCAATTGGCCACTCAATTGTGGGACCAGTTGAGCACTCAACAGCAGGCGACATCGACCGACTTCATCACGGCCGCGTATGAACACATCCTGACACGGCAGCCCACCAAACAGGAACGGTTGGCCTGCCTGCAATTTCTGTCACCCACGGACGACGGACAGACTGACCCAGTTCGATCGCGAGAGAATCTGGTTCGCGTCCTGCTGAATCACAACGACTTTGTCGCCATCCGCTAGAAGATCGACGATGACGAAACAGACTCATTCGCTGCAACATTCCCCTGACCATGCCGCTTGTGGCTGTCGGACTCGGCGCGCATTCTTGTCCGATCTGGGAATGGGTTTCACCGGTCTGGCGCTCGGCGCGATGTTGTCCGCGGATGGGATTCACGCTGAATCGACCCCGCTCACCAGCAACTTGCCAAGTCTCGTCCCGCACTTCACACCCCGTACGAAATCGGTGATCTGGATCTTCCTTTCCGGTGGCTACAGCCATCTGGAAACGTTTGACCCCAAGCCGGCTCTCAATCAATACGCGGGTATGACGTTCGACAAGACGCCGTTCGAGAACCCTGTCACTTCGCCACTGCAAAAGAAACGGTTTCGCTCGGTCCTGGCGGAAGAAATTAATATCCGCGACGTCTATCCCACGATCTATCCGATGCAGGTCGGTTGGAAGAAACATGGCGAAAGTGGCATCGAGGTCACCGACTGGTGGCCACATCTGGCCAAGCATGTAGACGATTTGTGCTTCGTCCGAAATATGTGGACGACCGACAACGACCATGCTGCCGAAAACCAGATTCATACCGGGCGCCATCGCCTGGACGAAACTCAGCCCAGCGTCGGTTCGTGGATCAACTACGGACTGGGAACGCTCAATGAGAATCTGCCGAAATTCGTCGTCCTCGGCGGCCCCACTCGATCGGACACACGCCCATCGATCGATTCGTACTACCTGGGCCCCCAGCATGCCGGAGTTCCCTTTTCGCTGGACCCGAAAGAACCGCTGCCGTTTGGTCAGCGCCCGGCAAAGTTAACGGCGACCGAACAACAGCGCGAGTTTCAGTTGATCGGCAAATTGAACGAGTTATCGGCGATCGAGTACCCCGACGACGACGCATTGCGTGCCCGGATTCGGGCGTACGAACTGGCATTCCGGATGCAAACCGCTGTTCCGGAAGCGATTGATTTCGGGACGGAAACGGAATCGACGAACACGCTGTATGGACTCGATAACGACGCCACCAAGGCCGCTGGCCAGAAGTTACTGGCCGCTCGACGCCTGGTCGAACGCGGAGTCCGGTTCGTGCAGGTGTTCCCATCCGCCTATGGAACCTGGGACTCTCACCAGAAACTGAAAGACAATCACACTCGATTGTGTGCGACCGTCGATCTGCCTGTGGCAGGGTTGATCCAGGATCTCAAGCAGCGCGGCCTGATGGACGATGTGACGGTCGTCTTCTGCACCGAGTTCGGACGCACACCGGGACTCGAACTTCGTGGCGGAGGCAAAGACGGACGCGATCACCATCCGAATGGATTTACGATCTGGATGGCAGGCGCTGGGATCAAACGTGGCTATGTCCACGGTGCCACGGACGAACTGGGATACCACGCCTTAGGCGAGGGCCATTACGTAACCGACCTGCACGCCACCGTGCTGCGACTGTTGGGATTGGACAACCGGCGTCTGGAAATTCCCGGTCGGAAACGATTGGAGATCGACCACGGCCACGTGATCGACGATATCCTGACGGAACCGATCGGTTAGTGCGTGTCGCACTGACGTGTCGCGTTGAAACATGGGTTTGACGCTATGAATTTCGGCTCGCGAGACGCCACACTAAATTTGGATGCGCTCTTGTAGATCAGGTCAGCAGGCTCGTGATCGGGACACCATCGTGCGCGACTGTAAATGGTCGCCCCGTCGGCGAGGTGACGACCTTTTCGAGCGGCAGTCCCAGCGCGGCGGCGATCGTTGCATTGAAATCAGCCGGAGAGACTGGTGATTCCGCAACGGCATGTCCGGCCGCATCCGACCGACCATAATGTTGGCCGCCTTTGATTCCTCCACCCGCCAGAACCGACGAGAACACGGCCGGATGATGATCACGACCGGCATTCGAGTTCAGCTTCGGTGAACGGCCGAATTCGGTCGTCAAGACGACCAGTGTCTCTTCCAGCAGTCCACGTTCGGACAGGTCCTTAAGCAAGTGACCCATCGCTCGATCCATTTCTGTCGTGCGAGCGGGCAAGGTGCTGTAGATCGTATTGTGCATGTCCCAGCCACTCGAAGTGACTTCGACGCAGCGCACATTGTTTTCAATCAGGCGTCGAGCGAGCAAGCATCCTTGTCCGAAGGGATCACGACCGTACCGGTCACGGTCTTCGGACTTCTCTTGATTCAGATCAAACGCCTTCAGCTCGCCACTCGACAGCAGGCTGGTCGCTTCGGAGTAGAAATCGGTATACGACTGGACCTGTTTGACGCGAAACTTGTCGCGGAATTTTCGATCGAAGCCATTGATCAATTCGATTCGCTTGTCGAACGACGCGTCGGTCAGATACTCGGGCGCCTTAGTATTCTCCAAACCACGATTCGGGTCGCCAATCGGCAGGGGGCTGAACGTTGGATCGAAAAACCCGGCAGCGGGATGCCGTGCGGGAGCACTGATCAAGACCGTATCCGGCAATGTCTTGCTCTGGCGCCCCTTCAATTGTTGAACCCAGGGCCCGATCGATGGATGTCGTTCTGTGGCGATCGCTTCGTAACTGGTCCGCATCACATATTCGCCGGCTTCGTGATCGCCCGTCTGTGTTCGCAACGAACGCACGACAGCCAGCTTGTCGAATTGCCTGGCGAGATTGGGCATATAATGCCCGATCTGAACACCAGGAATCGACGTCGGGATGCCGCGCGTTTCGCCCTGGTTCTCGTGACCAGGCTTCAAATCGAACGTGTCCAGGTGCGACAATCCGCCGCTTAAGAACAGATAGATCAGTCGCTTGGCTTTACCGCCTTTGGCCGTGCCCACGTTCTGCCCGGCAACCGCGCGACCCAGCAGGGGCAAGACGCTGACACCCAACATCGATTTGGCGGCGAACTGAACAAATTGACGCCGATCACAGGAATCAAGTTTCGAAAGAAACGGACGCATCGAGGTGTTTCTTATTGAATGAACAGGAATTCGCGGGTGTTGACGAGTGACCAGATGATGTTGCCGTAGCCCGCAGGTCCGTTTTTGCTGATTTCCTGCTTGGCCATTTCGATCTCGTCTTCATCCGGTTCACGGTTGAGAATCGTCAGAAAGACCACCTTGGTTCCATCGGCAATCGTCTTCTTACGCATCACGTTGTTGTAGATGGTCGATTTCGGTTCCAGCAGCATGTGCGTGATCGGCCCATTGAACATGAACAGAACCTGGGGTACTGATCCGGTTGTCGACGAGGCCGAGATCAACTCGCGATCCGATTGACCAAACGTCCGCAAAAAATGATTCGGAGGAACCGGTGAGGGCAATTCAGAGGCCCGCGCCAGCAGCACGCCTTTGTACGTGTATTTCTCCTGCCGTTTTGCGTGCGCCCCATCGATGGCGGTGGCTTTGTTTTCCGCTTCCAGCAGCTTGCCAGCGGAAACAGAACTCAGGTCAACACCCATCGCTGAACTGCGGATTTGGGCCGGCAATTCGCGGTATTCATCAGGATCAACGACAGCAAGTGTCAGGAACGAATCCCACGTTTGTTCGGCCGACATGCGTCGCAGCATGGGACCTGAAAAATGATAAATCGTTCCCGGCGGTACTTCGTCGGCAGACACCTGACGCTGGTAGACGGCCGTATTAAACAGGATCCGCTGGAATTCTTTCACGTCGAAATCGAGCCGTTTGATTTCCGATTCTAAGAACGACATCAGCTCAGGATTTTCGGCAATGGTCCCATCGGTGATGTCATCGACCGGCTCGATCAATCCCGCACCGAACGCGCGCTTCCACAGCCGATTCGCGATCGTCAGGGCAAACCGTGGATTGTCTTTTGACGTCAGCCAGCGAGCGAACGCGATCCGCGGTGTTTCACCGGGCTTCAATTCGGCTTTGCCGCCAAACAGCGTCCTGGGTTCGATGATGTCATCTGGCTTGGCGTCGTCGTAGGCGTAATCTTTTGGCAAACGAATCTTCTGATCTGCCTTATCATTCACGATCCGCATATTGACGGCGATGACGCGATCAAACTTGGACGAATTCAGTCGACGTTCTTCTTCATCCTGATCCATCAGTTTGAATTCTTCGTGCAACCGATCCTTGGGATCGGCGTCCCAATAGCGTTTGTCGAATCCACCCGTGTTGGTGACCGTTCCAAAGGTGAATGCCGCCATCTGGTAGAACTCTTTCTGAGTCCACCGGTCAGAGGGATGATTGTGACACTGGGCACAACCAATGCGCGTTCCCAGGAAGATCCGCACGGTGTTGTTCATATTGTCGAGCGGCATGCCGGCATCGCGTTGCAGGTAGCCAGTCATCGGCTGCTGCCAGATCAGTCCGTCGGCCGTCAGCATTTCGCGAACGAACTTGTCCCACGGTTTGTTTTCGGCGAGTGACTGTTTGATCCACTGACGATACGGTTCACCCCGCATGTCGCTCAACAGATCGTCGACATAGCGCAAGACGTCCGCCCAATAGTTGAACGAGTGGCTGGCATAGCCGTCGCTGTTCAGCAACTCGTCGATCAGTTTTGCTCGTTTGTCAGCCTCTTTCGCCGCCAGGAACTTCTGGGTCTGCTGGTAAGTGGGAATCGTGCCCGCGAGATCCAGGTAGATTCGGCGGACAAATTGGGCATCGGTCGTTTTTGGATTCGGCCGAGTCTTCGTTCTGGTGTAGTTCAGATCAACCAGCCGATCGATCTCCGACGCCGACCGAATTACATCCTGTCGCCTGCCAGGAGAAACAGGTTTCGACGCGTAGACGAATCGCTGCAGCGGTTCTTCCGCCTTCTTTCCTGATTTAGCCGCGGGAGGTGGCGAGAGCTCTTTCAGCTTTGCGAGATCGGATTTTTCCTCGCGCGCCTTGCCTTGTTTCTTGTAGATCTCGGCGCGTGCACGGTAGGCCAGATCCAGTTTTGGCTCCAGCTCGATTGCCTTCGTGAAATCGGTCAGGGCCGATTCCATGTCGCGTTTGGCCTGGTAAGCGAGACCTCGATACAAGTAGCCGTCGGCGCAATCATTCTTCAGCCGGATCGCCTCGTTGAAACTCTGCAGTGCCTTGTCGAGGCTTTTCATGCTAACGAAGACTCGGCCGCGTTGAATATGGGCCGTGAGCGATGTCGGGTTCAATCGGATCGCTTCGTTCAAGTCGGCGATTGCACGACCGTTGTCGCCATGCAGGGTGTAGAAATAGGCTCGATCGCACAAAGCCTCGACAAAATCGGGTTTCAGCTCGATCGCGCGGTTCAAGTCGTTCAACGCAGCGTTGGCGTCGCCCTTATTCAGCATGACCGTGCCGGCGCGACGCTGGTACGCCACGGCCAGTTGTGGATCGATTTCGAGGGCTTTCTTCTGATCGTCCAGAAACTGCTCGACATTTCCTTTGGCTCGATAGGCGTAGCCGCGATTGCTGATCGCTTCGGCAAATTTGGAATTCAGGCTGATGGCGCGGTCGAGGTTTTGAATCGCTCGGTCATATTGGCGGCGCGCGATAAAGGCTTTACCTCGCTGATTGAACGCCTCGGCATGATCACCTTTTTCGAGCACCGCGAAGAAACCACTGTCGACGGCCTTCAGGTAGTCGCCTTTTTGATAGTACGACTCGGAGCGCTGCGAAAACGCATCCGCTCGATTGGAAACCGAGGCGGGATCCCGCTCCGACTGCTCGAGCAATTGATCAAACGACCTGATGGCCCCGTCGAAGTCACGTTTTCCGTTGAGCGCCATGCCACGGTAAAGCAACGCCAACGGCATTCCTGGTGTCGTCGCCAATACCTGATCACACTGGTGGATCAGCGCATCCCATTCGCCTTTTTGAACTCGCTGACGAGCTTGAGTCACAAACGGGTCGACCGGCTTATCCTGCTCCGCCGTCGCCTGTGCCGAGACCCTGGCCTGAGGCCATAGCAGCACCGCGAACAAACAAAGCGATCCAGCTGTTCGAAACAAGCTGTTCGAACAGAACCGCAAGCGGAATCCGTTCATGCACTCTATTCTTAAGCAACTTGCGAAACGAGCGTTCTTGCGATTGCTTGAGTCGACCGACGATGGCCAGATGAAACTGGCAGAAAACTGAATGGCACCTGAAAGGGATAGCCATCCTACTCCTGTGCTGATCCAGAAATCAATCAGCTTTGATTCGAAAAGACGTGAAACTGGTCGGAATCACTCACCCTCCTTTGAGGAGCTGAAAGGGAGAGGATTTCGCGCGACGTGTCGACAGCCTTCGGCAGGCATCGCATAATGGCGTCTAATGCCAGCCACGGGTCGCGTCTGTCGCACGTCGACCAGTCAATGAGGATCTTGCGCATGACATCTACCGGCAATTCGATCGAGCTGCGCAGCGGCCCCCTGCTTGAGTCAGCGGATGTCCTGTCTCGTCGTAGCCTGCTGCAACGAGCAGGTCTCGGATTTGGTGGAATCGCGCTGGCTCACTTGCTGGGGTCATCCAAGGGACACGCGAGCGGCGGGGCCTTGGCAGCAACTCATCACACGCCGACCGCAAAACGCGTGATCTACCTCTTCCAAAGCGGCGGCCCGTCGCAACTGGAAACATTTGATTACAAACCCATCCTGAACGAACGCCAGGGTGAACCACTGCCCGATTCGGTTCGCAAAGGGCAACGCCTGACTGGGATGTCTGGCAATCAGGCGTCACTACCGCTGGCGGGTTCGATCTACAAGTTCGCTCAGCATGGAAAGAGCGGCGCGTGGCTTAGCGAACTGCTGCCGCACACGGCCAAAGTCGTCGATGAACTGGCGATCGTCCGTTCGATGACGACCGAGGCGATCAATCATGATCCGGCCATCACTTTCTTGCAGACGGGAAATCAGCTCTCGGGGCGCCCCAGCATCGGAGCCTGGCTGTCATACGGATTGGGCAGCGACAACGAAAACTTGCCCGCATTCGTGGTCCTGATCACCAAAGGCAAAGGCGATCAACCCTTGTACTCACGCTTGTGGGGAACGGGATTTCTTCCGTCGAAGTACCAGGGCGTGCAGTTTCGGTCGGGCAAAGAGCCGGTGTTGTATTTGAACAATCCGCCGGGCGTCGATCGTGACAGCCGCCGCAACATGCTGGACCGGCTGCGCGAACTGCACGAGCTGGAACTGGAAGCGACTGGCGATGCGGAGCTGAATACGCGGATCGCACAATATGAAATGGCGTTCCGCATGCAAGCCAGCGTCCCAGAGGCGACCGACCTCGCCTCAGAACCGGCTCACATTTTCGATCTGTATGGTCCCGGTTCGAACCAGCCAGGGACCTTCGCGGCCAACTGCCTGTTGGCCCGCCGACTGGCCGAACGCGGCGTCAAATTCATTCAACTCTATCACCAGGGATGGGACCAGCACGGTGGTCTTCCGAATGGAATCAAGACTCAATGTCGCGAGACCGATCAACCCGCTGCCGCGTTGATTACCGACCTCAAGCAGCGAGGCTTGCTCGACGACACACTGGTCATCTGGGGCGGCGAGTTTGGACGGACGAACTATTCGCAGGGGAAACTGACGGCAACGGATTACGGACGCGATCATCATCCCCGCTGCTTCAGCATGTGGATGGCCGGTGGTGGAATCAAAGGCGGAACCCAGTACGGCCAGACCTGTCCATTTGGCTACAATGTCGTCCAGGACGAAGTCAAAGTTCGCGATTTTCATGCAACGCTGCTACATGTGTTGGGAATCGACCACGAACGACTGTCACACAAGTTCCAGGGTCTGGATGCCAAACTGACCGGCGTCGAAGAAGCGCGCGTCGTCTCTGAAATCCTGAGACACGCTTAAGCCGTTCTTCTCTTGTGTGCCACTTGCTATGCCAGTGTCATCGCCTTTCCCCTACACCGATAGAACTCGTCCGGCAGTTCGATCAATTGGCACCATAGAAGAAAGCTTGATTCGAACCGTCGATCGGTTGGGGAGTGATCCCTCGTTAGTGAGCGGCAGGGCCTTTGGGAATCGCCATCAGACACTGGCATAGCCAGTGGCACACAAACGCAAGAACACTCACGTCTGATTTCTGTACTCATCCTTCGAACACCGCACCGACTGCATCGGCTGCCGGGTGCTATCGAATGTGCACTCGCGTCCGCTGGTTTAAATACTCCACCAGCTCATCACCCAGGTTTTTGCTGGTATCGATCGCCACGCGTTCAATTGCATTCCGACGGCAGATGTCATCGAAGGCCGTTTCATAACGGTGCACGGCATCCAAGTATCCCTGTCGGATATCTTCCGTCTGCGTCAGGTATTCACTGATTTCTTCCAGTCCCAGAAACTTGACCATCCCCTCGAATTGAAACGATCGCTCGTGATGGTGCAGGACGTGGAACAGGACAACTTCGTGCCGGTTGTACTTCATCCGCTGCAGCGCGCGTTCCAGTTCGTCCAGGTCTGTGAAGAAGTCGCTGAAGATCATCACGATCTCGCGGCGCCCCATGCGTCCGGTGAGATCGATCAGGCAATCAGCCATCTTGGTTTTCTCGACAGGTTGAATCTCTTCGAGATGATGAGTGATGCGATGGATTTGGGCGAGTGAGTTGCCCGGTTGCACATACCCGCGCACTTTATCGTCGAAGGTTGCCATTGAGACCTTGTCGTTTTGCCGCACGATCGAATAGCCGAGAGTCGTCGCCGCCTGCGCCGCATAGAGCAATTTCTGTTGAGTGTCATCACCGTAGCGCATCGAGGCGCTGACGTCGACCAACAGATGACAGACGAAGTTGGTCTCCATCTCGTACTGCTTGATCGACAGTCGATCTCGTTTGTAATACAGCCGCCAATCGATGTGGCGTGGATCATCGCCAACGATGTAGTCGCGATGTCCGGCAAACTCGACCGCGAATCCGCTGAGCGGCGATTTATGAGCCCCCGCCAGGTTGCCCACGACCAGTCCCCGTGGCTCGACCGGTCGATCGGCCACACGGCTCAGGACGTCGGGATTCAGATAGCGTGACAGCACACTGGCGGTCATGGTTTTGCTTTCGAGTTTACTTCGACGTCTGTTTTACATCGGCCCAGTATTTGGGGTGCCACTACCAACTCTTCGGGTGCCACTGGCGTGCGTCTTCGCTCGCCAGTGTCTTCAATGATTTACACTCACGACCAAGAGCACTGGTTGTCCGGGGACTGCCAACCAAGGGCACCGGTGCTATTCCACAGTCAATCAGGAGCACTGGCGAGCGAAGACGCACGCCAGTGGCACCCACACTGAGATCACTTTCCTCACTGTCTCTCTATGCCGGTTGCACGTATTTCTTGTCGGCAGGGGTCTTCTCCATCAGCATGCCGATCAGTTTTTCGCTGTTCACATCTGCTGCCTGGGCGGCGTAGTTGGGTGCGATTCGATGCCGCAATGCCCCCTTGGCAACAGCCTGCACATCACCAATGCTGGCATGGTAACGGCCATACAGGATCGCTCGAGCTTTGGCACAGGTGACCAGCGTCAACACACCTCGTGGACCTGCGCCCCAGTTGACCCACTTGTTCACGAAATCGGGAGCTTCGACCGCCCCAGGGCGGGATGCTCGTACCAGGGCATGCGCGTATCCCAGGACCTGGTCACTGACGGGAACTCGATGCACCAGTTTCTGGTAACCGATAATGTCATCGCCCGACAAGATCGCCTGAATCTCGCCCATTTGACCTGATGTCACGCGGCGTGCAACTTCCCATTCATCTGCCGCCGTCGGGTAGTCGACGCGAATGTGCAACAGGAATCGGTCAAGCTGTGCTTCGGGCAACGGATACGTGCCTTCCTGCTCGAGCGGGTTTTGTGTTGCGAGCACGAAAAACGGATCGGGCAGTTTATGGATTTTGCCACCCGCCGAGACCTGCCGTTCCTGCATCGCTTCGAGCATTGCCGCTTGCGTCTTCGGCGGCGTGCGGTTGATTTCGTCGGCCAGGATCATGTTGGCGAACAGCGGACCGGGCAGGAATTTGTACTCGCGATTGTGAGTCTCAATATTTTCCTGGATCACATCCGTCCCGGTGACGTCGCTGGGCATCAGATCGGGTGTGAACTGAATTCGCTTGAACGTCAAATGCAGTGCCTGGGCCAGCGAACTGACCAACAGAGTTTTGGCCAGTCCCGGCACCCCTTCCAGCAGTGCGTGCCCGCGGGCGAAGATCGCGATCAGGACCTGTTCGATCACTTCATTCTGCCCGACGATCACTTTGGCAAGTTCATCACGCAGCGTGTTGTAGGCTTGCTCGCACTTTTGTACGGCGGCCACTTCGTCTGCGGCAAGAGTCTCATTCGTCATGATGGTCTGTTTTCATTTCGAGAGTTGGCGTTGCAAAAAAGAAATTTTGACGCGTGTTGGTAACCCCGACGAATCGAGATCAGTCCACGCTTTGGAAGTATTTCTTCAATCGTTCTTCATACGCACGAGGTGGCTTCTGGCCGACACCGGCGCGAATCGACTTCCTCAGTTCCGGAGACAACTTGGCGAACCAGGCTTCTTCTTTCATTTGTCGCGCCACCACATTGTCTTCTTTGCCTCGCCCGCTGCTGGTCGTTTTGGCATCCGCATCGGTCCCTTCGCGTTGCTTCTGAGGAAGACCGTCTTTGACTTTTTGATTCTGCATCGCCGCACCGTCCTTTTTTGTCAGTTTCGACGAATCAGAATGCTCGCTGGGCTGTGCGTCACCTTCGTGTTTCTGGCTGGCTTCGTTCGATGTTTGAGGAGCCGACTTGGACGATTGTTGAGGCAATGGCAACTGTTGGCTGAGAGCACGTTTTGCCGCCTGCTGTGCCTTCGAACCGGCCATCATTTCAGCCGTCAGTTGCGGTGACTGGGGAACAAACCCGGTCCCCAGGCTGTTCGGCTTTGACGGATGTTTTGCCCCTTGAGATGTCTGGCCTGTTGCTCGTCCTTGCCCTTCGCTCTCGGTCGAATTCGCCGCCGTTTCCGCCGGTGGTGCCTGGTCGGCGGACTGTGGCTGCCCCTCGGGAATCGGCTCGGCATTTTCCGACACGAGACTTGGATCGTCAGCAGACTCAAGCATCGCGGCGGCAGGAAAGTCGTCCGCAGGTAAGCTCGACGCCATCTCCAGGGCCTCTCGCAGTGGCACGTTCGCCACTTCACGCTGTCCCGACAGTTCGACGGCGCCCTGACCGGTCGCACGTTGAGCTTCGGCGAATTGCTGTTGAGCCTCATTCAATTTCTGGGCGGCAGACTGTTCCGCCGCCGAGGCATCTCGATCAGTGCCTGTCCCCATCTTTTCCAATTCGGCCGATTGAGTCGCGATCGTTTCGGCGGCGTTTTGTTGCTCCATCGCCAGATTGGCCATCGCGTCTGCGATCACCTGATCGCGACGGATCTCTTGCTCCTTGGCACCCAAATCGGCGGCCGCATGCTCGAGCGCCAGTTCGGCGGCATTCGCGGCCGATGTCATCTGTCGCGATGAGTCTTCTGCTTTCGAACCCATCTCGGCCGCGTCGGCAGCAACGTCAACGGCATCGGCGGCGGCGGGATCGATCGAGGCGATGCGGTCCGCTAGCGTGGCGCTGTCGTCCGCTTGATGGGCAAGCGATTTGGCTCGAGCAGCCATCGCATTCTTGATCGCCGAATCCAGCTTCTTGTCTGCCTCACGCAACGAGTCCATGGCTTTCGCCTGAGCGGCGGGCGCCTGATCTGGATTCTTTGCCAACGCCTGATCAGCCGCAGCGGTTGCAACGGCAGCGGGAGCGATGTCTGCTCCCGCCTGAGGTGATGCCTTGGCGGCCATCGTTTGAGCCTCTTCTGCGGCAGCCGCGGCGTTCGCTTGAGCCTGTTTATCCGGAGCCGCGGTTGGTGCCGCTTGTGCCGCGGCCGCACTTTCTGCTTGTGCGAGTTGCATCGCGTTCTTTAAAGCCGATTCGGCACCTTGTCGCGAGGCCTGCGCGGCCGACGGATTGCCATCGAGCGTCTGCTTGGCTGCCGTTGCCGCGGCTTGCCGCGCGTCGTTCAGAGCGTCCGTCAGAGCATCCGACTTCCCTTGCTTCCTGGCCTCTAGCGCCTGTGGTCTTTTTGCCGCCGAGTCGGCTGCTTTTTCAGATTTCTCGGCCACCTCTTCCTGTTGCGTCGTGGCTTTCAGCTCGGTTCCTAATCCGCTTTGCGCGGCCGCGGCAGCAGCGTTCGCTGCATCTTGTGCATCCAGAGCATTGGAGATCTGATTGACCAGTTCCATCGCCGCGGCTGCTTGAGGTTGTCCCTGGGCTTTCGCCTGTTCACGCATTGATTGACCCAGCTTGTCTCGCGCCGCTTCCAATTGCGCGACCTTGTCATCGGACGGCAGTAAGTCGACCGCCTTTTCCACTTCGGCACGTGCTTCAGAAAGTTTCTGCGCCTGAGCCGCGGTCTTCTCGGACAGATCTTTCGCGGAAGCGAGAATCTCTTTTCGAATCTCTTTGGCAGCATCGGACAATTTCTGAGCAGCGGCCGTTGCGGCTTCGGCCGCGTGTTCGGCAGACGTTTTGGGGTCAGCCGATTTCAGTTCCGCGATGTTTTGCAGATCGGCGGCTGATTCGCTGACCTTCTTCGTCGCTTCCGACGCAACTTTCGCGGCTTCAGGAGCGGTGTGCATGATCGCCTGCGCCGCTTTATCAGAGATGGTTTGAATATCACCTTGACGTTCGGCCAGTTCTTTGGCCTGTTCCGCTGATTCGGCCGGGTTCGTTGGGTCGGAAATGGCAAGCGTCATGGCGTCCTTGGCGATCGTGCGTTCTTCGGCGGCAGCTCGTTCGAGGACTTCGGCCACTCGAGCCAATTCGCCGATCTTCACTGCTGATTGCTGACGCTGAGCATCCGCCAGCGCTGCATCGATCGTGGCAAGGGCTCGGTCCAAGGCGTCGCTGGCCTTGTCGAGTGCTTTCTGTTCGAGTGGCGTGGCCTTTTCAGGCGACGCCGCTTCAAGATTCCTGGCCGCTTCTTTCGTCGCTGCCGCGGCATCCGCCAGGGTTGCTTCGATGCCTGACGGCAGATCGAATTTGTCCTTCGCCTGTTGCACCGTCTCGGCCGCACGCTTCTCTTCCGCGGCTGCGGCCTGAGCGTTTTGTTCAGCACGTATCTCGGCCGCGTCCTGATTCTTTTTGGCATCGAGCAACGCCGACTTGGCCTGGGATAGCTCGCTGACTTTTGCAGCCAATTCGTCGGCGGATCGATCTTTGGACTGCTGTCGAGCCTGATCCTTCAGTGCGAGTTCCAGCGCGGCGAGTGCGCCCAGGACGTGGCCCTGGTCGGCCACCGCTTGTTCCAGCTTGGCCTCCAGCAGATTAGCAGCCGCTTCAACCGCCGCTGTTTCGGCCTGCTCGATGTGCGTTTCGGCCTTGGTATTGTTTCTGACGATGTCCTGCAGTTGAGCGATCTCTTTCTGCAGTTGCGATTGCTGTTCCACCAGTTCCGCCGATGGCGACTGATCGGGCAGCAACTTCTTCGTCTCGTCGCGCAGCATCTTCTGCTTGTCAGCCAGCGCCCGCACTCGATCGAGGGAAGCCAAGCTTTCGGAGTTGAGGGCTCCTTGAGCCCGTTCGATGACTTTCAGCAGTTCGCGCAGCCCCTTCAGAACCTGCTCCTGTTCGTCGTAGGCTGGTTCATATTTGACGGCTTTCAACTGACGGCCTGCTTCGTCCAGATGTTTACCGACGTCAGCCGTCTTCAAGATTCGCAACCCATCAGCTGCCGCCATCGCCAGCATGCCACTCCACGACTTCATGTCGACCATCGTGTCGACCAGATGCAAGAACAGCTCTTTGACATCGCGCTGGTCTTCGATGGATTTCAGCGTCAGTGCTTCCTGACGAGCCTGCGGTTCGGCAGACAATCCCTTGGTCGCTGTCTGCACCACCGTCTGCTGCCGGATCAAGCGGCGCACCTGTTCGGCCAGTTCTGCAATCTTCAATCGTTTCAGCAGGTTCTGACGTTCGATCGACAACTGACGAACAATCGTTCGGATCTGCTGACGTGCTTCAACGAATGAAGCCTCACGTTGATCCTTCGGCAGACGCTGAGCTTCGGCCAGCAGATCGACAACTTTGGACATCTCGGTCTCGACCAACTGATTCAGGTTCTGCCGCATCAGTTTGATGTCGCGGAAGATCTCTTGATCGGACAATCCATTCTCTTCGAGCTGACGCAATTGGATGTCCAGCACACCGCCAAGCAGGTCGCGGGTCATCGTCCGAGCACGTTGCTGGTCTTCCTGCTTGCGCTGGAGTGCCGCATTATCCAAAGTCTGCGCGTCGACTCGAGCCACAGCCGTCAGAAGCACAACGCCGAAACATGGCAACAGGTATCGTCGAATTGTCGCAGCCATCATCGAACTCCCTGCCAGTACACTTGTCCGTTTTCGAACTTCGCATTCCAAGGTCGGATCGCACCATGTCGGTCCGTGTACGAATTACTTTTTCTCGCCGCCAATTCCCAATTCGCGCCGCAGTATCTCATCCAGTTGCTTGGCCGATTTCTTATCTTCTTCGCCGGTCTGAGCCAGAATTCCATTCAGGTCTGTCACCAGGAACGAGGTCGGCTCGCCGCGACCTTGTTGCCCGACCAATTCACCACGCCAGTCAATCACTTCCAAAGTGACCTTCACTTCATCGCCCTTGGCCAATTCATAAGGCGACAACGGAATCGCGATCTGCCCGCGCACGATCGTCGTCGGCTGTTCCGCTGCAGGAACCTGTTTCGCGACAACTTCGTGCTGCGAAGTTCGTCCATCTTCTCGTGAGATCTGAACGACCGCCAGAATTCTTGCGACGCCAAAATCATCTCCGGCCGCGTAATCCAGCTTCGGCTGCGCGGTCGGAAGCACCTGTCGAGTCACAGCCGAAGCCACGATGCGCGGCAACCGGTCTGCCTTCAATCGAATCTGGCCAGTCATCGCCGTCTCAAGGGATAGTCCGTCCTGATCGACCACCTGAATTTCGTATTTCAGTGCTTCCTGAATCTTGTCGAAGGGCGTCTCCGCGGGCAGGCCCCATGTTGACGACAATTTGTCGGTCGCAACCAATTCCACTTTTGAACTGTTTACTGTCAACGATGCGGACTTCAGTGGCTTATTGGACGACGACAATCGCAGCATCGCGCGCGAACCTTCAAGGACCGATAGCTGACGCAGTCCTCCGTCCGATTCATTCGCCTTCAATGACGAAGCCGCGTACGCCGGAGGCGTCACTTCCCAGGCAATATCGACCAGCGGCAACGGAACGATCGTCACTTCGATTGGGTCGGACACGGCATCGCCGAATTGAAAACGCACCTGGAACGAATCGGCGATATGACTCGCTTCACCCGAAAATGTCGCGGATGCGTCCGGCGCCGCGGATAGATCGATCCGATTCCGCGCGTCGCTGGTCAAACTGTTCAGTTCGACGACGCCCGTCGCGGGAACTTCGCCCGAGCAGACAACCTGAAATCGAACAGATTGCCCGTAAGGAATTCGAACTTGCGATGGGGTGCCTGTTGAGAAAACAGAGACAGCTTGACCATTGATCGCGATCGAATCGATCCGCGTTTTGGTGGGATAGTGTGCCGACCCCAGCAGGAATCGATTCCAGAAGGCCGACGCGTGACCGGGAAAGGCGACAACTAAAGCCATCACGAGTAACAGCGTGATCGCAAACGTGACCGCACGGCGCGGTAATGGTTCAAACGAAAAGCCTTCGAAGACGTTCAGCGACGGACTGAACTCGGCCACATAGTCGACGACCGCATTGGACAGTCGCGCCGAACCCCAAGTCGATGCATGGGGTTGTTCGAACTGCAACGCGGCGACCAGATCACTGTCGATCTTGTGCTGACGTTCGACCATCAGGGCCATGTCGTCGGCCGACTCGCGCACCTTGACCAGGGGCCAGGCCAGCTTTTTGATGGCCCACACACCGGCCGCGACCCACAACAATAGGATCGCCCCCCGAGCCAGCACCGAAAGATTCAGCGACCAATCAAATAAGAATGCCGCCACCAACAGCCACAACACGACCGCCGTGGGAGCACAAATCGCGCTGGTCCATCTGACCGCCGCCCGTCTGCGGCGCAGTTGGTTCAATTGAGATCGAAGTATTCCAAGTTTCGATTGCATGTCTTAAAAACTAAATCCATTCCACCAGGCGTTCAGGCCAGGTTCACTCGCTTCCGCACAAACCATTCCAATAGAACCAGCGAAATCACCGTCGTAAATACGATCCAATTGTTCCACAGCGGCAGAATCTCGATGCTGGTTTCCTTGTGCCGCACGGGGTTGAAGTCATCCGTGATTCGGTCGACATCCAGCAAATCGTACGACTTACCACCCGTCTCAGCCGCGATGTTCTTTTGAAGTGACAGGTTGCGAACGGGATTGCGGCGCTCGATCGACACGTTGGCGACATCGAAATTGATTTCGGCAACTTGATTGGCAATTGGATCGGTCACGCGCAAGCGGTATTCGCCACCGCTGAAGACGGGCGCTCGAGTCTCGAAGACCCCCGGCTTCAGTTGAGGGATATTAATCGCTTGAGTCCGGTTTCCATCGGCATCGCGATCGGGCCGAACCAATTCGGCGGTCAGGCGTCGATCAGGGATTTCCTTGTCATCCAACGGCTGAAACTCTTTGTCGAACGCTTCGACCGTCATCAGAACTTGATCGCCCGACCTGTATTGCTGTTTGTCCGTGCGCACCACGAATCGCTTGTGACTGCCCAACGCGTGGCTCAATCCCAAGCGATGAATCAATTGACCCCAGAACTGGCGATAGTATTCTTCGCCTCGCAGTCGCCGCAGACGCCACAATTCATTGAAGCCGACATAAATCACTTCGCCGCGACCATACTGGCGAATCGCGATCAGCGGCTGCGGAGTTTTGCCGTCGGCACACTTATCGGTCGGATGTTCTGCCAGTACCTGGGTCCCCCGCGCTTCGACGCGCCTGACGGGCTGGTACCACGACAGTTTCCCCATGTTGTTCCAACCGCTGGTGTTCTCAGCGGTCGTCTGACCCAATCGCATGAAGTCAAACTGCGAGGCAATCGGCGTGAGCGACATGCGGAATTCTTTCTCATCACGTCGCTTGGCATCCGGATCGACAACGACGGGCAACATATCGGCCAAAGCAGTTTCAGCGAGTTGACCGGGACCAAACCGCGGACCGGCAATGACGACCAAACCGCCGCCGAATTGACTGACAAATTCTTTGGTCATTTCGCAGAAGCGCGTACTGAGCGACGTTGACGGCATGTCACCCAGAAAGATCACGTCATTTTCGAAGAACTGACTGCGCGGAAGCGTCAGCGTGGGCAGGAACAATTCGTTCGTCTCACGCACAATCGGGTCGGCCGATCGAATGAAGGTGCGAAAGCCACGTGTTCCGACGAGCTTGTCTCGGTGAAACACTTCTTTGACGAATCGCCATTCCCACGTTGGTTCGTATTCGACAAACATCAAACGCAGGAAGTCATCGATAATCTTCACTTCACGTTCAGCGATATTGTTCTGAGTAACCGCTTCACCCTCAGCGGGGTCGACTTCGGCCGTGAAGATGAATCGACCCGTCGTTTCGGGCGTATACGGGAATTCCACTTGCGTGCTTCCCGCCGTCATGGTCACCGTTCGTTCGCCGATCAACGTTCGTAAAGGCTCAGTCTCATCGTCGCCAGGTTGGTAGGCCTGCAATCGCAAATGGACGGATGCATTGTCGAGCTCTCGTTGGCGAACGATGACACTGATCGTCGACGATTCGGCTTTTTTCATCGTGGGCGGTGCCAACAGGTCGATACTCAAATCGACGGCGGTCAGGGGACCAACACCCACCGTGAACACCGGAACGCCCAGCTTTCTGGCCGCCGATAACGGAGCCGCGCCGGTATTCTGATCGAAGTCACTGACGACCATGACACCCGCCAGATTGTCAGTCGCATGCTTTCGAGACAGATCTTCGAATGCATCTCCCAGTGCCGTGGTCGTTCCGTTCGCCCGCCAGTCATATGGAATCTGTTTCAGATCGGCCTTGTCCTCAGGACTCAGAATCCGCACACCGTCAGTCTCTGCGAATGTGAACACTCGTAATCGAAATCGCTCGGCCAGTCGCTCCAGCAGGTTGCCGTTCGGCTTCGAGAATAATGCTCGCGCATAGTCGACGCGCGCTGGACGATCTGACGGACGAGCCGCCACGGATGCTTCCGTTGCATCGTTGCCCTTCGGTCGATTCGCATTCGTCGACTGGTAAGTGGTCAGATCAACGGCCTTCGCCAGGGCGGCTTGTTCGTCGGGCGGTAATTCATCCGGAATCGACATACTGTCACTGCCATCAAGCAGCAGCCACAGAACCGGCTTCGGTAAACTGACAAATGTCAGTTCGAGCATCGGATCAGCCAGAATCAACCAGACCAGGCAGAGGACCAAGGCGCGACAGAGCCCGAGGAAGATGCGCGTCGGTTGATGACCTTTTGGCTGGCATTGCAGATAGAAGGCGAACGCGACAGCGACGAGCGCGATGCAACCGGCCACGACGAGTGCCGTCGAGGCGTGCGCCCACGCTGAGCCGAACGAAATCCGTGCCGATTCGATCGTCGACACGTCGTCGTAACCCAGTATTCGCCCTAATGTCGCCGTCCAGTTCATCGATCCACTACCCAGAGACGCTCGATAATAAATGCCGTTTCACATCGTGCCTGACCAGACGCATCATCGTTGCAATTGCCGGTTTCCAACCGAGGACCAGGCCAGTATGGCTTTCTCCAACAACAAGCAGGCGAGAACCGACCAGCCAAATAGTTTCCACAGATCGAGGCCTCGTCGAGCTCCCCCTTCGAGGCGAATCGGCTGATCCACTGCCAGCACATGCACCTCATCGTGTCCCAGCTTTTGCTGCAGCTCGCTCACAGAAATCGATGCGAGGTTCGATTCGCTTTCAGCACCGTTCACCGCCAGTAGAATCTCGTCCACTTTCATCGTCGTCGAGTCGGCACTCGTAGAATCATTCTGTTCCGAAATGATCGCGTATGTTCCCGCGACGACGGGACGCCGGACGGTGACGCCCGAGACGGTGGGGCTGATCGCATCGATCGACAACGACTCTTTGACTCCCGAAGGTCGCGTCACAGAGAGTCTCGTGTCAGTACGCCGTTCGATCGGCTGGCTGATTTTCTGACCTGCGACAAAGTTGCGTCTCGGAAGAGTCTGCTCCATCAACTGACAAAACGTGCGATGGAACAGGTACATCGCGCCCGAGCCGCGTAGCAGATTCCAGTTGGAAGTGACTCCACTCGTGAACAGAACCACACGACCGGCCCCGACCCGGCGTTCAAGGACGAACGGACGACCATTACCATCATACTGCGCCAGCATACGTGGCTGTGCTCGCTTGGCCAATTCGTCGGGACTCAGCGATCGATCCACTAAAGGCAGGGGCGATCGCCATTGCCACCAGGCCGGTTCAAGTCCGCGAAATCGACGATCATCCTCATCGGAATCGGTCGGATGACTGCCCGCTTCGTGTCGAGAGGCATACCGCTCAAGAAACTGCTTCTCGTCAGTGAATTGATTCGTGTCCGACTTCAACAGTTCGTCCAGCGTTTGCGTACCGACGTCTGCCTGCACGGCTTTAAAAAATGGTGTTGCTTCAAAGAGTGATGCCAATGATTGAGGGTCTTCTCCCTCGATCAGAAAGAAATCATGCTGCATTGATGTGAACGAGGCAAAGAAGGGCTGCAACTGTTTTGAAGTCTCTTCCGGCGTCTCGCCTGCTGCCTTCGGTTCCAGCGGTGACGGAAGAATCCCGCGTCCGCCGCGCCAGGCTCGTTCGGTCCATGCCGCGGGATCAAATTGACCTCCGGCGAGGATGACCAACGGCCCACCCTGTCGAACAAACTGATCCAGTAAAGTGACCGTCGCATCGTCGGGCTTTTCAAGACCGGCGACGACCACCAGGCGAGCGGTTTCGAGTAATTCTTGCGTGACCTGGTCCGCACGGACATGCTCGACGTGAATCAGGCGTCGTTGCGATTTATCACTGCTGGCCCGCGGAGCCATCAAATGCCGCAGAGCGTAAGTCTCGCCGACTTTTCCCTGGTCAAGGTTCTCGTCGTCCCCATATTGGTCGACAAACACCACCGGCATCGATGACACGATCGGGAGCACGATCTGTTGTCGATTGTCGCCGGGCAATTGGTCGGCCGACTGCAGATCGGCCTGAACGCTTACCGCGGCGAGAATCGACGTCGGACGCAATGGGTCTGCGATCTGGTCGAATTGATAACTGAATTCGATTTCGCGTTCCTGACCTGGAACCATTTCAACGGCTTGGCTGGCCACTTCCGATCCGTCGATCGTCAGTTTCGCCTGGACCTCGAACGACTCAGTGGTTGAACCGGCATTCGCAGCACCCATCTCCGTTTCGCTCGCGTGAATACGAGCCAGCAACCGGCAAGGAACCTCGGCACTCGTGAGGCCATCTTCGATGTGGAATCCAGACACCCAGACATTTCGCGCGGGACCAGTCGCAACATTGACAATTTGCAATCCCGACAGCCGTTGAATCAGTTCGGGCGCGAGCGATTCCTTCCAGGCATTGGCTTGTCCATCAGTCAAAACCACGACGCGCTTCGATGGCAGGTCGAAGGATTGCTGACACGCCTGATCAGCCAATTCCAGTGCGCCCCGCACGCTGCCCTCGGTGTCAACGATCTTGATCCGTTCCAGCGCACGTCGCGCGTCTTCTTTGTTTCGATAGGCATCCAGCGAGAATGGATCTTCGGAGCCTGCCATCGGAATGACGGTGATCCGGCTTTCGGGCGGCAGCGCATCGATAAACTCAGCGGCCTTTCCTCTGGCTCGATCGAGCAGCGTGCCACCCAGCGATTCCACGCCCAGACTGCGGCTATTGTCAACGACCAGGACCGCGTGCACAGGTGCTCGAGAACTGGTCACGTTGCCGACAGACGACTGACGATCAAACCCGGATAGTTGGAAACCAGCAAACAACAATGCGGCAATCAATCCAAATCCCGCGACCCTCCCGCGACCTTTGGACGCGGTGGCCCACGTCACTGCCAATGCCAGGACGAGCAGCAAACTGAACCCCAGCAAGCCGGCCTGCCAGAAGGCTGCACTGGCAGCCCCTTTGAAAAACGGTTTTGCCAGTACCAGCCCGAACAACACAGCAGTCAGCATCCGCAGCGCCAGCAGCAGAATGTCGCGTAAATGGAGAATCTTGCGATTGCGTTCGAGCGCCTCACGCAGAAAGTCCATTGCCGCCCAACTGATCGTGCGGAAACGCCGCCGATTCAGTAGATGGATGATGATCGGCCCCGCGGCGGCAATGGCTCCGGCAATCGCGAATGTACTGGAGTCAAAGCTGAACATGAAGGACCTGGAAACCTGCAAACGGCACAGCCGTCCGTGAATAATCTGGAGGAAACCGCCGCAACGGAAACGACGGCCATAAAATCGAGGGAGCGATGCTACTTGGTTTTTTCTCCACTCAGCTTTTCTCTCAGCCCCTCGATCTTTCCTTCCTGCAAAATGGGAAGATACCGATTGGGAATCGACAGTACGAAACAACCAACCGCAGTCCCGTACAATTGGCCCTGCTTGCCGTGAACCCACCGCGTGTCTCGCCACGAGCCATCGTCGTTCGGGCTTTCGGGCTTCCGCACTTGACTGGAAATCAAATGGTCGCGCAGGACGGGATAGTTCGTCCGCCAATTGGTGCCACCCGACTGATAGATCGCCTGACCGACGTAATACAACGTGTAGGCATCGAATGGCACTTCGCCGTTTCCTTTGACGGGATTCAGCCGCGAGACTTCTTTCGAGATGTAGTCGAGATTCTTGGGGATCCGCCAGTCATCGTACTGACCAAACTCTTGCAGACAGACGACACCACACGCGGCCATCGCAACGGTCACGCGATTCCCGTCATAAGTAAACGTCCCCGGCCCTTCTTTTGCTCGATCTTCCAGACCACGCGCACCGTTTTCCGCCTTGTAGTGATTGCGGACCGATTGAATGGCCAGTTTGATGACGTCGTTCCGTACTTCGAAACCACTATCAACCGCGCTTCGCAAGGCCTTGGCTTGCATGACAGCGAGACTGAGGTCGTGACCATGCTGCTGGCGTTTTGCTCGATAATCCCAGCCACCGTCGTCGCATTGAGTGTTCGCGATCAGTTTCAATGATCGTTCAAGCGTTTTACCGACCTGTGAATCGTCCGTCATGCCGTAGGCCTGACCCAGTACGAAGGCTGCCAGACCGTGGTTGTAGAGGTCTCGTTGAGCGTCAGCGACATTCAACAATCCGGAGGGCTTGGCATTCTTCACGACGTATTTCAGCGCCCGGTCGACGTTGTCACCGTATTTTCCGCGGCCCGGCATATGGCCTGCAGAAAGAAACGCCAAGGCGCCCAGGCTGACCAGACCCAGGTCATTCGATTCCCAGTTACCCTGCGATCCCTGCGTCTTCGCCATCCACGCCAGACCGCGTTCGAGGGCGACTTCGCTTTCCGCGGTCACTTCCCACTCGTTCTGTCCCCAGGCAGGCGCAACCAGCACCGCCAGCATCACCGGCGTAAACAGACCGATTCGAAGGGCGACGTGAAAGGTGTTCATACCAATGATTGATCGAGTTGCCGGAAAGGTTACAGAAATCTGTGGCCGAGTTGATCTGGCAAGAATGACCGGGACTCGGCCCCTGCATGGTGATCGATCGCACAGGCTGAGTTCAAGCCGGATCCGCGTCCGTCATCAAACCTGAAATCAGGTTTGCGGCCACTTCGCCGGGCGACTTGCTGCGACAGATTGCGCTGCTGACGGCGATCCGCGTTCCTCCGGCAGCGGCCACTTCGCCCACGTTGTCGGTATCGATCCCGCCAATCGCGAACCACGGCAAACGGATTTCGGCAGCAACCTGGCGGAGCAACGCCAGGCCCGGGAAGTCGGTAAATGTCTTCGTACCGCTGGGGAAGGTTGGTCCGACGCCGATGTAATCAGCTCCCTCCAGAACCGCCTGACGAGCTTGTCCGATGGAATGGGTCGACACCCCGACCAACCGGTCCGGACCGACGATCGACCGCGCGTCGTGAACGCTGAATTCGTCCTGCCCGACGTGGACGCCGTCCGCATTCGACACGACAGCAATATCTGGCCGGTCGTTCACAATCATCAGCACACCAGCCTGCCGAGTGATCTCACGCAGACGACGTGCGTGGTGTACCAGTTCACGATCCGTGATCGACTTCTCACGTAACTGAATCATCTTCACGCCCGCGCTGATGGCGACTGACACCACAGTTTCAAAATCGTTGTCTCCCAACGACGAACCGATCAGCAAATAGAGCTTCTGGTCTTTCAATCGGTCGAGGGACGATTCGGTGCGGAGCACCGCCTTTTCGACTGTGTAGAGGTGATAGCGCGATTGTTCGAATCGTGGCGCCAAACGCGCATCAATGATTTTGCTGTACTCCTCCAGTGTTCGCAGTGCTTCCTGCACACGCCGAAAGGCTGCACGAACTACGTCCGTCGGTGACCGCCGTTCGTATTCCGCATTGGTCTCGGTTGTGGTACCGACATCGTTCAGGGTGTCGCGTGCTGCCAGCAAGCGATCAGTCGACAGTTGCGACAGAATGGCACTCTGTTCGTGTCGACACTCTTTCAATACTTGCGAAAGATGCAAATCGTTCATGCCGAAACGCACAAAATCCTCGATCACGCGCAGTCCTTCGCGCGTCCGATTCGCTGCGACATCAATGATTCGATAAAGATCTGTCTCTGAATTTGCCACCATTCGCCTCGTCAATTTGCTCGTACGCATCAATCTCAGGTTTTCAATGTTGCGTCCAAACAAGCGAAGTTAGAAGACGCTCGGCCGCCTGTCTATCGTGCCTCGATTCGTGCGACATTGACCAGCTTGTACCGCACTGGGATTTCGATATCTTCATCATAGACACGGTGTCTGTTCATTCCGAATCGATTCTCGCATGCTGCCATTCCGATCAAGATCGCACGCTTCAATCATCGTCAGTGTCTGCCTGTGGGTCGGAATGTCGGTGTGCCTGCCGATCGAACCGTCTGCGGCCGAACCAGATGTCAGTCAAACCCTGGTCAATCAGTTCGTACACGGTGATCTCAATTCCGATGGCATGCTGGATGAGGCCGAGTATCTGCGGTCAGGGCAACGCGACATCCAACGCCTGCGACGCGAGTTCCGGACCTTCGATGCCGACGGCGATAGTCGGCTTTCGCGACAGGAATTCCTGACGATCCCCTGCGGCCAACCCGACGAACTTCGCGCTGACATTGCCGATCCGGTCGTGCAATTGCTGGAAACAGCGTCGAAGTTCATGACCGACCATTGGAACGATTGGGATCTGGATCGTGACGGATCACTGGACGCAACCGAATTCGAAACATCGGTCATTGGTCAGTATGTCTGCGGACTCGAATCGACGACTCTTCGCGACTGGGACCTGGACCGAAATGGGAAAACGCATCGCGGCGAGGTCCGACGCCTGCTGGAAATCTCCCATGGCGTCCGCAGGCCGGAAGGAGATTTGTTGCGTTCAAAATCGGGCCTGGTTATCGACTGGCAACTCTATCGCCTGTTCAAACAACAGAATGACGGGTTTGTCAAACGGGATGAGTACGAGCGAATCATCTCCGCGCGCAATGATCGAAAGAACTGGTTCGATTCAATTCATCGCGCTGATCGAAACGGATTCCTGTTCGCAGATTTTGCCACCAGTCCGCATCGTTACGATCCCGCCGATGTGTTCCTCGAACTGGACATCGACGGCGATGCGACATTGTCGCTCGCCGAGCTGGATGATTTGCCTGATAATCAGTTTCCCGTCGCGAGTTTCCTGCTGCCTGCCTTCGACGACAATCGCGATGGAACACTGTCGTTGTTCGAATTTCGACTGACACCGACAGCGAACCCGTTGGCGGCGTGGCAATCGGCGGTGGACAAGGACGGCGACGGCAAGCTGAGCCGTGACGAGTTTCAGTTTCATCCTGACTTGCCGCTACGTAGTCTGAGCGGCGAATACTTTCGCCGCCTGGACCTCGACAAAGACGATCGTCTTTCGCCCGACGAATTCACGTTCGTCACCACGCATCGATCGCTGCACGAGAACAAGTTCCACCTTGTCACTGCCGGAAAGAGCACTTCGTTAGCGATACCTGCATTTGAGATACTGCGCTCACCCGAGATTTCGCCAAGCGGCACGCACCTTGCCATTTGCGGTTGGGAAGCCGGACAGAACAACTTCGCCAGTCACGTGCTGATCATTGATCTTGAAACAGAAGAGGTTCGCGATCTGGGGTCGGGATATTTGCCCAACTGGTCGGCTGACGGACGTCGACTGGCCTACAGTCGATATGGAGAAGGAGTCTTCATCAGACCGACCGAAGACGCAGAAGGACAAGAAGAGACGATCGACACGCAGGGAGCCGGGCTCAGATTCTCACCGGATGGACGTTCAACCGTCTACGTCAAACGCAACAAGTTGATCATCCACGATGTGAATCTGGGATTGAATCGAACTCTGTTCGACGAACAGGAATCGCCTTATCGTTCGATCGAACCCGCTGTGGCCTGGTCCCCGGATTCGAAGCGCCTGTGCTTGCTGGGACATCGGCGAGACGGTCAAAGTGAGATCGCCATCATTTCAGTGACCGATCAACACCCTGCAGTGCGCGTCGCGTGTGATGGCCGACACGCCTTTGCAAGCTTTGCCTGGCATCCGACAGAGGGGTGCGTGATGTTTCCGCAACAAGAACGAGGCCGTCAACAAGTTCAAATCTTCACCGTTGATCCTGACCAGCCGGGCAAGCCGAGGCGATTTCCGGAACAACCGAAACACCGCAACTCGGTCGGATTGTGTTGGTCGCGCGACGGAAAGTCGTTTGTTTTCGTCAGCGAACGATCATGAGTCGACGCTGAGCCGAACACTACGCTGTCGCCAGGCGATGCATGCCCTTCCAGAAATACCAGCCGCCCGTTCCCAACACCGCACCGATTGTCAGCAGGATTCCCCAAAACAGAATCGAACCGGATAACAGTCCATTGGCTTTCTGGATCGCTTCAATGGTGCTTCCTGCCTCGCTACGAACCAGAACACTTTCGTCGACCTTTTGGATGCGCATCAATTCGGCCTGCATCCACCGACATTCATGAGGATGCTGCGAGAGCGTCCGCAAGGCGGCGATTCGGACTTCGAGGATCGGTGATTCCGTGGCGGCCTTCAGCTTTTGAATCGTCGATGGATGCAGCGGTCCAAAATTTCCCAGCACTTTGGCAGCCAATAGTTGAGTCGGCTGGTCAGAGGTTTCCAGCAGATGAACCCAGGTTTCTTCCGCACGGTGCAACTGCCCTGCGCTGTGTGCCCAACCAAACCAACTGTAAATCAGCACCAGGGCGAGCACCGACGAAGCAATCCAGGGGAGACGACTTCCCTTCTGTGCTCGAATGAGTGACGCGGGAATTGCCTCTTCCGATTCAAATTTCTTGATCTTCTTCAGCGGCGTGATCGTCGGCATCGTTTTCTGGTAGGCGCCACCCATCAAGCCCGTCAGCAAATCGGGTTCAGCAGGATTCGCCTGCCGTCCAGGAAGCAGAATTCCTTTCAAGCGATTCGCCACAATCGACGCGGAAGCCGGACGTAGTTCCGGATCCTTGGCCAGTAGATCGCAAACCAATGCGTCTAACTCGAGCGGGCATTCCAGAACCAGCCGCGCCACGTGCGGAATCGGGTCCTTCAGATGCCGTTGCAGGACTTCCGCCGCACTTGCCCCGGTGTACGGAGTGTTACCTGACAACATTTCGTAGATGACACATCCGAGCGCATATAGGTCTGCGTGATGAGTTAAAACGCCGCCACGGATCTGTTCGGGAGCCATATAGAGGATGGTCCCCACAGTTCTCCCCGCGGCGGTTAAGCGCCGCTCCGAGACCACCGACGCCAAACCAAAATCGCTCAACTTCAACTGACCGCTGTCGGTCATCAAAAAGTTGCCGGGTTTGATGTCGCGGTGGATGACGCCGTGCTCATGCGCGTATTGCAGCGCCTCGCACATTTGAATCGCCATGTCGACGGCGCTTTCCCAACTTAACCGTTTTCTCTCGGTTAAATAGTCGGCCAACGTCCCGCCCGTGACATACTCCATTGCGTAGTAACGCTGTTTGCTTTCGCAGCGCCCGCCGAAGCAATGTACGATATTGGGGTGGTTAAGTTGCTTGAGAACTTCCAGCTCGCGCTCGAACCGCGCAAGCAATGTCGTGTCCGTGGTAATGTCGTCAGGGATCAATTTGACAGCGACTTGCCGGTTGTTGCCTACATAGCGCGCACGATAGACGACTCCCATGCCGCCTTCGCCGATCTTATCGAGCAGCTCGAACGGCCAGATCCACCGCGTCTCCATCGTTTTAAAACCTTTTGACCCTGCACTCACAGACGACACGACTCCTCGGGGCATCGGATGGGGCGACATAAGATTCTAGCACGCATTCCCGGAAGACACATCAAACCTCGTGCATGCAACATCTGCCAACACGGACGCATCATTCGGAGACTACGCAATTTCGATACCGAATGACGAATCAGAAATACCGAGAAGAACAGATCACACGATACGAAGCACATATCGCATAAGATTGTTCTTATTTTCGTATCGTTGTAGATGGGGCATGAACAGCCACGCCGCAGATGACAACTTCTTAAGGATTCAGACGTGCAGCGAATGTGATTCAGGATCGCGCTCAGCGCAATCCGCGCGGCGGGTGGCGTCGGCGAGACCATTCGCCGCTTCCCGTTATCAACCGCGATAGACACGGAGAAATGTGAGACGATTCCGCGGCCTCTCGAAGACGAGAGTGCCACCGGCCGCCGACGGGGCCTTCAGCGCAACATCAGTTCCGACAGGATACGATCAAGAACCGGCGCTCATTGCGAACGGACGCTCGATCACCAGTCGCGGTTTCGCTGCCGTCTCGCTTGCCCGTGGTCGCAGTTCGCTCGATGCCGCCAGCACATCCTCGCTGATTACCAGTTTTTCATCACGCGCCCGCGCGACAAGCAGCGACAGATGACACAGAGTCACTGCATCGCCGGGAACTCCACCGGTCTCGACGTGGACAGCCGCAATCGCTTCGTCTGTGAACACCAGATTTGGTGACCCCGCTTGGTTCATCGCATGGTGGACGAACTGGGTGCATTCCGATTCTGTCCAGGGTTCCAGATCGATACGCAATTCGGTGTCCGCCATGAGCGCCGCGGGAATTGCCCGATTTCGCGTCGCCAGAATGACGGTCAATCTCACTCCCATCGAATCGGCCAGTTGATGCAGCCGAGAAATCGTACCCAGGCAACGGACGTCCGCCTGATCGAAGTGATCGATCAATACAACCATCGATTGCTGAATCAATGACAAGGCAGAAAATCGAGCCTGCAATCCCTGCCAGATTCGCCCGGAACTGGAATCAATGTCGACCGAGACATGACATCCTTGAGCAATCTGCAGGGCGAGTTCCTGTCCGTCGATTCCGTTGGCTTCGCAACGCACGACCAATCGAGCGAGACGCTCGGAACGGTCTTTCAACAGTTTGAGGAGGAACGATTTGCCTGTCCTGGCAGCACCCACCAGGACTCCCGAACGGCGACCTTCTTCAACCAGGAACAGCAATCGAGCGAGCGCTTCATCATGCAGGGGACTGGCAAAGAAGCGGTCCGCGGCGAACGAGCGTTCAAAGGGCCAGCGGCGAAATCCCCAATACGCAAGATCCATAGTCGATTCTTCTTTCAGCAGCGGACGTGGTCCGGCAGTTCCGGCCCACCGGTCTCGTCATCATCGTTCTGTGAAGAATCATCGGCAAAATCGTTCAACTCACATCACCGAACTCTACGGCAGCAATTGCTGAAGTTGAACGGCCACGTGACGAACGGACATCCGAGAAAGGTCATCGACCAGGTTTTGCACCTAACTGGCTGTTGAAAAAAGTGTCAGACTCTCTCCGGGGCAACGGTCTTCCAAGCTAATTGACTGAGCCCTCCAAAGGGTCAGACACCTTTTCAACAGGCACCTAAGGACAAACGAGATGTTCATCGCTCAATCGAGTTTCGCGAGCCAGACCTATTTGGCTGCAGTGCGGTCCGCCAGGTCGCGGTCAATTCTCTTCTTGATTTCCAGTACCACCATCGGAACATAAACGATTCCCGTGTAGTGGTCGGCCAACATGATCAATTCATGATCTTCATTCAAACCGGCCGCCACGCGTAGCGCCGCGGCATGCTGCGGTGGCACAACTTGGTCTCGACTGGCCGTATAGAGCCAGGTGTTTTGACGATCGAACCGGTGTGCCAGCCGAATCGGTTCAATGGGCTCGAACACCTGCTTTAGCTTGTCACCCGTGTAGCCCGCCGTCATCAGCATTTCGCGCATCTTGCCGGCTTCGCGTTTTCCATTCGTCACCAATTCGACCAGGTTCCCTCCGGCGACCATGATATGCACGGTCGAAAAGCCATGATCCAGTCCGGCGGTGGTTGCCGTCACAAATCCGCCCAGACTGGTTCCTTGAATACTGATCGATCGCGCGTCGACATGTGGCAAGACCGCGACGGCATCACGAGCGCGGCGCGCATCGGAGATGCCCTGTTTCATGACCGCCCCGACCAGCTCCATTTTTGGCACGAAGTCTTTGGGACGACGCAGACCGTAGGTCGGCAGTTGGATCATGAAAGCATGCAATCCCTGTGCATGCAGCGCCTTGGCAATCAGGCGGCCGACATCCATGCCCGATCCCGATTCGTGGACGACGACGATCGCCGGAGCATCAATGATTTCGTTCGATTCATTTTTGGCGGAATACCATTCGAGCGCGACGAGATCATTGATCTCATCACCCGCCGGGCGTGGAGACAAAAAACGAACGATGGCCGGATCGAGCGGGTCCTTGTTTGGCTGCACGGTCACTTCAAATGCCGCAGGCGCCCATAATAACCCATCGAGACATTGTTTGGCATCGGCTTTGGATTCGTCGCCTGGAGCAAACGAGTCTTTGGCCTGAAAGGTCTGAATCGGCAGCGGTTCGTCCGCCATTGCCGCAGGGGAGAACAGCAGCAGCAAGCCGCATGTAACGCGCAATCGCATCGAGTGACTCCAGTTCTCCGCTAAAGATCTGGCCAAAAACTGCGAGCCACGAGCAATGGTCGTGCGTGCGTCTGTAGCGCCCGCACGTTGCCGCTCGCAGTCATCTCGATAATACCCTTTGTCGCTCGATCGGTTTCATTTCACCAGGTCATCCACGAACGGATTCACCTGAGTTTCATACGAAACCTCACCGCCGCCGCTCGACCCGTCAAATCGTTTGGCCAGACCACCATCTTTCCCGTATACGTAAACGGCCGGAATCGAGTCCAGTTTGATCTCGCCAAACAGATCGTCCGCTGCGGTCGTGCACATGCGATGGATGACGGCGCTTTCTCCCTGTTTTTGCAGAAACTCCAAAACGCGCTCGCGATAGAACGACACAGGTTTTTTGGGTATTCCGGCGAAATCGATATCGAACGAGATCGCCGTCACCTGATCGGGATACTTCTTTTTCAGAGCGACCAGGTTGGGAAACTCTTTCATGCATGGTTCGCAGGCCGTCGACCAGACATCGACAACGACAACCTTCCCCTTGTGCTCGGCGATCAGCGACTGCAGTCCGGCCCAATCTGTTTCCACCAGGTCGATTTTGGTCGATGCGGCCGGTGCCGATTTCGATTCGGCAACCGACGAATCTTTCGTCGTGTCCGCGTTCGAAGAGGAGCTCGTCGGGTTGGTCACTGGCAGTGGCGTCGACGTTGCCGTTCCCAGACAACCGAGCGTGCCAGCCGCACACATGACCAGACAACACACTTCCAAACGTCGTGAATTCTTCATCCGTCGAGTTCCTAATCATCACGTCGAATTAGCGAGGTCATACCATCATGCGAGCAGATCATTCGTGATTCATTTCCACGATTTCCGTTTCGATCGCTTCAACGATCGGGTCGAACTGCGCGATCTCGACCGCATTGTTGCCTTGTTCGTACTTACGGAAGCCGGTCAGGTAGGTGATGTTCTGCGGGCGCCAGCGATGGAAAAACATCATGTTCTTCTGCACGATCTTCCGGCGGATTTCTTCGCTGCGTTCCGAAGAGACTTTGGCACCGGCCCAGTGCTGTTGCCGCTGCACTTCAGTCGCCAGCACAGCGTAGCCTTGCGCACCAAAATGGATGCCGTTATCTGTCAGGTTTTCTGACGGTTGTGGCAGAGAGAATAAATCGAGGACCGGAGCATTTCGCCGCTGGGCCAATTCACGGACGGCCTTCGCATAGACCTCCAGCAGGCGATTCTGAAGACTGGCATCAGGTAGCGGCGGTGCAGGACGCTCGAAACGGTGGGGCGTCATGAAAACGAGGCGTGCCCCTCTGAGATCCTCACACAGTTTCTCGTACTGCGCCACAAAATTGCTCAGTCCCGCTTCGCCGGCGAACGATTCGTTTTGGCCGTATGCCAGAATGATTACCGTCGGATTCAGCTCTTTCACCAGACCAATCATACGCTGATAGCCGGCCGGCGCCGGATCGAAGATGCCGCGACTGTCCGCCCAGACTGTGTCGCCGCTCCACCCCAGGTTCCGAAACGTGATTTTGCGACCGGGGAAGGCGGTCATCATCGCTGTTTCAAAGTACCCGAATTGCCCCTCGCGCTCGATGAAAGTTCCACCCAGCATGACAACGCGATCTTGATCGCGCAGTTCGAACTTCGTCGGCTCAGCCACCGCCGACATTGGGGCCGAAAGGCACATGACCGCTGCGCACAAATACCACGAAACAAAGACACACTTCGTTGCAAGTCGGTTTAATCCGGGCATTCGCCAGCCAATCCCTAGAGTGCACCCATGTTAAGTGTGGCGTCTCGCGAGCCTAAATCCATCGCGTCTAACCCATGTTTCAACGCGACAAGTCCGTGCGACACGCACTAATCTTCGACGAACTTGTTGCGACACAAATGAACGGCAATTGATGACATGCTAGTCCCAGCCTGCTACTCACACAAGAAACCGCTCCGACGCCGAAAACTCGGACTGTTCGAGACATCTGCCCTGAATTGAGGCTTTCGGGGCTTCCCGAGGATGCGAGCGCCACCGGCCACTCGCGAGAAAGCGCTTCAAATTAAGCGAAAAAGCCCGTTTTCTGGCGGGTTGACGGTGGTTGCCGCATGCAAGATGATTCAAGGTTCGCTCGGTTTTTGTGTTTTGAACGTCTGCATAGGCCGCATCATGACTTTGCCGTTGTCTCTTCGACCTGAATTGCTCGCCCCCGCGGGAGACCGCGACTGCCTGCGAGCCGCCGTCGAAAATGGGGCCGACGCTGTCTATTTCGGACTGAATTGCGGGTTCAACGCGCGAGCACGTGCCACCAATCTGGCCACGAACGAGTTGTCAGACGTGATGCAATTCCTGCATCATCGTGGCGTTAAGGGCTACGTCACGCTGAATACACTGGCCTTCACCGACGAACTGCGCGATCTCGAATCGCTCGTTCGAACGATCGCCATTTCGGATGTCGATGCCGTCCTGGTCCAGGATCTGGGGCTGGTCAGATTGATTCGATCGATTTGCCCCGACTTGCCGATCCACGCGTCGACTCAAATGACGCTGACCTGTGCCGAATCGATTCGCGTTGCCGAAGAATTGGGAATTCAACGAGTGGTCCTGGCGCGCGAATTGTCGGTTCGCGAGATTGCGCAGCTTCGGCATTCAACCTCTGTCGCGCTCGAATGCTTCGTTCATGGTGCATTGTGCGTAGCCTATTCGGGCCAATGTCTGACGAGCGAATCGCTGGGTGGTCGAAGTGCCAATCGCGGACAATGCGCTCAAGCCTGTCGTCTGCCGTATGATTTGATTTGTGACGGCGAAGATATCGATCTGGGAGCACAAAAATATCTGCTCAGCCCGCAGGATCTGGCGGCGTATGAATTGACGCCCGACTTGATCGCCGCCGGAATCTCGTCGTTCAAAATCGAAGGCCGACTGAAGACGCCAGAATACGTAGCGAATATCACTCGGCATTACCGCCGAGCGATCGATGCCACCATGCGTGAAGAATCGGTCGAGTTCACCAGGGAGGAAATCCGCGAAATGGAATTATCCTTTTCCCGCGGGTTCTCACCAGGTTGGTTATTGGGTGACGATCATAAGATGTTGGTCCCCGCCCTCTCGTCTGCCAAGCGCGGAGTGCTTCTGGGCAAGGTCACTCGCGTCTTCCAGAATTCAATCGAAGTGCGACTCGACGGTCCCGTTGCGCGCGGTGACGGCGTCGTTTTCGATGGAGATCGTGAATCGAATGCCGAGCAAGGCGGCCGATTGTTCGAAATCTGGCAGAACCGCCGCCGGATTGAAGAAAGTGCATCAACCGGCCTGGTAGAACTCGAATTCCAGCGGGGCGCCATCGATTTCGCGTTGATCGAAGTCGGTCAACAACTTTGGAAAACAGACGATCCACGTCTGACCGCCCGCCTCCGCAAGACTTTCACCGGACCTGATCCGCTGTGGAAACGTCCTGTCAGAATGAGCGTCCGCGCGGCCGTCGGAAAGCCACTGGAGATCGTAGCGGCAATCGACGCCAGGCCTGCCAATGCCAGCGAAGAGCAGATTTCGGACGAAGCCATTTCGGCGACGGTGACATCGTCAGAGCCATTGTCCGCCGCGACGAAGCACGTGATCACTCACGAGTTTCTTCGCGAACAACTTGGCCGGTTGGGCAATACAGCGTACGAACTGCTGCAACTGGATGCCCAGATTGTCAATGGTCCGATGGTGCCGCTGAGCGTTCTATCAAAGCTGCGGCAGGAGTTGATCGGCAAACTGGATCACGCGACTCGGCAACCTCGCACGCGTGCACTGGCCACAGACTGTGTGCTAGACCAGTTCAAGGCGCAGATCAAAACCACCGTAGACGGCTCAGTTGACGCCGGCGGCGACGAGCGTTTGCATCTGCTCGTCCGAACTTTGACGCAACTGGAAGCGATCGCCGACGCAGGCGACCTGCGTTCGGCTGACGGGTCGTCCGTCGTGTATGCCGATTTCCAGGACATTCGGGAATACCGCGCAGCGGTTCAGGTGGCACATGCCGCGGGGCTGAAGATCTATCTCGCCCCGCCACGTATCCAGAAGCCAGGCGAAGCCGGATTGCTGACATCGTTGTTGAAATACGGCAGCGATGGACTGCTCGTCAGGAATCTGGCGGGCATTCGTTTTTGCACAGAACGTCAGCTTCCGTTCGTGACAGATTATTCGTTGAACGCGACGAACGAATTGACCGTGCAGTATCTGCTGGAGATGGGAACTGAACGAGTCACCGCGTCGTACGATCTGAACCGCGATCAGCTAATGGGTCTGGTTGCAGCCGTCCGCCCCACGTCCCTGGAAGTCGTCGTGCACCAGCACATGCCCATGTTCCATATGGAACATTGCGTGTTCTGCTCGGTCTTGTCCCCGGGGACGAACAAGACGAATTGCGGTCGCCCGTGCGACACGCATTTGGTTCAACTGCGCGACCGTGTCGGCAGTGAGCATCCGCTGAAAGCCGACGTCGGCTGTCGCAATACTCTTTATAATGCGGTCCCGCAAAGTGCGGCGGAGGTCATTCCGCGACTCTGCGAGCAGGGTGTACGCGACCTGCGAATCGAATTCCTGGATGAAGAACCTGGCGAGATGCTGTCGATCATTCGACTCTATCGTGATCTGCTGCAAAACCGCATTCGGGGCGAACAGGTTTGGAAAAAGTTGAATGCCGCCAATCGAGTGGGTGTCACTCGAGGCACGATGGAAGAGCGTCGCAACCCACTGGCTATTCTGTGATTGGTCGTTGAATGTCGGAATGATCGAACTGTCCAAGAGCGTCAATGAAAGACGTCGTCAGGGACACCTTAAATGTATGATTATTTCTCCGGCATTAAGCGAAAAGTGGGAGTTGCAACTCTTCTACTGGCTCTCATGTTCACGCTGCTGTGGATGAGAAGCTTTGTCACCTTCGATTCTTGGCCAATTGATGACGACACGCTGGTCACTTCGTCAAATGGAGAAGCAACGATTTCACACACGAAATTGTTCCTGAGGGGAGTGCCCATTCTTTCGATTAAAGGAAAGCCGATCGTCAACATCGGAATCTCCGGAGACCGGATTAAAGACCTCAAGGTCGAGGAGTTTTATTATTCGATTCCATACTCACCTTTTGCGATCATTCTGTCACTGTTTTCCGTCTATTGCTTGCTCAGCAGGAAAAAACGCGGCTGACCCCATGCGGGCGGTGAGCTTGTTTTCAAAACCTCGTCATCGAGTTTTGGAACTCACATGAACTTCGAAAGACGGCCTTTCTGGCCCTGCTGTCTGTAGCCAAAAATCTCACGTTGAATGCCATCACAACAAGGCAACTTGACCCGCCATTCGGCCGTTACGACGAACTGTCCTCAATCAAATCCCGAATTCGACGGCCCTGCCGATGGTATCCGGCGAATTGCGGCTCTTTTCGGTCAGTCCCATCTTCACTCGCGGCTGGCCCAGACGCGAATTGTGCCATCATCTTCGATCTGAACCGTGACGACACTCGGACAGCAGCAGATCGGACAGTCCTCCACGAATTCTTGTTCGGCTCCCTGAGTTGGATCGATGGGAATCACAATCTCTTCGCCGCAGGAATCGCACACGTAACTGCACTCGGCATTGACGGTGGAGCGGCGATGTTTGTGGCGGTGACTCATTTCGTACTCCTTTTTGGACGACAGCCAGATGATTCGAAGCCACGCCTCGTTCACACAGAATTGTAAATCGGAAAACCGTGAAGCGACAGATGCCAGTCGGGCATTGTGTATTGAATCGATCTGAGCGAGGGTCCATGACACGGCAAATTGATCAGCGACCTTGCGAAAATCAGATCAAGCAAGTCTGATGCTTGTTACAAGCCGATGATTCGTTGACCCGGAATTCGCCGTGAGGCAATAAAAGATGTCTGCACGACAACGTGTGCAAAGTGATGACTTGCGATGGGATTTGCTCGCGAGCGTTCTGATTCTGCTGGGACTCGCCTCCGCGACTGACGCGGCGGACTGGCCGCAATTCCGCGGACCGCATGGATCGGCTGCAGATCCTTCGATTGCAAAACTGCCGGCCGAAATTGCTCCAGAGCACAACCAAATCTGGAAAACCGCACTCCCTCCAGGCCACTCGTCACCAATCGTGATCGGGCCGCGTTTGTTCGTAACGGCCGTCCGCGACAAACAACTGCTGACGATAGGCATCGATCGACAGACGGGCACGATTCAGTGGGATTCAGAAGCTCCCTATCAGAAACTGGAAGCGATCCATCAAATCGGCAGCCATGCTCAAAGCACGCCCTGCGGAGATGCCGATTGTGTGATCAGCTTTTTCGGTTCGAGCGGTCTGTTCTGCCACGATCACAGCGGCAAACGACTGTGGCAGAAACCCATGGGCCCCTTCGTCAACGATTTCGGCGCGGCCAGCTCGCCGATCCTGATCGGTGAACGACTGATCCTCTGTCAGGATCATGACCTGGATTCGTTCCTGATGTGTCTCGACAAACGTACGGGCGACATCCTGTGGAAAACGGACCGGTCCGAATTCCTGCGCAATTCGTGTACGCCCGTGTTGTGGAACAATGATGGTCGAATGCAGGTCGTGGTGGCTGCCACGCTGCGAGTGGTGGGTTATGACCTGGAAACAGGACAGGAAGCATGGACGGTCCGCGGGATCTCGCGAACCGTTGTCAGTTCACCAACAGTCGGCCCCGACGGTCACTTGTATCTGGCGGGTTGGGCTGCTGGCGGGGATGACGCCGAACGGATTCGAGTTGAAGCATTTGACGATGAACTGCAACTGAAAGACAAAAACAAGAATGGTTCGCTGGAAGAAGCCGAACTGAAAGAGGGCCCCGTCTATCAACGGTTTTCTCAGGCTGACCGCGACAAGGATGGCCACCTGACGCGGGCCGAATATGAATTATTCCGCGGACTGTTTGACCAGGGACGCAACCTGGTGCTCAGCATCAAGCCGGGGGCTCAGGGCGAATCGACTGAAACTCACGTCCGCTGGAAGCAACCCAAACTGGTCCCGTTCTGTGCGTCGCCATTGCTCGTCAACAACATGGTGTTCACGGTTAAGGATGGCGGAATCATGCAGTGCCTGGATGCTCAAACGGGCAAAGCAATCAAGCCCCTGCGTTTGGAAGCGAGTGGCAACTATTATGCGTCCCCTGTCGCTGGCGACGGGAAAATCTACCTGATCGACGAACAAGGCCGCTTGACGGTACTTCGGGCCGACCAGACGCTGCAGGTCTTGCACACGGCCGACTTCAAGGAAGATACGTATGGCACGCCGGCCATCGTCGACGGACGGATCTACCTGCGGACCGCGGGACATCTGTACTGTTTCGGATTGCAGTAGTGCCGTTACGACTCCAAAGCAATCCCTCGAAGCTGATCGTCCAGCAGGAACTGCGAAGTTCTGATGAACTGAGACGGCTGACTGTTGCCGCGGTACCCAGGCGAGCTAAACTGAAGAGACGTTCGGTCACGGTACGTGATCGAGACTTCGTCCACTTTGGTGACCGACGCCCCCATGGATTCGAATGCCATTTTTGCAATCCTGCTGTTGATCGCAGGACTCGCAATTCTGATCGCCGAAGTCTTCATCCCGTCGGGTGGGCTGCTGGGTGTTATCACGTTTTTGACTTTGCTGGTCTCATTGGTCTTCGCCTATCGAGCCTGGGGGACGTCGCATTCCAACATCTTTTATGCGTTCCTGGTGATGTTGCTGATGCTGGTCCCGACGACGATTGGAATCGGTTTCTACGTGCTGCCACGGACGTCGCTCGGTCAGCGAGTGCTGCTCGAAGGTCCGGAGGCTCAGCAACTGACGCCCTTCGCCAAAGAAACGAGCCGGTTTCAGCGGCTGGTCGGAAAGTTTGGATCGACACAAACACTGTTAAATCCGGGCGGACTGGTTCGTGTCGAGGGCGAACGATTACACGCCGTCTCGGAAGGACTTCCAATCGAGCCCGGTGAATCAGTACAAATTGTGGGCGTTCAGGGCACCCGCGTGGTCGTTCGCCCGAACACTCCGCCGCCAGTAATAGACGAATCTACCCCGGAATCGACAACAGAAACGTCCTCGTCGACCCTCGATTTTGATTTTCCACCGCTCTCATAATGCGTTGCTGCCATAAGGTTTTACCGATTGATTGTGCTCAATCGGACACTGACCAGTATCGTCTGAGACGCTATCTGATTACGATAGTTGAGCCATTCTGGACACTTGTTCAATCACGATAGAATTGGTGACTGAGATCGAATCCTGAAACGAGGGTCGCTGCAAATATGAACGCTGTACTGATGGCTGATTCCGGGCACATGATCACATTCATGATCATCGCCTTCATCGGCATTGTGTTGCTGATCCTGTTTGCGGTCTTCGCACGGTTCATCAGCTTGTACATCCAGTGCTGGATGACCGGGGCGAACATCTCTCTCGCGAATCTGGTGATGATGTCGATCCGCAAGGTGAACCCGGCGGTGATCGTTCGCGCCAAAATCATCGCCGTTCAATCGGGCTTGAACGATGACTACCTCATCACGACGCGCGATCTTGAATCGCACTATCTGGCCGGTGGAAATGTTCCCAATGTGATTCGGGCGCTGGTTGCTGCGAAGAAGGCGTTGATCGACCTCGACTGGCAGACGGCTCAAGCCATCGATCTGGCAGGCCGCGACATTCTGGAAGCCGTTCGAACCAGTGTTTATCCCAAGGTGATCGACTGCCCAGACACCCGCAAAGGTCAGATGACTCTGGACGCGGTCGCCGCTGACGGAATTTTGCTGAAAGCGCGTGCGCGCGTGACCGTGCGGACGAACATTCACCAATTGATTGGTGGTGCGACTGAAGAAACGATCGTCGCCCGCGTCGGTCAGGGGATCGTGAAGGCCATCGGTTCCACTCCGTCGTATAAGATGGTTCTCGAGAAGCCCGATTTGATTTCAGAAACGGTGCTCAGTCAGGGACTGGAGGCACAGACCGCCTTCGAAATCGTGTCGATCGATATCGCCGATATCGACGTCGGCGAA
>Ga0105238_10000162_pt1 | contig 72121 bp, 118 predicted proteins | sample KBSC34metaG_FD_81526 | JGI IMG/M metagenome (GOLD analysis project Ga0105238, IMG submission 81526) | Corn rhizosphere microbial communities from Kellogg Biological Station, Michigan, USA - KBS C3-4 metaG | ecosystem: Host-associated > Plants > Roots > Rhizosphere > Soil | place: Michigan, USA...
GCTCGGCCGAGCGGTGCCGCCGCTGATGATGAAGGCGGTAGCGGAGGCGGTCCGAGACCGGATCCTTGCGCGAGTTCCGTCCAGAAAAGCCGCGCGAGCTCGAAGTTCAGCCGATCGTTGAACCAATCGCTCAATGCTGACGGATGCGGGCACCAAGCGAACTCGCCGCCGCAATGCGGCCGGAATGACAGCTTCGGCCAACTGAGGCCGAAGGCTGTCGCGTTGATCGCCCCTAAAACGATGACTTGCCGGCCGGCAAACGCGGCACGGAGAAGCCCGGCGCGGTCCCGGGCGTCATATGCACCGGGGATCTGATCGCCTCTCCCTGCCCTTCCCTGCCAGCCCGGGGGCATTTCGAGCCGCTCGAAGCGGGCAAGGAAGTCCGGCAGCGATAGGCCGCATAAAACGGCGAGCCGCGCCCCGGATTTCCCGGAGAGCGGCTCTTGAGAGGCGCACGACGTCGCCTGCCCGATGATGATAGGCTTCACGCCGCGGTCTTTTTTGCCGACGCCTTCCATACCGTTTCTCCCGCGTCGTTCTTCGAGGTTGCGAGCTCGTAGCCGGCTTTGTCGGCGGTCCGCTTCAGAGTGACGCGGCATTTCTTCCAGCCGATCGCAGCGCAGATTTGCGCCTCGGTCGCCCCGATCGGCCGCAGCGCCATGTCGATCATGGTCGCCATCTTCGTTCCGGGCCGCAGCCCGTCAGGGCGCTCGGCGGCGGTCGGCTTGTGCACCTTCGGGCGCGCCTTGGGCGGCGGCTTCTTCGTGCCCTTGCGCGGCGGAGCCGCGGCGGCGGCAGCGGTTCTGTGCGGCATAGTTGAACTCCTGTAGGGTTAGAGTTGTGCCCGGCCGGCAACTTGCCGACCGGGCGGGAGGTTCCTTAGACGACGGCGTCAAGGATCTTCTTGGCAACGAGTTCCTGCTCGAGTCGATCGTCGTTGTTGAGCAGGGTCCGGGCATTGGCGGTGATCGCCTGCGCCATGTCCCAGGCCGACCGCGGCGGACGGCCCTCTTCCTTCTCGCCCTGCTCAAGGATTGCCTTGGCGCGGGTGAGCGAGAACTGCCGCGACTTCAGGAACTCGACGGCCTTCTCTTGATCGTCGGCGACCTTGGCAGCCTTGGCCGCCTTGACACCGTCGATTAGCTTCTGCGCGGAGCCATCCGCGTAGCTCCGCAGGGCCGGCTGCGCCTGCTGCAGCCAACGATCCGGAGCGAGTCGGTTGTGAGAGATCTTGATCTCGTCGAAATCTTCGACGCCCCAAAGGTTGCGGTTCATGCAGACGCCGCGCAGATAGAACGTCGCTAGCTTCAGGCTGCGGCTACCGACTTCGCTGTTCTGCACATAGAAGCCGCGGAACATCAGATCGGGCTCACCCGATGGCAGTTTTCCGACTTCGATCGGGTTGCGGTCATCGACGAGGAATATGAACACGTCGCGATCGGACGCATACAGGGTCGTCGAGTCCTTGGTCACCGGCGCATTGGGGTTATAGAGGTTCGTTGACCAATCGAGCACGCCGGGGATCTTCCAGCGCATCTCGCCGCGGCCGGATCCGGCAACCTGCCGGACAGCTTCGACGACCTCGTAATCCGGGATGCGGCCGTAGTCCGGGCCGGTCGCGGCGTAGAGTTCGGCGGCGCCGCCGTACAGCTTGATGTCCTCAACCTCGCGGGCCTGCTTCAGCCGCCAGGAAAGAACGTCGCAGACGAGCGGGCTCGGCAGTTCGCGGAGGAACGCCGCGGGCGACTTGGCGAGGGTCGCCATCTGCCCGAACGCCCAATGCGTCGGGGAGACTTCGCGGGCGTCTTTCACGTCGCCCTTGTCGATCGTCACGCCGACGGTCAGGCGGTGCATGTCCGCCTTGGTCTTGATCTCCGGCGCAATGAGCTCGAAGTCGGATGTCTTGGCGCGGGTCTGAAATGACCCATTCCAAAACTTCAGCTTGAAGTCGTGAAGGTCGTCGAGGGAGAGGAACCGCTGATCAGCGGGCCGCGCCATCCATTGCATCGAAACCTCGCCGTTGTGCCCGCCGCGGCTCGGATCGACGCGGAAAGGGGCTGTAGTGGTTTCGCTGCTTTTGACGGTCTGAAGCATGAGGAAAGTTCTCCTGTTGTGAAGCGGAAGCGCTTCGGGATGCCCGGCGCTGCCGGGCACGGCCGAAAAGCTTCAACGATCAGTGCAGGGATAGCGGTGATCGTTGATCAGGCCGCAGCGCGGGCACGGCGCCCGGGTGTCGACGATCGGCGTCTCGGAGAGCAAAACCTCGTGCAGCACCGGGCAGAACATCATTGCGTAGCAGGGACCGTCATGTCCCGGGTGCGGCTGCTTGGCCTCCCGTGCCTGCATCCGGGCGAGTGCGGCGACGGAGGTTTCGAACTCTCTTTGCGTCCAACCCATTTGAGCGGTCCTTTTTGGCGGAACTAGGGAATATCGTCCCCAACGGGCTTGATTAAGGGGTGGGAAGGGAGGATTGTCCACACCCCGCAATGTGGAAAAATCGGGCAGCAAAAATGTCAGGAAAATCAAAGAAAAATGCGTTCCGGGTGCCTTCGGAATGGACATTTCAGACGCCGACGGCGGCGGCCGCATTCGATGCGCATGTCCGGGAAAGCTTGCCTTGGTACGATCTCGTCACCGGCGCCGTCGTGCATATCGCCCGCGCCTTCATCCCGCATGGCGGCCTTGTGCTCGACGTCGGCGCGTCGACCGGAAATGTCGGCCGGGCGCTGAATCCGGTGCTCGACGCCAGGAGGGCGGAGTTGATCGCGATCGACAACTCGGAAGCCATGGCCGATGTCTATTCGGGCCCCGGCGATCTCGTGATCGCGGACGCCGCGGATTATGACTTCTGGCAGCCGCGGCAGCCGGACGTCGTGATCTGCTTTTTGTCGCTGATGTTCGTCCCTACGGGGAAGCGCGAAGCGGTGATCATGCGGATGAAGCAGGCGCTGAAGCCTGGCGGGGCAATCATCATCGTCGACAAGATCGCGCCGCAGGCTGGATATGGCGGCACGGTGAACTATCGGTTGACGCTCGCAGCCAAGCACGAGGCGGGCGCGACTGCGGAGGACATCCTTCGGAAAGAGCTATCGTTGAACGGCCTGCAGCGGCCGCTTGAAAACGCAGAGCTCGACGGATTTCAGGAGTTCTTCCGTTTCGGCGACTTTGTCGGGCGCTTCTTCTGCAAACTGTGACCGGCCAAGGGCGCGGCAGAGTGCATCGGCATATTCGCCGAGCGCTTCGGCAAGCACCGGCCGGCCCTTCTCCGTGAGTTCGGTTGTCGTCGGATTCACGGGCCGGTTCAGTTTCAGCCACCCGAGTTGGACGCATCTCAGGACGTGACGCTGCGCGATCTCGGCGTCCCTCTTCGCGCCGATTGTTGCGTCGCGCGGGAAAGGTATCGGCTGCGGGCCGTCGATATGGCTGATCAGCACGTTCAGGTAAACCGATGTCAGGTCTTTGTGCATCACGCGAACTCCTCTTCCTATGTCCGGGGGAGGGACGATCATCTATTTTACGCGAGCCGTCCACCCCTGGACGTCAGGGGCCGATTTTCCCTATAAGGGGCGTTCGCCAAGGAAAGAGGGAATCCGATGAGCATGAGAACCTGCGGAGACTGTCAGCTCTGCTGCCGCGTTCTGCCGATAGCAGAGATCTCGAAGGCCGCCGGCAAGCGCTGCGGCTATCAGAAGTTCGGTGTCGGCTGCAAAGTGCACGGCACGCCGACGCAGCCGCAGTCGTGCATGGCTTGGTCGTGTTGGTGGCTGATCGACCCGAAGTTCGAGGCTCCGCGCCCGGACCGCGCCGGCTATGTCGTCGACATGATGGCAGATTTCATTGTGCTAGGCGGTGACGTGTTCGCAGGAAAGCGGGTGCCGGCAATCCAGGTGTGGGCCGACCCGAAGCGCCCGGACGCCTGGCGGGAGCTCCTGCCCTGGATCAAAGCGACCGCGATCGGGGATGCCGAGCGGGCCGCTGTGATTCGCTTCAACTCGCGCGACGCTGTCGTCATTCTGCCGCCGGCGCTATCTAGCACCGGCGATTGGGCCGAGACCGACACCCGCATGCTGAAGCCGATCGAGACGGAGCAGCTGCGTCGCAAGACGGCAGAGGATCAATTGAGGAAGATCGAGGAGCGAGCCCGTGAGAAAGAAGTTTGATCCGTATGAGGCGCTCGGCGTCGCGCGCGAAGCCGAGGAAGCGGAGATCAGGGCTGCGGCGCGCCGGGCGGCCAAGGACACACATCCGGATGCCGGCGGGGATGCCGAAGCGTTCAACGACACACGACGCGCGCTCGCGATCCTGACGGACCCAAAGCGGCGGGCCAAGTTCGATCGGACCGGAGAGGCGGAGGACGTCGAGCCAGACAACACGGAAGCCGCGGCCATGTCGATCATTGAGGGCGAGCTCGCCGCGCTGATGAACGCCTTCCTGTCGAACGACTTCAACCCGATGCTTGACCCGCGGAAGATCGATCTCGTCAAGCATATCGAGGGCAAGATCGGCGAACGCATAGCCGGATTGTTCAAGTTGAAGCTGCAGGCTCAAAGCCACGCAAGGGTCTTGAGGGACGTCGCGGAGCGTTTCAGCCGCAAAAAGGACGCGGCCGGCAAGTTCAATTTCATTTCCCGCAGCCTTGAGAATCAGTCGAGGGAGATCGAGCGCAAACTCGAAGAGATCATTCTCGGCATCGACAATCTCAAGGCTGCGAAAGACATGGTATCGACATATGAATTCCGGACTGACCCGGCATATGGGGCTGCTTTCTTTCGCTAGCAGCCCGTAATGAGGACGCGAATCGTCACCCCCCAAATCATCACGGTCGCAAGAAACATCGCGAGCGCGATGATCTCGTGCGGTCCGAACAGGGCGATCCAATCCTTCAAGGTGTGCTTCGGGGCGGGATTCATGGTTGCGGTCCTTTTGTTGGGGGAACTGGGACATCATGCCGGGAAGGTGTTAAAGCCGGGTTAATTGGCGCGTAGCTCAGATGGTTAGAGCGTCGGATTTTGATTCCGAAGGTCTCCGGTTCGAAGCCGGACGCGCCGGCCACCCCTTGCAAGCACCGGAGGCGAGGGGCTATTTTCCCCGCCATGGCAGGATCAAAGAAGGGCGAGCGCCGCGGACGGAAGCCGGGCTCGCGCAACAAGAGAACGATTGAGCAGGAGCAGCGCGCGCTGCAGGAGCTCGCCGAGCAGGCGAGGAGCTCGACTAGAGCCGGCCGCAAGATCACGATCGCGAAAGACGAGTTGCTCGAGTTGATCCCGGTCTTGAAGGGGACCGTCGCGCAATTCCAGCAGGCGGCGATCGCCGATGGCAAAGGTCTCCCCGGAGGGGACAAGTTCGACCGCAATTTGTGGAAGGACTTGAAGGAGTGGGTCGAGGTTTATGCGAACGTCTGCCGATATACGGCGGAGTTTCAAAGCCCGAAGTACCGAGCGATTGCTGTCGCCATGCAGGATCCTGGCGCGCAGCGGGCGCCTGAACCGAAGGTCATCGAAGCGCCAACGGATGCCATCGGCCGCGAACGCCTTGCGAGCGCTGCCTACCTCAAACTCGTCAAGGGCTAGGCCATGGCAAAGGCGCGCGCCGCCGAAGCCGAGCCGATCGAGGATTGGGCCGCGCTGATCGACTGGAAGGCGCCGCACTATGCGGACGTCCTCGAGGAGCGCGCTCGCCGGCTGCTGCGGCTGCGGGAAAACCCCGATCTGCTGCCGGGGCTGCGGGAGTATTACCGCGAGCATCCCGCGGACTTCATCAATGATTGGGGCATGACGTTCGATCCCCGCAATGCAGACATCGGCTTGCCGACCGTGATGCCGTTCATCCTGTTTCAGAAGCAGCGGGATTGGGTGCAATGGGTGATCGACCGCTGGCGCGCCCGGCAGCGGGGACTGTGCGAGAAGGCGCGCGACATGGGCGTGACCTGGCTTGCCGTCGGGCTAGCAGACACGCTCTGCCTGTTTCACGAGGGAGTCGTCGTCGGCTTCGGCAGCCGCAAAGCGGAATATGTCGACGAGATCGGCACCATGAAGCCGATCCTGCCGAAAGCGCGGTTCTTTATGGAGCACCTCCCGCGCGAATTCCGCGGTGACTGGGAGGCCTGGCGGGACGCGCCGAAGAACCGGATCGGCTTCCCCGAAACCGGCTCGATCATCACCGGCGAGGCTGGCGACAACATCGGCCGCGGCGACCGAACGACGCTCTATTTCGTCGACGAGGCGGCGCACCTTCAGCGCCCGATGCAGACGGAGGCTGCGCTGTCGCAGACGACGCGTTGCCGCATCGATATGTCGTCGGTCAACGGCATGGCCAACCCGTTCGCGCAAAACCGCTGGAAATGGAACGACGAGCGCGTGTTCATCTTCGATTGGCGCGACGATCCTCGCAAGGACGACGCTTGGTATGCCCAGCAGGTTGAGGACTTCGACCCTGTCGTCGTCGCGCAGGAAATCGACCGCGACTATTCGGCTTCGGTGTCGGGGATCGTGCTGCCGGGCGCATGGGTTCGCGCCTGCATCGACGCCTGCGAGAAGCTAGGGATTGAGCCGACCGGAACGCCGCGTATGGCGCTCGACGTTGCAGACGAAGGCATCGACAAGAACGCGGCGATCGCCGCGAAGGGCGTCGAGCTAATTCACATTGAGCAGTGGAGCGGCAGGGGCAGCGACATCTTCGCAACGGCACAGCGCGCCGTCGAAATCTGCGATCTGCTCGGAATCCCGGAGTATCGATACGACGAGGACGGGCTCGGTGCCGGCATCCGCGGCGATATGCGGATCATCAACGAGCAGCGCATCGCTCTCGGGGCGAGGCCTCGGCAGGCGATCGGATGGCGTGGCTCGAACTCTGTCGTCGATCCCGAGGGCATCGTTAGGGGCACGAAGGGGCGCGACGGCAAGGACAAGGGCCGCAAGAACAAGGACTTCTTCGCAAACCGCAAGGCGCAAGGATGGTGGAACCTGCGCATACGTGTCGAGAACACGTACAAATGGGTCGTGAAGGGGATCAAGTGCGACCCGGACGAAATCCTGTCGATCCCGTCGAACCTGCCCGAAGCTATGAAGCTGATCGCGGAATTGAGCCAGCCGACCTATGAGACGAACGGTCTCGGGAAAATCGTCATCAACAAGAAGCCGGACGGCATGCCGTCGCCGAACATGGCGGACGACGTGATGATGCTATTCGCCCCAGGAGATCCGGTTATCACCGTGTCGCCCGATCTGCTCCGGGCAGCTGCGCAACTGCCGCGCCGCCGGCGACACTGAGTAGACAGCGAATTCGACTCATGCCATATATCGAGCGTCGCTGCTTCCTTCCAAGTTGCTCGACAAGTTCTCCTTTCTTGGCGGAACGGAGAGATCAGGGCGGCGCTTCAGGAAACTGGAGCGCCGTTTTGTTTTTGACCCCATGACGCGGCCTTTCCTCCCGTGGTAAGGAGTTCAAAGGTTCAAGCGCGGAAGGGGTCGACGATGGCGAACGGATGGGGCGGGAAGCGTCCGAACAGCGGGCCCAAAGTAGGGGCCGACGGCAAGGCGCTGAAGCCGTACAGCCGCCGAGATCAGTCGAAAAGTTCAAGCGACAGTTCAAGGAAGCCAGCCGACGCGCAGGTGATCTCGACGAAGCCGGCGACACCGAACCGCCCGATGTTTTCGCCCGAATCCGTCGAGGCGATCATCTCGGCGTTCCGCGAACTGAAGTCGCGCCGACCGCGTCCGAGGACGCCTGAAACCAATCCGTACATGATCCGACCGGAGCTCTTCGGGCCGGTCGCAGTCGACATCAAGAAGAGGAAGCCTACCCTCGCGATGGATGCGGATACCGGGCTCGTGAGCGCGAATTCGTTCGCTGTTCAGGCCTGGCAGAACGGCTCGCTCGGCGGCGGTGACGATGCGTCCGAAGGCATGCTGTTCCTCGGCTACCCCTATCTATCCCAGCTGACGCAGCGCCCGGAATTCCGGCTGTTCGGCGAGATCATGTCGGAAGAGATGACTCGCAAATGGATCGAGTTTCGCGGCACCGACGATGCGAGCACGAAGGAAAACGACAAGCCGAAGCGGCGCAACGACGACGACGACGAGGCAGATCGGCGCCGGCAAAAGACGGGCGAGAAGCCGCGGTCTGATGACCGGAACAAGGAGATCGAGCGCAAGGTTCTCGAACTGAAGGATTTCGCCGAGGAGCTCAAGCTGCGCAGCGTGTTCAAGGCGGTTGCTGCGCAGGACTCCGATTTCGGAATCGCGCATCTGTATCTTGATCTGAAGGGCACCGACATCGACAACCAGCGCGACAAAGAGAACGCGATGTCGATCGGCAACGGCCGCGACGACATTTCGAGCAGCAAGCTGACGACCGGTTGCTTGGCCGGGCTGCGAACCATCGAACCGATTTGGTGCTATCCGACGGCCTACAATGCGTCGAACCCGATTGCCCCGGATTGGTATGACCCGGCCGTCTGGTATGTGATGGGCGCCGAAATTCACAAGACGCGGCTGCTGCCATTCATCGGCCGGCCGGTGCCCGACATCCTGAAGCCGGCTTATGCGTTCGGCGGACTATCGATGTCGCAGATGGCGCAGCCATACGTCGACATCTGGCTGCGGACCCGCGAAAGCGTTGGCGAGATCATTCATGCGTTCTCCGTCATGGTGCTATCGACGGAGCTCGGCACGACGACCCAGCCAGGCGGTGCCGGCGGAGGCAACGGCGATATTCTCGCCCGCATGATGCTTGCGAACATGCTTCGGGACAACCAAGGCATGATGGTGATCGACAAGACATCGGAGGACTTCAAGAACATCAGCGCGCCGATCAGCGGGCTCGACGATCTGCAGGCGCAGGCGCAGGAGCATATGTTTTCGGTCGGCCGGATCCCGGCGGTGAAGTTTGCCGGCATCCAGCCGAAGGGTCTGAACGCGACATCCGACGGCGAGATGCGCGCCTTCAACGACACGGTTCACGGCCGACAAGAGCATCTCTTTCGGCAGCATCTGACGACCGTGCTCGACATCATGCAGATTTCGCTGTGGGGCAAGCGAGATCCGGACATCACGTATGACTTTCTCCCGCTGCACGAGGAGACGCCGAAAGAGAAGGCGGAGATTCGCAAGATCGAGGCGGAGACCGATCAGGTCAGGGTCGACAGCGGCGTCGTGTCGCCCGAGGAGGTGCGGGCAAAGGTCGCGGCCGATCCTGAATCCGGTTTCCAGGGGCTTGATCCGGATGACGTTCCCGATCTGCTGCAGGAGGAGCAGGAGGGGTTGATCCCGGAGGGCGCCGGCAAGGGGCTTGAGGCCGAGCTCGAGGCCGGCGGCAAGCCGCGGGAGAGTCGCACGGCGCCGAAAAAAGACGACGGCGCCGAGGATGACGATCTCGACGACGACGACGAATTCGACGGCGCCTCTGACGAATGGCAGGAGGGCAAGCATCCGCGGGACCAAGACGGCAAGTTCGCGTCGTCAGGCGGCGGCGGCGGCGGAGGTGCGGCGGCGGAGCCGTCTCCCGAGGCATCGAAAAGCGACACGCTGAAGAAGGCGAAGCAGATGATCGAGGAGCAGGATCTCGCCGATCCGCAGCAACTCGCGTCTGTGATCGAGGCTGCGGAAAAGCACGGCCTCTCCGGCGTGATCATGAAGGGGCTGAAATCCGTTCAGGAGAAGGTCGGCAAGCCGCCGGCGCCGGCAGCGGGGAAGCCGCCGGCATCGACGACCGGAGGGCCGAACGCCGCGCCGCAGCTGCCGCTGAAGAAGCTCGACGTATCGAAGCTCGACAAGGTCGGTCAGCAGATGGGATCGAACCCGGGCGGCGTCTATGTAGACCCGGCGAATGGCGAGAAGTTCTACGTCAAGAAGCCGAAGGGCCCGGCGCAGGTGAAGAACGAAATCGCTGCCGCGAAGCTGTACCAGCTCGCCGGTGCGCACACGTTCGAATATCTCGACGCCGGACCCGATCATGTTGCAACCAAGATCGAGGCGCTGAAAAAAAAGAACGTCAGCGAGTTGTCTCCGGAGGAGCGCAAGGAAGCACAGAGGGACTTCGCGATACACGCCTGGCTTGCGAATTGGGATGCGGTCGGCACCGGAGGCGACAACGTTGGCGTCGGCGCCGATGGCAAGGTGAAGGTGCTCGACACCGGCGGATCGCTGAAATATCGAGCGCAGGGCGAGATGAAGGACTTCGGCGCAAGTCCGAACGAACTCGTGACGCTGCGCGACCCGAAACTGAATCCCGACGCTGCGGCGCTCTTCGGCGATATGTCTGAAGCGGACATGACGGCGAGTGCGGCACGCGTAGCCGACATCCCCAACAACGCGATCCGTGATGTCGTGAAAGCTGCCGGCGAGAGCGAAGAACTCGCCAATACGCTGATCGCACGCAAGAACTCTATCGCGCAGAAGTTCGATCTATGGCCTGCAGGCGACACGAACCCCGAATGGGAGGCGCTGCATCCGCGCGGTCCCGGCGGCAAGTTCGCGAAAAAGGCAGGCGCCGAGGAGCCGGCGAAGCAGGAGGCGGCGGAGCCGGAGGAGAGCACCGAGGAGATCGGCGGCAAGGTCGAGATCGACATGCTTCTCGCGAAGAAGCCGATCGCGGGATCGAACTATCGCAAGGCGCTCCAGAAGGCGCTGAAGTCGGGCGGCCTGTCTCCGGAGCAGACGAAGACGGCCGCGGAGAACCTCTATCTGTCTTGGCACAAGACGATGGACAACTACGCGGCCAAGGGCGATCACGACACCGCGGGCAAGATCAAGGAGAAGCTGAACAAGATCTTCGACGACTACAATCTCGACGTGACCGCTCTGTGGGAAAAATTCGAGGCGATGTCGCCCTCTAGCCCCATGATGAAGCCCGCATCGGTCGGCAAGAAGAAGGAAAAGGCGAAGAGCGAGCCTCCGCCGGCGCCGGCGCCTGCCGCGCCCGAGCCGCCGCCTGCACCGCCCCCCGCACTGGAGCCGCCGCCTGCGCCTGCGAAGCCTGAACCGGCCAAGCCGGAGAAGAGCGCGGCTGCCAAGTTCTATCCGGAGCCGACAGAGGCCGACCTTGCGAAGGCCAAGAAGACGGCTGAGCTCAAGATGGAATACGTGAAGGGCTCGAAGCCGAAGGAACCCGAGGGGGTCGCGGTCGCGAACAAATTGATCGCCGACTTCAACGAGAAGTATGCCGGCAAGGAGATCACTGATCACGATGAGCTCGTCGAGAAGGTGGCGCAGTTCAAGGGATTGAGCGACGCGATCAACGCGATGGGGGTGATGGAGGAAAAGGGTGCGCAAGAAGCAAACGCGGCAGCCCTAGCCAAGATCAAGCAGGTTCAGAAGGAAAAGGCGGAGCAGGAGGCCAAAAAAGCCGCCGAGGAAGCGGCCAAGCACGCCGAACGCAACAAGAAGTTCATGAGTGAACTCGGCATCAGCGAGAAGCAAGCCGAGGGCATGTATGGACTCGCGCAGATGCTCGGCATGTCCGGCAAGGATCTTGTCGGCGAGTTCAAGCACTACGAGGAGGAAGCAAAGGGGCTCGGCTATCCGATCTCCGGCTTCCAATGCGCGGTGATCAAGAACTACAGCGGGAGCGGCTATCAGGCGGTGAATTCTGCTCTGCGGTCCGGAGCCTGGACGCCGGCGCAGCACGCGTATGTGTCGATGGTGAACAAGGCGCTCTCCGAAATGCCGAAGCATACCGGGGTCTGCAAGCGCGGCACGGACCTCACGGCTGCGCAGATCGCTCAATACAAGCCCGGCCATATCGTCCAGGAGAACGCGTTCCTGAGCACGGCATCGACGGGGTCGGGCTTCAGCGGGAATGTCCGCTTCACGGTCACCGCGATCGGAAAGCGGGGAGCGTCGATCCAAAAGCTTTCGCTGCATCCGAGTGAAAACGAAGTGCTGTTCCAGGCGCGGACCTTCTTCAAGGTGAACAAGGTCGAGAAGAAGGACGGCTTCACCGAAATCCACATGGAAGAGTGGGAGGAGCACTGATGTCGACCGGACCGAAGACGCGCGCGGATGACAATTGGGGCGTCGGACAACAAGCCGACGGGTCAATCAACGTCATGACGGAGGAGCAGGCGCGCGAGGCGATGGTGCGCCGCGACGCCGAGGATGAAGCGTGGAGCAGCATGATGGACGGCGAGGATCTCGACGACATCTCCGATCTCAACGACGAGTGATCCGCAAAAGTACGGGTGCCCACAAAATGCCCCTGGACACCGATCGACGAAAGGGAAAATAATCCCTCCTGACGATGCGTCGTCCGCATAGCCGCCAAAGCGTGACGAACGGTGTTATGTCTCTCAATATGCCCCAGGAGGGGTGAAGGGTCGCCGACCGGTCCTTCACCCCTTTCCTGTTTCGGAGGTCGGAAGCGATGACATCAGAGCAGAAGAAGTGGTTAGATGAGCACCGCGCCGAGGGGTATCGTGTGATCGGGACCGCGCCAGGCGGTTACCGATTCGCCCGGAGGGGCATGCTGCATGCCGACGGGCAATTCGAGCTCCAGCTCGGCGCGCGTCGTCCCGCGGTACGAGTCGGAAGTTTCGAAGTCGGTATCCTTGAGCCGATCACGCAACAGACAATGATGAGGGGGCCTTCATGATGTTCGTCGGATGGGTTGCTGTTCCGGGTGCGTTGTTCTTGTGTGCCGGTCTCTTCGCAATGAAGGTGCCGTCGGCTCGGGCGTCGTTCGGCCCGGCAAGCCTCGCCTGCGGAGCTCTCCTGTTATGGGTGTCGATCTGCATAGTTAGCGCCGCGACGGCATTCGGGCGCGATCTCAGCGGCCGCTATGCGCAATCCAACCTGAAAGGATGGTTCGATCAGCTGCGCAGCGGAAAGGGACCGTGCTGCTCTGACGCCGACGGCTATGCAATTTCCGACCCGGATTGGTCGATGGATGGCGGCAAGTACAGAGTCCGCATTGCCGGCGAGTGGCGCGACGTGCCGCCGGATGCGGTAATCACCGAGCCGAACCGGGTCGGCAAGGCGATGGTTTGGCCCCTCTTCCTTTACGAGAACGGCCAGCCGAAAGAGTTCCGAGGAATTCAGTGCTTCATGCCCGGGGCTCAAATTTAGAAGTGATTTCAACGAAAGCATCCAAGCAAAGCTAAGGCAATGGTGAAGCAGTCGCCGACGTCGCCCGGAGCAAGTCTAGTTATCCGCGACGTCGCGCGACAGCTGCGCGACATGCGCGAGAAGTGGAACATGAGCCGCGAAGATCTCGCGGAGGTCTCGGGTGTCTGCGCTCGCACGATCTCTGAAATCGAGAGCAACAGCCGGGCGCATGAGGCGAGCATCAGGACGATCTGCAATATGGCTGATGCTATGGGGTGCGACATCGTCGTCGAACTCAAGTTCAGGGGCTGACGATGCCGAAGCGACCGAAGTCGAAAGTTCTGCGGCCTGTTCACCCGAACGCTGGGCTGCAGGCATGGTATCGGCGCCGGCTGCTCGCCCTCGTCGACGAGATGCACGATTCCTACCTCTATTGGCTCAAGGCGGCTTATGCTGCGAACCCGCCGGCGATCGCGCAGGACGAATTGCCGTCGGCGGCACTGCAGCGCGCGCTGAAGCGACTCGTCAAACGGTGGCGGAAGAACTTCGCGACGGCGGCCGACGAGCTCGCCGTCTACTTCATGACGAAGATCGAAAAGCGCTCGCGCGCGACCCTGATGAAGATCCTCCGCGATGGCGGCTGGACGGTCGAGCTCAACATCACGCCGGCGTTGCGCGACGTCATCCGGGCGTCGGTGATCGAGAACGTCGCGCTGATCAAGTCGATCCCGGAGCAGTTTCACACCCAAGTCGAAGGGCTCGTAATGCGGTCGGTCACCGCGGGCCGAGATCTCGCCCCGTTGACGAAGGCGCTGCAGAAGCAGTTCGGGGTCACGCGGCGCCGCGCCGAGCTCATTGCGCGCGATCAGAACAACAAGGCGACCGCGGCGATCACGCGGGCCCGCTATGTCGATCTCGGGCTTACCGAGGCGATCTGGCTGCACTCCGGCGGCGGGAAACAGAAGCGCCCGACGCATGTCGCGAACTCCGGAAAGCGCTTCGACGTCGTCAAGGGATGGTTTGACCCGGATCCCAAGGTGCGGCGGTTCATTCACCCGGGCGAACTGATCAACTGCCGGTGCGTCTGCCGGCCGGTCGTCAAGGGGTTCTCATGAATGAAGCTGCCATGAACATGATCGAGCAGATCAGCGAGGCGATCGGCGGCCGCAAGTATTGGGTACGGTCCCTGACCGATCCCAATTCACCGATCTGCGAACGACTCGTCGAATTTCACCTTGAGGCGACCGGCGAACTCGACGAGGACGTCCGAGGGGCGATCCTCGCCATTCTCCGGGAGCACTTGCCGACACCGCATATGTTGCGGCTGTTCCTTTCCGACGGCCGCGGGGATTATTGCGGCAAGGTCTATGCGATTCAGCAAACGGCGAAGGCGGTGTCATGAAAACTAGGGAGTTCAAGGCGCTCAAGAGCGCTTACGAAACGCCGGATGGCTGGGGGTTGTTCAGCGCCAAGACGACAATGCTTCTCGCCAAGCGGGGCTACTTCGCGGAGGCGCAGCATCCCCGTTTCGGCAAGCAATGGCGCCTGACTTCGGCCGGCCGTGAGGCCTTCGAGAAAGCTAACAGCGCCCGCGATCAGATCGCTGGACGTCCGCGCCGGGGATGATTATCCTCTAGCGTACCGCCAAGAACCGAGAATCGGATCGATGACAGCAGAGCAGGAACAGATCGAGCGGCTTCGCATCGCTCTTCAGAAGTGCGCCGGTGCGCTCATGGCAAGCGCCGACGGTCGCGCGAACATCACTTTCAACGGCGAGTTCTCGTATTTGGGTCGCATGACGGTCAACGAGATCCTCGACGAGGCCAACCAGGCGCTCGAGCTCACAAGGGGCGACCGTTGAAAGAGCGGTTTGTCTCGAAGGCCTTCGAGATCGTACCGGGGATGCCGGACTTCTATCGGGCAAGCTTCGGGAATTGCGTGTTTGTCCTGAAGGATGCGGCGGAGACATCCTTTCTGCTCTGCGAGCTCGACGACTGTGTTTTCATCCCGCCGCTCTATGACCCCGACGGCAACATCGATTCGGGCTGGGACGATCGCCTCGTCGGCTGCACCATTACGAACCCGCGGACGCAGCTGCTGCTGACCGCGGCCGAAGTCGATGCCCTCTCGGTCCCCAAGATCGAGAGGCCGTGCCGGATCAACAAGCGGGTGCCGTGTCACACCCCGCAGCGCTGCATTTTCGAATGCGCAAGACAGGAGGCGTCATGAACGACGACATCAGGGATAGGACGATCGAGATCGCCGAGGGCACCGCGAGCTATTATAGCGACCGGCTCGTTAACTGCCGGATCATCATGAAGGACGAGGCGGCAGACACCCGATTCTTTTCCTGCATCCTGGTCGATTGCATGTTCGACCCGCCTATCATCATCGATAGCCCTGAGGGGCGCCCGATGGTCAATCCGGTTTGGGACATCCGCCTGTTCGACAGCGTCGTGAATTCAGGGGGAGGACAGTTCAAGTGACCGAACAGTTCAAGATCCCCGCGCCGCTTTCTTCCGGCGCTGTCGCCGTGCTCGGGCAGCTATATGTCAACGGCCCGACATGGGACGGCAACATCACGAGCAAGCCGGGCCGCGGTGAGCTCGTTGCCGCCGGGCTAGCTTGGCACGCGCACGGCTACGCCTCGCTCACACCGGAGGGCGTCTACGTCGCGGTGAATTGGGACCGCGCGCAGCTGCGGGACCGGCACGATCAGCGATGGCTCGAAAAGTTGAGGCAGTCATGAAACCGAAACTTGCCAACCTGCAGCACGGCATCAACCTGATCCCCGAGGATCTGCATTGGCTGATCGGCAAGGGGCGCATGAACCCCGACGAGAAGCTCTACGGCTGCGTCATCCTTGACCAAGGGGGCAACACCGTCGGCGAAGGGGAAAGCGACGACCTTATGGATGCCGTCGCCGAGGCGCTCGCCGATTTGAAGCGGAGGACCGCATCATGATCCTATTGGCTGCAGCATGGCTCCTCGTCGTCCAATCTTGGACCGGACAGGACAATCGGCCGGTGCCAATCGCCCGGTATTCTACGGGCAAAAGTTGCTCGGACGCGATGATCGCAGCGACGGCGGACCGCAACCAAAGCGGGCTGCGCGTTTACGCCGCTTGCATTCCCGTCGATGAATGACCGCCCCTCGCATCTCCTGCTGCATCCCTTTCTGCACAAGAACCTCTAAGAACCCCCATAGATGGGGGGAATGGATATGCGGGCCCCATTGGAGCGCCGTTCCCAAGGAATTGAGGCAGAGGCGGGCGGCGGCGCGTCGGATGTCTAAAAAATATTCCCAGCTAGCGGAGGGAAAAACGTCCCCGAGGGTGTGGACGAAATGCGAGGCGGCGCGCACATTGGAGTGGAAGATTTGGGATCGCTGCCGGGCGGCGGCGATCGAGGCGGCGGGAGGCATTTCATGACGTCGTTCGATCCTGACATTCACGTTCCCGGCCTGTGGGGCTGCGCAAAGTGCGGCTTCACGCTGTTGCAGTCTAACCTCAATGCGAAGGACGGCAGCATCACCGCGCGCGACGAGCCGGGGGACAAGTGCCCGAATGACGGCGCGCCGCTGTGGCGGGTGACATGGCGGCAGCAAGCCGAGGAGATGGGCAGGCGCTGCGAGGAGGCGATCGAGCGGGCTGTCGCTGCAGAGGGCGACAAGGGCCGTCCGGATCCTCGGCTGCTCGGCGCCGCGCTGCTCTGGCTGCGGAACCACTACGAGTCCTCGGCGGAAACGCTGTCGCCGCTGACGGTCGCAGTGCTCGCCCGCGCCGACGAGATCATCGCCGATTGCAAAATCGACATTTCCGACTCAATCCGGCTGCGCGAGAGTTATCCGGTGCCTGAGATCGGGCACCCGGAGAAGGCGCAAGGGTGACGTCATGACGATGCTTGCGGTTGCCGGCGAGTGCATTTCGGCTGGCGAGGCGGTTTGCTCGGGCGATGGCGCGACGGTCTACCGGGCGAGCGGCCTGCGGGGGCCGACCGTATCGGTGATCGTCGGCACGGCTCTTGAGGACATCCGGGAGGGGTTCCGGGTGCAGATTTCAGATGCCGGGGAAGTCAGAGAGGATGACGCGTGAAAACGAGATGGCGCTACAAGAAAGGTCTGAAGCCGCGGCCGGGCCGAAAGCCGAGTAGGGTCTATCGACCATTGCATGAACGGCGCGGTCCGTGGCGACGATGGATGGGCGGGAGCTCGGAGAGGAAGGCGACATGAATTGGCTCGACATCATCGCTTGGATGCACGGCACCGGGCTCACAATCGTCCTAGCCGCGGCGCCAGGCGTCATCGGCTGGGCTTACAACGCACGCCGGCGGCAGCGGCTCGAGGACACCGGATGGAAGGTGATTCAGGAGGCCGATGCCTACGACCGGATGCTCGACGAGGGATCGAGCCCGCGGTCGCCGAACGGCGACGACTACAATGCGATGCACGCGATCCTCATGCAGATTGAGCAGGGGTTGCGGTGATGACGGAGCCCGAGAGGCTCGTCGGCTGTGCCATCGTCCGGGAGGGCAAGACGCATCCTAACCCGGAAGGCCTGCGCTTCGGCCCGACATCGCATTACGAGGTTCGCGCCGGGCTGCGCGATGCCGACCCTGCGCGCTCGTGCCCGACGGACATCGAAGGCTTTCTGACGAGCGCCGGTCGGTTCGTCACCCGGGAGGAAGCGATCCCGATCGGTGTCGCGGCCGGCCAACTGCACCCGCGCTGGGCCGGCGCGCGCGGCCGCAAACTCCTCTCCTCTGATCTGAATTGGTGAAGCCGATGCAGGATGCGCAGTTCTCCCCCTCTCCCGAAGCCGGCGCCGCCTATGCGGTCGCGATCGAGATGGTCGGCGGGGTGTTCGCGGTCGGCGACTGCTCGACGCGCGAGGAGTATCAGCGGATGCGCCGCATCCTCGACGGGCTGCTGCAATGGGCGGCGACCGAAGGCGGGGCGACGCGCGAGGCCTACGCATGGGGCGTGTCCAAGGTCGATGCCGATCTGCAGGCGCGGCTGCGCGTGCACGAGCATAGCCGCAACGTTCAGCGGGCGCTGCAGACGCTGCCGCGGCCGCCAAAACCGGAGGAGACCAAGGCATGAAATGGGAATATCGCGTGATCGCATGGAGCGCCGACGATGCCATCGGCGTTCCGAGGTTGTGCTTCGCAGATCGGTTGAATGAAGCGGGCGCGGAAGGCTGGGAGGTGTTCGCGGTTGTGAACGGGGGACACGGGGTCATCGCGGCCTATGCGCGCCGACCGGTGCCGGAAGTCGCGATCCCGCCGCAGCTAGAGGCTTCGCTCACCGATATGATGACCGGGCGGCTGATGCCGATGAGCGCTGTTGACGCTGAGATGGCGATGTCCCGGAAGCCGGCCGGAGAGGGCATCCTTGCCGGGGCTCTGTCCTGGCTGCTGACCCATTACGAGCGAGGGACGCAGCCGAAAGAGCCGGTGATCGAACGGATCAGGTGCGTGCTCAAAGAGCGCGGAGGCGCCCTCGCGCACGAGATCAATGATTTCCGGCGATGGTATCCGGCCGGCAAGGAACCGAGGGGATGACGAAGCGGGAGCGGCAGCAGCGCGCCGCGCACAAGGCGCGCAAGAGCAAGGGGCGGCTGCGGCATGCCGCCCGGAAGCGCGAGACAGACGTGCGCAATGCGAAATGGTTTGCGCGCGCGACCGTGCGGAGGCACCGAATATCGATGGCGGAAGCTGTTGCGATGGGGATGTTAGGACCATGACATCAGTCTTCGACGGAAGGCCGATTCGCCGCATTCAGATCGGCACAGACCCGCCGCCGGCGCGTTCTCCGGCGGAGGAGCACGCACAGAGGCTTGCCGATCGGGCGGCTACAGAGAGCCGCCTGAAGGCCGCGGAGCCTATATGGAGCACGGTGCAGCAGGCGGTCTGCGGCGGCGGGGGCGGGGGCGATCCGGTCAAGGAACCGGGCCCCGCCCTTGTCAACGCGGAGAAGCCGAGCGAGGCTTCGTTCGATTGGACCGGGCACCCGGACGATTTCTGCTACTGAGGGAGGGAAGCATGCGACTGAAGCGAAACATCAACGGTAATGGCCGCGGCAAGTACAGCCTGATTCGGAACGATCGCCTCGCCGAGCTCGACGAGGCGACACGCACCGAAGTCGAGATCCAGATCGCCGCGCTCCGCGAGCTCGGCGTCGTCACTGACGGCGAGACGGAGGGCCCCGACGAGTTCTTCGTCATCATGCTCAAGGACATCTGCGCTGCGAGCGCTCTTGTCGGTTATGCGGCTGCCGCGCGCGTTCGGTGCGACGATCCCGAATATGCCGACGACATCGAAGAGCTCGCCTCGCGCGCCGGTCACATGAGTCCGTTCTGCAAGAAGCCTGACTGAGGGGGAAGCCATGATGGACGTGTTGAATTGGGCGGCCGATCATCCGATCTTGGCCGTCCTTCTCGCGATTATTGTGTTCGGCAACATGGCGAATGTGCTCGCCGTCGTGATCCGGAGGCGCTGATGTCGATCGGAAGGATGTTGCTGCGGATCATCCCCGGGATCCTGCGGCGGATGTCGGTGCAGCTGCCGCCGCCGGGAACGGGCTGGGTTGAGCCCGACGACGAATACCGACGGCGCGTCCGCGCGCGGGCCGACGCGATCGCGATGCGCGCCCTTCTCGTGAAGGGTGAGGGGCTCGACCGGCTCGGCGTCGCCCTGAACCTGCCGCGGGGGCGCGCGATGCAGCGGCGGGCGTTCTGATGAAGAGCGCAGATCGCCCGGCTCGCCATTGCGAGGAGTGCGGGCAGCCGTTCCTGCCCGCGACCGGCAACGGCAATTCGCTGACGTGCTCGGCGGTATGCGCGATCGAGCGCAGTCAGCGGCGCGCGCGCGCCTATTACCGCACCAAAAGCGAGCGTAAACGGCAGGAGGTCGCCGGTGGGCCGGAAGCCTAAGCCGGCACCGGAGCCGATCGAGCCACCGAAGAAGCCGCCGCCGTTCATCGAATGGCCTGGCGGGACGCCCCGGCTGTGCGGCAACTGCGATCATTTCGAAGTGCCGCCGGCCGCCGGCAAGAAGGGCGGCTGTCACAACCTGATCTCGGGGACGATGTTCGTCCGTGCTGTGGACAAGGCATGCCCGAACGGGTTCTATCCGGACGTTGATAGATTCCCGCTGCACGTCCGCATGGGGATCGTTCCTGCCGCCAAGGAGTGACCGACAATGCCCGAATGGTGCGGAAGTTCTCTAGCTCACAAAGGCTGCAAATATGCTGGCGACCGCGTCGGCGAGCGGCCGACATGCGCGGCTCCGGACATCAAGCGCGCTGCATGCTGCTATTGGTCGTCAAACGCCGCGTTTATAGACTTCCGGAACGATCAGATCAGGAAGATCTGCGATAGCGTCTATGGAAGGCCGATCGCCAAATTTTCCGACGAGATCGGGTGCTGACGTGTACCCGACTGCCGACGAGGCCGCGCGAATCATCATCGCAGCATTTCGCATGACGCAGGCGAATCCGCTCGACGTCGCTGCGCGGCTACCGCGCGGGCAGGCAAACCGGCATCAGCGCGCGATCACGGAGGGGCGCGGGTATGCGGCGCTTGCGATACGCAAGCTGTTTCCGAACCTGTCGTCGAAGTCGATTGCCCGCATGATCGGCCTGCCGGATGACGCCGGCTTCGTGATCAAGTCCTACCAGCATTGGCAGGCGGGCACGCTGCGATGGTACGACGAGGTCGACTTTCGCCGCATCCTGAAGAACTGCGGCGTCGGCGCGCGCGCGGCGGTGCAGATCGTCAGGGATGAAACCGCGCAAGCACCGGAGCCGCCGCGCCGTGCCGCGCCGCCGGTGACCCCGCCTGCGCAAGGCGCACGGCCGCCCGAGTTCGGTGCCAAGAAGCGACTCGAGGACGAATTGCGCGAGGCGGTGCAGAACACCGCGCGGATGCAGCAGGAGGAGCCCCGCCGATGACGACATTCATGCTTCTGCTCGTTGTTGTGTGGCTCGCCTATCGGCGCTCACGCGATCGCCGCCGCCGTCTGCAACGCGAACTGCGCAGCCGCTTGCGGGGCTTCTGATGGCGAAGGACAAGCCCTTCCCTACCGAGGCAGCGCTCTGCGCCGAGTTCATCGATTGGGTCGATCCGAAGGTCTGGACGGTCTACCCTGAGACGGAGGGGTGGGACATCCTGCTCGTACGACGAGAGGACGGGTTTCAGATCGGGATCGAGGCGAAGCTGCGGCTGAACGCCGAGGTCATCACCCAAGCGATCGATCAGTACGGGGCACACCAGGCCGCGGCGCCCGGTCCAGATTGCCGGGCCGTGCTTGTGCCGAGCTCGAGCGGCTTCGCGACGATCTGTGCTTATCTCGGCGTCGTGATCCTGCAACCGAGTTATCGGAGCATGGTGCGTGCCCGCAAGGGCCGATGGGAGTTCGTGCCGCACCTTCCCGAACTGAGGGGGCATTGGTCCGGCGATCGAGAATGGCCGGAATGGTGCCCGACGACGCGGCATCAGCTTCCCGCCTATGTCCCGGACGTCACGGCGGGCGCGCCGGCGCCGGTGCAGCTGACCGAATGGAAGATCAAGGCGATCAAGCTTGCGATCATCGTCGAGCGCCGGGGCTTCGCTATGCGCGCCGACTTCAAGCACCTCAACCTCGATCATCGCCGATGGATCGACGGGCATTGGCTCGTCGCGACTCCTTCGGGGCTGATTCCCGGCGGCCGCTATCCGGATCTCAAAGCGCAGCACCCTCGCAATTACGAGGAGATCGCGGCCGACTTCCAGGCATGGGCGCCGAAGGATGCGGACAGGTTGCTATGAATGATCTTCTTCTGATCGAAGCTCTTCGGATTAGGTCTGGAGACCTACTTACTATCGCAGCCGCCAACGCAATTAAGCGACTTCGCCCCCGGGGGCGCGCGCGGCATCCTGTAGCCTCGCGGGCGCGCCAACACATGACGGCTGAACAGCGCACCGAAGCGATTCGGGCATATGTCGCCGGCGAGCTGGTCAAGACGATTGCCGCCCGCTATGACCGACATCCCGGCATTATTCAGCGGCTCGTAAAGCGCGCCGGCGCGCAGCGCGGTCACAGGAATTGCCTTCATGATCGGATACGCGAGCCGAACCGGGACGCGACGCAATCTGCAGGGTCTCGCGGCAGCCGGGTGGCGGATCCTCGTCTCGGCGAAGGGTGTTCTCCGGACTGAAGGCTTTCCGTATGCGCTCGACAACGGCGCATGGTGGTCGTTCGTCAACGGCCAGCCGTTCGATGAGACCGCGTTTGCCCGGGCCTATGAGCTCCTCGGCGCCGACGCTGACTTTGTCGTGCTGCCTGACATCGTCGCCGGCGGGGTGCGATCGCTCGAATTCTCGTTGCGGTGGCTGCAGCGCCTCGGCCGCGGTCCCCTGTTCCTGCTTGCCGTGCAGGACGGCATGACGCGCGAGATGATCAAACCGCTGATCGGCGCCGGGCTCGGCATCTTTGTCGGCGGATCGACAGAATGGAAGATCGACACAATGAAGGATTGGGGCGATCTCGCCCGGGAGAGCGGAGCGTGGTGCCATGTCGGGCGGGTGAACAGCGCTCGGCGCATCCGAATTTGTCATGCTGCGGGGGTGACGAGTTTTGATGGATCAGGTCCGTCTCGTTTTTCTGCTGTCCTGCCCGGACTTGATCACGCGCGGAGGCAGCCGGATTTGTTCGGCTGCATCGATGGGGGATAAGTCTCCCCTTTCCTTTGCCACACCGCGCGCTATGTTGGGCGCGTGCATCGGGTAGGCGCACGCGGCGGGGGCATGGTTCGGGCTGGGGGAGGTCATGCCCCTCGGCTAGGGGTTCGAATCCCCTCCCCCGACGCATTCCGCCAAATCAGGAGAACGTCGAAAATGACTTTGGACGTGATGACGGGGTGGGTGATCATTGCGGCGATCGCGGCGTTCGTTGTGATCTACGGGATCTGTGCGGCCGCGCGCGGCGCCGCCGCTGAACGCCGAATTAAGCATGAGGAATTCAGGGCGCGGCTTCCCCTTGAGCATCAGGAGCGGCTTTCGAGCATCTCGGCGAATCGGGATGTCGAGATGGCGAAGTCGCTGAAGGCGGAGCCGAAGCCCATGATCATGATCGAGGGTAAGGGCGAATAGGCGGCGCGCAGCCGTCCTGGGCGGGGATGGCAGAATGGTTATGCACCGGCCTTCCAAGCCGGCCATGTAGGGTTCGATTCCCTCTCCCCGCTCCATTGCACGGTAGCTCAGTCGGTAGAGCAGGGCGCTGTTAACGCCAAGGTCGCAGGTTCGAACCCTGCCCGTGCAGCCATTCCCTTTTGACGTTCCCGTGATTTGCGTGGTATTGCACGCAACCATGAGTGCAAAACTCCAACCTCTTACGGCCGGAACGGTCCCTCGGATTTCCGAGATGGGGCCGTTTCAGTTTTGGGCGCGCGAATTGATCGCCGCGACCGATGAGGACCGCACCGCCGCAGAGCAGGGGACGCTATCGCCCCAGCGGAGCGAGGAGCTCGCCGCAGCCGGGATCGCCGCGCGCGAGCGTCTCGCCGAGATGACGGTCCCCGGCTATCAGGAATGGATGACGCACCGGAGGGCCTGCAATTGACCCGCTTCGATCGTCTGGCGCTCGACAAGAACTCCGTCCGGTCGTTCGACGTCGACGGGCGGATGCGGGTGAAGGTCGCCAACATCTCGAAGGCGAACATCTGCCCGTACCGAGGGGACGAAATTCCCGGCTGGGAAGAGCTCGGGCTCGACCCGAAGCGCATCTATCAGATGTTTCGCGCGCCGGAGGAGCTCAAGGCGGGCGCTCCGACGTTCAACGGGATCCAACTGCTGAAGAAGCATGTCCCGGTCGATGCCGACGATCATCAGATGTACGACATCGTCGGATGCACCGGGACAGAAGCGAACTTCGACGGAACGTACCTGACGAACTCGCTTTCGGTTTGGACGAAAGAGGGCATCGATCTTATCGAGTCCGGCGATCAGTGCGAATTGTCCTGCGGCTATCATTACGTGCCGGACATGACACCGGGAAATTTCGGTGGTATGCACTACGACGGCGTGATGAGGAACATTGAGGGCAATCATGTCGCCCTCGTCGAAGAAGGACGGGCCGGACCCGATGTCGTCGTCGGCGACTCCGCCCTGATCAAGAGGGAAGACGAGATGTCGAAGCCGACCCGCCTGCAGTATTCGCTCCTGATGCGCACCGCCGCGGCGATCAATCCGCTGCTCGCGACCGACGCGAAGGTCAATTACGCCCCGCTGTTCAAGGGCGTGACGACCAAGAACTTCAAGGAGCGCAAGCCCGCGCTGCTCACCGGCATCAAGACGGCGATCGCAGGCAAGACGATCGCGAAAGACGCCTCCGTCGAACATCTGGCGCACATGCTCGATCAGTTCGAGGCGGCGCCGGCGCTAGCCGACAAGAGCATGGACGAGTCGGTTTCCGGTCCGCAGCACCGCGCCATGGAAGCGGCCGCGCAGGGACAATCGACCCTCGGCATCCCGGAGAACGTCGGCGAGGAGTTCGCCGAGGCGGACAAGGGCAAGACGTTCGGCGACAGCCTGCGCGCCTGGGCCAAGGACAAGGGCTTCGAGCTCGCCGACGAGGACTACGCGGCCCTCGACGAGATGCACAAGTCCTGCCGCGACGAGAAGATGCCCGACGCCGAGGACGAAGATCCCGACAAGAAGAAGGAAGAGGAAGAGGGCGCGGCCGACGGCGACGACGGCGAGGCGGAGGACGAAGCCGAGGGCGAGAAGAAGGACGACGACGAGGACGACGGCAAGAAGAAGCCGGCGGCCAAGGACAAGCAAGCCAAAGACAAGGGCAAAGGCGCTATGGACAAGAAGGTCATCACCCAAGACGAAGTGAACCGCGCCATCGCCGCCGAGCGTGCGCGCAGCCGCGAAGCCGTCGAAGCCCGCGCCTTTGTGCGGCCGTACGTCGGCGACGTCTCCCTCGCGCTCGACAGCGCCGAGGACATCTATCGTGCGACGGCCAAGGCGCTCCGGATCGAGGACGCCGAGACGGTGCACGCCTCCGCGCTGAAGTCCCTGATCAAGGTGACCGGCGAAGCCCGCAAAAAGGCGATGGCGTCCGACAGTTCGTCGTTCTTCTCGGCCGGGCCGAACCTCGCGCAGGACGCCGCGGCGAGCGACACCTTCACCAAGATGTTCCCGGGGGCATCGCGCATCGGCGCGGTGTAATCGGGCGGCGTTTCACCCACAGCGGACCTTCAGGAGCAAGAGGCAATGGCCCAGGGCTATCAAACTCAGGTTTACAACCAGCCGGCCCAGGCCGTCGCCGGCGACCGAGCGTCACAGAACCCGATCGCGACCTTCGATGCCGGTCCCGGCGGCCTTGTCGCTGACGCTTCGGGCGTGACGGTCGGCTACTTCGCGTGGGTGACCCCGCCGACCGATCCGAACGGACAGGGCTCGTATGCGACGCAGGTGAACGGTGCCGGCTCCGTTGCCGGCTTCCTCTACAACGCGACGCAGGCGCTCAACACCGTCTTCCTGTCGGATGCCGGCATGGTCATCCCGGCCGGCCTGCCCGTCGGTCTCGCGACGCAGGGCGACTTTTGGGTGATCAACAGCGGCGCCTCCGAGGCTATCCCGGGGCAGAAGGCCTATGCGCAGTTCGGCACCGGTGCGGTGTCGTTCGCTGCATCCGGCGCGCCGTCGACGACTTCGACCGCGACCGGCTCGACGATCGCTGCCTCGACGTTCTCCGTCACCGGTTCGATCCAGAACGACATCCTCACGGTGTCCGCGGTCGGCTCCGGAACGGTCGTGAAGGGCGCGACGATCTCGGGCACCGGCATCACGACCGGCACCAAGATCTCGTCGCAGCTGTCCGGTACGCCCGGCGGCGTCGGCGTCTACTTGCTGTCGATCAGCCAGCAGAAGACGGTTGCCTCGACGACCGTGTCCGGCACCTATGGCACGATGACGGTCGGCACGATGACGGTCGGCACGACCTTCCAGGTCGGACAGACGCTCGTTGCAAGCGGCTCGGTTGTCGCCGGAACGAACGTCACGCAGCTGCTGACCGGCAGCGGCGGCAACGCCTCGACGTTCGCGGTCGACAACAACACGGTTGTCGGTTCGCAGTCGATCAGCGCGGTCGGCAACGTCGAGACGAAATGGATCGCGATGAGCGCCGGGCAGCCGGGGCAGCTGGTCAAGATCTCGAGCTGGCCGCTCGGCTAAGGCCGAGTTGCCGGCGGGGTAACGGGTAAGGCGCTCAAAAGCACACGGAGAAAGCTAGTTATGGAGCCGATCAGCATCACGAGCGTCGAACAGGGCCGCTCGTTGTTCCAAGCCCACAAGGGCATGCTCGCCCAAAAGGGCGTTCACTTGCCCTTCAATATGCAGCGCTATCTCACCGACGGGGAGAAGGCGTCAGGCGTCCTCGCGATGGATGGCCTGGCCCTCGACGCGTCGCCGATCGCTGCGATGGGTGCAGTGCCGGGCCCGCTCTCAAGCGACCCGAACGCAGCCCTCCCCTGGATGCTGACGGCGGCGATCGACCCGGAAATCATCCGGGTGATCTTCTCTCCGCTCGACTTCCCGGAGATCCTCGGCGAGCGCAAGGCGGGTGACTGGACCGATCAGACCCGGTTCTTCCCGCTCGTCGAGTCGACCGGCGAGGTGTCGAGCTACGACGACTTCGTCAACAACGGCCGGGCCGGAGCGAACTTCAACTACCCGCAACTCCAGTCCTATCTGTTCCAAACGATCTTGAGCTACGGCGAGTTGCAGATCGCGCGCGCCGGCCTCGCCAAGATCAATTGGGTCAGCGAGCTCGGCGTTGCGGCGGCGGACCTTCTGAACCGGTTTCAGAACCTGTCCTATGGGTTCGGCGTCCTCGGCCTGCAGTGCTACGGCATCATCAACAGCCCGTTCATCTCGGCGGCTCTGACGCCGGCGACGAAGGCATGGGGCGGTACCGGTTGGTTCAACAACGGCGCGCCGGCGGCAACCGCGAACGAGGTCTACAACGACATCGTCGCCATGGTCTCGCAGCTGATCTCGCAGACGAACGGTGCCCTCGACATCAAGTCGCCGATGACGCTCGCGATGTCGCCGACCTCTGAATTGGCGATGACCTTCGCGAACAGCTTCGGCGTCTATGTCGAAGCGCTGCTGAAGAAGGGCTTCCCGAACCTCAAGATCAAGACGGCGCCGCAGTACGGCCAGCAGAGCACGACGAACCCGCAGGGTTACTCGGCGGCCGGCAACGTGCTGCAGCTGATCCCGGACAAGATCCAGGGGCAGACGGTCGCTTACTGCGCCTATAACGAGAAGCTCCGCACTCACAAGATCGTGCCGGATCTCTCGTCTTGGAAGCAGAAGCAGACTTCGGGCACCTGGGGCACCGTGATCCGCATGCCCGTCGGCATCGTCACGATGATCGGCGTCTGATTACGAGGGGCCTGCTGCTCTATCGCAGGCAATGACGGTGATGCCCGGGTTCGTCCCGGGCATCATTGTTTGAGGGGGTGGCTGATCAGCCCCCTTGATAGGCGCCGCGTTTGCGTCCACATTCCGCCCGACGCAGAGTCCAAACACGAGGAGAACCTGATGCCCCGCAAGAGCGCCCGGCAAATGCAGCTTGAAGCCGAGAACGCCGAGCTCCGCCGCCAGATCGAGGCCAATCGATCCGAACTCGGCGCGCCCGGTATCCGCGAGATCGAGAAGAAGGCAAAGTCGTCCGGAATGGTGACGGTCGCCTGCAAAATCCCCATGGGGCTGAAACTGCAGCTGCAGCACAAGCAACCGATCAAGATTCCGAGCGGCCGCGGCGGCGAGTACATCGTCGACGAGCAGTATGTCTTCGGCGGGAAGGAGTACTACGTATTCGGCCCAAGCATGCCGGCGATGGGCGGCGTCCCGAGCGGCTATCTTCTGCCGCAGAAGCTCGAGGGCGGCTTCGCGCTGACCCCGAACATCCCGGCGGCGTTTTGGGAGCAATGGCTCGAGCAGAACAGGCTGGCCGACTTCGTCACGAGCAAGATGATCTTTGCCTATGACGATTCGAGCGCGGTCGACGCTGCCCAGGAGCATGCCGAGCTCAAGTCCGGACTCGAGCCGATCTCGCCGGAGGTCGATGCCAAGGGCCGGCTGAAGGATCGCCGCGTACCGAAGCCGTTGAACGGCGCCGTCGGACGTGTTTCCTATGACGAGGAGCGCGCCGCGCAGCAGAAGGGCGCTGCCGCGGACGCCTAATCCAACCGGCGGAGAGCAGAGATGACGACAACCCCTCCCGTGACGTTCGACTTCGCAACATGGGTGGGGTTGTTCCCCGAGTTCTCGGCGCTGACGACCGGGCAGGGGGCCGCGTATTTCACGCGCGCGACGGCGACGATCATCGCGAATTCGGTGTCGAATCCGATCTATGGCGACGGCAACCTCGCATATCTGATCTATCTGGCGACCTCGCACGTCGCCTGGCTGAACTGCCCGAAGGACGCCGGCGGCAATCCCGCGGCTACCGGGGCTGCGGCATCCCCGCTCGTCGGGCGCGTCAGCAGCGCATCGGAGGGCTCGGTATCGGTGTCGACGGAATGGTCGTTCAACGATCCGTCAGCGCAGGCTGCTTACCTAGCGCAAACCAAGTACGGCGCGGAGTACCTAGCCGCCACCGCGCAATACCGGACTGCCCGCTACATTGCCCGCCCGACGATTGTGTTCGGGGGGCGATTCGGCGGGTATAGGAGAGGCGGCCTACCATGAGGAGAAAGTCACGATGGACGTTGAAGCCGTGAAGAACATGACCGGAGCCGATCTCGACAAGATCGGCGACGCACTGACCCCGCCGCTTGTCCGCGTCTCCGTCGCGCACGGGCACGCTTTCGACGAGGACGACGACAGCTACCGCCGCCGCCTGCTCGCGCATGAGATCGGCCCGGAGGCCGCCGGCGCGATGTCGCAGCCGATGAGGATCGTCGACGACAAGGTCGAGAAGGATGCCGGAGCCGCCGAGACTGATGCTGCAGCTGTGGCCGCCAAGGCTAAGGCGGGTGCGGATAAGAAGCCCGCAGCCGACGACAAGGGCGATGGCGGCAAGCCCGATGAAGGCAAGGGCGCCGACGACAAGGCCAAGTAGCGAGCAACTCTTACGATCCGTGCCGCCGGAATGGTTCGACATTCAGGCGGCGCGGATCCTAGTCATGATCGGAGCGATGCGGATGCCGGAATTCGGGGGGAAGAAGTTCGCAACGAACTTCAAGTTCATGATTGAGCAGACGCTCGCGAAGGCCGCAGCGGACAGCGGCCGCATCGTCCAGCAGGCGGCCGACGAGCTCGCCGACGAGATGCGCAACCAAGCCAAGGGCGCGGCGCGGGTGATCCGCGCGGAAGCGCGGGCGGTGCGCGATGCCTTCGACCCGTACACCGGCAACAACCCGACGGAGGAGATCGACGAGGAGAAGCCGGCCGAGCCGCCGCCTCCCGTCGCAGAACCGCCGGCAGAGCCTCCTGCCGAGCCTCCGGCGCAGGAGCCGCCTGCGGCAGAGCCCGCAGCCGAGGAGCATCCTGAACCGCCGGCGGCGCCCGCAAACCCTACGCAGTGACGACCGCGGGGGCGCCTGTTGCGCACCGCGGACAGATCAGCGTGAGATCTCGGCGCCCGGTCGCCGTGAGGAGGTGAAATGGCGGTAGTCAGCGGTGGCGACAAGCTGAAGGCGGCGCTCGAAGCGATCGCACGCAAGGTCGACAAGCCGGCAACCCTCCGCGTCGGCTTCCTCGAAAAGGCGACCTATCCCGACGGCAAGCCCGTCGCCATGATCGCGGCGATCCAGGAGTACGGCGCGCCGCGCGCCGGCATCCCGCCGCGGCCGTTCTTCCGCACCATGATTGCGCAGAAGTCCGGGGAATGGCCGAAGGCGATCGCGGATCTCCTCGAGGCCAACGACTACGACATCGAAAAGGTGCTCCAGATCGCCGGCGCCGCCATCGTCGGGCAGCTGCGGCAGTCGATCATCGACACCAACGAGCCGCCGCTGTCGCAGGTGACGCTGATGATCCGGAAGATGAAGAGCGAGGGCGCGGTGATCACGAAGGCAAGCCTCGCCATCGCGAGGGCGCGTCTCGCCTCCGGCGAATCAGTCGGTGGCGTCCCGACAAAGCCCCTCGTCGAGACCGGACACCTCCTCAATTCTGTCGACTTCGAGGTGAAGACTTGAGGGGCTAGCCGCTGTATGGTGCGGCCGCGCTCTCTCAGCGGAGAGAAAACCCGTGTGGAGAATAATCGCCGAGCCGTTCCGGTTACTGAAACGGATCACCAATCAACAGGATCGAATTATGGCCGAAATCAAGGACATCAAGGACGTTCTCGACGGCGTCGCTTCCGACGTCGATGTCGTGAAGGCGGGAATCGACTCGCTGAACAGCAAGATCGAGTCGCTGAACGCTTCTCTGTCGAGCTCCGGCGCTCTGTCGGCGGAGGACGCCGCGCTGATGAACGATACGCTCACCGAGGCGAAGGGGATCAAGGGGAAGCTAGACGCGATGGCTGCGGCCTTCGCTTCGCCGGCCGCTGCTCCGGCCGCCGCAGCGCCCGACGCTCCGGCTGCGGAGGCTCCGCCATCCGGATCCTGACCCTCGACGAACCAATCGTGCTTTTGAAGGGCCGCTTCGACAAGCGGCCCTTTTTCGTGGTACGGAGGGATCAGCCGAAACCCGCCGGCATAAGCGGAGCGAAAGGAGCCTTGTGCTATGGGACTCAAGCAACAGATTTCTCTATGGTCGCCGACGCTCGGGGACATCCTGTTCGGCTCGGCCCAGGCCGCCGCGATCGGGACGTCATTCGGCAATGGCGCGGCAACGGCGGGGGCCAACGCGCAGAACTCGCTGCAGATGGGCACCTCGGGCGACATCAACGTCCAGGTCTCCTCGGCCGGCGTTCAGCCTGGCGCTACCGGCGCGGACAAGGTTCTCGCGGTCTACTCGCTTCCGGCAAACGCGTTCGACATCGCCGGCCGAGGCATCGACGTTCAGGCGCAGGGATCGTTCGGCGCAACCGCGAACAACAAGCGGATCAAGATCATCTTCGCGCCGTCGGCGGCCGTTGTCGGCCAGACGGTGACCGGCGGAACGACGATCGCCGATACCGGTACCGTCGCAACGAACGGCGGCGGCTGGTCGATCATGGCGAGCGTCTTCAAGTACGGTGCCGCGGGATCAAACACGCAAATCTGTCTGCATCAGCAGGCGCAGGTAGGCGCTGCTGTTTCCGCCCTGCTCGCCCCGAGCCTGACGACGGTTGCGGAAAATGCTCCGATCCTGATCGCGATCACCGGCAACGCGACGACCGCGGCGTCCGACATCGTGTTCAACTTCCTGCAGATCACCGCGCTGAACTGACGTCGGCGAGGGGGCGACGATGAACCTGCATTCGATCGTCGCCCCGCTCGTCGGGGCGATCAATCCGCCGCAGCTTGTGACGGTTCAGCAGTCGATCGGGAACACGACGGCTGCGGACGGAACGCCGGTGCCGGCTTACGCGACCCCGGGCGCGATCACGGCGTCGATCGCCGGAACGGTCCTGACGGTCTCTGCAATCGCTAGCGGGCTCCTGCAGCCAGGACAAACGCTGTCCGACGCAGGAAACACCGTCCTCCCGGGGACGCTTATCACCGGCCAGCTGACGGGCCCCAATGGGGGTGCCGGCACCTATTCGATCTCCCGGGATCAGAACGTCGCGTCCGAGACGATGTCGACGACGCTGCAGTTCTCCGCGCAGGTGCAGCCGGTGTCCGGCGACGATCTGCGGCACATGGACTCGCTGAACATCCAAGGGCAGCACAAGGCCATGTATTTCAGCGGCGCGCTGCTGCCGGCCGTGCGCGTCGCGTTGGTCGGCGGGGATCTCGTGACCTTGCCCGACGGCTCGGTATGGCTCGTCACGCAAAGCGCCGAGCCGTTTGCCGATACCGCGGGGTGGTCTAAGGTGATCATCACGCTTCAAAACGGGTCGTGAGGGGAGAAGTTCAAGATGACGAAGTTCAAGGCGCTCTTTTCGCTCGCGGTCGCTGCGCTGCTCTGCTCGGCGCCGGCGCGCGCCGACATGATCCCGGGTGTCGCCGTGACGCCGGTCGGGTATTGCCAGATCGCGGCCGCGACGCTCGCCGCGGCGACGCCGCTATCGTCCTGCTCCGGCGGCATCCCGGCAGGCGCGAACCTCGCGCTACTGCAGGCGGAGACGCAGAACATCCGGTGGCGCGACGACGGCACGGCGCCGACGACGACCGTTGGCATGATCCTGATTCAGGGCGCGCATCAGCCGACGCTCTACGCCGGGACGCTGTCGAAGCTGCAGTTCATTGATGCGACCGCCGGCGGCATCCTGAACGTGACCTTCTATCGCGCCGCAGCGCCGTAGGGCTCCGAGATGCCGCTACCCGCCTCGATCTCGCCGACGCAATCGAACGCCCTCGAGGCGTTGCGCTCCGTGCTGCTGTCCTGGCTGCCGGGCACGGTCGGACAAGATCCCGCGGTGTTTCAGGGGCGAATCACCGGCAACATCTTGACCGTCACTGCCCTTCCCGGGCTGCCGGCCGGCGGCATCCAAGGATCGATCGCGATGAACAGCCCGGTGCTCGGCGCGGCGCCGGGCACATTCATCATCTCCCAGCTGACCGGCACCGCGGGGGGCGTCGGGACGTATCAGGTAACAGGAAGCCCGCAACAGGTGACGAACGCCCGGACCATGGCAACGGGCGTCTCCGTTGTTGCCGGCCAAGCGAACCGGGTGCCGGAGCCGAACAATCCGTGGTTCGTCGTCATGACGCCGATCCTGACGAAGCGGCTGTCGACGAATCTCGTCACCTCCGGCGACGTCAAGTTCACGGGATCGATCGCCGGCACGACGCTCACGGTGTCCGCTGTCGGCCATGGTGTGATCGATGCCGGCTCGCAGCTGTTCGGCGTCAACGTCGTGTCCCCGACGCAGATCCTGCGGCAGCTGACTGGCGCCGCGGGCGGCCCCGGGACGTATCAGATTTCGACGACGCAGACGCTGTCGTCGCAGACGCTGTCGGCCGGCCGGAAAAAGCTGCAGCTGAACATCCAGGAGAATATCCAACTCGATTTTCACGCGCCGGATTACACGTCAGGGGATTTCGCGCATACCGTGTCCGCCCTGATGCGCGATGAATACGGGACGGCGGCATTCAAGGCGCTGCCGGCGCCTCAGAATCAGGTGACCCCGCTGTTCGCGGACGATCCGCATCAGATGCCGATGACGAATGCGGAAATTCAGTACGAAAACAGGTTCGTTCTCGACTGCAATCTGCAGGTCAACGAGATCGTCGTCGTTCCGCAGGAGTACGCCGACGCGGTCGTCGTCGGGCTGATCGAGGTCGATTCGCACTATCCGCCGCACTGATCGCGCGCCGTTGTGGACATCCGGGTTTCATGGCATAAGCGGGGCTGTCGATTAGCTCCGCGAAACCAAGGAGAAGCCGCGCGATGGCTACCATTCCCGCAAGAGACATCGTTTCGGTAAACCCGGGCGTATTGCCGGCCGGCGGCTCCGCCCTCGATATGATCGGGCTTTTCCTGACGTCGAACACCCGGGCCCCGATCGGCCAGGTGCTAGCCTTTGCCAGTCAGGCGGATGTCGCAACCTACTTCGGCGCCTCGGCGCTCGAGGCCTCGCTCGCGACGATCTATTTCAACGGCTTCGACAATTCGCACAAGAAGCCGGGCTCGCTGCTCTTCGCGCAGTACAATCAGGGCTCCGTCTCGGCGTTCCTCCGCAGCGGGTCGGTCGCGGGCCTGTCGCTCGCGCAGCTGCAGGCGATCAACGGCACGCTGAACATCACGATCGACGGCTATCCCCGCTCGATCGCGGCGCTCAACCTGTCCGCGGCGACGAGTTTCTCGGCAGCGGCCGGTCTGATCCAGACCGCGCTGAACGCCGGCGGCGCCAATCCGACCGTCGCATCCGTCACCGGTGCGGTCACGGCCGGAACCTTCACCATCACGGGATCGATCGCCGGCAACCTCCTGACGGTCTCGGCCGTCGGTTCGGGCACGGTTGTCGCCGGCGGCACGATCACCGGCACCGGTGTCGCGGCGAACACGATCGTCACCGGTCAGATCTCCGGCACGACCGGCGGCGTCGGCGTCTACACGGTCAACAACAACCAAGTCGCAGGGTCGACGTCGCTGTCCGGCACGTACGGCATCCTGACGGTGACCGTCGTCGGCTCCGGAACGCTGTCGGTCGGCCAGACGGTTTCGGGCGGCACGATCGCGGCCGGAACGCAGATCACGCAACTCGGCACCGGCACCGGCGGCCTCGGCACCTATTTCCTGAGCACGAACACGACTTCGGTCTCGGGCGCCGTTACCGCGGTCGGCACCTCCGCGACCGTGACGTACGACTCGGTTTCCGGCGGCTTCATTGTCACCTCGGGCGTTCTGATCGGCCCGTCCTCGTCGATCGCGTACGCGACCGGAACGACGGCTGATCCGCTGAACATGCGGCAAGCCGACGGCGCGGTGATCTCGCAGGGCTCCGCCGGGCAGACGCCGAGCGCGTTCATGAATTCGGTCGTCGCGGTCACCCAAAATTAGACGACCTTCATGTCGCTGTTCGACCCCGACTACGGGACCGGCAACGTGCAAAAGCAGGCGTTCGCTGCATGGGTGAACGGGACGAACAACGGCTATATGTACGTCGGGTGGGACACCGACATCACCGCGACGAACACGTTGCCGGCGAGCTCGAGCCTCGGCCAGATCCTCGCGTCGAACAATTCGTCGGGCACCTATATCCATTGGGCGCCGGACTCGACGCAGGGTCCGATCAAGGCGGCCTTCATCTGCGGCGCGACCGCCTCGATCGACTTCACGCAACGGAACGGGCGCATCACCTTCGCGTTCCGCTCTCAGACCGGGCTCTTCGCGGACGTCACCAACCAGACGATCGCGCACAATCTCGGCGGCGATCCGCAGTCGATCGGTTCGCGCGGCAACTACTATAATTTCTACGGCGCGTATGCGACGCGGAACGATCAGTTCGTCTTCGAGAACCGCGGCTTCGTCTCGGGGCCGTTCCTGTGGGCGGACAGCTACGTCAATCAGATTTGGCTGAACAACGCCCTGCAGCTGGCGCTGATGCAGCTGCTGACGACCGTCTACTCGATCCCCTACAACACGCAGGGATACGCGCTGATCGAGGCGGCCTGTCTCGATCCGATCAATGCCGCGCTCAACTTCGGCGCGATCCGGGCCGGGATCACGCTGTCGGCGTCTCAGATCGCAGAGGTCAACGCGGATGCCGGCATTGACATCGCGACTACGATCTCGGCGCGCGGCTGGTATCTGCAGGTGCTCGACGCGCAGCCGCAGGTTCGGGCCGCCCGCGCGTCGCCGCCGTGCACCCTCTGGTACACCGACGGTCAGTCGGTGCAGGCGATCAACCTCGCGAGCATCGAAATCCAATAACGGCGCCGGCGCGCGCAGGAGGACATGAACTATGGCTTCGATCACTTCCGCGAACGCTGTGATCATGCTGGCGGTGCCGGGCGTCTTCAACGCGCCGACGCCGCTGCAGCAGTTCTCAGCCGAGGACATCTTCACCAACGACGCGATCCAAGCGGCGGAAACCGCGATGGGTGTCGACGGCTTCCTCGCCGCCGGCTTCGTGTTCAACCCGGTGACATGGTCGGTGTCGCTGATGGCGGACTCGCCGTCGAACGACTTCTTCGATCAGTGGTATCAGGCGAACCGAAAGGCGGTCGACGTCTACCGCTGCAACGGCTCCGTCTGGCTGCCGAGCCTCGGCAAGAAGTACGACATGCAGAGGGGCGCGCTCACGACCTACCGGGTGATGCCGGATGCCGCCAAGACGCTGCGGTCCCGGACCTTCGGCATCATCTGGCAAGCCGTCTCTCCGGCCGTTCTCGGCTAACCTGATCCCGTATCCGCCAAGGAGGTAAGACATGCGAAAGACTGAGATCTTCGTCGTCCCGAAAGAGGCCGGCAACCGTGACAGCGGCAAGCGCTTCCTGATCACAGAGATGCCGGCCATGAAGGCGGAGCGCTGGGCAATGCGGGCGCTGCTAGCCATCTCCCGTTCAGGCGTCGACATCGGCGTGCACAAGAACGCGGGCTTCGCCGGCATCGCGATCGCCGGCCTGAAGGCGCTCGAAAACCTCAACTTCGAGGAGGCGCGGCCGCTGCTCGACGAGATGCTCGAGTGCGTTCAGGTGATGCCTGACCCGAAGAATCCGGAGGTTGTTCGCCCGCTCATGCTCAATGAGATGGAAGGCGACGACTTCGAGGAGGTCGCGACGATCCTGAAGATTCGGGAGCGGATTTTCATGTTGCACGCTGCTTTTTTTTTGAAAGAGAAGCAGTCGAAGAAAGGCTGAACGCCGGCCTTGAGGATGACATCCCGGGGCTCGTCGATTACGAGAACGTCCCCGGCGTGATCGGGGCTGTCATCTCTGCCGGGCGGGCGACGCTGCACGAGTGCGAGACCGTCTATTCCATCGGGGATGTCTATCTTATGATGGAAATCGTCTCGGTCGATGCCCACAACAAGAAGCTCGCCGAGGAGTTCTATAGGCAAAAGAGCGAGAGAAGATAGGGGCCCGGTTTATGGCGACGATCATCGACAGCCTTGTCGTCGAACTTGGTCTTGATGCCTCGAAATTCGAGAAGGGGCAGCGCCAGGCCGTCGAGAGCCTGCGCAAGTTCGAGAAGGACGCGACCAAGCACACTGGCAACGCGCTCGAAGGCTTCGACAAGCTTTCCGCTTCATTCAAAGAGCTACAGGGCCGGCTGCTCGCGATTGGCGCGCTGATCGCGGCCGGCCTCGGCTTCAACCGGCTGATGCAGGACGCGACGAAGCTGAACTCCGAGCTCGGCTATATGTCGAAGCAGATCGGGGTTTCCGCGCAGGAATTCTCGAAGTGGCAGCTTGCCGGCGCGACCGTCGGCGCGACCGCTCAAGACATCGCCTCAAGCTTTTCTGTGATTCAGAAGAGCATGGCGGACATGCAACTCGGCAAGGGATCATTCCTGCACGAGTTCGCGCGCACGACTCATGTCATGGGGCAGGGCCCGGCGGTCGAGCTCTACGATCAGAAAGGGCAGGCGCGCAAATCAAGCGACATCCTTGTCGACATCTCGAAATGGTACGCGGCGCAGCAAGACAAGAACGTCGCGACACGGCTGATGGAGCAAATCGGCTTCGGCAAGGGCATGATCAACATGATCGGCCTCGGCCCGGAGGAGCTCCAGAAGCGGCTGAAGGAAGCCGAGGCATTTGCGCCGAGCGACGAGCAGATCAAGAAGTTTCAGGCGCTGCAGGAGCAGTTCGGCAAGCTTGCGGTCGTCGTCGAAGCGCTGACGCGCGCGTTCGCGGAGAAGCTTGCGCCGATCCTGACGAAGATCCTGAAACTGATCAACGAGGTGCTGTCGCGCTGGTACAGCGGCGAGAATCCGGCCGATGCCGCGGCTGATTCGCTCGCCAAAGGCGGCATGAAAGAGCTCACCCCGAACCCGGAGAAGCCGGGGCTGTTCTCGCGCGGGTGGAGCTGGCTGAAGAAGAAAACCGGCTTCGGCGGCACGGAGGAGGGCGGCGGATCAGCGCCCGGCGGCGCGACATCGGGGACATCGGCGTCAGATGCCGCGTCCCCAATGGGGACATCCAACGGGACGCTTGCGGAGCAGAGGAAGTCGTTTCAGGAGCAGCTGAAGAACAATCCCGAGCTCCGCGAGAAGATCCTGCGCATCATGTACAACGAGCAGGGGAAGAACCCGGAGGGGACGCAGGCGATCGCCGAATCAATGATGAACCGCGCCCTTGTACGGGGCACGAGCCTCGAAAAGGAAGCGAGGTGGGCTCAGAGCGAAGGCGGCTATTACGATCAGGGCAACATGGGGCGCGGGGCGCTCGAAAACCCGCAGGTCCGGGATCTGCTAGAGAAATCGCTCGATCGCGCGCTTGCCGGCGGCAATGTCAGCAATTACGCGACGGACAACGCCTCGTCGTGGCTCGCGGAAAAGCACAAGGTAACGGGGCAGTTCATCCCGACGCGAGACAAGTTGCACGGCGAGACGTTCTTTTCTCCGGACACCCGCATTTCGTCGCACATGACCCGATGGCTAGCCTGGAAAGAGCGGGCTGAAGCGATGGAACGGACGCGCAAGGCGAGCACCGGCGGCGGTGGCACCGGCGGCTCTAAGGGCGATGATCTGACGCCGAGCGAAAGACAGCTGATGGACCTTGTTAAGCCCGGTCCGCGGCGGCCTGTCGTGCCGGGCAGCGGCGTCCCGAGTGCCGACGGTCCAGGAACGCCGGCTGATGGGGCCGCGGCGCGATCGTTCGATCGATGGAAGAACCTCGGCATCGGCGCGCAGGGGGCCGTTGCGCGCGGCGGCGACTCGAACGTGTCGAACACGACGACGAACAGCACGCATATCGGCACGATGAACGTGACGCCGCCGCCTGGCGGAGACCCCGGGGAGTACGGCGCCGGGATCCGCAGCGAGCTCCGCCGGTTCGACAACGTCCAGAATGCGAATACAGGGTTGAGGTGACATGGCGCTTCCGGCAGGAATTCCGAACCTCCTCGGCGACGTCGCGGGCTTGTTTCTCGCGCCGACCGAATTGCTGACGTTCGACTCCTTCATCGGCTATGGGCTCGGAGCCCCGCCGGAGTGGGGCGTTTTCTTAAACGGGGTGCCCGTCATCCTCGCCGACACGGTCACAAGCTTCGGGTTTAAGCAGGCATGGTCGGTCTCGGATTACCCCGTCGAGCGGGGCGGCTTCGAGAGCTATGACAAGGTGAACTCGCCGTACATCGCGCAGGTTCAATTCGTGTCGGGCGGCAGCGAGGCGAAGCGACAGGCGCTGCTCGACTCGATCGCGGCGATCGGCGACACGCTGACCCTTTACGACGTCATCACGCCGGAGGCGATCTATGTCGGAGTCAACGTCACGGCCTACGATTATCGCCGGACCGCTGTGAATGGGCTGGGGCTGATGATCGTCGACGTCACGCTGCTCGAGATCCGCGAGGAGGGGACGACGGATTTCAAGAACACGAAGTCGCCGAGCGGGTATGCTGCGGACTCGGCGGGCAATGTTCAGTCGCCGGAGATCGTCGATCAACTTGCGCAAGCCGGAGTCGGATGATGAACCTTGTTCCGCTGCAATCGGTCCCTTCTCAGAAGCTGAAGACGGTTCTCGGAAATCAGATCGTCGAGATCAGCCTACGCCAGCTGCGCTATGGCCTGTTCATTGACGTCTACGTGAACGGAGCGCTCGAAATCGGCGGGGTGATCTGCGAGAACCTGAACCGAATCATCCGCAGCGCGTATCTGAACACTGAAGCCGGATTCTCCGGAGACTTCGTCTTCCAGGACACGCAAGGGACCGATAATCCCTATTACACTGGTCTCGGGACGCGGTTTCAGTTGCTCTACTTGTCGCAGGATGACCTTTCCGGGCTTGGGCTTGCAGGATGACATACGCGCGCCGCTACATCGACGTGACTTTCGAGGGGCCGGCAACGGTCAAATTCAACGCGCGCGGGAAGTTCGCGCTGCGGACGGCTGCCCGGATCATCAAGGCTGGCGGGTACAATCTCGGCTCGCTCGAGCTCGACATCCGCGGGCTGTCGCTTCAGCACATCAACCAGCTATCGACGTTCGGCACGCGGTTTCATCCGAACTACAACTATTCGATCACGGTCGAGGCCGGCGACGAGATCAACGGCATGTCGACGGTGTTCGTCGGTCAGATCCAGCAGGCATGGGGGGACATGCGGGCCATGCCCGATTGTCCCTTTCACGTCATGGCAATTTCGGGCGGCTCGGCAACGACCATGCGGGCGCCCCCTTCGAGCTATCAGGGGCCGACCGAGGCGTCGACGATCCTGAAAAAGCTCGCCGGCCAGGCCGGGCTGTCCTTCGAGGACAACGGTGTAAAGAGCAAGCTTGCCGACCCCTATTTTTGGGGGTCGCCATGGAAGCAGATCAAGGAGGTGATCAACGCGGCGCGGATCGATGGCTTCATCGACAACAAGACGCTCGCGGTCTGGCCCCGCAACGGATCGAGGGGAGGCGACGATCTCTTCATCTCGCCGCAGACCGGGATGCGCGATTACCCGTCGTTCACGGAATACGGTGTTCAAGTTCGAACGGAGTTCAAGCGAGCGATCAATTACGGGGGCATGATGACGATCCAGAGCGACATCAAGCCCGCCTGCGGAAAGTGGCGGATCATCCGCATCGACTATGACCTTCAGGCGAACACGCCGCGAGGCAATTGGTTCGCTGTTCTAGACGGCGCACAAATCGGCGCCCCGGTGACCCTGCAATGACCAACGATCCGTCCTACGGCCACAATTACGCGAACGATCCGCTCACGAATTTCAATTCGATGCGGTTCGCAATCGACATGGCGTCGGATGCGAAGATGAACTGCACGATTGTTCAAGTGAAGAAGGTCAAGACGGACGGAGGCGTCGCGCCGATCGGCCGCGTCGAGGTGCAACCGCTTGTGCAGATGGTCGACGGCGTCGGAAAGACGGTCGATCACGTCAGCGTCTACAACCTGCCATATATCCGGATGGTCGGCGGGAAAAGCGCGGTGATCATCGACCCGAAAGCCGGGGACATCGGCATCGTCGTCGTCGCGGACCGCGACATCTCGGGCGTCAAGAACTCGAAGAAGGTATCGCCTCCTGGATCGGCGCGTTCGAACAACATTGCCGACGGCATCTTCATCGGCTGCTGCCTCTCGAATAAGCCCGAAAATTACATCCGGTTCGTCGACGATTCGACGATCGAGCTCACGCCGGACAAGGGGGTGACGTCGATCTGGCTGCGGCCGAACCGGATCGACCTCGGGATGAAGGACGCGCCGCATGCGGTCGTGACGGTTGACGGGCCGTCGACGAAGGTGTTTGCCGTCATCAGCGAATCCGGATCTCAGGACTGAACGATGCCCTCAACCCTGCTGCTCAATCCCGAAACCTGGGATCTCATGGTCACCGCTTCCGGCGACATCGCCGTCGCGGCGGAGCCGTATGCGCTTGCGCAGGACGCCGCGAGCGCGATCAAGCTATTCCAGGGGGAGGATTACTACGACACAACCCGCGGCGTCCCCTATTGGGAGACGATCCTCGGCCATTGGCCGTCGGTGTCCGTCATGAAGGCGTATTTCGTCCGGGCTGCGCTCACGGTGCCGAACGTCGTCGCTGCGCAGGCCTTCATCGAATCCATTGAAGATCGGCGTCCGAAAGGGCAGGTTCAGGTCACAGACAGGGCTGGAGCTCTGACAACCGTGGGGTTCTGATCAATGGCCGTTCCTCAACCGACCTTCGGACCGAACGGGTTCATCACGCCGGCGGAAGCGGACATCCTTGTCGCGGTCAAGGAGGACGTCAACACGGCTTTCGGCGGCGTCCTCAACATGGCCGACGAGACGCCGCAGGGGCAGCTATCGGTCAGCATGGCGGCCGCGATCGGCAACAAGAACGACGCCTTCGTGTTCCTGTCGCAGCAGTTCGACCCAGCCTACAACAGCGGGCGCTATCAAGACGCCATCGCGCGCATCTATTTCATCGAACGGTTCGGTGCGCAGCCGACATCGGTGATTTGCACATGCTCCGGGCTGCAGGGGGTCATCATCCCCGCCGGCTCGCTTGCACTCGGCCAGGACGGCAACCAATACGTCGCGACGGAGAGCGGCACGATCGGGATCAGCGGCACCGTCGACATGAACTTCGCGTGCACGACGAACGGCCCGATCCCCTGTCCGGCGGGCAACGTCAACGGGATTTTTCAGGCGATCAATGGCTGGGACTCGATCACGAACGCGACGGAGGGGGTTCTCGGCCGCGACACGGAAACGCGTCAGCAATTCGAGGAGCGCCGGTTTGCGTCGGTAGCGAAGAACTCCGTCGGTTCGCTGCCGGCGATCCGCGGCACGGTGCTCGCGCTCGACGGCGTTCTCGACTGCTACGTGACGGAGAACGTGCAGCCGACGCAGCAGACGATCCGCGGCGTCCTGCTCGGCCCGAAATCGCTCTATGTCGCCGCGGTCGGCGGGGACTCGAATGCGATCGCGCGCGCGATCTGGACGAAGAAGGCGCCGGGCTGCGGCTACAACGGAAACACCAACGTCACGGTCTACGACACGAACTCGGGATATTTTCCGCCGTTACCGGCTTATGCCGTCGCGTTTCAGCGGCCGCCGTCCCTGTCGATCCTGTTCAAGGTCGATATTCAGAACAACGCGCAGGTGCCGTCCGATGCGGTCGCGCAGGTGCAGACCGCGATCATCGCGTCTTTCGCCGGCACCGATGGCAGCCAGCGCGTCACGATTGGCAGCGAGATCTTCGCCGCGCAGTTCTATAGCGCGGTCCGCGCGCTCGGCAGCTGGGCGCAGCTGAAGTCGCTCAAGATCGGCTCGAATCAGGCACCGGATGCCGTCGTCACCGGATCGATCGCGGCCGCGGTGATGACGGTGACGGCAGTCACTTCGGGCGTAATCGTCGCCGGCGGCACGGTCTCGGGCGCCGGTGTTCTCGACGGCACGAGGATCATCAGCCAGCTGACGGGGACGCCTGGCGGCATCGGCACCTATTCCGTGACGCTGTCGCAGACCGTGACGCTGCATCCCCTCACGATGGCATCCCCGACGCTCGACACGATCACGCCGACGATTGACGTCGTCCCCGCGGTCGTCGCAGCCAACATTCAGGTGACCTTCACATGACCGACACGGGGCCTCCCTATCCGCCTCCGCCGGCGGCGGGGTCGAACGCGATCGGTGTCTTTGCGATCGGCGAAAGCCCGCTCGGCAGCATCCCGCCGTTCGACATTTGGGAAACGGTGATCAGCCAGTACGCGAACAGCCCGTCGCTGACGGAGTTGATCACGAACTTCGGCCAATACCTCGATCCGACGATCAATATCGAGGATTTCTTCGACTTCATGATGAACGTCGACACGGCGGTCGGCTACGGTCTCGACGTGTGGGGGCGCATCGTCGGCGTCGGGCGGCTGCTCAACCTGCCGACGCCGAGCAGGTTCTTCGGCTTCGCGGAGGGACAGCCGGATTATGACGGCTTCAACCAGTCGCCATTCTTCAACGGGCAGGAGCTCACGCAGGTTTATCGGCTCGCCGACATCCCGTACCGGAAACTGATCCTTGCAAAGGCGCTGTCGAACATCTGTGATGGCTCGATCCCGGCTATCAACCAGCTGCTGATCAATCTCTTCGTCACGCCGGGCCGCGGCAATGCCTTTGTGACGGAGGGGTATCCGGGAGTCGCGTTCTTCGGGTTTCAGGAGTCTGTCACCGCGTTCGGCTTCAACCAAGCCCCGTTCTATAATGGGTCGCCGGCGATCGAGAACATGGTCATCACCTATACGTTCATGTTCAAATTGTCGCCCGTGGAGGAAGCTATTGTCTATCAGTCGAATGTGTTACCGAAGCCTTCGGGCGTTCGACTGAACGTCGTTCAGATTTATTGAGGGGGAGCCTTCAACGATGCAAGCCTCGGACATCCCGACGAAGTTTCAGATCCCGTTCGCGAACAGCGCAGGCGTCGGGTACATCCGCAACATTCCGCAGGCGTCGCAAATCGGCATCGTCGATGGCGCCGCATCCCTCACGGACGGCTTTCCTCCGCTGAACTTCCTTCCCCTCGGGGCCGGTGGGGTTCCGCCGTTCGGCCAGGACTTCAACGGCCTGCTGAAGCAGATGACGCAATGGTCGCGGTGGCAGGGCGCCGGCGGCATGGTGCGTTTCGACGCGACGCTCTGTACCGCCATGGGCGGCTATCCGCAGGGCGCGATCGTTGCGGCGACGAACGGCCTCGGGTTCTGGTACAGCCTTCTCGACAACAATCTCAACAACCCGGACACCGCGACGAACCCGCTCGCTTCCGGATGGCTTGGCTTCTTCGCGCCGGTGCAGTTCCTCACGGCGAACGCGAACTATTACGTCAATCCGGCGACCGGAAGCGATTCCTATGACGGCACGGCAGCGGTCGTAGGCGGCGGTCACGGGCCATGGGCGACGCTGCAGAAGGCGATGAACTTCATTACGCAGTTCAACTTGAACGGCTTCAACATCGCGATCAATTGCGCCGATAACCCCAACTATGCGCCGTTGACGTTGTATCCGATCCCGGGCTCCGGCAACGTGAATTGGGTCGGTAACTCGACGACCCCGGGCAATTGCAAGATCGTCGCCGTCTCTGTCAGCGCGATCAGCGCGCAGTATTGCGGCCAATCTCACACCTTCAATGGATTCGCTTGTCAGGCGACCGGTGCCTATACTAACGATCCGATGATCGGCCTTCATGTCGTCGGATCCGGAACGAAGATCCAGGCATCGAACATGAGCTGGGGTGCCTGCCTCGGAGGTCACTATTCCGCAGAGCAGGGCGCATCGCTCAATATCGCCGGGATCGAGATCGTGACCGGAGGATGCGCGGGGTCCGTTGGCGGCAACGGTGCGCACGCGAACGTGTCCAATGGCGCTGTGCTTCAGACACCCGCTGCGATCCAAACGACTGTCACAACGGCGGTGTCGTTTGCGGCAGGATGGTTCTCGGCAAGCGGTGTCGCCCTCGGCCAGATCCTGTATGCGCCGCTCACCGGCGGCGGCAACGTCACAGGTCAGCGCTATCAGGTGAACACGAACGCCGTGATCAACACGAATGGCGGCGGCGCGACCTATTATCCCGGCACGGTTGCGGGGACTACGTCGACAGGGGGGCAGTATGTTTGATCGGTTCTTTGCACGGACTGCTCTCGCGGCAGCACTATCGCTTATCGCTTCGCCTGCGCTCGCCGGCAGCAACCCCGGATGGACGCACGGCTATGTTCCGACCGCGGCGCAATGGAATGCGGAGTTCGCGTCGAAGCAAGACGATCTCGGGTATGTCCCGATCAACAAGGCTGGCGATTCGATGTTCGGTCGCCTCGGCTTGTTCGCAGCGACGGCCGATTCGTCCGGATTGAACATCGGCGTCGGCGTCACGCCGACGGCGCCCAAGAATGGCGACGTCTGGATGACGACGCTCGGCGTGTTCTATCGCAACAACGGCGTGACGGTCGGGCCGCTGTTCGGCACGAGCGCAGCGTCGGCGCTGTCGAAAGTCGACGACACGAACGTCACCGCGACGCTCTCCGGGACACCGGGGACGGCGCTTCTGCAGCCAGTGACGATCACCTTCGGATGGACCGGAACGCTCGCTGCGGCGCGCCTGAACGCGAACGTCGTGCAGGCGATTACGAACGACACCAACGTCCACGGGTCGATCGCTGCGCAGAACCTGACTCTCTCATGGGCGGGACAACTCTCGATCGCGCGGGGCGGCACCGGGGCGAGCACGGTCGACGGCGCGACCCAGGCGCTGTTGCCGCCTCAGTCGCGAACAGGCGGCATCGTCTATTGGGACAACACGGGGGGACGGTGGACGTCTCTTGCCGGCAACAATGCCGGAACAAGGCTCCTGCAGGAGGACGCGACCGGAACCCCATCGTGGGTAGTCGCCGGCACCGGAACGGTGACTTCCGTCAGCTGCTTCGGCACTGCGATCACGGCTAGCGGAACGTGCATCACGACGGGGCAGATCCCCGGGACGGCGACTAACGACAATGCGACGGCGGGCAATGTCGGAGAATACAAGTCGGCGATCGTCCTATCCGCCGGTGCAGTCAACCTCACAAGCGGAACCGCAGTAGACATTACGGCGCTATCCTTGACGGCGGGTGATTGGGATGTCTCGGGCCTCTGCGCGACCCAGCCTACTGGCGCGGTTGTGACGACTGTTCTGATCTGCAACATCACGACAACGGCAAACACCCTGAACAATGCGCCGAGCGATGGCGGAGCGATGGCGTTCAACAATGCGACGCAGACCGCGGGCGGCGGTCAGGCGATCACAACGGACGTCGCTCGCGTCTCGATCGCAGGAACCGTGACGTATCACTTGGTCACGCAGACGACGTGGTCCGGCGGTACGAGTTTGGGCGGATACGGCAAACTCAGAGCGCGCAGGGTCCGCTAGGGCTATTTTGCCCCTTGTGAACCGAGGTGCCCCGGGCGATAAGTTCCCCTGTTAGGAACGATACAGGGAACATACTGATGCGCAGATTTCTGATGGTTGTGGCGACGATCCTCGCCGCGGCCTGTTTTTCGGATGCCAGCGCTCGCGCGGTCATTCCGGTCAGTTCGACGACGACACTCCCGCTTGCTTGTGACGGCGACATCGCCGCATCCGGCGGCTACATGCAATTGACTCTGCCGACGGCACCGATCGTCGACAGATGCGACATCTTCCTGATGAACATTGACTCGACGTCGGGCAAGTTTCTGATCGGCTTCCCCTCGGACGTCAATCCGAAGCTCTATCCGAACACGGGCGTCGGCGTGACATCCGTTGGCGGTCAATGGGTCTCGAAGAGCAAGCCGGGGCGCTTCCGCATCCCAGGCGGGACCATGATCTATGTCTCGGATATGGGGAACGACAACAACGACGGCTTGTCGCCGGCGACGCCGCTCCGCCATAACTACAAGGCGGTGCTCGTCGTTCAGTCGGATCTCGATACGAATCAGACGACGCCGTTCATCGCATTGAAGGCGGGGTCCGTATTCGCGGATGATCCGATCAACCTCGGCGGCCAGCCGACCGGCGGCAACCTGATCGGATTGACGATCTATGGCGGTCCCGGGGTCGCGACGATCACGAACGGAGATTACGGCGCGATCAACGTCGGGGACAACGCGGAGCTCGATTACGAACTCCCCGCGGGAACGGAGCTCCGCCTTCAGGGCAACTACAACGACCGCTTCGGGCAGGCATCAGGCATCTATCAGCACAACAACGGTCTGTGGGATGGCAACCTGTCGTCGACGTCGACGGGGGTGCTCACGATCATCGGGAACGGCCCCAATACAGCGGCCTTCTTCTTCGATGGTCCAACGCCAGGTGCGGCAGCCGACAAGATTTTCCAAATCGGAGGACAGTTCGGCGACGTCTGGCATATGGACGAAGGCGGCGGCCGGTTCACCCTTTCGGCGAAGTTCCGTCCGATCACCTTCAACGGCCGACCCTGTTACATCACTCGCTATGTCGCCGTGCTCGGCAACGGACAACTTCTGCTCGGGCCGCCCGATCAGTTCCCGAGCGGGAATCCTGCTGCTCCCAACTATGTGCCCGGGACCGTCTATGGAAATCCTGTCCAGCCGTCTATTGTCGCCGGCACCGCGCTCATTGTAAGCGGCGGCATCACCGTCGAGGGCGGACCGATTACGCAGCTGCAAAGCGGAAAGGTCTACTCGACTAAGCAATGATCTAAGGCTCTGACGAGCCCAACATCAGGAGATCCGAGCCATGGTTGCTACGAAAAATCAAATCCTAGTCTCGGCTCTCCTGACTTCAAACGCGGAGCGGTGGCCGAGAGCTCAGATCACGAGATCAGGGTTCTCCGCTGTTGCTACGCGGCTTGTCGCGGCGAAGGCGCGCTACAAAGCCGTCGAGACGAAAACCGGCGTGCCCTGGCCGGTGATCGCGGTGATCCACGAGCGGGAAAGCACACAGAATTGGGCGAAGTCGCTTGCGCAGGGTGATCGGTGGGACCACGAGTCAACGCATGTTCCGGCCGGCCGCGGCCCATTTGCTTCATGGGAAGAGGCTGCGATCGACGCGCTCGTGAACTGCGGACCTTATGCCGCGCGCTGGAAGGATTGGTCTATCGGCGGGATCCTGACGCTGCTCGAGCAGTACAACGGCCTCGGCTATGCCCGCATGGGGAAGCCGAGCCCGTACATTTGGGCCGGGACAAATCAGTATGTCCGCGGGAAATATGTTCACGACGGCGTCTACGATCCCGACGAGGAGGACAAGCAACTCGGATGCGCCGGCCTTCTGATGGCGATCGCGGCGCTCGATCCGAGTGTCTCGTTTGCCGCGCCGCTACCGACGTCGCCGGTTGCGCCGTCGCCGGTGCCGGCCAAGGATGCGGTCTGGTTGCAGAGCACGCTGAACAGGCTCGGCGCCGATCCGCAGCTGACTGTCGACGGCTTCCTCGGCCCGGCGACTCGCAATGCGGTGCGGGCGTTCCAACTCGCAAAGGGTCTTGCCGTAGACGGTATCGCCGGACCGCAGACCATTGATGCTCTTGACAAGTCCACAACTGCCGGGCTCAAGGTGGAGACGCCAAAAGTCCCGCCGGACATTGTCCTGCCGCCGCCGGGAACGAAGGCGCGAACCGATCTTGCCCCGACATTTTGGGGGCGGGTCTTGGATCTCTTCAGGGGGCACTGACCGATGACGAAGAACCTGACGGCACCCGTGATCATCACGATCATCGTCCTCGTCGGGTTCACGTCGTTGTCGATCATGGCGATGAAGCCGCAGGCGGCCGGCGTCGAGAAGGACGTCGTCCTGTACCTGCTCGGCGCCTGGCAGTCTCTCGCATCGGCCGCGGTCATGTATTGGGTCGGCTCGAGCGCCGGCTCGAAGGGCAAGGACGACGTCATCAGGGCAATGACGGGCGGCGCGCCTGCGGCTGACGAGGTGAAGCAATGATCGCGCTCCTTACCGCCCTGCCGGCGATCCTCGGCGCCCTCACCGGCATGGTGCCGGCGCTTGTGCAGCTGTTCACGCTGAAGGCCAACAATGCGCAGCAACTCGCAATGGCTCAACTCCAGTTGCAGGCTCAGAAGGAAGGCGTCGCGCTACAGATTGATCTCGCGGCTGCTGAAGCTGATTCTCGACAGGCAGACCGTCTTTATGGTTTTGGTGCTGGCCCTACTGGCATCAAATTTGTCGACGCGTTGGCAGTATTTGTGCGCCCCTACATCACCCTCGTTTTCTTTCATATCTGGCTTCTGCTCGAAGCCGGCCTCTTCGTCTACGGGGTGAACAACGGCTACGATCTCGGCCAACTCGTGAAGTTGTTGTGGCCGCCGGAGACCGCCGCTATCTTCGGCGCGATCATGGGCTTTTGGTTCGGTGATCGGATGTTGCTTCGAGGTTCCGAACGAATGGCGGCGACGCTCGCTGTCGCGGCGCCTCTGAAGGCGGCGAAAGCAGGAGGTTGATAATGGGCTTCTTTACCGGAACGATGCTTGGATTTGCCGCCGGCGGCGCCGTGATTTGGTTCTTCAAGGAGAAGATCCAAGGCCTTGTGATCGGAGCGAACGCTCTCTCCGCCAAGCTGCACGCGAAAGCAGATGCCGTCGCTGCTGCGGCGAAAACGCTGAAGGGCTGATCGGCGCCGGACCTCTCTGCCCTAGTTCTGCGTTGATACGGCGGAGGCAGGGCTTCGCCGTATTACACCGGAGGCAAGGATGCGAAATGGTGCCGGAAATGACTGCAGCCACGGCGGCGGGGATCGATTGGTTCGACTTTGTCAGAAACGGCGGGAACATAGCCTCCCCCCTCCTGCTTGCTGCCCTTATCTGGATGAACTCCGAGCGAAATCGACTGCTCTCCGAGCTCGAGAAAAGGGAAGAGAAACTCGAGAGTCTAGCCGAGCGGTGGCTTGTTGTGGTAACGGAACTCCGGACGTTCCTGTTCAGCGAACGAAGGGGTTCGCAATGAATGCGCTCGAAAGTCTGGCATCCTACCTGCTGCCGAAGCGGCAGCGTGTCCGCGGGCATTCGAGCGTAGAGCGAGCTCTAGACGCGACCGACGACTTGATCGCGAAACTCCGGGATTCGTTCCACATTGAGCGGGATCGGCAGAAGGCAGCGATCGAGGCTCGACATCGTCTTTAGGGGCTGCTACAGGTTGCGCGTGCGGTGGCGTCTCGGCGTTACCGCTGCCCTCCTTGGGCGTTTCCTCCCTATGACTAAGGCCGCCCCGGCAACGGACGCGGCCTTTTCTTTTGGTCAGAGGATCATCTCCTCGCAGATGTACACAACCGCGCTCCAAGGCCGCCGGAAGCCCGGCCGGCTGCAGATCTCGCAGCGGACATAGACCGCGGTACAGGCGCGGCGACCGCCCGTCTTGGTCGGGAAGTCGATGTAGACGTCCCTCCTGCCGGTCTCTTTCCACTCGTGCCGATGTTCCACGTGAAACATCCCTATCGGACGCAATTTCCCATGACGTCGAGGCGGTCCCCAATGGTCACGCATGGCGGCCCGTCCTGCGGCGGCCGCGTCGAATAGCCGTAGAGCGCCCCGAGGCATAGGGCGACGACGGCGGTAGCGGCTGCGATCCAGTCTCTTGCGGTCATCATAGATTTGGTCCTTCCATCGCTTCAGGGGTTGGCGGCATCACCCGGCGCAGTTCGGGATCTCGCGGTTTGGAAACCATGGGGCGACCCATGGCGTAATCGGGACATCGTACCCGGTCATCTGCGGATGCTTCGGGTGCCCGTCGTCGTTGACACCGATCGTGTAGAGCAGCCGGCCGACGTCGTCGGCAATCCGGACGACGTCCTTCCATCTGCCGCGCAGCGCCTCGGGAAGCTTTGCTAGAGCACCCCAACCAGCGACAACGCGGTCGGCCTGCAGCATCATCGCGCGCAGATGTGCGTCGTTCTCCGGACCGATGGGATCGCGCGCAGAGCGGAGCCCGGAGACCTCTTTCGAGCGGAAGGCAAACTTGTTGCCGACGAGGATTCGGCCGTAGCCGGCGCGCTCGGCGAACCCGACGCACTTCTTGATCGTCTGGTCGTCGGTCTCGGCGTCGGCCGTCGAGGCGTTCACCATGACGAACATCAGGGTCGCGTCGCGCGCCGAGGAGGGGCCGAAGACGCGCTCTAGCCGGTAGCGGTACAGCCCGCAAGGGGAGATGACGGCGGAGCGCTTCATGTCGGGAATTGGCGGACGATCGGGCGCCCGTCCGGGAAGGGCTTCTTGCCGGCGTTCTGCTTCAGGAAGTAGGCGACACCGGCAAGCTCACAGTCTAGCCGGACGTTCGACTCCCACTCCGGAAGCATTTCCCGATAGCCGTGACCGCTCTCCCCGCCGCAGATCAGCCAGTGCAAGCCTTCGACAAAACGATACCCGTCCGGGTCGGCGTAGAGGCGCAACGGTCCTAGCGCCGGCTCATAGGAGCAGAAGCGGACGGCCGCGGGAATGTCACGGATGATCGGCCATCGGCGATCGAAATGCTCCTGATCCTCGGCGGTGAAGCCGAGCCAGACGTTCGTCCAAGGCCATTGTCGAGCGAGCCCGGCAACGCTGACCGCCTTCGTGAGCATCTTCTCGATATTCTCCGGGCGCTTCGTGAGCAGGAGCCAATCGAGCTCCTGAGTCCGCGAAATCATCTCGAAAAGATCATACCGCCATTCCGCCGGGACTTGATTGTCGAACACGTCGGCGAGCGAGGCGCAGAAGACGCGCGGGCGCCCGGGCTCCGGAGCACGTTCAGACGGGTGTAGCCGCTCCTCAACCGAGCGGCGCGCCTCCCATGCCTGCCGCTCCGCGCGTGCCCTCCGCGCCCATTGCAGCGGCTTCTTCCAGTTCGCCTCCGACGTCCGCCGGTAGTCGCCGGCCTGGCCGGGCTCGCCCCATTGCTTAACCCATCCGCGAAACTTGTTCTGCGCGGCGGCATAGCAGTTATCGCAGCCGGGGCTGATCTTCGTGCATCCGATCCATGGGTTGAACGTGAAGTCGCACCATTCAATTGCGGTCTTATCGCCCATCAGCGAATCTCCCCTGCAGGCTTTGTTGAGTCCTTCGAGCGCGCTCGCGTTCAGTCGCCCCGCTTTGGGCGCGACAGCGCCGGGATCATGCTGCGGAATTTGGTGCGCCACCAATACGGGCGCGAGTGCTTGCGGGATTCCTCCTCGCAATCTCCGAACCACTTTCCATCCGCATCAGGCGCAGCGCCGAATAGCCATTCAAGAGCGACGCGAGGAACAGCGACGGTGTCCGCCTGTGATTGCTCAGTGCGCGAAAATGCACGGGAGATCAGCTTATCTGCCGTTTTGGTAGATGGGACGGCGGTGCTCTCTGTGGCATGTTGCCAAACAACATCGACAAGCCGTCGCAGATCACGCAGCTGATCTAGTTGCTCGACCGCCGAAGGAAGCGGCTTGGCGACCCCAAGTCTTGAAATCGGATCGTCCTCTGGCGCTGTCTGCGGTTCAGTGCCGGCCGACATGATGCGGATAAAGGATTGTGCCACCTCGCCGGCCGGATAGGCTGCTCGCGTATCGGCCGACCACTTCTCGACTTCATCCTCAATCGCTTCGCGCAACACCGCCGCACTATCGGCAGACTTCTTGCTCATGTCATAGACTCCCATTTGATCAGAAGGCCGTTGAACTCGCCGAGGCCGTGCTCCTGTTTCCAAAATTCGTGCATGTCCTCGGCGTGCTCAAAACCGTCGAGTTGGGCAAGCTCTCGCATGCCTCCCGGATATTCGGCACTGCCGACTCCGACATGCTTGCCATCGACCTCCGTCGGCATGGAATGCTCTTTGACGACGATGCGGATCGGAAGGACGGCGGTGCAGCGCCCCTCCCCGATCTTCTCGCATTGCTTCGTCCGCATGCCGTAATAGAGTTGCACCGCCTCGCCCGGGCGCGCGTGCCGGCGCCTGCCGATCGCGCGGATCGTCTGCCGCTTCGGTAGAGATGAGACGGCTAGATCACCGTCAATATCATCGATCGAATAGGGCAACCCAAGCCCAAGACGTATCGGCACGATGAAGCGCTTCTTGAAACTGTAGGCGGGCATCAGCGCTTCTCACACTTTCGGCCGATGAACAGATCGGTGAACTTCGTCGAGCCGAGCTCCGGCAAACCATGTGCGATCATGTCTGCGCGGAAGAGCTCGACGGAGGTCGCGAGAACCCGCTGGCATGCCTCGTAGGTCGGCTCCGGCTTGCCTTCGATCGGCCTGCCGCTGCAAAGCGCCTCGTATGTACAGATCAGAATCGGAATCCACATGGTTACCTCCATTCTTTCTTGATCATCTTGTCGTTGAACAGCTTCACCCAATCCGACATCCAATCAGTGTCGGGCGAAAGGGTGCCGTCGCAGATCATGTCGATGCAGCTACGGATCCTCGCGAGCGCGAGCTCGTCGCTGATTTCGATGAACTGCGCGGCAAAGTTCACCGGAGACATCCAGTGCCCCTCCGGGATGCCGTTCTCGATCATGCGGTTGCGATCCTTATTCGGATCAAGCGCGTAGACGTGCATCTCATGCGTCGCGCCGTCGACGTGAAACTTTGTCGGGCGGCTGTCGGGCATCGGGCGGAGATGAATCAGAATGATCGAATACGAATGCCAGATCGGATGCGCCCAAGGCGCTTCAACAACCCAATGCGCGAGACCGGCGTCATCTTCAGGGCGAACACCCATCAGCCTACGGCCGGCATCAAAATCGGCAAGCCAGGCGCGCCCCTTTAGCCCCGAGACGTCCGGCTGCTTTGTGACGACGTCCTTGATCTCAGACTGCGCATCGGGGCCGCCAATCGCGCGGGCGTTGCCGGCGCCGGTGCCGAGGACGGTCATCGTCCCGCCGTCCAAGATCAGGTTCACCTTGTCTTTGTCGCGCATCACTTTCTCCTCTTCGGGAATGACCGCTTCGGCCATCTTGTTTCGCCGGCCTTCATCTTCTTCTTCGACTTGGCGAAGCCGACAGATCGCCATTTCGAGGGATTCTTTTTCAGATCCTTTGCAGCGGCTGCTTTCTTCTGCCGGCGGCGTTCCCGCTTGATCAGCGTGATGTCGGAGAACTGTCCGTGATCGCCGCGGATGCGCGTCTTGACGTCGTGAGAGCCGTCGTGCTCGGCGCCGTGCGGCCGATAGGCGAGATATTCGGGATCGTTGGCTGCAGGCGTGTAGACGGTGCTCTTTCCCTCGCCGGTGCGCTCGCGCAGCGCAAGCGCGGGATCATGGTCAAGGCGGAGATCCTCCGGCAGACACATCAGGGCGTCGGCAAGCTGCCGCATTAGGAGCGCGTGTAGCCTGCCGAGACCGCGCGGTCTCGCCGTGATCACTGCATTCGGAAACATCTCTCCGAGTTGCCGGAGCAGAACCCGGCACTTCACCTCGAGCGGGATCGGCGGGCGGAAAAGTCGTGCCATCAGAAGAGCTCCAGCTGCCCCAACGGGCCGGCCGCGACGGGTTTCGGCGCCGCTGCAAACGACTTCGGATAGAGCGCGGCCGCCGGCGTCGGCGTCGCCGAATGCTGCGCAAGGGTCAGTGTGTTGCCGTGCACGAAGATCCCCGAACTATCGGTCAGCGCGGCCTGCAGATAGGCGCCATGCAGCGCGCGCGCATCGACATCGACGGCCAGCCAATGCACCTCGCGCGCGATGTCGAACCCGCGCTCACGGAGCACGAGGTTCGTTGCGAGGATCATCGCGCCGACGCCGCAGGACGGCTCCTGAATCGTGATATAGCGCTTGCCGTCGCGCAGCGCCTCGTCGCGGGTATGCGGGATCGCGAGCATCGCCATGACGCGGCAAAGGTCGAACGGGGTGAAGCATTGCCCCATGCCGGCATCGGCCGCGACTTCGTTGAACACCGGGCCGATGAAGTCGACGGGCTCGGAGCCGAGCGCGAGCGCAGTCGCGCCGAGCATGACGGCAAGATCGTGCATCGTTTCCTGCGGCTTCCGGCAGGCCTTCACGATCCGCATATATTCGGCTTCGTTGTCGTCGAAGGCTTTGCCGGCGAGCAGCTTGCCGCGCACGGAGCGAAAGCCGGCCTCGAGGAAATGGCGCACGACTTCGCCGGCGCGCCATCCCTCGCGGTGCCCGATGTCGCGGAACGCCTCATAGAAATGGTCGAACGGCTTCCGGTGCGCGTCGGTCGTCAGGCGGACGTCACGCTTTTTCATCGGCTAGACCCGCCCGTTGATGACTGCGTTATGCGCTCCGCCGTCCCTGTAACGCTCGGCTGCCGATCGGCAGCGTGCAGCGTATGCAAGCAGCATCTCGCGGCGCGGACTGTCCGCATCCTTAGCTTCTCGCTCCGACGTCTCGGCGTCGGAGATCAAGTCGGCAAGCGCGGCTTCATCAAGGGTCATTTCGCAGTGTCCTTGGCGGATCGAAGGATGCGGAGCACCTCTTCGCGGGCTTCGTCATTGGTCGGCTCGCGGCCGAGGCGGGCGGCGAGTCGGTTCCAGATCGTATCCGGATTGTCGTTGCGCCAAGTGATCCGGACTTCGAGCGGCATAGGAATTATGCCTTCTGCTCGGCGCTCGCGCGGATGACGAGGTCGCAGGCGTGCTGCGCAGCCTCGGCGGTCTTGAACAGGCGCCGGCGCCGCCCATTGGGCGTGTGCAGAAACTTGCCGTTGACCATGGCGCCGTAGCTGAAGCGGCCATGACCGAAATCGACCGGGCCGGTGTGATCCGGGTTGTTGAAGGCTTGACGCGCGGTGATCGTTTCCATTGGTCGTTCCTCTTTGGCGGAAAGGGAGAGGCGACGTCAGACCGACGTCGCGCGTTTTCGGGATTGACGATCTTGCAGGATCTGCGCGATGTCGCGCAGCTGATCATGGGTCGTTTGGCTGTCGTATAGGAACCAAACGATGCGCGTCGCGATCTCCTCGCTTCCCGCAAAGTCGGTCAGCATGTCCGCAGTTCGCTCGTGCTGACCTTTCAAAGTGCCGCCTGAATACATGGCGAGTCTCCGTTTTCTTGGCGTACCGCATCAAGCGGTGGAGAAGCGCAGATGTCCACACCCCGGAGGCCTACTTTTTCGGGTGCCGCCGGATCTCCCGGGCCGTCGGGTTCTGCCGCTTGTCGGTCTTTCGCGCCTTCGGCGGCTTCGGCTTAATCGCCGCGATCTTCTCCCGGAGCTCAGAGGAAGAAACCTTCGCCTTCGCCTCCCGCTCCGCCGCCTTCTGATCGCGCTCGGCGCGCTCGGCGCGGGCCTCCCGCTGTTCGAGGAGCCACCGCTCCTTTGGCCCCATTTTGGAGTCGGACATCGCGCTCTCCTGCAGTCTCTTCGGGTTGGGGATCGCCAAGGACGGAGCAGGCGAACCGGATGATCCGTGACGAGCCGAGGCCTCGAACTCCGTCCCACGGTTTCAGGTAATCCGCGCCGGCGTGCCGGGTGCGGTTGTGAAAGCTGACTTGGCCGAACTCCGGGAGATCAATGTAGAGGACATACTCAAAGCCGACGGCGGCTCGGTCATATCCCCATCCCCAGGCGATTCCTTCCTGCTCGGCGAACTTTGCGAGGATGTCGGAAAGCAACCCGATCGACCAATCCTTGCGCTCGTATGCCTGCCGCTTGTAGGAACCGTTCTTGTTGCCGCCGCGGTATTTCTTCGCCCGCTCGGAGTTCTTGCAGGCGCGCAGCAGGTTCAGCGCGATCTCGCCGCGCGGGCCAATGGCGCGGAGACGGTTGTAAACCGCGATCGTCGCGTCGGCATCGGAGCCGTTATAGGCATCGTTGACAGAGCTCATGTCAGCACCTCGCGCGCCCAATCTGAAACCTGTACGCGGCCGGCGCCGGACCGCTGCAGCACGTCGATCGCGGTCAGGCTGCCGACGATATTGTTGAAATTGCCGCTTCCGGCTTGATACCCGGAGGCGCCGGCGAGATCGGAACGGGTCATGTTGCCGCGCCCCATGCTCAGGGCGGCATCCAAAACCCGCAGCTGCGGCGTCTCAAGGATCGAGCGCAGCTGGTCGCGAGCAGCCTCGGGCCCGATCGCCGAAACCTCGCAGATAAGCGCAAGCCGGCCAGGCGTCGGGATGCGGACCCTTTCCCCGCTCACGAGACCGCCGACGATGTTGTTGAAGTTCCCGGAACCGGCCTTGTAACCGGCCGCGGCGGCAACCTGCTCTCGCGTCGGCTCATTGTGTCCGACCGATCGCCAAAAGGCGAGGGATTGGAGCACCCGGAGGGCGGGCTTTGTCAGGCCGTCGGGCGTCGGCGCCGGAAGGGGGCGAGCCGTGGCAGGCCGGGGCACCGGTGCGGCGGCCGGCGCGGGCCGCTGTGTCGGGTAGGGGGCGGCTGCGCGCGTCTGTACGGGCTCCGTAGCAGCTGCGGCCCAAAGCGAAAACTGTCCGGCGGCATTGGCGGCGTCATGAGCGATTGTTCCGACCCTTTGAAATGCCGCGATGATCGGATCGCATTTCGCTGCGACCTCGCGCATCGCCCGCTCGTAACCATCGGAGCGGCCGTTCTGATAGGCGGTTTCGATCGCCTGCAGATCGGGCTTCCCAGCAGTCGCCTTCAGCCGAGAGATCTCTGCTCGCAATGCCTTCGGGTCGTTGGCCTTGGTCTCCGCCTCGACGGCGGCGAGGCGTTCCCGCAGCTTCCCGAGATCGACGGCGCCGAGCACCGCGTTCGGGCGCGTCTCGCCGCGCTTCGGCGCCCGCGACGAGTCAAACGTCGCCTTGGCCGGAAAGCTGACCGTTTTCAGGATTTCACGAGCCGGAAACCAGATCATGCCGTCTCCGCGGGAGAGGCTCGGCAGCGAGGCGATCATCTTCCGGCCCTCGATCTTGTCGGCCTGGCCGTCGATCCAGCCGCCGATCGCGTCACGGTCCTGCGACGCGGTCAGTTTCATCGCGACGATCCCGTCGGATTGGCTCAGAACATCCTTCGAGAGTACGGCCGGGCGTTGCGTGATCAGCCATGGAACGAAGCCGCGGGCGCGGCCGCGGCGAACAAGCGTTTCCATCATGCCGAGAAGTTTCGCGGCGTCGCCGTCCTTGTCGAGCAGGCGCTGCGGCGCCCACATATCGGCTTCGTCGAAAACGACGTGCAGCTGCTCGCCGTTGATGCCGCGGTACAGCGCGGTCAGGAAGGCGAGCATGAACCGGCGCTCGCCGGCCTTCGTGCCGATCCTGCTCAGATCAAGGATGCAGCTTTGCGCCATGCCGGCGACAGCCTCGCCGATCACGGCGCCGGCGGTTTCGGTCAGCGCGAGGTCACCATGATCACCGCCGAAGATCGGCAGATCGAAAGCAGGCGTCTTGCCGTCGGCGTGCAGCCGCAGCCCCCACCACACGCCGAGCGGATCGACGATGACGACTCGAGAACCCATGTCGAGCAGCATCTCGACGGCGAGCATTGCCGTGTACGTCTTGCCGCTGCCGGACATGCCGACAATCGAGATGCGGTCGTCGAGCGCGGCCGTTGGGATCGGAAACATCTTCATGAATTGCCCCTCTGTTCAAAATGTTCGAGAGCCGCGCGGATCGTTTTCCAGCGGCCGATGACGAGCTCGGCAACGGCACGAAGGCTGCCGGGTTCATAGCCGCTCGGCGTCTTGCGCCGCTCGGCGTTGGCGATTTCCTTTTCGATCTTCAGCGCGGTGTCGGATGCCCGGCCCGGCGCGTCGGCGCGCAGATCCGCGGCGATCGCCTTCAGGATCAGGTACGTGTCGCGCTCTCCCTCGATCGACGACGACCGGGCGGGGCGCCATTGCGTGATGAAGTGCTCGACGACTTCGATCTTCTCCTGCTTTGTGAATTCACCGGCCATGGCGCTTTGCTTCCTTTTCCAACTGCGGACGCGTCGTCCGGGACATTGAGGCGATCATGTCGAGCACGTCCTGTTTCGACTTCTCGAACGTCTCTTTTTTCATCGCCGCGTGAGATTGCGACTCGGCCTCCCAAACGATCAGCGTGTTTTCCTTCAAAGCCATCACTGCGTAGGGACTCATGCGCCGGATGTCGGCTGCAAGCTTGCGGGCCTCTTTCGAGTTCGCGAGGACATAGTTCGTTTCCGTGCAGAACCCACACTGCACAAGACACCAATGCCTGAGGTGCTCGGCGGTCGGAAACTTCTTCGCGTTCTCCTCCGAGAGGTTATTGAAGCCCTCGGCGATCGCCGCGAAATAGTGATTGTGCGAGGCGCGTGACCGCTCCTCGACGGGCAACATCGGATAGACTTCGCCGACCGTGTATTCGCGCGAGCAGTAATGCTTGAAGGACGGCTCCGGCCGAAAGACGTCGCCGTCCCATTTCAGGAACACCGGGCGCGGGCGCCGAGCCATCAGCGGAGCCTTGCCTTGATCATCTCGCTAGCGGCTTTAAAGGCAAGCCATGCCATCTCTTCGGAAGAGAGCGGCTCGCTGCACGAGTTCTGAGAGACGATGCCGGCTAGCGCCTGTCCGGCATACCAATCCCGGAGCGACATGCCGCGTTGCCCGGGGGCATTGTCAGTTTGATAGTCCTCACGGGGAAAGGCGGGGCCGCCATCATGCAGCGGCGTTCCCGGGCTGCGCGCCTTCTCCGCGACGATGCCAGCCATGGTGTTTTCAAGGTCGGGATACAGAACCCGGTAAAGTTCGCCGTTGACCGCGATCAGAAACTTGCGCTGATCGTCCGGCTCTCCCTCGCGAAAGATGATGCCGATGAACTCGTAGCCCCCGACGACGTGACGCTCGACAACGATCATGTTGTCGTCAACCTTGGCGCTCATGCACCCATCCTCCTGATTTTCTCGACGAGCATTCGCGTCTCGTATTCGAATGTCTCAACCGCGCGCGCGATCTCGCGGATGAACGTCTCGTCGCGGCGGACCGTGAACACCGGATTCACCGGCATGCCGCGGTAGTAGAGGAGGAGATCAACCTCCTCCAAATCGGCAATCCACATCGTTCCGTGCACTTGGGCGCGGTGCTCCGGCGGCATCCCGGCTCCGGCGAGCAGGCGCTCGATCATCAGATCGGGTGCCATGGTCTTGATCTCGAGCGCCTTCTTCTCGCCGATCATCCCGTCGGGAGAGCATCCAGCCCACCCGCCGCTCGGCAGTCGCCGGCGGATGAAGCCGACGCGGCGGACGTCAACGAAGTGTCGGCGCTCGTAATAGGCGCGCGCCTCGGGCTCCATTTCGTTGCCGCGCGTCATCGCCGCAGTCTTGATCTTGCCCTCGGCGATCTCGCCGGTCAGGATCTCACCGGCGAGCAACCGCAGCAGCCGGGAGCGGGTCTTGCTCTCCTCGTCGTCGCGGCCGGTCGCCATCATGACGCGGAAGTTTGACGCCGTCGGCACGCCGAGTCGGATCGTGAACCATTCCTCGCTGCCCTGCTCGACGTCGTCGAACACCTCGACGGTCGCAGGGGCGACCGGCGGCGGGGGCGCCTTGGCCGGCGGCGGCGACACTGCCGGGACGTGCCTACGGGGCGGCGGAGCGGCAACCGGGCGCCTAGCCATGCTTCTTGGCCTCCTGCTCGCGCCGCTTTTTGAAGGCCGCGATGTCCTTCTTGGCGCCGGCGAACTGCTTTGCCGGCAGATCGACTAGCCGATCAATCCTGTATTTCTCGCAGAACTTGTCCTCCGGAAGCTGGGCATCGGCGATCGTAAGGCGGAGCTCCTCGGCTTCGGCGGCAGAGATCGTCGCCGATTCATCCGGCTGCTCGTGATCCTGCTGCTGCGCTTCTTTCCGCTTGAACCCGTCATTGTCTAGATCTCGGGGATCCTCGCTGACAATGTCGAGCATCAAGATCAGATTGTAGCGCTTGCCGTAACTCGCGCCGCTGCCGAAGCCCTGCTGATTGTTCTTCTTGCCGGAGACCTCTGCGGAAAGCGGAAACCGCGACGCCATGTTGTGACCGTCGACGTGAGTCAGATAGCCGACGACGTCGGCCTTCGAGCCGTCGGCGGAGGGCTCGATCACGTTGTTGAAGGTGAAGCCGTGCTCTTTGAGCAGCGGGCGGCAGACGCTCATGAGATTCGGATAGGTCGAGTAGCGGGTCTTGAGGCGGGCGTTTCCGCGCGAAGTGACGCCGTCGCCGTGATCAATGATGCCGTCGCGGTTGATAGACGGCAGCTTGAACTGCAGCGCATTGAACGCGCGCGTGAATGACTTGCGGGCCTCGCGGTCCTCAATGTCCTTTTGCATCTCGTAGAGCTCGCGCATCTTGGCGGGATCGCAGCGCGGGTCGAGCGCAGCCGTCATGATGACTTCGATCATGCTGCGCGGTGCCTGCGGAGCGGCCGGTTGCCGGTGCGCGATGGCCCGACTCTGTGTCGGCTTCTCAGCCTTCGCCGGCAGTTTCTCGGCCTTCGCCGGCTGCGCGGCCGGTTGCTTGGCGGGCTCGAAGAGCTCGGGTTCGGCTGTCTTGGTCTTGGGGCGTGCCATGGTTCCTCCTGCGGGACCGCAATTCATGGAGCATCCCCCGTCCGGCCAGCAGTCGCCGCACGGGGGATGCGATCGTTTTCCGAAGCGCTCGACGTACATCACAGATCGACGTCGTCGAAGATTGAGCGGTTGCCCTTGTCATCAAGCAATGTGCCATCCGGGGCAAACACCGGGCTTCCATTCGGATGCCGGCTAGCCGCGTCCGCTGCATATTCGGCGCGAGCCGTCTCGCCGTAGTCGGGCGGCTCGTCAACGGCGCCGTGAGTGTTGCGGGCGAACGCCGGGCATGTCTGCTCGGCGGTCGTGTATTTCTTGGCATGCGGGCCGTCGCCGAGGCAGAGCGCCTCGGTGTCGCCGCGGGGATTGTCGGTGCCGCCGCCAGCCCGAGCGATCATCTCAGACCAATAGCGGCAGCCTTCGCAAACCTGATCTCCGGCATAACGTCCCATCAGCGCACCAACGATTTTGGACGCTTGCCGAAGCGGGCGCCCTTGATCTGCACCGACGGATCGTCCGAATAGCCGACGCTCTTCGCATAGGCACGGACGGCGGTCTCGAGCGCGGCGGCTGGAAGATAGGGCCGAAGCTTTTCGAGCTCGAGCACGTTGCGATCGGTGACTTCGGCGAAAGGTTCGGTCCCCATCGTCGCGAGGGCGCCGGATGCCGTTCGCTGCCGCATGATGTCGGCCGGCCGAGCAAGTGTGTCGATATAGGCATCTTCCGCCTTGGCCGCGGTGACGACGGCTTCGACGGTCGCCGAGCTCGCCTGCTCTTCCTTCACCTCCGCGACCGACTCCTTCGCAGCCTGCGTTTCCGGCTTCCGTGCCCGCTCGGCGGCCAGGCGCGCGGCTTCCGCCTCGGCGCGGGCGCGGGCTTCCGCCTCCGCTGCCTCGCGGGCCTTGCGCGCGGCTTCCGCCGCCTCGGCGCGCCGCCGCTCCTGCTCGGCGATCAGAAGCCGGGTGTCATAGTCGGTCAGCAGCCGGTTCAGCCGGTCGGCAATGCCTTCGGCCGCCGCCTTCTTCTGCCCGCGACTGATGCGCTCCATAAGCCCGAAGAACACAGAGTCCGCGGCGCGGCCGCGCTCAAGGTGCGGCGCCTTCTCCGCCTCGTGAACACCCTTCACGCGCTTGTAGGCTTCGCGCATTTCCTTGATCAGGCCGGTGACGATGTCCTTCACCTCCTGCGAGTCGACGACTTCGATCGGCTCGCCCTTGGCGAGGAGCTCGGCGACGGCGTTTTCCAGATAGCTGTAGTCGCGGAGCAGGCGTTCCCGCTCCTCGCCGAAATAGTCGATCGTCGCGGCGTTGTCGCCGATGCCGGGAGTTCTGTCATTCATTGGCGGAGTCCTTCAGGGGTTGCGCGAGATCAGAGGATCTCGACTTGGGGGTAGCCGGAATTGGCGGAGCGGACGAACTTCGCCCGCAACACCTTGTTGTTGCCGATCTTCAGCGCGGCATCGAACGTGATGCCGGCGTCGGTGCAGGCGTTGCCGAAGGTCAGCGCCTCGGCATCGATCCGCTTCGCGACCTCGACGTTCTCCCGCTTCGAGAGATAGCCGACGTGCTCGCCGCCGACATAGACGGCGACCGCAAAGGCGTCGTGCGGGTTGTTCGGCTCGCGGACAAGAAGCGCGTCGATGCCGGCAATGACGCCGGGAAGGTACGGTTCAAGCCCGCGGAATTTCTGTCCGACGATGTTGAACCGCGCCATCAGGACACCTCGCCCTGATCATCCTCGGTGCCGTCGGAGCGGAGCTCCGGCAGCGGTGTCGCGGGCTCCGGCGGCGCTTCCGGAATGACAAGCTGAAGCCCATGCGCGTAGTACGTTCCCATCGCGCCATCGGAATGCTTTACCCATATGGCGTCGTCGCAGATCCCTCGGATTATCCCAATCGGAATGTTGGTGCCGATCGCCGCGACGGTCTCGCCGATATGAAACGTGCGCTGAACGATAGTAACGTCGGCCATGGGAACGACGATGTCCCGGAAACCGATCTTGATATGAACGTCGGTATCGCCGGGGTCGAAGTCGAAACGGACCGTGCCGCGGACGGTGACGATGTCACCTTCGCGGAATGGAATTGCTGTGCTCATTGTGTCGGTTCTCCGGTGCGGCTCTCAGTGAAGCCTAAATGGCGCGGACGCCGCAGTTTTCCGCGCGCAATCTCTCGGTAACGCGGCGCTTCAGCGCGTCGCGCAGTTTCTTGACGGGGACGCCGGCTTTCCGCGCCTCCTGCTTCAGGTAGCGGTCAAGCGTCTCGCGCTCGATCCAGTCGGCGACGGCTGCGCAGGCGGCGGCTTCGTCGCCTTCGCCCTCGTTGCTGCGCAGCCAAAGCAGCGCAGTCGCGATCTGATCGTCGGTCGGCCGCGGCATCATCGCCCCCGCGTGTTGCGCTTGGCGCGCTTCTTGCGGGGCTTTAATCGGCCATTTGCATCCATCCCCGCGTCGGCCAAGCACTCTTCGACCGAAATGGATTCGTCATCATCGATCGGCGTTCCGGGTTCATCGAACATCGAAACGTCCCGCGTGTTGCGCTTAGCGGGCTTCTTGCGGGCCGGCTTGGGGTCGTCCTGCTGCGGGAAAAAGTCGTCCTCCGGCAGATGTCCGGTCGCGAACAAATGCGCATCCTCTTCGGGGGGCAGTCGGTCAAGGTATCGATCCGACGGCATGTCATGCAGCGCCCGCTCGAAATTGGACACGTAATGGCGCCGCTGTCGCGGCCGGCCGGCATAAGGCGCCTGCGGCTGAAGGGTCGCCATCGCGTGCCAAACTCGCATATAGGCATCGTGCAGCGGGCGGTCCTTCACCGAGTCCTTGAAGTTAGAATAGTCGACGCCGAAAATGTGCTCGCTGATCACGAGCGCGACGCGGCTGCGTTTGATCGCCGCCCGGTAGTGATAATCGGACGCGGTGAACTGCTGAACCTGCCCGTTGGTCTCGGGGAACAGGCGTTCAATGTCGCCGGGCCGGCGGGCGCGAACCATGAGTTCGTCGGGCCGGCAATCCTTGGCGACGATCGAAATGAAGGCGTTGTTCAGCATGATCCACATGGGGATTATCCCTTCTTTAAAATTCGGATGACGGTATCGGAGAGGTTCTCTCCGGGAGGGTCCGCGAGTTGCTTCAGGAGGTTTGCGGTCGACGCCTTGATCGCGACGTCGATCTTGCCCTCGGGACGGATGCAGAGGGCAATCCCAAGGATCGGGCGCGCCTTGCGGGCAACAGCGATCCGAACTGCCTCCTCCGAGAGGGTGAGGCGATAGGAACCCTGCGGCGGGAGGGTGATCTTTGCAGTCATCGGTACAGCCCTCCGTCAAGCATCATGACGGCGGCGAAGTCGTCCGAAAACCAACTGATCAGGATCAACGCGAGGGTGATCGCGAGGATCACGGCGGACGTGTAGGCTCCGGCATCCTGCCGGAACTCCGCTTGATCGATTTTGGTGACGGGGTTTTTGGTGCGGTCGAGCATTCGTTCAGCCCTTTCTCGGTTCTGACGCAGGACCATAATAGGGAAAATCATCCCCGGCGTCCACACCTCGAGCGGGGCCAATGTGGATTTTTGTCCCCGTACGGGTTGCGCCAAAAAGGGCCGCTCTGATATTGATCGTGGCATGTGCCAAAAACCGATCATCGATAACCTGCTCGCGATCGCAGCGGCGTACGGACGGGCGACCGGGAAAAGCCGGACAAGCATCAGCAAGGAATTCTATGGGCGGGGGGATTTCCTCGACGACCTAGAAAACCGAGCCCGGACGATTTCCGTGTCCCGCCTCGACAAGATCCTTGATGACTTCCGCGCCAAATGGCCGAGCGTTGCGACCTGGCCGTCGACGGTGCCCGTCGACATGAGCCAACACCCGGAATGATACTTGGGGATTTTTGTCCCCTCTCCTGTTGTGGAGTGATTCGGCCCACTGTATGTTCGCCGAATCATGTCGCATCACCCCGACGATCACCCGGACGACGTTGAAATCGTTCCGATGAACCTGCCGCTAGACCGTGAGACGGTCTCGTGGTTGAGTCGCGTGTCGAAGAACGACGCGGACGCAGCTCAGGTTGTCGCAAACATCGTCAAGATGATCGCCGAGGAAGATGATCTCGCGCATGCGACGCGGCATTGATCAACCCGAAATAGGAGCGCCTATGGCACGAGGTAGCAAGAAGAAGGACGACACGGAAACGGAAGCCGACGCGAAAACCCAGGCGGCCGCTTCCCCGCACAAGGACGCCGTGATCTCGCAGAACAAGCTCGTCAGCCTGATGAAGGCGAAGCGGGCTGCGAAGAAGGAAACGAGCGAGACGAACGGGCGGATCGGGCAGCTGATCGGCGATGCAGTCGAGAACAACCATCTGCACCGCAAGGCGTTTGCCGTCATCATGACGCTCGACAACATGGAGCCCGAGAAGATCGCGGACTTCCTGTCTCACTTCAACTACTACCTTGACATCTCTGGGATCAACAAGCGCGCCGGCCAGGTGATGCGGATGGATCTCGAGGGCGCTGCGCAGGAAGCGGACGCCGAGGCTGCCAACGTCACCAAGTTTCCGACAGCCGGCAACGCGTGATCTCGCTCGGGATAGACCCGGGCCTTACCGGCGGCATCGCCCTCGTCGAGCAAGAGGGCGATCGCCGCCGAGTTCTTTTGGCCGTCGACATCCCGACATTCGGGGAGGACGCGAAGCGCCGCGTCGACGTGCTCGCCGTGCTGCGGCGGCTGCAGTCGTTCAAGATCACCGCGGGTTTCATCGAACGCGCCCAGGCGATGCCGGATCAAGGGGCGAGCTCCGGCTTCATCTACGGCCGCGCAACCGGCGCGCTTGAAGCCTGCATTCTCGGCCTCGGCGTGCCGATGCGCGTCATCGAATCATCGGCGTGGAAAAAAGAGCACGGCCTGATCAGGCCGAAAGACATCGACAGCGACGCCTGGAAAAAAGTCGTCAAAGAAAAAAGCCGGCAACGCGCGCTCTTCCTGCATCCGGAGTGCCGCGACATGATGCCGCTGAAGCAGGATCACGGCCGCGCCGAGGCCGTGCTGATCGCCGACCACGGACTGACCTTGCTGCAACCACGGCCGGATAGAAATCCCCCACCGCGACGAAAGAAGTCCGTCCCGCAACTTGATCTGCTGGACGAAGCCTCGGACTCCGCATAGTCCTATCGCTTCCAACCGCCAAGGAAGACGATTCGAAATGAAGGGCGATCCCCGCCGAGCGCGCATCACGTTCAACGCTCGGCAGAAAATGAGCGCGTGGGATCTTCTCCGCGCCCTTGAAGATGATACCGCCGCGCTTGCGATCTTCGATCCGCAGTATCGCGCGGTGCTCGACAAGCTAGATTTCGGCAACGAGGGGCAGCGGCAGAAGAAGCGTGCCGCATTGCAGCAGATGTCGGATAGCGATATTTGCCTCTACGTCGAGCAGATCGAGCGAATACTGAAGCCGTCGGGTTACCTGATGCTCTGGATGGACAAATACTCGATCGGCTCGGGACATCATCTCCGCTACCTGCGACACACCGAATGGATGCGCATCGTTGATCTCCTCTGTTGGGAGACAACCCGCTTCGGCATGGGCCGTCGTCTCCGTAGTTGTACGGAATATCTCGTCATCCTGCAGAAGGAGCCGACGGGCGCGAAGCACACATGGTCGGATCACAGTATGCGCGATTTCTGCTCCGAGGCTGCCGCGCGCGATACTCACCCGCATGCGAAGCCGCTCGAGCTCACGAAAAAACTGATCAATGCCGTGACACGGGCGGGCGATCTTGTCGTCGATCCGTGCGCCGGCAGCTATGTCGTTCTCGACGCCTGCCGGGCAACAGCGCGGAAGTTCGTCGGTTGTGATCTGATCTGAAAAGGGAGGCCGCCAATGGCGAAAGAAGATCGGCTCGATTGGTTTCCGTGCGAACCTAGCCGTCTGCTCGGCGCGCTCGCCGGCATGAAGTCGCCGAAGCAACTCGTTTACCTGATCGTGCTGCTTCGGATCTACGAGTGCGGCGGCGCCTGCCCCGATTCGATCGAGGCGCTTGCGCTGCGTACCCGCATGAACAAGCGCATCGTCACCGACGCGCTATCGGAGCTCTTCAAAGAGCAGCGCCTGTATCAGGGCGAGGGTGGGATTCACAACTGGAAAGCCGACGAGGTAATCGCCGATTCCTTTGCTCTCCGTGAAAGGCGCAAACAAGCCGGCTCAGAGGGAGGAAAGCGAACAGCCGAAAAAACCAAGAAAAAACAGCATGAGCCGCCTAGCAACGCTGCAGCAAACGAGCAGCCGAGGGGTAGACAATTACAATTACAAGATTCCCTATTCTCTGACGAGAATAGGGCGCCGAGGGTTGAACCGAAGCCCGCCGAGCCGGAGCCCGTCGGCGAGTCCGTCGCGCTCAAGAACCCACCCCCGGATCCGGAGGCGGATTATTTCCGTCGTGGCCGCGAGGTGCTCGGAGCGTCGGCTGGCGGCATGCTGAAACAGCTGCTCGTCATGAAGGGTGGAAATGTTGCGCTCGCCCGTGCGGCGATCGAGCAGGCGTCGACACGGGGCGACGCGAAGCAATACGTCGGCGCGATGGTGCGCGGATATGGGAAGGGAGCAACCGCCAATGCAGAAACTCGGGTCGTTCAACAACCGCGCCTTGGTGCCGCAGGAATCGCCCAGCGGATCAGGCAATCAATCGCGGAGCGCGCAGCTGTCCCTGATGCGCCGGAGTTCTTCTCCGCCGGCGATCCGGAGCCCGGCGGCGGATGTCGACCTTCCCCGCCGCCTTTGGGACGCGTGGATCGAGCCGGGTAAGCCGAGGCTACTGCGGCGCGAGCTCCTGCCGGCCGAGCGCGAGGTTCTCGAAGCACGGCGCAATGAAATCGAGCCCTGGATTGCCGGCTACGACGGTGAGGAGCGAGATCACGCCGCCCTCGCGATCGCCGAGATGCTCGGAGGTTTTCGGTCGATGTCGTCGAACTCGGATCAGCAGATTGCGGCGACGATGGAAGGGCTTTTGCAGCTGCTACGCCCCTATCCGTATTGGGCGATCGAGAAGGCCTGCATTTCGATCCGCGTCAACGGCTACACCAAGGGGGACGGCGCGCGAGAGCGCACCTGGGCGCCGTCGGATGCCGACGTCGTTCACGCGGTCAAGGAAATGACTCGGCTGTACCGAGATCAATATGATTCGGCGGTCGCGATGCTCAATGCGGGAGTCGCGAAGTGAAGAGGAAAATGCTCGTTGCTGACTTGCTGTGCGGCGCCGGCGGCTCGTCGACTGGATGCGCACGAGCCCTCGCGGATCTCGGACTCGAGATGGAACTCGTGTGCGTCAACCATTGGGGCGTCGCGATCGAGACGCACAAGAAGAATCATCCGGAGGCGCGACACTACGTCGAGGACATCGGCACCGTTCGCCCTCACTTGCTTGTGCCGGAGGGCTACCTCGATCTGCTCATGGCGTCGCCGACGTGCACGCATCACAGCGTTGCTCGCGGCGGCAAGCCGACGTCCGATCAGCAGCGCTCCGATCCCTGGCACATTATCACCTGGCTAACCGAGCTCCGGGTGAAGCGAATCATCATTGAGAACGTTTGGGAGTTCAAGGATTGGGGGCCGGTCGATCGCCGCACCGGCAAGCCGGTGAAGAGCCGCAAGGGCGAGTATTTTCACGCCTGGATCAACACGATCAAGGCTCTCGGCTTCGAGCCGGAATGGCGGAAACTGAACGCCGCTGACTTCGGCGATGCGACGACGCGGCAGCGCTTCATCCTGATGGCGCGGAGCGATCGGAAGCGCGTCCTCTGGCCGATGCCGACGCACGCCCGCGCGCCGGCCGGCGGCAGCCTCTCGCTGTTCGGAGACATGAAGCCGTGGCGGCCGGCACGCGAGATTATCGATTGGTCGATCAAGGGGCGGTCGATCTATGATCGCAAGAAGCCGCTTGCGCCGGCGACGCTCGCCCGCATCCATGCCGGCGCCGTCAAGTTTGGATGGCCGGAGCCGTTCATTGTCACCTTGCGGAATCACATGGGCGCGCAAGGGATCGACGTGCCGATCCCGACGGTCGCGGCGAACGGCAACCATATCGGGCTAGCGCAGCCGTTCGTCATGGCGCCTAGCAGCAGCGGAGCGCCGCGAACGACGGACGATCCGCTGCCGACTATCACGACGGGAGGGGCTGGCTCAGACGATCCCGGCTGCGCGCGCCCGATGCTAGTTAACCTCAAGGGGCAGTCGACGGCTAACGACATCGACGATCCGATGCCGACGCAGACAGCGCATGCGGGGCATCTATACGTCGCGGAACCGTTCGTGTTCTCGCGCCATGCCGGCGGCGCGCCGCGAGCGGTCGACGAGCCGACGCCGACCCAGGTCGCAAAGCACAGTCACTGCCTGATCTCGCCCTATTACGGGTCGGGTTCCGGTGAGACGTGCCGCAGCGCCGACGAGCCGCTACCGACAGCAACGTCGCAAGCCCGCTTCGGGATGGTCGTGCCGATCACGCATTCTGATGGATCGAACCGCGCGCGCGACGTCACCGATCCGCTGCCGACGCTGACAACTGCGAACCGCGGCGAGCAGGCGCTGATCGAGGGAACGCCGCAGTACGACATCCTGTTCCGGATGCTCGAACCGCATGAGCTCGCCGCCGCGATGGGCTTCAACGATGCCGAGCAGGACTACGAGTTCGCCGGCACCAAGACGCAGAAGATCAAGCAAATCGGCAATGCGGTGTCCGTCGCGAAGATGAAGGCCTGCGTCAAGTCGATCATGTCCGATGCGGCGGCGTCGGATCGCGACTTCATTGCCCAGAGGGCTGCAGAATGAAGCGGGGACGTCACGACAGCGACTATGATGAGGTTCGCCGGCGCGCCGGTTACACGCGGCCGCAGCCGGAGTTTCCTGACGAAGAAGAAGATCGCGCGGTAGCTGCGCGCGTCATGCAGAAGAGCGAAGAGTTCAAGGCGCGCATGGCCGAGATCGACAAGCAAGATGCGCAGCGCAACGGCGAGATGGCCGCGCGCCTCGAAGCGCGGTCAAAGGAGATCTCCCGCCGGATCATCGTGCGCGAATATGCGGCGCTCGGCGTCGCCCCGCCGGAGCCGCTTGTGTCGCTTGCGCTGCTGCGAAAGATCGGATGGCACATAGAGGAAGTCGGCGGTCGCAATGTTCTCGTCGGCCCGTCCTCCGGCGCGCCGGCGCGCAAGACGCGCGAACAATGGGAGGCGGAGCGGCAGGGAGGTGAAGGATCGTGAACGTCGACGACAAGGTGACCTATATGTGCCTAGCTAGGATCCGCGGTGCGGCTTGGGTGCGCGCGGTGCACACCGACGGCACCGTTGATCTTGGCTGCGATGTCGGCTCGAAGCGGCTGCACGAGCTCACGCGCATCGAAATCGCAGATCCGCTGCGGCCTGGAACGTGTTGCGAGGAAAAGAGCGCATGACGAGAAGCACCGACCCGTTCGCCGCCGCCGGCGGCCGCAAGATGAAGAGCGGCCGCGCGCCGCTGTCCAAGTTCAAGCCATGGCCGGGCAATCCGCGCATCCATCCGAAGTCGGAAATCGTGCTGCTCGCCCGCGTGCTCAAGGAGCACGGCGCCGATCAGCCGATCGTCGTCGACGAGGATTGGTTCATCCTCAAAGGGCACGGTCGACTCGAGGCGGCAGGCGAGGCCGGTTTGAAGGATTTCCCGTACGTGCAGCGGCACGGCCTCACAGATCAAGAGAAGGTCGCGATCCGCATCGAGGACAATTCGATTCCGCTGCTCGCCGGCTGGGACAAGGCGCATCTGCAGGCGCAGCTGACGACGCTGAAAACGCAGGGATACGATCTCGCGCATCTCGGCTTCGGCGATGCGCAACTCGTGACGTTCATGTCGAAGCCGACTCCGCCGTCAAGCTTCCAGACGTTGACGGAGGAGACCGTTCACACCGATTACCGGTGCCCCAAGTGCAAGCACGAATGGTCGGGGAAGCCGCGGCCGTGATCTATCGCGTCCCGCTGATGTCTGAGATCTCGCGGATCAAGCCGAACGGATTCCGCGCGATCAGTCTGTTCGCCGGCGCCGGCGGCTCGTCGCTCGGCTACCGCATGGCCGGGTTCAAGATGCTATGGGTCTCCGAGTTCATCGACGCCGCGCGCGAGACGTACGAGGCCAACAAGGCGCCGTACACCGTCGTCGACGGCCGCGACATCCGCGATGTGTCGCCCTCAGAAGTGCTCGAAAAAATTGACATGGCGCCCGGCGAGCTCGACGTGCTCGACGGCTCGCCGCCGTGCTCGTCGTTTTCGATGTCGGGGCGCCGCGAGGAGCAATGGAACACGGAGCGGAAGTACAGCGACAAGAAGCAGCGCACCGACGATCTGTTCGACGAATACGTCCGCTTCGTCCGCGAGATTCAGCCGCGCGTGTTTGTCGCCGAGAACGTCGCCGGCCTCGCGCAGGGTGTCGCAAAGGGCTACCTGCTCGACATCCTCCGGCAGCTGAAGGCCTGCGGCTATGTCGTCGAAGCGCAGCTGCTCGACGCTAAATGGCTCGGCGTGCCGCAGCAGCGGAAGCGGTTGATCATCGTCGGCGTGAGGAATGATCTCGGGCTGCAGCCAGCCTTTCCGGCGCCGCTGCTCGAGCAGGTCAGCCTGCGCCAGGCGTTCGCCGATCTGGACGCAGAAGTCGAGCCGGAGACCGACATCTCAAGGTTCGCGATCGGCCGTGAATACGATCGCCTCGTGCCGGGCCGTTGGTCCGACCGGTATCAGAACCTCGGAAAGGTGTCGCTCGACGATCCGTCATTCGCGATCACAGTGCAAGCCGGCAACCCCAATGCTGCCGGCGTCGTGCATCCGACGGAGAAGCGGAAATATTCGATTGCGGAATTGAAGAGGGTCTGCGCGTTCCCGGACGACTTCATCCTGACCGGGAGCTACCAGCAGAAGTGGGAACGGCTCGGCCGAGCGGTGCCGCCGCTGATGATGAAGGCGGTAGCGGAGGCGGTCCGAGACCGGATCCTTGCGCGAGTTCCGTCCAGAAAAGCCGCGCGAGCTCGAAGTTCAGCCGATCGTTGAAC